>ENA-OQEG01000024-OQEG01000024.1-human-gut-metagenome-genome-assembly--contig:-NODE-24-length-15508-cov-2.171965_pt1 | contig 15508 bp, 16 predicted proteins | sample MGYA00242793_ERZ504631 | MGnify/ENA primary metagenome ERZ504631 (study PRJEB26092, sample SAMD00036338) | human gut metagenome | host: Homo sapiens | study: EMG produced TPA metagenomics assembly of... | reverse complement strand
TTACGATACAAATACAGCTAAAAAGGTATGAATTATTGCTACTACATATTTACTCCTAAGGGAGTCAATTATTTCTTACAGTACCTTCTCCTCATTTTTTTCCGGGGACAGGCACCGGAAGCTGTAGCCAATCTCGTGTGGTCTATATTTTTTGGGTGGTCACAGATCAAACGATATACAGAAAATGTTAGCTTTGCAGAATAAGCTGCAGTCCAATCGGATTGATATGAAAGGGGTCATACAGGAATATCAGGAGACTCAGAGAACTGCTGAAGTGAGTGAGAAGAAACAAGCCTTTCTTCAGGATTTTAAAGAAATGATTACGGAGGCAATAAGGGCGTTAAAATCGGACACAGAATGGGCAGAGCTGGACTTATCAAAATACTTTGACACACTCAATCATGAAATTCTCATGAACTTACTTCGCAGGAATGAAAAGGATGAACGAGTGGTGCAGCTGATTAAGCGTTATCTGAAAAGCGGTGTAATGGAGAATGGAGTAGTCATGGAAGAAGTTTAAGTCAAAGCTGAAAGGATTATCTTCCCGTAAATCCGTACAGGCAATTAAACCAAGCTTTGTCGTAGCCGATGTATTCAAAATGAACATTCCAGTAGCGTGCCATAAGACGTAAGGTATCATATCCATAGCCGCTTCGTTTTCCGGTTTCATCCTGCATATGGTATCCGTCCATCTCAAAGAATCCCACGCGTATGGTTTCACGCTGTGAAATGGCTTCGGTGGCATAGGGCGATTGTGGATACAGTACGATCACACAGATAAATGTTAATAGTATTTCAAGATATTTTTGGCAGTTTGATATCATACAACATCCCCATTTCATAAGGAATCCCCCATTTCCATTATGATTTTTTATATATTTGTTTATAAAAAAACACAATAAAAATCTGATTATCCGCTAAAACACAGTATCTATCAGCATTTTCAAGGAAACAAACACATCAATTTACTACTTATTTACTACTAACGAATGAGCCTTGATACGCAAGTTTTCCTAGATATGCAAAGATATGGTACAGCACATCAGTATTGAAACAAGAAAAATTGAATAACTCATAGACTATGGAACGCCTAAAATGACGTTCCTTTTCTATTTTCAGCCGTTCATTATGGACGGTTATTTTATTACCAAAAATGAAAGGAGCATTAGATTTATGAAAAAGATGTTAAAACGATTGTGTACGGGCTTCTTAGCTCTTGCAACTGTCGTTACTGCTTTGCCGACTACACCCGTTCATGCAGAAAGTAAGCAATACTGGACGGAGTCAAAAGAGCGTGTCGGTATCGTTGAAAAAGTAATGAATGACGGTTCGATTGGTTCTACCTTTAATGAGGGACATTTGACCGTTGAGGGCGAGGACGCTTACTGTATCGACATTAACACAGACTTTAAGAATGGCTACAAGACCAGAGCTGACGCAAGCACCCGTATGAGTGCCGACCAGATAAGCGACGTTGCCTTATCTATCGAATATGTAAAACAGTACACAGACAGCCACAACGGAATAAGCAAAAACCACGCCTACCTTTTAAGACAGCTTGTTGTCTGGCAGAGATTAAGCGTACATCTTGGCTGGCAATGCGATAACGTGCGAGCTTCTTATGATGAAATTCCAAAGGCAACGCAGGACGAAGTTTTCGCTGGTGCAAAAGCCTTTGTCAAAGAGAATAAAGGACGCTATGAATGTGGCGGTTATATCTACTCTGGCGAGGGGCAGGAATTGGGACAATTCTGGGCGAAACTCAATGTTGGAAATGCGAAACTTCAAAAGACTTCCAGTAATACCAGCATTACAGACGGTAACGGGAATTACTCTATCGCTGGTGCGACATACGGTGTCTTTGCTGATAAGGACTGCACGAAACAGCTTGCCACCCTTACGACTGATGAAAACGGAAATACAGATGTCGTAGAGGTAACGGCTGACACAGTCTATATCAAGGAATTATCCGCACCAGCAGGATATAAGGTTGATACAAATATATATTCCTTAAAGGTTGAAGCTGGAAAGACAGCGACCTTGAACGTATCAGATACACCAAAGGTAACAGACACTTTGATTGAACTCTTCAAGATTGATATGGAAACACAGAAAGACAATCCGCAGGGGAACGCTTCTTTAGCAGGTGCGGAATTTACATGGAAGTATTATACTGGCTTCTACAATAAAGACAATCTCCCTGCCGAAGCTACAAGAACATGGGTTACAAAGACAATCGCCGAAACAGACAGCGACGGTACAATCCACTATGTTACAAAATTAGCGGACGCATACAAGGTATCTGGCGACAGTTTCTATATGCAGGACGGCAAAGCCGTTCTTCCACTTGGAACACTAACCGTAGAAGAAACAAAAGCTCCAAACGGTTACTTGCTGGACGGTGCATATATGCAGGCTGGCGATAAGTCCGAACAGATTAAGGGCTTATATGTAACACAGATTACCGAGGACGGCGACCTTGCCGTATTGACTGGAAGTAACCAGTTTTCTGTATCAGACAAGGTTATCCGTGGCGGTGTGAAAATTCAGAAACGAGATTTAGAAACGGGCGATACAAAACCACAAGGAAGTGCCACTTTGAAAGATACTGCCTTTGACATCATTTCCTTAAATGATAATGCGGTACTGGTTGAGGGCAAGCTATACAAGAAAAATGAAGTGGTAAAGACAATCCATACAGACATTGAGGGTGTCGCTTCTACGTCTGCTGACCTTTTACCTTATGGAAAATTCCGTATCGTTGAGAGTGAAGCTCCAAACGGATATTTGACAGACGGTGCAAAACCGATTGATTTTGCAATCACAGAGAATGGAAAAATCGTTGATTTAACCGACGAAGCCCATTCTATCTACAATCAGATTAAGCGTGGAGATATTGAGGGCGTAAAAATCGGAGCAGGCACACACAAGCGTCTTGCTGATGTTCCCTTTAGGATCACAAGCAAGACAACGGGCGAAAGTCATGTTGTGGTAACTGATGATAACGGGCAATTCTCCACTTCTTCTGACTGGGCTTCTCATAAGCATAATACCAACGCAGGAAAGACCAGCGAGGACGGTGTATGGTTTGGAACTTCTAAACCAGACGACAGCAAAGGGGCGTTGCCTTATGATACCTACATCATTGAAGAAATGCGTTGCGATAGTAACAAAGGCTTTGAGCTTATCCCACCTTTTGAAATCGTGGTATCAAGAAATAACCTTGTGATTGATTTAGGTACTTTGACTGATGAATACGAAAAAGAAATCTCTATCCATACCACAGCGACCAGTAAGGACGGCGAAAAGACAATCCTTGCAGGAAAAGAGGTAACAATCGTTGATACCGTCAAATTAGACGGACTTACAAAAGGCACAAAATATCAGCTCAAAGGCTGGCAGATGTTAAAGGAAGAAAACACCGAGCTTCTTATCAATGGAAAGCGTGTAGAAAATGACTATACCTTTATCGCTGATGATGAAGCTATGAAAGTGGAAATTACTTATACATTCAATGCGTCCGAGCTTGGCGGTAAAAATCTGGTAACATTCGAGGAATTATACGATTTGAGCAATCCAGAAGAACCCGTAAAAGTTGCGGAACATAAAGACATTGAGGACGACGGACAGACGGTACTTATCACAGAGCGTATCATCAAAATTCATACGACTGCTACCGATAAGGACGGCAACAAAGAGCTTGAAGCTGGAAAAGAGGTAACAATCATTGATACCATAACCTTAGAGGGCTTAGAAGTCGGCACACAGTACAACTTGTAGGCTGGCAGATGTTGAAAGAAGAAAATGCAGAGCTTCTTATCAATGGAAAACGTGTGGAAAGTGATTACACCTTTACCGCAGACAGCGAAACTATGAAAGCGGAAGTTGCCTTTACCTTTGACGCTACTTCTCTTGACGGCAAACAGCTTGTAACTTTTGAAGAATTGTACGATTTAAGCAATCCAGACGAGCCGAAGAAAGTTACCGAGCATAAAGACATTGACAACGAGGGACAGACGATTACCTTTAAGGAAAAACCCGAAGTCCCAGAAGAACCAGAGAAACCCAAAACACCACAGACACCAGATACACCGCATAAAACAGACAGTCCAAAAACGGGCGATAACACGAACCTTTACGGACTGCTTGCATTATTACTAACTTCTGGTGCTGGACTGGCAGGTATCTTCTTCTGCAAACGCCGTAAAATGAAGAAATCATAAGGCGGTAACGATATGAGAAAAGAAAAATCACGTTCTCCGCCGATACCGTGTCGGCAGACTTCCGCTTATTCTGGCTTGTCTGCTACTTACCTGCAAGAACACGGATAGTCAAGGGTGCGTAAGCATTTATTTTACCCTTTACTATCTGGGGACTTGCTGGTACTTCCCTAACCGCCAGAATAAGAAATCACTATCAAAAACTTATCAAATATAGAAAGAAACGAGGTAAAACAATATGGAAATGAAATATGTCGTGCCAGATATGGCACAGTCTTTTGGAACACTTGAATTTGCAGGCGAAAGCGAGCCTATCTTTGAAAGAGATAAAAATAACCGCAGGGTCTTAGCCAGACGAAGCTACAACCTTTATTCTGATGTGCAGAAAGGCGAAAATGTTGTCGTGGAAATTCCCGTGCAGGCTGGCGAAAAGCATTTCAAGTATGAACAGAAAGTAAAACTTGTCAATCCGAAATTATACGGCAGAGGTTACGCAATTGGGGATATGGGACATACCGATTATGTGTTACTTGCTGATGATATTGTAGCAGTTGAAGAAAAGTAAAGGAGTGAAAATATTATGAGATTATCAAACGGTTTTGTTATTGACAAAGAGAAAACATTTGGAGAATTAAAATTTACAGCAGTGCGTGATGTATTCTTGCAGAATGAGGACGGGACACCGAGTACCCAGCTTAAAAAGCGTATCTATGATTTGAAGTGCAGTCTGCATGGTGGAATTATCCCCGTGTCTGTACCGCCAGAAGTACCAGTAAGGGAATTTCCGTACAATGCAGTTGTGGAGCTTGTCAATCCAGTAGCCGATACGGTATCACGAAAAACCTATACGGGTGCAGATGTGGACTGGTATGTAAAGGCAGAGGATATTGTGTTGAAGAATAAAGGCAACCAGAACGCAGGCAGTCCACAGAACCATACACCGCAGGGACAGCCGAAAAAATAGGCTTGCTGAATAGATTTTCGTTGTAGCGGATATATAAAACTGTTATAATATGGGTATGAAAAATTTAATTATAAGGAGTGCTGTTTATGATAAGAGCTATTATATTTGCTGTATTCGTTGTCCCTATTATATCTCTCGTATTAGATAAGACACAAAAAGCAACTAAAAAAAGAAAAATTCACAAATACTGTTTTTGTATCACACGCCTATCAAACAGTATGTCATATTTGTTCATTGATAATGGTAGGAATTGCAATAGCTTTAGGATTGTTCATGGGATTTGATAATACGGTGGGACACTCTGTTGTTTTTGCTATTTTTGTTCTATTGATTGAATTTTGTGCGTGGGCATTAAAAAGACATAAGGTAGTAATTGACGGAAATAATTTGCGTATTACTCCTGCTGTTGGAAGAACAAGAGAAATTTCATTTAATGATATTTCCCGTTGCACAGAAAAAGAGCAAATAGGATTGAAAATATTTGTAGGAAACAAAAAAATTTGTACAGTTTCTTTGCGACTGTGTTGGATATAAAGAATTTCTTGAAATGTTAAAAGAGAAAAATTTACTCTAATACGTTTCGCCCAAATAAACAGTTATATTATTTTAGCAGTTAGTCTTAGGATTGACTGCTTTTTTCATACCCAGAAAGGAGTGATTGATTTATGCAAAAGATTTTTAACAAAGGACACCGTATCAGAGCCAGCGACAAGCACCTTGTCTACCACTTTTCCATAGGAACGCTTCTGTTTGTATTCGTGGCGGTTCTCCTGCTACTGAATATCAAACAGCTCATGCGTACTGATTGGGAACATTTCAGCTTGTTAGAGAACGGCTTGACGCTTTCCCCTTACAACTTCATAACTATACTGATAGCGACTGGTGTTTGTGCATTGGTCGTTTTTCTGTATTACCACTTCTGTTACGATAGTTTCAAGAAGCTCCTGCACCGTCAAAAGCTGGCAAGAATGGTACTGGAAAATAAGTGGTATGAAGCCGATACCGTACAAGACAGCGGTTTTTTTACTGACCTGCAAAGCAGATCAAGGGAAAAAATCGTCTGGTTTCCAAAGATTTATTATCAAATGGAAAAGGGATTGCTCCATATCCGCTGTGAAATCACGTTAGGAAAATATCAAGACCAGCTTTTACGGTTAGAGGATAAATTGGAAAGTGGCTTGTATTGCGAGCTGACCGACAAGACCTTACATGACGGCTATATTGAATACACCCTGCTTTATGACATGATAGCAAACCGCATTACCATTGATGAAGTATGGGCAGAAAACGGCTGTCTTAGGCTGATGAAAAATCTTGTGTGGGAATATGACGCACTCCCTCACGCTTTGATTGCTGGTGGGACTGGTGGCGGTAAAACTTATTTTCTGCTGACGCTCATTGAAGCCTTACTGCATACCAACGCTGTCCTTTATATCTTAGACCCAAAGAACAGCGACCTTGCAGACTTGGGAACAGTCATGCCTAATGTCTATCACACCAAAGAAGAAATGATTGATTGCGTCAATGCCTTTTATGAGGGCATGGTACGGCGAAGTGAGGAAATGAAGCAACACCCGAACTATAAGACGGGCGAAAACTACGCCTATCTGGGACTTCCACCCTGCTTTCTTATCTTTGATGAATATGTAGCGTTTTTTGAAATGTTGGGGACAAAAGAAAGCGTGAGCTTACTTAGCCAGTTAAAGAAAATCGTTATGTTAGGGCGACAAGCAGGTTATTTCCTTATTGTTGCCTGCCAGCGTCCAGACGCAAAGTATTTTTCAGATGGTATCAGAGATAACTTCAATTTCCGTGTGGGACTTGGGCGTATCAGCGAATTAGGTTACGGTATGCTGTTTGGTTCAGATGTGAAAAAGCAGTTTTTCCAGAAGCGTATCAAGGGGCGTGGCTATTGTGATGTGGGAACAAGCGTCATAAGTGAGTTTTACACGCCTTTAGTCCCAAAAGGACATGATTTTTTACAGACTATCAGCTCTCTTGCACAAGCAAGGCAGGACGGGACGGCGACGTGCGAAGCGAAAGGCGACGGCACGGACTAGCCGTTGCTGGTGTGGCGTCAGCCACGCCAGCAGGTAAAACCCCTCGGTATCTAACAGAGGGGTACGTTTGCAAATAGACAATAGACAAAAAACATAGGAAACATAAGGCTTCTGGCATGGTTTTCTAGCAAAAATCGGCTGTGAAGTCGCCTTAAAAAACTTCACACTTTACAGATTGGGGGTATGGTTCTGAATGAAGAACAACGGATAAAAGAATTACGGGAGAAACGGATTGCTTACGGTATCTCACAAGGCAGGCTGGCGGTGGCTTCTGGTATCACAAGGGAATATTTCAACAAGATAGAAAGTGGAAAAATGAAGCCGTCAAAGGAACTTCTGGAAACTCTGCATAAGGAACTGGCAAGGTTCAATCCAGAAGTACCGCTTACCATGCTGTTTGATTATGTGAAAATTCGTTTTCCCACGCTGGATATACAGCACATCATCAAAGATATATTAAAACTGAATATCAATTATATGCTCCATGAAGATTACGGACATTACAGTTATACGGAGCATTATTCTTTAGGGGACATCTTTATCTATACGTCGGCTGACGAAGAAAAAGGTGTCCTTTTAGAGTTAAAGGGGCGTGGTTGCCGACAGTTTGAAAGTTACCTGCTGGCACAACAAAGAAGTTGGTATGACTTTCTCATGGACGCACTCATAGACGGTGGCGTGATGAAGCGTATCGACCTTGCTATCAACGACCATACGGGTATTTTGGATATTCCAGAGCTTGCGGAAAAATGCAGGAAACGGGAATATATCGGAAAGTCCAGAAGTTATAAGTTTTATCAGTCGGGCGAGCTTATCAAGCATAGAGAGGACGACAGAGAATATATGGGACGCACCCTTTATCTTGGTTCGCTAAAATCAGATGTGTATTTCTGTATCTATGAAAAGGACTATGAGCAGTACGTCAAGTTAGGGACACCGCTGGAAGAAGCCGACATTATCAACCGTTTTGAGATACGGCTTAGAAATGAACGTGCCTATTATGCAGTACGAGATTTGCTGACCTATTATGACGCAGAGCAGACTGCCTTTTCTATCATCAACCAGTATGTGCGGTTTGTTGATGAAGAAGCAGACAAGCGAAAAAATGACTGGAAACTCAATGACCGCTGGGCGTGGTTTATCGGCGATAACAGACAGAGCTTGAAGCTGACGACAAAGCCAGAGCCTTACACCTTAGACCGTACATTGCGGTGGGTACAACGGCAGGTAGCACCGACCTTGAAAATGCTGAAAAGGATTGATAAGGGAAACGGAACAGACTACATGAAAACTATCGAACAGCAGGCAAAGCTCACAGAAAAGCATGAAATGATAATCAAACAGCAGACGACCCCTGCAAAAGATTTGGTGGAAAGTTAGGAGTGATGAAAAAATGTGGGTATTATTAAAAGATTTACTGCTGGTATCTTTGGGAATGGGTATCGGCGTAGTCTTGATGTGTATGTTAAGTGTCGGTAAAGAAGCCGACTATGAAATGAAAACAATTAAGAGAAAGCGAGGACAAATAACATGAATTTCGGGCAAAATTTGTATCAATGGTTTTTAAGCAACGCACAGAGCTTAGTGCTTATGTCGATTGTGGTTATCGGTATCTACTTAGGGTTCAAGCGTGAGTTTTCAAAACTTATCGGTTTCTTGGTAGTTGCCTTGATTGCTGTCGGCTTGGTATTCAATGCTGGCGGTGTGAAAGATGTACTGTTAGAGCTGTTCAATAAGATTATCGGTGCATAAAATTTTATTGTGGGGCTGATGTATGGGTGCTATAATGTGAAAAAAGAAGTAATCGAGGTGTTCTATTTTGAATGAGAGAGAAAAAATTATTCGTTTATGGTTTGATATGTGGTTGAAACAGCAAGACTTAGGAATAGATAAAATTTTTACAGAAGATGTTGTTTATACGGAAAGCTGGTGTCCTAAATATGAAAATCTAAAACAGTAAAACATTGGTTTAATGAATGGAATACTCGTGGTAAAGTCATTATTTGGGATATTAAACAGTTCTTTCATAAAGAAAATCAAACTGTCGTAGAATGGTATTTTAAAAATGAAATGAATACGGGAAGCGTTGAAGAATTTGACGGTATTTCCTTAATTGAATGGACAGAAGATAACAAAATCAAATCATTAAAAGAATATGGTTGCAATCTGAATAACTATAATCCATATCAACACAGCGATAACCCTCAATTTAGAGATGAAAAAACAAACTGGTTTTAAAACTTAATCAAATTATATCCATATACATAAAGCAGTTAGTCTTAGGATTGACTGCTTTTTTCTTACCTAAAATCAGATTGGAGTGATGAAATGAGCGATATTTTTAAGGATATGCAGGCAAACGTCGGCTGTGATTATATTTCTAACCTGCCCTCTTACAAGCGTAAAGTGTGGCATGAAATGAAGCGATTACCGCTTACGAATTATGATATAAAACAGTTAGAAGATTTTTCAAAGTATGTGTTTGGTATGTCGTACCAGAGCTTAAAAGATGTGATGAAGCAACAGAAAGGACGTGAGGAACAATGCAGGAAACAAGGGTGCTGGTGGAAACGAGAGGAACAACTGGCGAAGAAACAATATCATACTGGTTCGACCTGCCGATAGATGTTGCCGAGTTTGAAGAAAAGTTAGGTATCGGTGCAGAAAGTGGGGATTATCGTATTATCGAAAAGGTGTTGCCTTATGCTGATGAAGTCCACGAACACACCAGCGTGTACCAGCTCAACGAATTAGATTTTATGTACCGCCAGCTTTCAAGTGATATGCAGGAAGAATATGTATCACTACTTACGGTGTTTGAAAATTTAGAAGCACTTTATATTTGCAGGAACGTGATTATTGTTTATCCCGACTGTAAAAGCATGATAGATGTTGCAAGGCAAAAGCTGATGAACGACCCGATGTTCAAGCATTTATCCGAGGACTGTCAAGAATACTACTTTGACTTTGAAGCCTACGCTTCTCACTTGCAGGAACACGGGAAATTTTTAGTAACAGAACACGGTATCTTTGAACTGCCAGAGTAGGAAATGAGGTGGTGCTTATGATTGATGATATGGCGGTTTATATTGCTAATCTTGGCAAATACAATGAGGGCTATTTAGTCGGTGCTTGGTTCACGTTCCCCATTGACGAGGAAGATGTGAAAGAAAAAATCGGCTTGAATGAACAGTATGAGGAATACGCTATCCATGATACCGACAACTTTCCCATTGCGATTGGCGAGTATGTTTCCATTGAAGAACTCAATGAGATGTATGAAATGATAGAGGAACTTCCCGACTATATTGTAGAGTGTCTGGACGAATTTATCAGCCACTATGGGACGCTGGAAGAAGTCGTGGAACATAAGGACGATATTTACTATTATCCCGACTGTGAAACCATGACAGATGTTGCCTACTACTACATAGACGAATTGCAGGCACTTGGGGACATTCCACCCAGCTTACAGAACTACATTGACTATGAAGCCTACGGGCGAGATTTGGATATGGGCGGTTGCTTTATTGAAACAAGCCGAGGTATGTGCGAGATACCATATTAACGCTGGAAGATCAGCGACAAGCATTGTTGCTACTGACAGCGTATTTCTCTTTAAGGGACAGTCTGAAAATGGCTGTCCTTTTCTATTTTGAAAGGAGCTGAAAGAACTTGAAAAAGATTAAAAGCTACACGGGTATCTGGAACGTGGAAAAAGTCTTGTATGCAATCAATGACTTTAACTTACCCTTTCCCGTTACTTTTACACAGATTACATGGTTTGTGATTACGGAATTTATCATCATTCTGTTTGGGGATATTCCCCCACTTTCCATGATTGAGGGAGCATTTCTCAAATACTTTGGTATTCCCGTTGCTCTCACTTGGTTCATGTCGCAGAAAACCTTTGACGGAAAGAAGCCGTACAGCTTTTTGAAATCACAGATAACCTATGCCCTGCGACCAAAAATCACTTATGCAGGAAAAGCCGTAAAACTGCATAAGCAGATATTGAATGAAACAATCACGGCAGTAAGGAGTGTGAACTATGTTCCCGATAAAATATATTGACAATAACCTTGTCTGGAACAAGGACAATGAGGTGTTCGCCTACTATGAGCTGATACCATACAACTATTCTTTTCTATCCGCAGAGCAGAAATTTATCGTGCATGACAGTTTCCGACAGCTTATCGCACAGTCCCGTGAGGGTAAAATTCATGCGTTGCAGATTGCCACAGAAAGCTCAATCCGCAGTATGCAGGAACAGTCAAAGAAGCTGGTAACTGGAAAATTAAAGGAAGTTGCCTGCCAGAAGATAGACGAACAGACCGAAGCGTTAGTATCTATGATTGGGGACAATCAAGTGGACTACCGCTTTTTTCTTGGCTTTAAGCTCATGGTTACGGAAGAACAGCTCAATCTGAAGAACATCAAAAAATCGGTGTGGCTGACGTTCACAGAATTTCTCCATGAAGTGAACCACACGCTGATGAATGATTTTGTTTCCATGCCGAATGATGAAATCAACCGTTACATAAAAATGGAAAAGTTACTGGAAAATAAAATCTCCCGTCGCTTTAAGGTGCGTCGCTTGGAAATCCATGATTTTGGGTATCTCATGGAACATCTTTACGGCAGGGACGGTATCGCTTATGAAGATTATGAGTACCAGCTACCAAAGAAAAAATTGAACAAAGAGACGCTGATAAAATACTACGACCTTATCCGTCCGACAAGGTGTGTGATTGAGGAAAGCCAGCGGTATTTACGATTGGAACATGAGGACAAGGAAAGCTATGTGTCCTATTTTACCGTCAATGCGATTGTAGGAGAGCTTGATTTTCCGTCGTCTGAAATCTTCTATTTCCAGCAACAGCAATTCACATTCCCCGTTGATACGAGCATGAATGTAGAAATCGTGGAAAATCGGAAAGCATTAACGACCGTCCGCAACAAGAAAAAGGAACTGAAAGACCTTGATAATCACGCCTATCAAGCAGGAAGTGAAACCAGCTCAAATGTGGTGGACGCTTTAGACAGCGTGGACGAGCTGGAAACTGATTTAGACCAGACAAAAGAAAGTATGTATAAGTTAAGCTACGTCATACGGGTGTCTGCACCCGATCTTGACGAGCTGAAACGCCGTTGTGATGAAGTCAAGGACTTTTACGACGACCTCAATGTAAAGCTGGTGCGTCCTGCTGGGGATATGCTGGGGCTTCATTCTGAATTTTTACCAGCCAGCAAGCGATATATCAATGACTATGTGCAGTATGTAAAATCAGATTTTTTAGCTGGGCTTGGCTTTGGTGCGACACAGCAGTTAGGAGAAACTACGGGTATCTATATGGGCTATTCTGTTGATACGGGAAGAAATGTGTACCTGCAACCGTCCCTTGCCAGTCAAGGTGTAAAAGGTACAGTTACCAACGCTTTAGCGTCTGCTTTTGTCGGTTCGCTTGGCGGTGGGAAATCGTTCTGTAACAATCTTCTGGTATATTATGCGGTGCTGTTTGGCGGTCAAGCACTTCTGTTAGACCCTAAAAGTGAGCGTGGTAACTGGAAAGAAACGCTCCCAGAGATTGCACATGAAATCAATATCGTAAATCTTACCAGCGATAAGGACAATGCAGGGCTTCTTGACCCGTTTGTGATTATGAAGAATGTAAAAGACGCTGAAAGTCTGGCAATCGACATCTTAACATTCCTTACGGGTATTTCTTCAAGGGACGGCGAAAAATTCCCCGTACTTCGTAAGGCAGTACGCTCCGTTACCCAGAGCGACAGTCGGGGCTTGCTCCATGTGATAGACGAGCTACGCCGTGAAGATACGCCCATATCAAGAAATATCGCAGACCATATCGACAGCTTCACGGACTACGACTTTGCACACCTGCTGTTTTCAGACGGTACGGTAGAAAATGCTATCAGTCTGGATAATCAGCTCAATATCATTCAAGTAGCCGACCTTGTACTGCCAGATAAAGATACCACTTTTGAAGAATACACGACCATTGAATTGTTGTCTGTGTCTATGCTGATTGTGATTAGTACCTTTGCCCTTGATTTTATCCATTCGGACAGAAGCATTTTTAAGATTGTCGATTTAGACGAAGCGTGGGCGTTCTTAAATGTGGCACAAGGAGAAACCTTATCAAATAAGCTGGTTCGTGCTGGGCGAGCTATGCAGGCAGGCGTTTATTTCGTTACCCAGTCTGCCTATGACGTGTCAAAGGAAAGTCTGAAAAACAATATCGGCTTAAAGTTTGCATTTAGAAGCACGGATATAAACGAGATAAAGCAGACCTTAGAGTTTTTCGGTATCGACAAGGACGATGAGAACAACCAGAAACGCTTGCGTGATTTGGAGAACGGACAATGCTTATTGCAGGACTTATACGGGCGTGTCGGTGTGGTGCAGATACACCCAGTCTTTGAAGAACTGCTACACGCCTTTGATACCAGACCGCCCGTACAGAGAAATGAGGTGGAGTGATGAAAGAAAGGATAAAAGGTGCGTTCACAAAAAGGAAGATACTTCACTTTCTCAAAATGGCTCTGTTCGTGGTGGCACTCTCCCTTATCCTGCTTTCACTTTTGGGGACGGTGGCTCATGCGACGGGGCTTGTGGACGATACCATAAACGCAGAAAATCTTTACTCAAAATATCCCCTTTCCAACTACCAGCTTGATTTTTATGTGGATAATAGCTGGTCATGGTTGCCGTGGAACTGGCTGGACGGCATTGGAAAATCGGTACAGTACGGGCTTTACTGCATTACCAACTTTGTCTGGACGATAAGCCTTTATTTAAGCAATGCCACGGGCTATGTGGTGCAGGAAGCCTATAAACTTGATTTTATTAACGATATGGCAGACAGTATCGGAAAGAGCATACAGACCCTTGCAGGTGTAACCGAGAACGGCTTTTCTTCTACGGGCTTCTATGTTGGTTTCCTGCTTCTCATTATCTTAGTGGTGGGAATGTATGTTGCTTATACGGGACTTATCAAACGGGAAACCAGCAAGGCACTTCACGCTGTTATCAACTTTGTGGTGGTGTTCGTGCTGTCCGCTTCGTTTATTGCCTACGCTCCCGACTACATCAAGAAGATAAATGAATTTTCATCAGACATCAGTACCGCTTCTTTGGACTTGGGAACAAAAATCATGCTCCCCAACTCCGACAGCGAGGGCAAGGACAGCGTGGACTTGATACGGGACAGCCTATTTTCTATTCAAGTGGAACAGCCGTGGCTACTTCTGCAATTCGGTAACAGCAACACAGAAGAAATCGGGGCAGACCGTGTCGAAGCTCTTGTATCGGCAAGTCCAGAGGACGAGGACGGGAAAACCAGAGAGGAAGTCGTGAAAACAGAAATCGAAGATAACGACAACAACAATCTGACGATACCGCAGGTCGTGAACCGTTTAGGCATGGTGTTCTTCCTACTGTTCTTCAATTTAGGGATAACGATATTTGTATTCTTGCTTACGGGCATGATGTTATTTAGCCAGATACTTTTTATTATCTTTGCAATGTTTTTACCTATCAGCTTTTTACTTTCCATGATACCGAGCTATGAAAGCATGGCGAAGCAGGCAATCGTAAGGGTGTTTAATACCATAATGACACGGGCAGGAATAACGCTCATTGTAACGGTGGCGTTCAGCATTTCCAGTATGTTTTATAACATCTCCACGGACTATCCGTTCTTTATGGTAGCGTTCTTGCAGATAGTATGTTTCGCTGGTATTTATATGAAGCTGGGCGATTTAATGAGTATGTTCTCTTTGAACGCTGGCGACAGTCAAAACATGGGACGCAGGATATTCCGCAGACCATATCTGTTTATGCGACATAGAGCTAGGCGTATGGAAAGACGGCTTGCTGGTGCGGTTACTGCTGGCGGTGTTGCTGGTGCGGTGGCAGGTAGCACGATTTCAAACAGAAAACCGACAAGGAACACAGCCACAAAAGACAGTCGGGGCAATACATCTACTTCCAGTATGGGACAGCGTGCAGGCTCAAAGGTGGGTGCTGTCTTAGATACGAAAAATAAAGTGAAAGACAAGGCAAATGCTGTCAAAGAGAATATCAAGGATATGCCGACACAGACCGCTTATGCGGTGTATTCCGCAAAGGAAAAGGCAAAGTCCAGCGTGTCCGACTTTAAGCGTGGCATGGTGCAGGAACAGCAGTCCAGACAGACGGGACGTTTGGAAAAGCAGGAACAGCATAGACAGAATATCGCTGA
>ENA-OQEG01000022-OQEG01000022.1-human-gut-metagenome-genome-assembly--contig:-NODE-22-length-15951-cov-1.406850_pt1 | contig 15951 bp, 10 predicted proteins | sample MGYA00242793_ERZ504631 | MGnify/ENA primary metagenome ERZ504631 (study PRJEB26092, sample SAMD00036338) | human gut metagenome | host: Homo sapiens | study: EMG produced TPA metagenomics assembly of... | reverse complement strand
ATAGAGTTCCTCTCGAAACTCTGCTGTGATAGGATTGCACACATCCTTATAGATCACACCGTTGCTTTCATCACGCTCATTGGAGCGGTATCTTGGCATTGATACAAAAAGCTCTCCCTTATCCTTATTCTCAAGGATTGCAATATTGGTAATCTTAAATGAATCACCAAATACTACTGTTGCAAATCCTTTGATGTTGCTGCCCTCTTTTGCTCTTACTTCGTTTACTTTAATTGAATACTTCATATGCTATTCCTCGCTTTCTTTTTGTTCTTTGTTTTGCTCCGGTATGATAAGCTCACACCAAAGCTGTTCTATCTGTTCACAAGACAATCTGCCATTAAGCCAGTTGCCAAGTGTAACGACCATTCCATCCTGCTCGTAATAGAGCCACTCCTGTGTTTCAATGTTCCCCTCATACACGATAGTCACATCAAAATCAGGCATAAATAATCCTTCCTCTGCATCCCATACACAGGCTATTCCCTGTCTGAGTGTCAGATTCAGGCTTTCGACATACACAGACCAGCCGCTTACGACTATCTGAAAGTCATCATCAATCTCAGCAATATCATCCTCGATGTCAATTAGCTCTTCCATTTCCGATACTGCCTCTTCTATCTCACCTAACCGGTATCTCTTATTCATCCATCACCGCCTCCTTATAAATGCACCTGACCACAAAACGCATGGTTCCTTTCTGGGAACAGGTAAAAGAGTTAATTCTTTTTCTGTACCCTGTGTCTTGATGCTGTTATCATACGGATTTACTACCTCTGTCTCTATTACCTCATAGATATGCTTCAGCCCATTTTTGTCGGTTATCATTACTTCATCACCTATGGATATCTGACTTAGTGGTGTAAAAAATGTGCCATATCTGCTGCCATTATGACCGCACAATACACAGTTGCCACTTTCTCCGATTCCTGCAGTCTCTTCTATATGACCAATCCCTGCATTAAGCACTTTACTTGTGGTTCCTTCCATTACCGGATACCTGATATCTAAGCCCGGTATCTCAATGATGCCGATAACACCGCCTTCTTTAAGAATGGCTTCATCCTCTTTACTAATGGAGGTTTGCTCTTCCTCCACATCTGTTTCTTCATCGTAATCATCCTCCAATGTCTGCTCAAATTCACTTATGAGCTGTTCTGTCTGTTTTTCTCCGGTTGTCCGCCAGAAAAAAGGGACTGCCATAATGGCAATCCCTGCTGCAATCAGTAGTCCTGCGACCACTTTTCTTATGCTCATATTATTCACTCTCCTATCGTGTTCTGCCCTCTCTGTCGGCTGGATAAGCACCTTTATCCTCTGCTACAATTGCTGCAGATTCCATTCTGTCATCAGCTTCTCTTTCTTCCTCCGGTCCGCTCAGGTCTGCATCCACAGCCTTTGCGTTCTCAAGGTCAAGCTGGGCATTCAGTTTACACTGCCTAGCCAGCTTTTCTTCCAGTTCCTTGCTGTACGCAAATGGCTTGTCATACTCTGCCTTTGATGCTTCAAGGTCATTCTGGTACTGCTCAATCTTCTTTTCAAAGAAATCAATGTTCTCATGGAGTCCATTGAACAGGTTTTCCAGCTTCACCATGCTGCCGACAGGACTTGTGGAAAGCTCTGCTTTATACTCTGTCTTTCCACGAAGCACCATATAATTGATGCCAAGGAAGTTCTTTTCCACAAGCAGCTCAAATCCGTGGAATTTACCGATTACAGTTGTCTCTCCGGTCTTACATTTACTGATTGCTTCAAGCATCATCGTTCCGCCATCCACACGCTCTGTGTAAGTTACTTTGCCTATGGTAATGGCAAATTCCGGATTATCAATCAGCTCTTTATCCCTTGCCTTTACATCCTCTCTTACATTGGCAAGCTTTTCTGTTGCTGTCTTAATCAGCTTCGGATACTTAATCATAAAGTTATCCTGCAAGCCATATCTCTGATTGTCATAGGATGCCTTTAAGAGCTTTAATCTCTGGACATCATTGTCAATCTCCATCTTTTCTTTGATCAAAGGATTACCTGTGGCAACCGCCTTAATCTCTGCATAGGAAAGTGTTGCCTCGTCGATATCCTCGCAGCTTCGGCTTACTGCCTTGCTTGTCATAACCTGACTGATGAAACGCTGCTTATTTTCAACGAGCGACCAGTTGTATGCATCAAAGGTTCCTTTGGTGACATATCTGTAGATTGCCACCTCTTCATTTTCGTTGCCTTGTCGTATGCCTCGTCCTTCCCTCTGTTCAATAGAAGAAGGCTTCCAAGGGCAATCCACATGATGCATTGCAACAAGGTGTGTCTGCACATTGACACCTGTTCCACACTTGTCCGTTGAACCGATAAGAACCTTCTTTTTACCTGTCCTCATCTCCTTAAAAAGTGCGTCCCTTTGTGCATCCGTCTTGGCATCATGAATAAAAGCTATCTCATCTGCCGGAATACCATACTGGATCAGTGTTTCTTTCAGATAATCGTAGATGGTAAAGTCCTTATCTGGTCCCGGTGTGCCGATGTCCGAAAAAATAAGCTGGCAGCCTATATGACCATCAGCATTTCCTTTCTCATATTCTTTCCATACATTCTCCGCTACCTTATTGAGTTTTCCATCCGGATTGTTCGGCGCATCCTTATCAATCAGTCTGGCATCCGTTCCAAGAAGTCTTGCCTCATGGGTAATCTTTAGAAAGTTATCCACGCTTGGATCAACTCCACCGCCTCTGATACGCTCTGCCCTCACAACAAAGTCTTCCATGACCTGCTTCACATACCAGTCAGGCTCCGACTCCACTATAATAGGCTTGCCGCCACGGAGAGCTGGCACATCAAGGTCAAGCATGTCTGCGGTCTGCACATCTGCTACCTCACGGAAGATATTCATAAGCTCCGGCAGATTCGTAAACTTATTAAATCTGCTCTTAAAACGAAATCCGCTTCCCTCTACAGTAAGCTCAAGTGCTGTTGTCACTTCACCAAAGTTTGCTGCCCAAGAATCAAAGTGATAAATCCCCATCTCTTCAAGTGCCGCTTTCTGTAAGTAAAGCTGCATGACATACATCTCACACATGGTATTGGATATTGGTGTACCTGTTGCAAACACAATACCCCTGCCATCATTTATCTCAGACAAATACTGGCATTTAAGCTGCATATCCGTTGACTTCTTCGCTCCACTGCTGCTGATACCTGACACATTATTCATCTTGGAAAAAATCGCAAGGTTCTTAAAATTGTGTGCCTCGTCCACCATGATAGAGTCCACACCCAGCTCCTCAAAGGTTATAAGGTCATCCTTTCTGCTCTCATCAGATAGAGATTTCAGCTGTTCCTCCAGTTTTTTCTTCTGGCTTTCCATCTGCTTTACAGTCCATCGCTCTCCGTTACGCTCCTTCATCTCATCAATCGCATAGCTGATTTCATCAATCTGCTCGTTAAGCATTCGCTCCTTTCTCTCTGCGGAGATTGGGATTTTCTCAAACTGTGAGTGTGACATGATGATACAGTCATAGTCACCTGTTGCAATCCTTGATACGAACTGCTTTCTGCGGCTTTTTTCAAAATCACGCTCCGTGGCAACTAAGATATTTGCTGACGGATAAAGCCTTAAAAACTCTGATGCCGTCTGACCGATAAGCGGCTTTGGTACAACCATGATTGTCTTATTGGCAAGTCCAAGTCTCTTCTGCTCCATGCAGGCAGCCATCATCTCAAAGGACTTTCCGGCACCAACGCAGTGTGCCAACAGGGTGTTTCCTCCAAGAAGGATTCTTGCCACCGCATTCTTCTGATGTGGCTTTAACTCAATCGCCGGATTCATTCCCGGAAACTGTAAGTGACTTCCGTCATACTCACGCAGGCGGATGTTATTAAATGTCTCGTTGTAATACTCCACATATTTCTGTCTTCGCTCCGGCTCTGCAAACAGCCACTCCTTGAACTTCTCCTTGATCATGTTCTGCTTTTCCCTTGCAAGCATTGTCTCATTCTTATTGACTTCGTAATGATATTTGCCATCACCGTCATCAATCCTGTCCCTGACTGTTACTGTTTTAGGTTCAGCGTATCCTCAAAAATAGAATAAGCATCCATGCGGCTTGTACCATAGGTCTTAGTAGCTGCCACTGAATGCTTATCCATGCTCTTATTCTCGATGAACCATTCCATGCTCATCTTATTTAAGTGTACCTGAATGCCTGTATTGTAAAACTGGCTTCTGACTGCCCTTGCCCGTCTTGGTGTATTGAGAAGCTCATAGATAAACTGCTCATAATCAAGCGGCTCAATCCATGTCGTGCCAATCTTTACATCAATATCCGAGGCTTCAATCCACTCCGGCTGTACCTTTTCAAGTGCTGCCACATTGCCTGCAAATTTTTCTGCCTGCGGATTGCCTGTATCCGCTGCCATAGCCTTTGCTACACGAAGCTTGTCTCTCACATTGCCGGAAAGATACTCGTCTGCCGTCTCCCAGCCGATGTCGGGATTGTTCTCGTTGTAGCGGTCGGGATTTAGGAAAATCAATCCATCCAGCTCTTCCACAAGAACTGCCCTTCTAAGCTCTGCCAAAGCATCATCACTAAATGTTATCTCATCAGCTGTCTGCCCGGACTTTTCTGCAAGCTCTTCCTTTGCATTAGTAATATCCGGCTCATAGATAGAGAGCATATAGGCAAGATTCACATATCCAAATTCATTGACGGATACATTTAATGCTTCAACAGCCGTCTCCACTCTGTCTATGACAGTCTTTGCCTTAATCGTCTGCTTATAAAACATATCCGCTTTTTTCACCTCCCCGTCTTCATTTACTTCCTCAAGACTGCAAAGAAGCGGGTAATCGCTGTCATCCCTGAAAGCTATTCTGTTTGCTTTTGAAGTAATGGCTCCATACTGCTTTACAAAAGCATCATATTTTACATTAAGAAGTCTCTGTTTATCAGAAAGCTCCTCCTCGCTGCAGCCATCCATCTGGATATCAATCAGCTCTCTTGTTATCTGTCTGATTTCATCAAGGCTTCGGATTCGCTCCTCGGCAGTCTGTGATACTTCTTTTCTTACCATCTCGGAATTTTCCCTGTAATAGAGCTTTCCTTCAAAAAATGTGTAAGTGTAGTTTCTCACATCCGGATCAGCCGGGATAACTTCCTCCGTCTGCTCCGCCTCATCTGCCACTCTCTCAAAATCTGTCATCTGTGCTTTGATATTACCGATAGCTTTGTTTAATGCTTCATACATATTGAAGTTCTCATCATCATTCACACAGACTGTATATCTGCTGTCCTGTCCGTAAATCCTTGTGTCATACTCCATAACCCCAAGCATCATTTCCGGATGCTCTGCAAAATAAGAGTTGACTGCAATGCCATTCCCAGTTACACCAAGGTGTACCCAGTCAGGCTCAATATCAATTTTTCGCTCTCTCTTCTGCAAAAACAGGATATCTGCTGTCACTTCGGTTCCTGCATTATCTTTAAATGCAGTATTCGGAAGTCTTACTGCTCCCACAAGCTCTGCCCTTTCAGCCAGATACTTTCGGATAGTAGGATTTGCCTTATCAAGTGTTCCCTTTGTGGTGATTACTGCAACCATGCCTCCCGGTCTTACCTGGTCAAGTGCTTTTGCCAGAAAATAATCGTGGATACGGAAGTTATACTTGTTGTACTTTGGATCAAATACCTTGTAATCACCAAATGGCACATTTCCGACAACCACATCAAAGAAGTTATCCGGATATGTGGTATTCTCAAATCCTGTGATACTGATATTGGCATTCTGATAAAGCTGCTTTGCAATTCTTCCTGAAATGCTGTCAAGCTCCACTCCATACAGCTTTGCTTCATGCATTGTTTCCGGCATACTTCCAAAGAAGTTACCGATACCCATGGATGGCTCTAATACATTGCCGCCTCTGAAACCAAACTGGACAAGTGCCGAATTCATGCACATGGCTATCTCCGGTGAAGTGTAAAAGGCGTTATTTACTGTTGCCCTTGCCGCACTGTATTCCTCATCAGATAAAAGTTCTTTAAGCTCTGCATACTCTTTGCTCCAGCCTGCGTTTTCCTCATCAAATGCCTGTGACAGTCCGCCCCATCCGACAAACTTCGACAGAACTTTCTGCTCCCCCGGTGTGGCAAGCCTGTTTTCTGATTCAATCTGCTTTAGAGTGCGGATTGCATCCATATTCCACTGGTATCTGGTCTTAGCTCCGCCTTTTTCCATTTCCCAGAGGTTGTAGTGGAAGTTGTGTTTTTTCTGTACTGCATCATCTGAAACCACATGTCCATTCTCATCAATCTTGGTTTCCCAGCCATTCGCTATTGCTCTTTCCCTGGTTTCAAGACGATTGGCTTTTACACTATCCTCGATATCAAAGAATCTCTTATAGACCGGATTCATCTTATCCCTGTCAGCCTTCTGTTTTGTCTCCTGATAATACTTCTTCTGGTCTTCTCCGCAGTAAAATGGCTGTTTTACCATATAGGATAAAATCTCGTATAACTCACGCCAGTCGAGTGCACCTTCCTTACGCACACCATTCCTGTTCTTATAGCTGATCTTCACATAACCGCTTCTGATTGAGTACTCCACAAGACCATACTTATTGTTGGAATATGCCTTTCTTTCTGCATTATCTGTCCCTAATGCAATATCCCTGATAAGGTCAAGTTTATTGGGCATAAATGCAAAATCAGACTGCACCACATCCATAAGGAATGCCCTAAACGGAGTGTAGCAGCTGCAATCTGTTACAAGAATCTCCGCCGCATCACGCAGGTCTTCATCAAGCTCCTCAATACGCTTGGCATAATCAATCGGTGTAATATACTTAAGCTCTGATGGATCTTTTTCAGATGTTTCAGCTTCTATCTCGGCACCATATTCTGCCTGTGTTACCATGCGGTCTTCATCGGCAGCTTCCTGTGGTGTCATGCCTTTTGCACTTACATAATCTCTGTTAGAAGCATAGCTCTCCGGCTCATCCGGTATTGCATAATCATCAATCTCTGATTCTGCCCCTTCCGGTTCCACTTCCCGGTATTCGGCATCAATGACCTCATCATCCTCACGGAGTCCGTCCATCGCAAGCTCATCAATACGAGGTGTCTCAGGCTGGTATTCCCCTGTAAGAATAAGTACACCAAGCTCTTTTTCGATATCTTTCCACGAAACATATCCTTCAACCTCTCCATCCTCATCTCGCCATTGAAAACGCAGTCCATTCCCATGAAATGTGTCATATCCGTGCAGTCCTAGTCCGTCAACCGGCCAGCCTGCACCTCCCTGACCATACTCTGCTTTGATACGCTTTGCCCTGGTTCCTGCATCAATCTCTGTTTCAAAAATCTTGCATACCCTGCCCTTGCCACCGATAAAACCTGTACCTCTCATAAGCACCTGTTTGATATACTCACTTGGTACTGTTGCAGACTTTTTGGGATTCAGGTAATTGTATTTACCTGCTAATGCAGCTTTTCTGTCCTGCTCGAACTGACGCATAAACTGATTATTGTTTTCGTCCTCAGTATGAATGGTGCCAATGCTTGCCTGCCCGTTCTGGTCGAAAAAAAAGGAAGCCTGTGTATATTCGGCTTCCTTACTAACACCCAATGAATTGATTTCATCAAGTTCCCTATTCAGTTCTGTATCCTCAGATTCTAGTGGAATCGCATCACTATCTGATGGAGTACCACTTCCTCTGCCTGCATCTTCGCCTGCTCCCTTATCTTCCACATCTCCATTGTCGATGACGGATTCTGTGGCTTGTGCTTCGCCAGATACTGCATCTCTAACTGGTCGTACAGCTGGTTCGCTTCCTCCTCTACCGCTGACATCTTCTCGTACATCTTCCCGAATCTCATCAGCGTCTTGTATCTTGCCGGCTCGTTCTCCTGAAGATAACTCATCGCCATCCTTCCGTATTTGCCCAGCTTCGTGAGATCCTCCATCTCGTCCGGCATCTCTATCTGCGGATAAAGCAGTCCATCCACTTCCTTGTAAGTCATTTCTTCTAACATATCCAATTCTCCTTTCGCTCTCGATTGCCTTTAAGTTACGACTAAATTCTCTAAGAACACTACAGGAGACATCGCATACAATGGAACCAAGACGGTAAATGATCTCTTCGTCTTTGATATTTACGATCTGACTAAAATCCTGTTCTTGCACAGATAAGTCAAATCCGCATCTCGTCCCTACAGCATACATGACACTTGTATATACAAGCTGCTCCATGTCCATTTCCTGCTGTAAGCCATTGCGTTTCTTACTTTCTTCCTTTATCACACTACCTGATAGCTGCATAAGTTCGGTCATTCGGTCTCCGAACTCTTCTTTTATTATAAGCCAAACATCTGTTCCTGTAAACTGTTTTAATATATTTTTTAGAGACTCCCTGTCGCTGTTATCGTACTGCTCAATCTGACCTTCTGACACAAGAAAATCCACATAATCTTTAAGATTTTCTCCCTCAAGGTCCCATGTCAACTTAACATTCTTCCCTCCGGTATCACTGATATCAAAGATATACCTCATGCGTGGATTCAGTGCCCTTGACAGGAAGATGGCGCAGCCTTTCGCACCACGCTTTACATATCTTCCCACCTTTTTCCAGGTATCATAATCTGCCATGAGTGTGCTTTTTTCCGGAGGTCTCTGAGCTGTTACCATAACGATATTGTCAAATTCATAGCGGTATAACTGACCTGCGACCTTTAACACATCCTTCCAGTTCTTTTCTGATCTGGTGATGTTACCAATCTCAGAATCGTATATCGCTTTGACCTTCATATCAACGCCCATACCTTTGTCCTCCTCTACTTAAACATCTCTGCAAACAATCCTTTAAATAGCTTTAACTCATCCTTATCCACTCGATTGCAAATTCATTGTCGATTGCCTGTTTTTCGCATTTATCCTTTTTCTTTGCAATCTTACGCACCACACGAAGAAGCACATAGCACTCCTTGGACTTTGCAATGCTCTGTTTAAAGGTCAGCTCATCCTCATCGACTGACTTCTGTGTCTGATAGATAATCTCTTTTAACTTATCATTGATACCATCTACTTCCTCAAGGGAAATAATAACGGATGCCTTAGAAGCACCCGATCTGTCCCACTCCTTATGAAGTTCCTTTACTAAAAACTCCATGTTCTTAATTACTGTTGTTGAATCACTTTTCATCTTGCTTTTCCTCCGTTTTTTTTTAATGAAGAAGGGAGCTGACCTTCGCTGATAGGTGCAAAATCAACTCCCTTCATGTCCTCTGCTCCAAGGACTATCTGCTCTGCATAATACATATCCATTGCCTTATTGATGGCATCGTCAAGCGACTCTGCCTTTACTTTCTGTACTCGTGAAAGCACTTCTTTTATCTCAACATCAAATTCCTGTTCCATATGATATCGCCTCCTGTAAAAATCTCATCACCGGCTCTTTTCTTCCTTTACCTGTCTTTCCTTAAAGCCTTCATCGTACTTTCCATCTTCCAGCCTGTCGTAAAAACAATCCTCTTCAATCGTTCCAAAATCCTCATACATTTGGTGAAGGAAATCATTCTGCAGTTTCTTTGGCACATCATCATCCTTTGACATATCCTGATAAAAATAGAACTTCTGCTTTAGCTTTGCCCTGTAATCATAGATATCCTCTATCTTTTCCGGTGTGCCATACTCCCTCTTGTATGCCTTGAAATTTGTAGTTGAAAGTGTGGAACCTAGATAAATGCCGTGCTCCCACGATACCCCGATTGTGGTATTGTCCTTTGTAGGCTTCTCATCCTTCGGATAACGCTTATACTCTGTCGCACCAAGGGCGATTGTAAGAGAACCTGACTTCATATCCATCACCACGAGATTCCTTGGTGATAATGCTTCAAGCACCATGTAATCATGGTCATTGAAGTTATGAAATGTCTGTCCCCTTTCAAATGATCTGTCCACACTTTCATAATGCAGGTTAAAATCATCCACCCAGCCCTTATCGGTCATTCCAATCTCCTTAAGCTTTGCAACACATTCAGAAGAACTGGCTTCTTTATCAAACCGAAATTCTTTGGAATCGTTATAAAGTCCCTGAAGAAAGTGCCCCAGCTGAATATCATCCAGACAGAATCTCGCAGATACAGTTACATTTGCTGCCCTGTAATACTCTGCGAAGTTATCTGCTTCACCAAGTGTTCTTCCAAGCTGCAACAAATTGTCTGCAAGCTCTGACATGTCATCAACTGCTATAAAACTCTTATAATCATCCAGAGTCATCAGCATATTTGTCTCTGTTCCCCTGTCGTTTTCTGTTACCAGTATCATATCTTTTAAATCCATTCTTACCTCCAGTCTCAGAGAGAGACTATGCCCTCTCTGCAAATTTCCTGTTATGGTCTTCCTATCACAACAATCTTTCCTGTGCTTGCCACATCCCTGTAGACCACACCAAGACTTTCATTAAGTGCCTCTACCACCTTGCCATTTCCGACATATACTGCCACATGGCTGATGTTCTTATATCTTCCGTTGCTTGTAAAACTATAAAAGATAAGGTCTCCCGGCTGTAACTCATCAAAGGAGACTGTCTTTCCGGCTTCATCCAGTCCCTGTGCCTCCGCTGCCGCTGTGGTTGCACCGCCGTAACTAATATCCACGCCTGCATCTTTCCATGAATAATAGGCTAAGGAACTGCAGTCATAATAGTTACCGCTGTCTCTTAAATCCTGACTATAAGGGAAGCCAACTCTGTGAAGTGCATAAGAGCAGACTGTTTTCTGCCTGCTGTCTGTAATTCCGTTTATGATGGCATTGATTTCATCCTCAGTCATGGAGCTTACTCCCGGACTTCCGCCTCCACCGCCACTTCCGCTTCCGGCATATCCAAGCTGTCCCATAAACTCCGGACTCATGATCTGCTCAAGCATTTCCACCTGATTAGAATTAAATCCATAGACCGAAATCATATCCCTGTACGATTTCAGCGTTACATTCACATACAGAACAGACTTCGTGACAGTAGTCACATTGCCGTCTGCATCCGTTTCTTCCACATCCTTTGTTCCTGTGCTTGTGGTGTATGAACACATATCATTTACAACTGCCTGCAGCCAGCCTTTTGAAGTATCATTCATGACTGTTGCAGTATCTCCGACACCATGCTTGACCATATAGACAGCCATGATGTCATAGTAATTGCTTGGGTTTTCTTCCATACCTTCATAGTCCACATATACAAGCTCTCCAAGGTCATATCCGGTATGCTCATTCACTTTCGTATTCACATCCCGGTTAAATTCCTGCACATAAGCACTCGTTACTGTCTGCACGGTATCTCCTGATTCAAGTGGTGGCAGAAATAAAGCAAATGGAGAATTGTAAAGGATTGCTATCGCCGCAATAACCGGAACCGCAATCATGGCAACTACAAGAACAAGTAATAAAAGCACCAATCCAACAATCGGTGCCGCTGCCTTTACCCAGGTAATCGCTTTTCGCACAATCAGATCCTTTACCAGCTTTGCCACGCTGTCTGTCTGATTCTCCTGTGCTTTCATCTTATCCAGAAAGAATTTTATCTTCCTGCTCCGGTTGGTCATTTTTTCATCCTTGACCTCTATGGACGCACCTGCCGCATATCCGGCTGCCATGCCGATTGCCGTGCCTGCTCCCGGTGCAACCGCTGTTCCTGCCGCTGTAGCAGCTGCCTTTGTAGCAGTTTTCGTTGCAACCTTAGCAGTAGTCTTTGCTGTTTCTTTTGCCGTCTCTTTAGCTACAGTCTTGGCTGTATCTTTGGCAGCTTTCTTTGCTGTCTTTTTTGCCAGCTTCTTTCCTGCCTCTACCTTCTTGATACGCTTCTTTGCCTCGGCTGCCGCCTTTTTCCTGAAAAGTGCAGCACCCTTAGAAGCAGTTCCGGTAACAGGGCGGCTTGCTTCATATGCAAGATATGCTGCCTGCGATACCTCATGCCCACCTTCTACCTGCTCTGTTACTGCCCCGGCTGCAAGTGCTCCAGTTCTTCCTGCAATGTGAAGATTCGTGTTCTTGGTCTTGATGGAAGTGTTTGATTCTCTATAGTTTCGCTTAAATCTTGATAGTCCCCTATTCTTCGGCTCTGACTGATGAATGGTACTCTTGCGATAGGACTTCTTTTTATCATCAGATACCTTTGCACCGATAGTCTTAGGACCTCTCTCTACTGTATAGATGTTGCTGCCTTTAATCTTGGCACCCTTTGGCTCGTGGGCATGAATCTTGGCTTTCTCCTTTGTGTGAATAACCATGGGTTTGTCATCCACTTTCTTTATCTTCAATGTTCTCACCTTCTTTCACTCAAAATGCAAAACAGCCACCCAGCTTCCCGGATGGCTATGCTTTGAGGTCGCAAATTGCGACCTCTATCAACATTATTCGACATTATTCTGCATTTCACGCTTCTTCTGTTCTGCAATCTTCTCATGAATATTGGTGTTATACAGTCTGTAAAGGTCTGTATCCTTACTAATCTGATTATCAAATGGAATCACCACAGAGCCACACTTGATAAGTCCCATTCCCGATGCAGTATTGGTTACGAATCTTAGCTGTGCCTCTGATACTCCGATAACCTCTGCCATCTTGGAACTATCCGTATTAGCCTGCTTTAAAAGTGCTACAAACTCTGAGTTTGCAAGCATTGTTGTGGCTGTATAGTTCTGCAACAGATCCACGACATTCTGTGTAATACCAGTACAAAGACCTCCCTGCTTTCTTACTTTCTTCCAGAGCTGCTGCAGATATTTTGCAGAATACTCGGAATTAAGCAGGACGTGAAACTCATCAATATAGAGCCATGTTGCCTTGCCTCTCTTGCCATTCTCAACAATCCTGTTCTGAATAGACTCCATCATGACAAGCATTGTGATAGGACTAAGCTCCGTACCTAAGTCCCTGATGCCATATACTGTGAATCTGTTATCCACATCCACATTTGTCTGGTGATTGAAGATGTTAAGTGAACCATTTACGAAAAGCTCTAGTGACAATGCAATGTCCTTTGCCTCGTCCTCCGGCTGTGCCATAAGGATATCGTAAAAATCACTCATCACCGGGATATACTTCTCTTTGCTCCTTGCAATGTCGATATACAGCTTTCTCACACATCGGTCTATGATTGACTTCTGTCTTGAATTTAAGCTGTCCCCGATACACTGCTCACAAAGTCCAAGCATAAACTCGCCCTTTTCTCTTACCATTCCCTTGGAATCATTCGGATCAAGGCTCCATACATCCATCTCCAGCGGATTCACATAGTTATCCGTGTAAGTAGACATATTTACTACAGTTCCACCATAGGTCTCAGCAATATCAAAGTATTCGTTCATTGGATCTATGACGATTATCTCATCATCTCCTGACAAGAATACGCTGCCCATCTCCATCTTACAGAAGAAGGATTTACCGGAACCCGGCACTCCGAAAACGAAGCCATTTCCGTTGATAAGTTTCTTTCTGTTGCCGATATTCACATTCTTGCTGATCTGGTTGATACCATAGTAATTGCCTGTGCTGTCATTAAGCTCCTGCACATTGAATGGCATAAGCACCGCAAGTGACTGGGTAAGAAGGGTACGCATTGTCTCCACCTGTCTTACACCAATCGGAAGCGCTGTGTTGAGTGCCTCCCTCTGCTTTAAGTAGTGTGTATCAATCGTGCAGCTGTTACGCTTTCCGATAGTCTCCACAGTCTCACATACACTCTCAAGCTCCTTCTTGCTTTCTGCCATAAGAATAATGGTAACTCCTACGAAGAAAAGGCACTGGTCATTCTCACGGACATCATCCATGATTTCCTCAATCTCCTTTTTCTCCGTTCTTTTGGCATATGAGATTTCCGTAGAAAAATCGTTATTCTTATTACGGACTCTCTGCTGCTTAATGATATCCGACTCAATACCAAGGTATTTCTTCTGAAGCACCTTTGTTGTCAGATCCTTGGGAACTGGCACCACATCAATGCTCGTGATGGAATGAACCGGAAGGGAAGTAATCTCATTGATGAATCTGTCTGACAAACTGCTCGGATACTTTTTGATAAAAAGTGCCTTGCAGAATTTACTCTCATCCTCAAAATGGTCCGGGAAATATTTCACCATCCCATTGCACAGATCATTTCTAAAATCTGCCCCGACCTTCTTTGCCTTTTTGATATCAAAATCAAAGCTGCCCTCATCTCCAAGATGATAATAGTCATAGAGCACTTTCAGTCTCTCATTGCCATTAAGTGGTACAATCTCCGCACCAAGCTCAATGAAAGCCTTGTGTATCGTTGCCTCAAGGGTTGCAAACTGTGCCTTTGCCTCCTCGAAGTTCTTTCTCTCAATCGTGATTGTCAGGTATCTCTCCTGCTCAATCCCCTGTCTGCCCTCAATAATCTTCTCCTCAATAATGTCATTGTAGATTCTTCGGTAATTATTGAAGCCATCGTTTTTCTCAGCAATCAGAACCTTATCACGGAGTTCATCCATGTTTTTGTTCTTATTGTTGATCGTAATCTTATAATTACAGTCCAGCGAATTTAAGAACTTACAGTATCTCTCAAATATGCCGATCTGCTCATCCTCGGTTGCTGTCGTGTAATTGATGTCCTGAAAGCGGTAGCATTTGGAATACTTATTTTTGCTTACTTCAAAAATGCCATTTTCAGCCACCGCCATAATCTCTATGGTTTCCTGAATGGATTTAGGTGTCTTATACAAAGGCTCACTCGCCTTCTTTAATAACTTAAATCCGTCTGTAAATAAACCCATGTCTATAACCTCGCTTTCTTATAATGAAAGCCCGCCGGGAACTTCACCCTGCGGGCTGTGTTCCCGACCTTGCGGTCAGATACTATTCGTTTCTAATGCATTGCCTTATATGCTGCAATGCCTGCTACTGCTGCAACAATTACTGCAACAAGACCAAGCAGCATATTTCTTGTCTTTTTCTTCATCGCTTCAAACTCCTCCTGCTTCTTTACAGCCGAATCAGCTGTTACAGTCTCCGGTTCAGCCTTTCTGCCTTTCTTCTTTACCTGTTCATTCTGCTCTGCTTCTAACTGCTTTATTGCAGGTTCTCCCTCTGTTGATACATAGGTAAGCGCCCTGTTGCCAAACATAAAATGCAGTTTCTTTCCCATATACTCGTAGAAATTCATCCCGTTAAAGGAATAGAATCCGCCAAGAGCAATCGGTGCCACACAGGGAATTGCCACATAAGCAGAACCCGTAAGACCGATATACTTGTAAAGAAGAAGGACAATACCGCCACCAACCACTACGCTTGCAATGGAAAATATAAGCTGCCTTGCAGTAAGTCCCATTGCAACCGATTCCTGATAGCGGTCAATATCCTTGTTTACTTCGATTACCATTGTCCCTGCCTCCTATCTTGATAAATCCTTTGTCTCTGGCTTTCTTGTCATTCCGATATTTGCCTCATACTTATCCATTCCATCCGGACACAGTTCTCTAAGCTTATCTACATTGAACAGATAAAGCGGATATTCGCAGAAACCGCTCCTTTGCGTGAATCCTGTAAACTCTCCAATGTCATTGTCTGTAATAAACTTTTCAATATCCGGCATGTCATTCACATTCAGATATCCGCAGTAATTTGGTGCTGCAACCGACAAATTCACAGTCACATCCCCAAAAGGCTCCTCATATCCATCTTCATTACACATAAGACCGATAAACATTGCCCTGTTATTCATATACTGCTGGATATCAAATGTCACCTGCGTTTCTCCGGTTATGCTTGAATTATAAGTAACCTGTTTCTTTTCATTATCCATTTCTGCCTCCCTCTATAATCCAAATGCCTTGCTTGTAAGTGTCTGTGCACCCTTCACGCTTCCAACAGTCATTGCTATCGTAAATGTCATTTCACACAAATAAATAAGCGTCTGTGCCAGTCAGCGTAACTTCCTGTAAATGCCGGAAGTCC
>ENA-OQEG01000021-OQEG01000021.1-human-gut-metagenome-genome-assembly--contig:-NODE-21-length-16445-cov-1.131634_pt1 | contig 16445 bp, 21 predicted proteins | sample MGYA00242793_ERZ504631 | MGnify/ENA primary metagenome ERZ504631 (study PRJEB26092, sample SAMD00036338) | human gut metagenome | host: Homo sapiens | study: EMG produced TPA metagenomics assembly of... | reverse complement strand
GGGATGCAGGTATTTCTTCTCTTGACACCCATTTTGCCACCGAAAGTTCCTGCATGTCAACCTCAATCTCATCTGTTCCGTCAACTTCACAGAAATATCCCGCAAGTATATTGTCGGTAAAGCCCCACGGCTGCGATTTGTAGTATCTGATGTTTTTCACACGCAGTCCCGTTTCCTCCATGACCTCACGGCGCACGGTCTCCTCAAGCGACTCACCTATCTCGTTAAAGCCTGCCACAAGTGCGTACTTTTTATACTCTCTGCCATTGTATTTTGTCAAAAGCAGCTTATCTCCATTTGTAACTCCCACTATCACTGCCGGATTGATGCGCGGGTAAACCATGTTGCCACAGACCGGACATCTGAGCATGCGCTCCACGTCGTCCTCTACCAGCCTGTTGGCGCATCTGCCGCAGAAATGGTTCTTATCATACCAGCCATCCAGATGAAATCCCGTTATCGCGGCAAGCACGTACTCCTTCGGTGCCGCGCTGCGCATATAGTGCCGGTTTATGAATTTGCCACCTGTTACTTCCAGTATATGCATTTTGTCTGCATGTGACAGTGCCACCCTGAAAAATGCAGTATCGTCAAGTGTAAACAGATACTGATATTTAGCATCGGGACATTCTGCTTTTATATCCTCATATCTTGGAAAGCTTATCTGATGAATATCCTGATTGGATTCGTCAGCAGGCTTGTCCGATACCTGCTGCACAAGAAGCTGTCCCCTGCTAAAAAAAGGACCCTGCTGTCCGGGTCCGGCTGTATGTTTTTGTATGTTATGTCCCACGTATGTGGTGCAATGTCCTGAATCATTGTATGCCTCGATTTTCCTTACTTTCGGTTTCCGTTGCACCGTCTGATAACATAGTTAATCAGCCCGGAAATAGAATTTCCGCTGATTAACTATGCTATCATACGATGTTTATACGCTAAAAATCCGAGCGCCTCGCTTCGAACCATCACAACAGACGTTACCTCCACAGTTAACTCCCTCCAGGCTGCCTCGCGTCACATGAAGCTTCTACTTAGTGCTGCTGTGTTCCCACCCTGACACGGTTCATAGATTTCCATTGCGCAAGACCCAGACGTCAACGCCACTTATGGAGGGCAGCTCCACCGCTTAAGCCCTCTACGAAGCATCACCCCAACTATAGCGGATTGTTGGTTCAAGGTACCGCTACCACCCCGGCTGCTCGGAGTCTTAAGTATACGCTATAATGCAGGGTTTTTGTCAAGATTTATTGCAACTTCCCTGCCTTATGTTGTGGTTTTTAACGACAATTTATTTTACTGTCCTTGAAGCTTGTGCTTCTTTCGCAGCTCCTTGAAAAAGGTAGAGAGCATAGTGCTGCATTCGTCACCGCAGATGCCTATATCTGTCTGCACCTGATGGTTGAACTGCTGCATCTGCAGCAGATTGATGATTGAGCCTGCACAGCCTGCTTTCGGATTCATGGCACCTATTACCACTCTGGGAATGCGTGCCTGTACTATTGCTCCGGCACACATCTGGCAAGGCTCGAGGGTGACGTACATAGTGCATTCCTCAAGACGCCAATCTCCGGTCTTTTTGCTGGCTTTGCGGATGGCAGAGAGCTCAGCGTGAGCGAGCGGATTTTTGTCGGTATTTCTGCGGTTGTAACCGCGTGCAATAATTTTGTCACCGGCTACAATTACGCAGCCTATAGGCACTTCATCGAGTGCGTATGCTTTTTTTGCCTGTTTTATTGCCTGTTTCATATATTTTTCATCTTGTGTCATATTTGTCTGCTCCATGTGTTATAATCTACTTATTATGATACACTAAATGTGAAAGAAGGAAAATATGTTTTTTGAATATGAAACCCCACGCCTGCTTCTTAAGGTATTGCGCGCTGATTGTGCCCCGTCAGGTTTTGGATTTTTACAATAGGGATAAAGAGCTTTTTGAAATGTATGAAATAGACCGCGTGCCGGACTTTTATACTGTGAAGCACCTGCAGAAGGTGCTCAGATATGAATACAGTATGGCTGTCAAATCACAGCTTTTCAGATTTTATGTTTTTGAGAAAGAAAATCCGTGCCAGATTATCGGCACTGTGTGTATACATAATATCGCTCCGGCTTTCTACGGAAGCTGTGAAATTGGCTATAAATTTTCCAGTGAGTTTCACCACATGGGGTATGCCACTGAGGCAGTCAGCTTCTGCACCAAGCTTGCCTTTAATGAGCTTCGCATGCACAAGGTAACGGCGGTTGTCCACCCGGGGAATGTGCCTTCGATGAAGCTTCTTAATAGGCTCGGCTTCGTGCAGGAGGGACTATTGCATGATTATCTTATACTGCATGGGCAGTGGTGTAATCACTATATTTATGGGCTTGTTAATAAATAAGCCCCTTTATAATTTAACATAACAATTGGCGCAGGGAACAATTCCTGCGCCAATTTATCATACTTTTTAAAAATCTATACTATTTTTTATATTTCTCAAAATTATATTTTTATTCTTCTCATGCAAATATGTAGGATTAAGCTTTCCTTTTTGATATTTCAAATATGTTCCTGCTGTTTTATCCACAAGCAGCTTTGTAAAAAATCGCTCCCAACTGAAATATTCCTGACTTTCTATATAATTCTCAGGTTTGTCCATAATATCCTTAATCTCTTTGTCTTCAAGCAACTCAGAACTGAGTATAATCCACTCAAATGATTCCGGCAGATATAACTTTATATTGCCTTTTTCCACAGATATTTTATATAATACATCCATTTCCGGGCCAATTGCTGCACCGTCGGCTATTACACAAATACTCTCTGTTTCAGCTTTTAGTTGTTCTAGCATAGCAAATATTTTTGTTTTTCCACCAGCGCTTTCACACACTATATTTTTTTCTTTCGATATTGCCTTGAAATACTCATATCCAGAATTTGTATCTTCAACAATTATTTTGTCAGGTTTACATGAAAGATCCTGATTTAAAGGATAAATATGATACATCTCCTGATATATTTGCTTTGTGTTCTGATACTTTCCTGAAGAATACAGTCCATATATTTCTTCAACACTATATGGTAGATTGTACAGATTTTCTCTTGTTATTATCACAAAATAATTATCTGACGCCTTTACAAGTTCAGCAAACTCTTGCTGTCTTATAAACTGATTTTCTTCATCAATAAAAATGATATTTCCTGATAAATTTTTGAGCAGCATCTGCCACAGATTTCCCTCAAGAACTGTGCACGGGGCATCACATTCGATTTCAATTCCACTTGCATTACCAAGGTTTGCAAATTGTCTGATCATATTTATGAGTGTTGTTTTCCCAGTAGCACTGTCCCCTTTTATTATCGTGATATTTCTTTTTATTTCAAATTCATAATGAAGTCTATTGTTTTTCACAACAATTTTATGCTTACCCTTCATACCTTCTCCTATACATATTTACCTGCAACACTGATGAATTCAGCCATACTGTGAACTATTTCTCCCGTATTCAGTATCTTAGCCTCAAAATCTTTACCAAAACCCATTATATGATGCAGATTAATTGTCAGATTCTTTTTGCCCGCAATTCTCAATATCCACTTTGCGCAGTTATCACCACACGCTGAAGCGTTAAAAAATTTTTCCGCTATCATCAAAAGCCATCAGCATAAGGGTTTTCACTCCACCGGACAATTCCTTTGTGGATATCGGTCCCAGTATCGGGCTTTGTACCAGATGTGGTCCAATGACGTCTGATTTATCTATATCTTTTATCATTTTGACAGACAGCTCATCCGTTATCCATTCATCTTCATATGTGTTATCAAAATACACCGGAGGATGGTAAATTGCATTTTCCATATCCCCTAAATATATATTTAACATTGAAATCCTCCATCCCATCAGTTAGGATTCTAAAGTATACGCTATGATACGATTTATTGTCAAGTTTCTAAGCATTTACACCTCTCTCACCACAGCAGTGATCAGTTCTGTAAACTGCTTTGACACGCGGTCTGCGGTTTCCTGCACTTCCTTGTGATTGAGTTCTTTGCCTGATAGTCCTGCTGCAAGGTTGGTGATACATGAGATTCCGCAAACCTCAAGCCCCATATGACGCGCTGCAAGTGCCTCACAGGCTGTACTCATTCCGACGGCATCTCCTCCGAAGATTTTACACATCCTGACCTCGGCCGGGGTCTCATACTGCGGACCTGTGAGCTGTACGTAGACTCCTTCTCTCAGCTCTATGCCTAGCTTATCTGCCTTTTCTTTTACGATTTCCCTCATTCTGCGGCTGTATACCTCGCTCATATCCGGAAAACGCTCGCCCAGCTCATCAATATTGGCTCCGATCAGTGGACTTGGTATGGCTGTCGCAATATGATCCGAAATCAGCATAAAGTCTCCCGGATTAAAATCAGTATTGAGGCCGCCTGCCGCATTTGTGAGTATCAGCTTTTTTGCGCCCATCATTCCCATGAGGCGTGTCGGTAGCACAACGTCTGCTATCGGATACCCCTCATAATAATGTACTCTGCCCTGCATGATGACAACAGGCACACTATCCACATATCCAAATACAAACCTGCCCTTGTGTCCGGGAACCGTGGATGTTGGAAAGCCCTTGATATCCTTGTAATCTATGGTTGTCTCTATCTTAATCTGCTCTGCATAGTCTCCAAGTCCCGAGCCCAAAACTATGGCTGTCTCGGGTACAAAATCTGTTTTTTCACGCACACTTGCAAGGCATGTGGTGAGTTTTTCATATATACTGTTCATTTTTTTCTCCATATATTTTCTGTTTAAGTTTAAAAATTCCTGAGATATTACCCATTAAAGCTCTTCAAGAATAGAATGTCCGATGGTACCCTCCGGCATTTTTACGCCGAAGTTGTCAGTAATTGTGGCTCCAATCACCGCAAAGGTGGCTTCCTCCTCAATTGCGCCACCGCCCTTCATGCTCTTCGAATACGCGATAAAAGGCACATACTCGCGTGTGTGGTCCGTTCCCTTGTAGGTAGGGTCGTTTCCGTGGTCTGCGGTCAGTATGAGCAGATCATCATTCCTTAGTTTTTCCATTAAAATGCCAAGATTTTTGTCGAATTTCTCAATTTCCTCTCCGTAGCCTGTCACATTTCTGCGGTGTCCCCACAGTGCGTCAAAATCGACCAGATTCACAAAGCACAGCCCTTTAAAATCTTTCTCACATATATCAATGGTCTGCTCCATTCCATGAACCGAGCTCTTTGAGCGGAATGCCTCTGTAATGCCCTCTCCGCAGAAAATATCATTGATTTTGCCGACTGAAATGACATCCAGTCCACTGTCCTTTAATGCATTTAATGCAGTAAGACCTGTAGGCTTAAGCGCATAGTCGTGCCTGTTTGAGGTTCGCACGAACTCACCCTTTTTCTTTCCCACATATGGCCTTGCAATGACGCGCCCTACTCTCCACTCGTCCTTGAGTGTTATTTTTCTGGCTATCTCACAGCAGCGGTAGAGATTCTGTAAATCAAATGTCTCCTCATTACCGCAAATCTGAAGCACCGAATCCGCTGACGTGTATACAATCATCGAACCGTTCTTTATCTCTTCCTCTCCGAGCTCCTCGATTATCTCAGTGCCGCTGGCGCTCTTGTTGCCTATGACCTTTTTTCCGCACTGCTTTCTCAAGCTCAGCGATGAGCTCCGGTGGAAATCCGTGCTCTGTGAAGGTCTTAAACGGCTTTTCGGTTTTTATGCCCATCATCTCCCAGTGGCCTGTCATCGTGTCCTTGCCGTTGCTTGCCTCTGCCAGCCGCGTAAATCTTCCGATTGGCTCAGCAGCCGGCTGCATCTGACCGCCACAGTGCAGATTGAGCATTCCAAGCCTTGTAAGATTTGGGATGTCGATAGTCTGCATCCGCCCAAGTATACTGCCCAAAGGTGTCTACATCTATGTCTCCAAACCTTTCCGAGTCCGGCATTGCGCCGATTCCCAGAGAATCCAGGACTATCACAAAAATTCTGTTATATTTCTTCATGGTGTCATACCTCCATTTTCCGGTCCGTAAATTTGCACAGCTAGGAGCTGTTAAATCTCCATAAGTCTCACGGCACTATACCAGCTGCCTAAAAATCCGCTCCTTCACGGCATCATCCGCAAATGCCACGTCCAGTGCATTTTTCATCATAAGCGGCAGCTCCTCTTCGCGTATGCCATAGGCTTTTTCTATGAACTCAAGCTCTTTAGATAAAGTTGTGTTGCTTACGGTGCGGTTGTCCGTGTTTATTGTGACCTTTAATCCCGCGTCCAAAAACTCCCTGATGGGATATTCGTCTGTAGATGCCACAGCCTTTGTCTGCAGATTGCTTATCGGACAAAGCTCGATGCCTATGCCCTTTGCCGAAAGCTGCCTTTCAAGTTCTCTGTGGCCTCTCATGGCTATTCCATGGCCTATTCTGCTGCGCCGGCCTCCACTGCATCTATGATATTCTGTGCATTTCCACACTCTCCCGCATGGATTGTAAAAGGCAGCCCAAGCTGCTTGGCATATTTGAAAAGCTCCATGAAGCCTGACATAGGGTAAGGCACCTCAGCACCTGCAAGGTCTGCCGCGCACACACCCGCGCCCAAAAATTCCCTTGCGGTGTGCAGCATGCGTCTGTTTTGTTCCTCGCTGTGATGCCTCATGGCGCACACAATAAGCCCATATTCTATGCCAAAATCCTTTTTACCTCTCTCAAGTCCCTTAAGTGCAGCCTCTATCACGCGCTCGCAGCTCATGCTCTCATTCTCTGAAAGCAGCGGTGCAAAACGGATTTCCGCGTATACGACGTTTTCCCTGTGCATGCCCTTAAGCACATCATAGGCGGCTCCCTCAAGCCCCTTTTCATCCTGGATGCACTGCCCCGGCAAGTCAAATTTCTCCAGATACTGTGCCAGACTTGTGCAGTCATCCGACACGCTAAGCTCTGACTCCTGCACCGTCCTGCCAAGCCTTTTCTCAATAAACTCACGGCTTAATGAGCCATCCAGATGGCAGTGAAGCTCAATTTTCGGCAGTTTTATTATATTGTCTCTTATATTCTCTTCTCTCTCCATATTTCCCCCCATTTCCGGTTTCCCACTTCCTGTTAGGCGGCTAATGTTCACACGACCATATAACCAACAACTATTACAGCCCATTATACAGCCCATTAAAAGTACAGCTACAGGTCGCTCTACTCAAGGTTCGCAGGTCCGAATCCTTGCGGAAGCATATCCTCCAGTGTAAAAATCCTATAATTTTCCCTGTCAATTGCCAGTATTATTTTAAATGTCTTCGGATTGCAAAACTCCATCATAACCTGGCGGCATACTCCGCATGGCGCTGTATAACCTGTCGCTTTTTTGTTCTTTCCGCCCACGATACAGATTGCCTCAAAATCCCGCACGCCTTCACTCACAGCCTTGAAAAATGCTGTCCTTTCCGCACAGTTTGTCGGTGTGTAGGCTGCATTTTCTATATTGCAGCCGGTGTAGACTGCTTTGTTTTTTGCTAAAAGAGCCGCACCTACATTGAAGCCTGAGTACGGCGCATATGAAAAATCAAGCTGTGCAAGGGCTGTATCAATCAGTTTTTCAATTGTTTTTTTATCCATATATAATTCCCCGGTTATTTATTGTATACGAAAATTTAGTCCATAGCCTTAACCAGCTTCACCACACGGCTTGTCCCAAGCCTGTCAGCGCCAAGCTCAAGAAATCTTTCTGCATCCTCCAGTGAAGAAATACCTCCGGCTGCTTTCATCTTCACGCCCTCTCCGATATGCTCTGAAAACAGCTTTATATCGTCAAAGGTCGCACCTGCCGTGCCAAAGCCTGTGGATGTCTTGATGTAATCTGCCCCTGCGCTCGTCACAATATTGCACATCCTGATTTTCTCATCATCTGTGAGAAAGCAGGTCTCTATGATGACTTTAAGCACCTTGTCCTTGCATATGGACTTGAGCTTCTTTATTTCATCCTCTATCAGCTCATACCTTTTATCCTTGAGCCAGCCGATATTGATGACCATATCTATCTCCTTCGCTCCGTTTGCAAGGGCATCCTCTGTCTCAAAGGCCTTTACCGCAGTGGTCGAATATCCGTTAGGGAAGCCTATCACTGTGCAGACCTTTACCCTTTCACCCAGATACTTTGCTACCTGACTTACATAGCTCGGCGGTATGCAGACTGATGCTGTGTGATATTTTACTGCATCATCACATATCTGCCTGATTTCGTCCCATGTAGCCTGTGGGGATAAAAGTGTATGGTCAACGTGTTTTAAAATTTCATTTATATCCAATGTCTTTTCTCCGTTTCTGTATTTATATCTGACTTATTCTGTGGCACAATCCTCACGAATGAGGTTTCGCACTGCCGAAACTGCCACCTGAACTGCCATGTCCGTATCGCGTACCACAGGATTCTCAAGCCCGAGCTTTTCCCTCTCCTGATTTGCCACCACAAGGAAGCATGAGCCTGCCCTGACTCCAAGCTTTGCCGCAACGACAAAAAGCGCGGCAGACTCCATCTCTGACGCAAGACAGCCAAGCATCCTCCATGCATTCCATTTGTTGATAAGCTCGTAGCCTGCCGGCATTTTTTCAGGCTCGTGCTGTCCGTAAAATGCATCCTTGCACTGCACCACACCTGTGTGATGTGTAAAGTTTTTCTGCTTTGCTGCCGCAACAAGCGCGTTTGTGACCTCTAAATCTGCCACAGCCGGAAACTCTATCGGCGCATACTCCTTTGATGTACCCTCCATGCGGATGGCGCCTGTCGCAATCACGATATCACCGCTTTTCACGTCTGTCTGCATGCCTCCGCATGTTCCGATCCTCACGAAGGTATCTGCCCCGCATCTGTACAACTCCTCCATCGCAATGGATGCGGATGGTCCGCCGATGCCTGTCGATGTCACGCTGACCTTCACTCCATCTAATGTGCCGGTATATGTGATAAACTCCCTGTTGTCAGCTATCAGGACCGGATTGTCGAGGTACTGTGCTATTTTAACACATCTCTTTGGATCTCCCGGCATGATCACATATCTGCCGACCTCTCCCTTTGCGACCTGGATATGATACTGTCTGTCAGGATCCTTTGAATAATTTTTCATGTAATGCCACCTCCCACAGTTTTTCTTTTGTTAGCTTTAATTATACACAATTTCTGTGGTTTTGTGCAGATGAAAGGACATTTTCTTTTATAAAAACTACAGCTGGCAGAACCAGTATCCGAACACTCCGCTATCGACATCCGCTGCATTTGCCGGTGCGGCCGGCTCAAATTCCGTGAAGCCGAATATCCCTGCCAACATGCGCTCCTGCGGCTCGCTCACGCCCGGCACTCCGAGATATTGTCTGCCATCTGTATCCGTTTTGATGACGAGATGCTTATAGTTTGCGTAACCGTGTGTAAGAAAGCTGTTGTTGACTATGTACCAGTTTTTGGCCGGAAGCGTGCGAAGCTCTGATATGTCTATGCGCTTGATTTTGTCCTGACCGTCATCAACATTTTGACTATGGATTTCTTTCTGACAGCCCGGTTCAGACTTAGGAGTCGATACAGGGTTTTTCTTATTTGATAAATCTGCTTGTACCTTGATAGGTTTTCCTATAACTGCTTCCGTGTTATCCGTCCAGCAGCTTGCCAGAAATTTTTCATCTGCATTTTCCAGCTCTATCCTTACACCGAGCACCTGCAAAAATGTCTTTCCACTGTCCTTTACGTTTTCGGTATCTACATTATATATCTCTCGTGCTTCACCGTTTTTTACCGTAAGCTCTCCTGCCTCTATGGCCGCTTCCGCTTCATATATCAGATACACTCTTCCTTTTCCGGAGTATTTTCCGAGATTTTTTATCTGTACTAGAAATGCACTTTTTTCTCCGTTTATTTCTACTTTTATAAAGCCTGCATTATTTCCTTTTATTCTGCCATCATATAAATACAGGTATGTAACAAATCTCTTCATGCTTATTTACCCGCCTGCGCGTTTTGTACTATTCTATGAATATGGCAGTGATATTATGTGTGAGATTTTAATTTTAGGAATTATTCTTATTTTTCTCTTGACATTTATAGTACTATGGTGTATATTGATATCAGTAACAATTCCTGATTTCATTTGAAAGGAGATTCGCATGATTAAGTATAGTCGTCAAAGAGAGTCGATAGTCAACTTTCTGGCGAGCCGGACCGATCATCCGACTGCTGAAACTATCTATCAGAATATCAAAAAAGAATTTCCCAACATCAGTCTTGGAACTGTTTACAGAAACCTTTCCTTGCTTGAGGAAATTGGTGAGATCATCAAGATTTCGACAGGAGTCGGTCCTGACCATTACGACTACAACACAGCACCTCATTATCACTTTATATGCAGAGGCTGCGGACGCGTGATGGATATTGATTTGGACTTCGCCGATGAGCTGATGACACAGGTGCAGGAATCCACTGATTTAGCTATTGAGAGCTGCTCAGTTTCGTTTACGGGACTTTGTCCTGATTGTGAGAATGAGCTTTCCTAAAGCCTGACAGTTTTACACAATTAAACATTTATTTACTATCTTTAAAAGGAGGAACATTATTATGGCAAAATGGGTTTGTACAGTTTGTGGATACGTTTATGAGGGAGAGAATCCACCGGCAGAGTGTCCGGTATGCCACGTTGGCGCAGATAAATTCAAGAAGGTTGAGGGAGATTTAACACTTGCTGCAGAGCATGAGTTTGGAGTATATGCTTCAACTGTTAAGAACAATCCTGAAATCTCTGATGAAGATAAGAAATACATCTTCGAGCAGTTAAAGGCTAACTTCGAGGGCGAGTGCTCTGAGGTAGGTATGTATCTTTGCATGGCTCGTGTAGCTCATCGCGAGGGATATCCTGAGATTGGTCTCTACTGGGAGAAAGCAGCTTACGAAGAGGCTGAGCATGCAGCTAAGTTTGCAGAGATGCTCGGTGAGGACCTTGAGCCTAACATGAAGGCTACTACAAAGGACAACCTCGCTTGGAGAGTTGACTGTGAGTTCGGTGCTACTGCAGGAAAGACTGACCTTGCTAAATGTGCTAAGAAGAATAACCTCGACGCAATCCATGATACAGTTCATGAGATGGCTAGAGACGAGGCTAGACACGGAAGAGCCCTTAAGGGACTTCTTGACAGATATTTTGGTTAATTACAAAATAGATAAATATCATTTGAAAATGCAACGCAAAAACCAGTTCGTAAAAATGTCATTTTACGAACTGGTTTTATTTGGGTCATGTTCTGCAAACTTGAATTGACATTTATACAATATCCATTCTTATTTCATCAATAATACTTTTATCTCTTAACTTGTGAATTTCAGTTCGTGTGATAAAAAACACAATTCCTATCAAAACAAATATACCACAAAATAATGCCGCCCACGGAATATGATACAATACCGGGAAAGCCTTCCTAATGGACAAATTAATTAAAAATGGAATGGCAATTCCAAGTATCACTCCCGGAACAAGTGCATTTACAACACAAAAAACACTTTCACTATATAACATCCTGCAAAGTGATTTATTTGTCATTCCAACACTCTTTAACACAGCAAACTCACGGCTTCTGATTCTGATATTTGTCGTCAGCGTACTAATTACACTTGTAAATCCCATGAGAATGAGCAGGATAACAAAACCATACATCACAATTTCAGCAAGAACTATAGCTATATTGAGCATTTTAACCATAGCATCTGTGCGGGCAATTCTCACGGTATATCCCTGCTCTACATAAGAATCCTCTGCCGCAATCGGATAATATTCATCCATGACACTTCTGGCATATTCTGTATAATCATCTTCATCTGATGGCATACTAAACCAGTCAAAACTCCTCGCATCCGCATCAGGTACGACAATTCTGACCGGATATGGTGTCATTTCCCCAAAACCATATTCCTTTAAACCGGACTGTTCTAAAATACCTCCAATTGTAAGTGTGTTCTTCTCATTGGCTGCGTTTATCAGGGAAATCTGTGTCACATCATCTTAAAAGGTTTTATCGACCTATACTCTCCATTGTCATTATATTGGTAAGTGTTCAGCAGAAGAATACTTCCATATTCTGCGCCTGCCCTGTCACACAGTTTTTTATAGAGTACATCATCAACGGACACGATTTCTGTCCTTGTTTCCCCATTACCATCGGAAAAATTCGGAACCTGCTGCATATCCTCTGTTAATGTATTTTTATCTAATAGCGCATTGTAGGTAAAAGTATCTGCTCCAACACCATATACGTCTATCCCGTACTTTTCCAGCTTTTGTGTGATTTCATTATATTGTTCTGATGTAACAGGTCGGCTGATTTTTCTCTCTTCTTTCCCTGTTTTCGCATTTACCTCGATATCATAATTGGAAGAATAATCCACCATCATTTCTTTTGATTTTGGTGTCATCCATTCTTGGAATTCCTTTGCCTGACCGGATAATCCTCCGGTTAACAGAAAAAGTAAAATCCCAAGTGACAATGCACGTATCGTTGCCTTATAGCCGTATTTGTTTTCTTTTCATGTTTTTATAGGCAATTGCAGCCTCACATCCAAATATTTTTTGGATAAAGCTGTCTTTTACCTGGATCTCTTTCAAAACTGTACCTGCTCCAATCCCTTTTACACACTGGATAGCAGTAAATTTACCAACCTTTTTAGCTGGTCTGTATGCAGAGAATAATACAATGCAAAACGAAAATACACCTGCAAACAAATATGTCCACACAGATATATGAAAGGGAAGGGAAAAGGTAAAAGGTCTCATAATAATTTCTTTTGCAGCATCATTGATATCGGAAATAAAATGTCCTGTAAATTTCACACTAATATAACCAAGTATAGTTCCTGCAATGAGTCCAAGCGGGATGGCTGTCAGACTAAGCCATAAACTCTCATAGATAACACTTGCCCTTATCTGTCTGCCTGTAGCACCAACACATTTTAAAATACCAAACTCCTGAATCCGCTTATTGGCACTGGCAGAAAATATATTGGATATTACAGTAATCGACATTGCTGCAATAAGAAGACCTAAAAGCAGTGCCGGTATTGCAAGCATGAGAGAGTATGCTCCTCCATATTCTCCATAATCCGAGCCAAGGAAATCCGTAAGCATCTTATTTGCGCTTGTCACAAAGCACATTACAGTTGTAATAAGTGACGTTGCAAGTGCGATCGCAAAAATTCCTGCAATCGTTCTCTTTTTATTCACTTTCATCTGGCTTAAGGCGAGTTGTGCTGTTATTTTCATTACTTCATCACCTCGTCTTTTATGATTTTTCCATCTCCGATCGTGATGATTCGGTTCGCCTGCAGCGCTATCTTTTCGTCATGTGTGACAAGAAGAATAGTCTGCTTATATTTCTGATTGGTGAACTTCAAAATATCCAGAATCTCTCTGCTTGTTTTACTATCAAGATTTCCCGTCGGCTCATCTGCAAGAATAAATGCCGGCTCGTTTATAAGTGCCCTCCTATGGATACTCTTTGCTGCTGACCTCCTGACATTTGACCCGGCAGATGTTTTGCCCTTTTCTCAAGACTCAGCATATTCACAATCTCAGAAAGCCGTTCCTTAATCTCTTTTCTTCCATCTAATTTCCATGGCAGCGCAATATTTTCCTCCGCAGTAAGAGTGGGTATCAGATTATAAAACTGATAAACAATTCCCAGATTTCTTCTTCGGAAAATTGCAAGTTCATCCTCACTCATTGCTTGTATCTCATTTCCATCAATGATAATAGAACCGCTTGTTGGATAATCAATTCCGCCAATCATATTCATAAGCGTCGATTTTCCGGAACCGGATGCTCCGATGATTGCAACAAATTCTCCTCTTTCTACCGAAAAAGACACATGATCAAGCGCAATCACTTCCGATTCGCCTTCACCATATTTCTTTGTTAATTCCTTCACTTCTAAAACAGCCATTGTAGTCCTCCTTTTTCAAATACCATCCTAGCAATGCAAAATGACTGTTCTGTGACAAAAGAATTTATTATTGTGACAATTTTGTCACTTAGAAACAATTCACTTAAAAAATTTTAAAATAAAAGTCGTTCCCTCTCCCATGCCTCCAAAATCAACATCAATGTCGCCACCCTGTCCTTTCAGAATAGAGAGTGCAAGCGGCATTCCGATTCCAAATCCATTTTCATTTGTAGAATTTTCAAACCTTTTAAAAAGAGCAGCATACTCTGTTTTGTCCATTCCAATACCGCTGTCCCTGACCGAAATCCAGCTATACATGGGATTTTCTCCACTGTCAATCTCAATCACACTTCCATCCGGTGAATATTCGATCGCATTTTTGATAATGTTCGTAAGTGCTTCTGTGGTCCAGCGTTTATCACAATGTATGATGCAATCCTGTTTCAATTCTATGGTCAGATTGTGGATATCCAAAAGGATTGCCACCGATGGTTTTACCGCCTCTAAAAGTTCTGACGTGCGAATGTCATTTTTGATAAAATCAATTGCATGGGCATCAAGCTTTGCCATCTTAAGAAGTGCCCCTACAAGCCACCCCATTTTGTTTAGCGAAACCTGAATGTTATGAATGAAACTCTTCCTGTTTTTCGGCTCTGCCTCCTCCAGTAAATCCGCCATAATCATCATAGATGTAATCGGTGTTTTTAACTGATGGGAAATATCTGCCATATAATCAGAGAGACTGTCTCTTTCTGCCTCAACTGCCTTTATCTGCTCATTTTTCGTGTTCACAAGAGCATAAATATCATTTTTTTAATATGTTAAAAGAGCCTTCCTTATTCTCTCGAATATCCAGTTCCTCGCCGGAACTATAGCCTTTCACAAACTCCGACAACTGTTCTATCTCTTTTTTCTTAATCCACACGATATCCCATTCCTCTCACAGTCTCAATATGTATTGCCTCTCCAAGTTTCTCCCGCAGCCGTTTTCACATAAACGGTAAGTGTATTATCCTCAACAAAGTTGCCGTCTGCGTCCCATATTTTGTCAAGAATCTGCTGCCTTGTCAAAAGGATTCCTTTATTACTCGCAAAAATAAGCAGCAACCGATATTCCAATGCTGTAAGTTCTATGCTTTTATCATTCACATAAACTTTTGCCTCATCTGTATGAATGGCTGCATGACCCATATATATTATGTTGTCCTTCTCTCCATTTTTGATATTAGCAGATAAAATGCGTCGAACTCTCGCCAAAAGTTCCCTGATTCTGAAAGGTTTTACAATATAATCCTGTGCTCCTTCATCAAATGCCCTCACAATTGTATTTTCATCATCCACAACTGTCAGGAAAATCACAGATGTGGTCATTATTTTTGAATATCTCACTTACATCAAATCCAGTTCCATCCGGAAGCTGCATATCTATAATTGCCAGGTCAAAATTATAATGTTCAATTAAACTTCTGGCATCTTTTATACCTGTGGCATGATTTGTTTCATAACCTTCTGTCTCAAGTGCATACAGAATCCCCGAAGCAATCATTGTGTCATCTTCCACCAAAAGTATTCTACTCATGAATTATAGTCCTTTCGTTATCGTTATAAGATATTTGCCTTACGATTATCTCATAAGGGCAAAAATAAGGGAAAATACATATCATTTCACTAATGAATGGGCTGAAAAGCCTGTAAAATAGGGAAAATTAGAAAGATATTTCTACAAACTGGAATTTCATAAATTCACGTATTAAGAATTCAATTTACGTCTATTGCCCTGTAAACTACTTTAAATTCCTCACAAAGAATACTTGTTTGTCCATTGAATTCAAGCTCTGTTTCTGCAAATTCTTCTGCAAAGAAATCTTCATGAACATCTCTCCAGTATGCAAGACTTCGGTCTCCTTCCCCTTCCTTGTAAGCGTGTTCCTTTGATACTTCATCAAATGGAACCACTGTAGTCTTAGTGGTTTGAATAACACAAACTGCCTCATCCTTTGAGTTTAAAATAACACTATAATCACCTGACTGTGGTAATGGATCTTCTTCTCCTTCCATAAAATATAGATCATATGCAGATGCAGTTGCAGTCTTAATTCCCGTTAATACAAGGTCTGCCAGCTGATCAGGTGCATCTCCAAATCCCCACGCCTCATAAGGAGTATCAATATCTATATTCTCTTTCTCGCAATATGCTTTCCATAATTCTTCTGCTCTCATAATGCTCCAATCTGTAACTTCCGATTTTAATGTCTCTACTCTAAAGTTAGTAACTCATAAGTTACTTCTATATTGATAGAATAAAATGCATAGCTTGCAAAGTCAAGTAAACTATCTATAATTACTTTTCGTTGGCGATATCCCAGCAATATTTCTAAAACTCCAAACTATCCGCATTAAGCAGAAAATACTTCATTCCCATGATTACAAAGCCTTCCTCATTTCTCCAAGGCTTTTTTGTTCCGTTTACTACCACGATCTTTTTAAATGAATCAG
>ENA-OQEG01000020-OQEG01000020.1-human-gut-metagenome-genome-assembly--contig:-NODE-20-length-16556-cov-1.187169_pt1 | contig 16556 bp, 18 predicted proteins | sample MGYA00242793_ERZ504631 | MGnify/ENA primary metagenome ERZ504631 (study PRJEB26092, sample SAMD00036338) | human gut metagenome | host: Homo sapiens | study: EMG produced TPA metagenomics assembly of... | reverse complement strand
AACCGGAACTACCCGTATGGAAAGGAGCAGGCGTTGAGGATAGGGATTATAGATGCAGATCTTTTATACCGGAAAAGACACCGGTTTCCTAACTTGGCATGTATGAAACTTTCCGCTTATTGGAAGGAGCAGGGATTTGAAACAGAACTTCTTTTGGATTATAGCCAGGCAGGGGAATATGACCGGCTCTATGTATCAAAAGTGTTTACGGATACCTTTGTGCCGGAACATATTTTGGCGAAGGAAACAACCGTTTATGGAGGAACCGGGTTTTTTTACGATAAAGCACCGGTACTTCCCAAAGAAATGGAACATCATACACCGGACTATCATTTGTATGACCAGATGGTAAAAGAACATAGCGAAGGAGAGAAAAAGAAGAAGGAGTTCCAATTTTATACGAATTATTCCATTGGTTTCCTCACCAGGGGGTGTTTTCGGAAGTGCAGTTTCTGTGTAAACAAAAACAGCACCGGTGCAGTAGCTGCAAGCCCATTGGAAGAATTTTATGATCCGTCCAGAAAGAAGTTATGCTTTTTGGACGATAACTTTTTTGCCTGTGCAGAGTGGGAAAAAATCTTTTCCAGTATCCTGGAAACAGGCAGGCGGTTTCAGTTCCGGCAAGGGCTGGATCTGCGGATTATGCAGAAAAGGCAGATGGAACTTCTGGCATCTGGAAAATTGGATAATGGTATGATTTTTGCCTTTGACCATATCAAAGATCAGGAACTTATTGTAAGAAAATTGGAACTTTTGCGGGAAGTGATCCCAGTTCCTTATCAGAAAGTTAAGCTGTATGTACTGTGCGGCTATGACTGGGAAGGAACCTGGAAAGCAGATTTTTGGGCAAAGGATATTCGGGACGTTTTCATACGGATTGAGATTTTGATGCGGTATAAGTGTCTGGCTTATTTGATGCGCTATGCTGCATGGGAACGGGCACCGGAGATTTATAAGGGGATGTATATCAACCTAAGTCGTTGGTGCAACCAGCCCGCTCAGTATTCAAAAAAGAGCCTGAGGGAATTTTGTATCGGACAGGGGGAGCATAGTTCCTCTTTCCGCTACCTGACTGCTTTTGAAGCTCTGCACCCGGAAATGGCACATTATCTGGATATGAAATATGAAGAGGTACAGTATGGGAAAATTTACGGCTGAAGAAATTCAGATTGCAAAGGCAGTGGACTTAGTGGATTTGGCGGAGCAGATAGGGATTCCATTGAAAAGGAAGGGCAGGTTCTATCAGGCAGTGGGTATGGATTCTGTGATGATCTTCAACCGGTCTTCCTGGTGCCGGTTTAGCCAGGGGGTAGGTGGCAGTACCATTGACTTTCTGGAATATTTCAGAAACATGGATTTTGTGGAGGCAGTCAAATATCTGCTGGAGTTTGCCGGATATATCCGTACTGAAACCATGCAAAAATTTCAACCGGAAAGACAGATTGGAAAGATAGAAGAAACAAAACAGAAAAAAGACATACAGAAAGAACCTTTTGTACTTCCCTCAAAATCAGAAACCAGCCGTCGGTTATATGGCTATCTGATAAAACAGCGGAAGTTGTCAAAGCAGATGATTGATTTTTGGGTAAAAAAGGGGATTTTGTATGAGAGCGGAACGTATCATAACCTGGTTTTTGTGGGAAAAGATCCGGAGGGTATCCCACGTTTTGCCAGCCAGAGGGGAACTATGGATAAATACGGAAAACCCTTTAAAGGAGATGTTACGGGGAATGACAAAACTTATGGGGTTAATCTGGTAGACCGAAACAGTGATACGATCTATGTATATGAGGCGGCCATTGATGCCATGTCCGATATGGAACTGCGTGGAGATTATCAGAACAATATCCTGGTACTTGGAATGCTTTCCGATGGTCCTTTGGAAAAGTTCTTAAAAGATTATCCTCATATCAGGAAGATACAGTTCTGTTTGGATAATGACCTGCGGGGAAGACAAGCGGCAAAAAAATTGGCAAAAAAAATATACCCTTATGGAGTATGAAGTTTTTGTACGTCTTCCACCTATGGGAAAAGATTATAATGCTTTTTTGCAGTATAAAAAGGAGAACCAGGAGCTTTCCAGCCTGGTAGAAAAGGAAAGGCCGCTTCTTACCGAAACAAAAGGGACACAAATACAAAAGATAAAGAAAACGGTAGGACACAGGAACATAGTACCATACCAGATAGCACAGGCAAGATAGGAGGGTATTCTTTTGGAAAATAGCTATGATGAGGAATGTTTCAAAAAATGGGAGATCGACGAATGCGAAGCGGAGATGGAAAAAGTAGTGCAGTGGATAGGAAAGAGGAAATTGCATGGACGTGTACGGGTTGCGTTTATCGAAGAGAGCTATGAGCGGCAGGGATACCGCATGGGGATACCCAAGCAGGTGTATGTGTCCAGAGTGCTGGCAAATATCAGAAAAAGAGATGTTAGGAAGGGTGGAAAACATGGATTTTGATATGTTTATGAAGAGTTGAAAAAGCAGATTTTGGAATTTGTCACAGAGGAAGTAAAGGGAACCATAGATTTTCGTATGGTATATAAAAATGGACAACAGAATCATGGCATTGTATTTCGTCCAGAAGGAAGTAATGTAGGAATTACCACTTATGCAGAAGATTTCTATCGTATGTACAAAGAGGGAATAAGCTTTCCCTCCATTATAGAAGCTATGCAGGGACACTTCATGAGGCAAAAGACGAAAATACAGTTTACAAAAAAATATCCAGATATTGAAAGCGAAAAAAGAAAATATTATACCTGCTTTTATTCCAAAAGAAAGCCTGGAGTTTAGACCGAAGCTGGCGCATGTTCCGTTTGAAAATCTGGAGATTATCTTCCAATGGAATGTCCCTGGTACGGAGTATAGTGTAAAATTGCCGGAAGAATATTTCAACTACCATCAGATAGAACCGAAACAATTTTTAGCGGAACTTATTGATGATCCTTCTTTTAAAAATCAAACGGAAGTATTTTCAATTAGTAGACTTTTTGGACCTGGGGATATAGAGATACCGAAGGAACAAGAGATGTATTGTGTTACAAACCAAAATAAAAATTGGGGAGCTGCTTCTATTCTGAATAAAGATATCATGGATGAAATTGCGGATTTTTTGGAGGGGAAACCTATATTCTTCCTGCTAGTATTCATGAGTGTTTGGCAGTAGATACACATGCGCATACGATTGAAGAACTCAAAACAATGGTTCGGGATATAAACAGTAAACCAGATTTGGTAGGGCAGATTTTTTATCAAATGAGGTATATGTTTATGATAGTTATACCAGAGAACTAAAACTGGCAGGAGAACAAAGAACAAAGGAAATACAAAATCCTGAAAAGCAGGAGCCTATTAAGAGATAAGAAAACGGAAAGATGTAGAAAGGAGGTGGTGCAGACCAACAGAATTTTTGACAGAAGGGTAAACTCTGGATACGGGAAGGGGTGATTCTATGATTGTAAGGTAATGCCAGATGGATATTTCGTTTGTAGCTGTGGATTTCTCATGAAGACTATAAAAAAAATTTAGGAGACAGGAGGAAATAAGTGAGTAATCCTAGGTAAAATGTGTAGCTACACCTCATGAAATATGAGGAATGAAATATATGTTTAGGTTAATTTTGTGAGTTTGATAAATATGCAGCAAAGAGTTATTGTGCGATTCATGGTACAAGTGAAACATTGAATCTGGGAGATATTACAAAAGTGGACGAAAGGGAGATTGAACCGTTTAACATGATTTGTGGCGGAAGCCCCTGTCAGGATTTTTCCCTGGCAGGCAAGCAGGCAGGCGCGGTTTGGAAATGCCGAAGCTGCGGGTATGAGTATAACCCTCTGCAGGTACATTATTCCAAAAGGGACGCCTGCGGCATGTGTGGTTCCCATGATATTGATAAAACACGTTCTTCCCTTCTGGTGGAGTGGCTCCGTATGATACGGGGTGTCAAACCAGTATGGGGAATTTATGAAAATGTAAAAAATATTGTAGGAAAAAAATTCCGGGATACCACATTCCGGTTGTTTGAAGAAGAACTGCATGAATACGGATACCACACCTATTGGAGTGTTCTTAATGCAAAGCATTATGGAATACCCCAGAACAGGGAACGGGTATATCTGATTTTGATACAGAAGGAAATGGATAATGGAAAATTCCAGTTTCCGGAACCGCTGGAGTCCTTCCAGTGCCTTATGGATATTCTGGAGGATACGGTAGAGGAAAGATACTACTTATCCCAGGAAAAAGTACGCCGCTTGATTGAAGATATGGAAGAGAGAAAAGCCCTTTTGTTTGAGCCGGACGAAAAAATCCTGAAGGCTTTTCGGGAAAACCGGGTAAAGAGGGCCGGAAATATCAAAGGGGTGTTTGAACAGACTGGACGGGTTTATCTGCCAGACGGGTGCTGCCCTACGGTAACTGCCTGTGGTGGTGGCGGACAGCAGCCCAAAATTCTTCAAGTGGGAGATATTCATACCGGCTATGGTTCAAGCGGGGTTATTTATTCCCCTTTAGGAAGCAGCGGTGCAGTTTTGGCAGGACATGACCAGCCAAAGATTGTAGAAAAATGTCCAGGAGCAATCCGGGGCAGGTATGACCCGGAAGGCAGGATTGTGCAGACTTTGGAACTGGGAGAAAAAGAAGTCTGCCATACCCTTACTTCTGTACAAAAAGATAATATCATTCTGGTACGTCAAAAGACACAGAAAGGTTATGAGGAATGTTTGGAAAATGGTGTTGTAAATCTTAGTTATCCGTCTGTGGAAAAACGGGGAAGGGTACAGGAGCATGGGGAACTCTGCCCTACGCTTACGACATCAAATGGAATACACCGTTTAGAGTCTTTAATCCGTATCCGGAGGCTGACACCTTTAGAATGCTTCCGGCTTATGGGATTTTCCGATACGGATTTTCGGAAAGCAAAAGAAGCAGGCATAAGCAACAGCCAGCTTTACAAACAGGCAGGAAATTCCATTGTTGTTGATGTGCTGTACTATATTTTTCTGGAGCTATACAAAGCCATGCCATATCTGTTTGAGGATATTCGGCTTTCTTCCTTTTTCAGTGGGATTGGAGCTTTTGAAAAGGCATTGGAGCGTTTGGAAGAACAGGTAAACCAATAATTTCATAAGAGAAACCCAAAGCGGCAAATGGTCCATAGAGAGTCTTCCCATACTTGCTGGAAAGAGAAAAATTGCGGAAGAAGAAGCAGCCTGCATGGGAGTCTGTGCAAAAGCGTTGATAGCAGAATGGAAGAACTGCTGTCACATCAGACACAGGAGGCTGGCAGATTTGCTAACAGAACTGGGGTTTTGTTAGCAGAAATAGAAGTAGGAAGTGGAAAAACCGATAGCAGATGTTTGGAACTGCTATCGGTTTTTACCTATATGGAACGCAGGTCTGCTATCAGTATCTGCGTTTTGCTATCTATTTGATCCGGGGTATTAGGGGTGTCCCCCTAACAAGATGGGATTTTGTACGGTAAAATCCGTATCTTGCAGAGGACTGGCATAGCCAGTCTGGACACTGGGAAGTTATACGGTGACCGATAGCAGGTCTTAGGAGTTGACAGCAGATAGCGTTGGAGTAGAAATCGGTAGATGAAATATGTGATAAAGATAAGGAAAGGGGGAGCATGAAAAAAGAAACAATGAAATGCAGAAAAGAAATCCGGCTGTACTCATGGGAGTTGGAAGAGTTACAAAAACAGGCAGAAAAGATGGGGCTTTCCGATTCCCAGTACCTTCGTATGCTGATTACCAACGTCCCAGGGATTACCCGGAAATCCGTCAGGAACTGGAACGCATGAACCAGGAAATCAACCGGATTGGTGTAAACATTAACCAGATTACCCATAACAATAACAGCGCCCTTTATTCCAGGGAAGATAAACACCGTCTGTATGTGTTTTTGAAGCAGATAAAAACACTGGTAAGCCAGGTGCAGGAAAGGCTGTAGGTTATGGCAATTACAAAGTGCCTGCACATGAAACAGGCAAAAACGGGCTATCCGGCAAAACATCTGGCAAACGGTCTTCGCTATATTATGAACCCGGAGAAAACAGAACATGGCCGCTATGTCTGTGGACATAACTGTATTCCTGAACAGGCATTATCCCAGATGGTAGATACCAAACGTCATTTTGGAAAGCTGGATAAAAGGCAGGGCTACCATTTCATTCTTTCGTTTGAGGAAGATGAGGTTTCGGAAGAAGAAGCCTTCCAAGTGGTAGGAGAGTTTGTGACAGAATTTCTTGGGAAGGATTTTGAAGCGGTTTATGCAGTCCATAATGATACGGACCATATTCATGGGCACATTATTTTTAATTCAGTACGCTGTACTACGGGATATAAATACGATTATAAAAACGGGGATTGGGAAAACATCATTCAGCCTCTGAGCAACCGGATATGCAGGGAGCATGGTTTATCTGTGCTGGATCTGGAAGAAGCAAAGGAAAAACGCAAACAAAAAGGACAGGAAGAAAAATCTCTTTCTGAACGGGACAGGCGGATCAGAAGAGATGTGGACCAGGCATTACAGGACGCAGGTTCTTATGAGGAATTTCTTGAAAATCTTTCCAGCATGGGATATGAGTTGCGGGGGAGAAAGCGCCTTTCTGTTCGGGAACCCGGAGCAGGAAGGGCAAGGCGGCTTGACCAGATAGGGGAAGAATATACAGAGGAAAGGCTTCGGCAGCGTTTTGGACGCCTTCCAATCCCGGAAATGACCGGAGAGGAGATACCGGTAGAATGGACGTATGTGTTTATCCCATACAGGGAGCGGCATTTGACCAGATACCAGAAGGAACGTTTTCTTCGCAGGTACCGGCAGGGGAAACCAATGGCAGACTCTAAAACCTGGAAATACAGGGCAGCAATCCATGAATTGAAAAAATTGCAGGAGGAATTTGATTTTCTGGCAGCTTATCGCATACAGGATAAGGCGCAGTTGAAAGCCATTTCTGATGCAACAAAGGAACAGCTTTGGGAAAACAGCAGGGCAAGAAAGCAGCTACGAAAAGAAATGGTTCCTTATGAGGAAATGCTTCTGTTTCTCAATAAGCTGCAGGAAAAACAGATGGAAGCAAAACTTTATCAGGAAGGGTATCAGGAATTTTTTCAAGACCACCAGACATACCAAAACCTTCTTGGGCAGTTAAAAGAAATGGGATATTCCTTGTCTGAGGCAGAACAGACAGACGCTTATTTCTTTGAGAAAGAGGAGCGTTTGCGGATTGAACGGAAAAAAATCTTAAAAGAAAAAAGGATTGCAGAGCGTCTGCATGAAAAAGCAGAAGAAAAAGAAAAGTTGGAAGCACAGCAGAAGGAAAAGAATAGGAAACCGTCTGCGAGGGGCAGAGGAAAAGGAGGGTAAATGACAGTAGAAGGACAACGGTATCTGGAAGAATGCCGGAAAGTTTTAAAAGAAGAACAGATGGACGCAGTTTCTATGGGGCTGGATTTTGGTCTTCCTGTTTCGGATATCCAGAAGGTAGTTAAGAGTAACCAGGAAGCCCCGGTGATGAAAGCAATCATCATAGGGCTTATGGAAGGGATTGGGGAAATCGACTTTTTATGTGAAGGAAATTATAACCAGTTCCAGGTACGGGAAATCGTAGAGGGCTTAAAAACGGGCTGGATCTGGAAGAGGTGAAAACCTATGCTGGAAATGAACTGCCGGCCAGCCGTATGCGGACCATGCGGATACAACTGGAAGAGTCAAAGGCAAAAAAAGAAGTTCCGAAAGATGAAGAAATGCGTTCTTATATGAAAAATCTTATGGGGATCATGGAACAATCCATTCAGCAGTTTCGGGAAAGCAATGACCGTTTTACAGCCTTGTCCTCTCTGGTAAAGGAGCATGTTGTTGAAGAGAAAAACCAGGAGATTAAAGACCTGTATGAGAACCTGCAATATAAAGATAAAAACATACAGGAATTAAAAGAAAAGCTGGCAAAGAAAGAGCAGGAAATTCAGGATCTGAAAAAAGAAGCAGAAAAATACAGGGAAAAAACAGAAGCTGCTTCCAGGGAAACAAAAGTGGTATTGGAAGAAAAAAGCATACAAACAGCGGAAGGGCTACAAAAAAGTAAGCACCGGCTGCTTGGGATTGCCATGCTTGGGAAAAAAGTACCCAAAAGTGTTGTGGAGAAAATTCTGGAATATAACCTGTCCGCAGAACAGTTGGAAGAAATCCGCCAGTGCGTAGAAAGTGGGCTGGCAGATGCAGAAATTCTTCAGGTGATGGAGAACAGCCCTTCACCAGAGAGAATGAAAAAAATGCGGGAAATTATCCTTTTGATGCGGAAACGGAAGGCGGGTGTGTAAATGGCAGAACTTGAACATGTGGTAAAAACATTTTCCCTTTTGGAAACTGCCGAAAAGGAACAGCCCTTTCTTACCAGGGAGCAGAAACAGGATTTGTACCGTATTGCTTTTCATAAGGAGTCTATGGAAGAGGTAGAAAAAATTATTTTGCAGTTACAGGCGCCTCATGCAGGAAAGGAAGAAAAAGAGCGTATTCTTTATCATTACCTTGAACCGTTTTTTCAGGTTCCGGAAAATATTTTGCAGATTGAGAATTATATTTTTCAGCTTCAGTATATGACCTATGAAAAGGAAAAAGCAAACCACATGCTGGAGGCTCTCTAAAACAGGAAAATATCCAGTATGACCTGGAAGCCATGCTTACAGAAGGAAAAATAAAGGCGGCTGTTCCAGTAAAAAAGGACAGGGCAATGGGATAGGAGGGAGCGCATGAGTGAAATACAAGATGCGGCGCAGATTATTAAAGTTTCCTTTGAAGGCGCAGAAATCATTCTGAAAATGGGAAATACAGGCTGGCAGTTTGTAAAAGATATTTGTGCGGTATTTAAAAAAGTTCTGGATCAGGAAAAACTGTCAGGGAAAACTTCTGTACAAAAGCTCCTGAAAATGGGAGGCGATTTACAGGTTTTCCGTTTTGAAACAAAAGACCTGGAGCGGGTAAAAGCCCTGGCAAATAAGTATGGGATTTTATATTCCATTTTGCCGGATTTAAATGAGAAGGACGGTATGAGTGAAATTTTGTTCCATTCCCAGGCAGCGCCCCGTATTCAGTCCATGATGGCAAAAATTGAACATTCCAATATTGGGACGTTAGATGAATACTATGAAAATGCAGAGCCGGATAAGGTAGAGCAGTTGGTAGAAGAAGTAAAAAAAGCCTGCCCTGCCGGAGCCGAAGGAGTGTGAACTGGTTGCGCGGGAGCTGGCGAAAAACCAGGTGGAGAAGATCAGTAATGTCCGTTCCCGTCTGAATATGACCTGGCTTCAGATCTGGCCGATTATCTGCTACATGGAAGAACAGGGGATTTTGGAAAAAGGGAAGGAAGGTACGGTGACACTGACCAGGACACCGGAACAGGTTGAAGAATTGGTAGATTCCCAGCAGTGGAAACAGTTGTTTGGGGAAGAGGAAGCCAAAAGACGCAGCACTGGAAGCAGCCAGGAAACAGAAGAAAAGATGCAGGTCATTCGGCGTATCCAAAAGGAGAAACGGAACAATCCAGGTGTGAATGCCATTACCATAGACCAGAAGCTGGTATATGAAGAAACAGAGCATCATATCAAAACCAGGATTCCGTACCGTAAGAATGAATTTATCTGGCTGGATAAATCGGAAATTAGCTGGATTAATGACCATAAGACGATTTTTGCAGGATTGGAAAAGAAGAAGGAGTATGCAATTTTAGACCTGGAGGACCGTTTTCTTAGAAAAACTTCGGGGGAAGATTTATATAGGGAAAGCTATGACCCGGTACACAGGGAACGTGCCAGACAGGAGCAGGAAAAGATACGCAGAAGAAGGGAGCAGAATTACAGGAAGGCACAACAGAACCTGGAAGCAGGGAGAAGAACCATACAGGGGCAAAGGAGGTAGAGAACCGGAGCAATTCAGAAAAAGAAGAAACAGTCCTGGGGCATGTATCTTATTGGTGGCATAGCTTCCGGCTATGGAGGTTATCTCTTGAACGTGTGTTATCAGCCCGGAAAGGATATCAATTATTTTTTAAACCGTCTGGATCAGGTGATGGCAGCCCCGTTTGCCAATTATTGGAACGAAACTTCCTTAAAAGCAATCATTCTGGGGATTTTTGTATATGTGATCGGTATGGTCATGTATGTAACCAGCCGGAAAAACTATATGCCGGGACAGGAATTTGGTACCGCTGTTTTTGCAGATCCGAAAAAGGTGGCAAAGCAGTTTGCGGATAAAGATGAACACAATAATCTGATCTTATCCCAGAATGTCAGGCTGTCCATGAATACCAGAAAGACCAGGAGAAACCTAAATGTCCTGGTAATCGGAGGAAGCGGCGCTGGAAAAACCTTGTTCATGGTGAAACCCAATCTCCTTCAGTTAAGCAGGGCTTCCCAGATCATTACAGATCCCAAAGGGGAGATTTTAAGATGCTGCGGAGGTATGCTGAAAGCGCATGGATACCGGATACGGGTGCTGAACCTGGTGGAAATGGAGCAGTCTAACGGATATAACCCATTCCGCTATATCCGCTCTGAAACAGATATTGTAAAACTGGTTACTAACCTGATCAATAATACCACTCCGAAAAACGCACAGCCCAGTGATCCATTCTGGGAGAAAGCCGAGTCTTTGTACTTGCAGGCCATTTTTCTTTATGTGTGGCAGGAGTGTGAAATGGAGAAAAGGAATTTCCGTATGGTTTTGCAGCTCTTGAATGAGGCAGAAGTCCATGCAGACGGTTCCCCTTCTGATTTAGACCGGCGTTTCCGCAGACTGGAGAGAAAAAAGGGAAGCAACCACCCTGCTTTAATCCAGTATAATAAAGTGGTACGGGGTGCCGGAGATACGGTAAGGAGTATCATCATTTCCGCAAATGCAAGGCTGGGATTGTTACAGAACCCACAAATTTTGCGGATTCTGGATCATGATGAAATGGAGATTGAGGAGATTGGGATTGGTGTTGACGGGGACAGAAACCGGAAGACTGCACTTTTTTGTGTAACGCCGGATTCGGATAAGAGTTATGCCTTTTTAATTGGTATGCTTTATTCCCAGATTTTCCAGGAATTGTATTACCAGGCAGACTTCCATTATAATGGAAAACTTCCCATTAACGTGAATTTCATGCTGGACGAATTTGCCAACGTGCCATTGCCAGATGACTACTGCAGCCTCCTTAGTACCATGCGTTCCAGGAATATTTCATGTACCATTTTTATCCAAAACCTTGCCCAGATCAAGGCTTTGTTTGAGAAAACCTGGGAAACCATACCGGGTAATTGTGATTCTCTGGTATATCTTGGTGGGAATGAACAGTCCACGCATAAGTATATCAGTGAGTCCCTGGGAAAAGGAACCATTGATAAAAAAAGCAGTGGGGAAACCAAAGGCCGGCAAGGGAGCAGTTCCCGGAATTATGATGTGCTGGGGCGTGAGCTTTTGACACCGGACGAAACCCGAAAGCTGGATAACTCAGAGTGTATTTTGTTAATCAGGGGTTGTGATCCTATTATTGATAAGAAATACAATACTTTTGCACACTCCAGATTTTCGGAAACAGAAGATGGCGGGGCTGCGCCTTATATCCATGACAGAATGGCTGCCCAAAAACAGGCGGTACAGATTTTAAGTGAAGAATCCCTGGATTATTATAAGAAGAAAAAGGAACAGGGAGAAGATGTTCAGATTGTGGAACTGTCTTTTGATGAAATTTTTTCTTATGAGCCTATTCCTAAGAAGATTTTTTCGGAGGAAGAGCTGAAAGAGAACCAGAAGAAGAGAACGGTAGAGGAGGTGAGGCCGCCGAAGAAAACGGAAAAACCGGTACAGACAGAGGAAGAAAAACTTTCTGAATTATTAGAAAGCCATGTTTATAATGAGGAACAGTTGGGAGAAATCATGCTTGCCATTGGTGCTGGAATTTCGTATGATAAAATCCTTCAAATGGCAGATACAAAAAACAGTGCTGAAAAGATGAAGGAAATCCGTAAAAAATTTACAAAAGAAACAGCCTCGGATTAAAGAAGGCAGATTTTTGGAAACCTGTAGTTTTTGCATTACGCAGGGCAGGTTTTCAAAAATCTGTCTTTTTGCGTAATGCGGGTATCAATCACATGAAAAGGAGTAAAAAGATATGAAGATCAAAGAGGTTATCAGAAAGAAACAGAACCGCTTGAAAAATCTCTACTGGGAGTCCTGGCAGTAAGCGCTGCCACTGTTTCCCTGTTCCCCCAGACTGTCATGGCTTCCGGGGTAAGTGACGTAACACAGCCGCTTATGAATTTAAAGACACTGGTGATCAGTATTATCGGTGCGGTGGGTGTGATTATCCTGGCAAAAAACGTGATGGAATTTGCACAGGCTTACCAACAGCAGGACAGTTCTTCTATGAACAGTGCCATTAAAGGAATTGTTGCAGGGCTTATTATGGCAGCCATTTCCTCCGTTCTTACTTTCCTGGGAATTAGCTAAAACCATTCTTCTTTTTGAGATAAGCAGATAAGAAGAGAGGTGAAGTGATGTTTAATTTAGGAGAGGCGATCCTTGCACTTTTGGAAATCGTGTTTGGATTTTGGAATAACCAGGTCAGCCTCGTATTTGAACTTTTAGGACAGTCCCCTACCGGGTTCAAAGGAGGCGGGCCCTGGGGGATCATTGAAGGGATTGAACCCCTTTTTGTTGGGATAGGCTCTGCCCTGGTAGTCCTTTTTTTCGTCATTGGGTTTTGTGCAGAGTCGGTAGATATCCGGGAAGAAATTCGGTTTGAAGCAATCCTCCGTATGTTTATCCGGGTTGCCATTGCACAGTGGCTGGTATCTTATAACATTACCATTATGAAAGCCCTGTTTACTTCCTGTGGAAACCTGGTGGGGCATTTGGGGCAAAACCAGAGTGTGGAGTTATCCATTGACCCGGCGCAGGCAGAAGTGATCAAAGATTTGGGATTTGGAACCAGTATCGTGTTCCTGATACTTGCTGTTTTCCTGTCTTTAATCGTTATTATCTGTGGTTTCTTCCTGCTGTACAATGTTTATTTCCGCTTTTTGAAAATTATGGTAATTGTACCTTTTGGGGCGATTGCCAGCAGTACCCTGGCTGGAAACCGGGGGCTTAGCAATACCTTTGTAGCCTATATGAAATATTTTATCAGTGTCGTTTTTGAGGCAGTCACAATGGCGCTGGCAATCCTTTTGTGTAACCAGTTTATTTCCTCCGGACTTCCGACCTTTACCGGAGATTATGAGGACTGGGCCAAAACCCTGATTTATTTGGGGGAAATGACCTTTACGGTTGCGCTGACGGTAGGCACTGTAAAAGGAGCGCAGAACCTGACTTCCAGGGCACTGGGATTGTAGGAGGAAAGGATTGTGCAGGAAAAAGGGATACAGATGACACTATTTGAATATTTTCAGGACGCAGAATGCTTCAGCCTTAAAGAAGCAGTGGCTTGTGTAGAACAGGTAAAAGAGGTAAAAGAACCCAGTATCCGGGCAAGAATTTATGAGGGAATAGAAAAGGGGCTTTTTTCCAGGATAGCCAAAGGAGTCTATACGGTTACCAAAGAACAGGACGGAGAAGAGGTAACTTGTATGCTGGTTCAGGGAAATGGAAGGGATTTGAGCTTTTTAAAAGATAACAGTATAGATGCCATTATTACAGACCATGCTTATGACCTGAAAAAAAGCCTGAAAGGGGGAAACCGGGATTTTGCCGCCTATGAATGTTTTCAATATACGCAGGAAGACTTTGATGAAAAATACCGGGTGTTGAAAAAAGGGTGTTTTCTGGTAGAGTTCATGCCGGAAGAAAATGGGGAAAATTATGAACACCTCTATCAGATGAAAAAAATGGCGAAAGAAGCAGGACTTGAATATTATGCAAAAGTCGCCTGGAAAAAAGGAAATTTCGTTGCCAATACGGGAAGAAAATCTAAAAATACGGAAGAGATTGCATTTTTTACGAAAGGAAAAGCCAGGAATTTACGCCCAGATGCGAAAAAGGATAAGGCGGAGCCAGGAATATCCCACTATATGTCAGGCGCCAGGGGAATGCTTCCAACGGTCTTTGACATTGAACCGCCAGGGAAAAACTCCCGTATTCATCAGGCAGAAAAACCAGTGCAACTTTTGCAGCAGATCCTTGGATTTGTAACAGAAGAAAAGGAGTGGGTACTGGATCAGTTTGCAGGTTCGTTTTCCCTGGGGGAAGCAGCACTTTTAAATGAACGGAATGCAATCTGCATTGAAATTAATGAAGAATATTTTGAAAAGGGAAAAGAAAGGCTTCTGTCTGCAAAGAGCAGGAGCCGGTAAGAAGGGAGGATATGTAAATGGAACAGGAAGAAAAACTCAGCCTGGATTTTGGCAATGGGGAGATCTATGAGGTCTGGCTGGAAGTTGCAACTTATCCGGCTGATAAAAACATCAAAGTTTGTGTGTTTACGGAAAAAGAGGAAGAGATATGGAAACTTTTTGAATTGACCACAGATATGGGAATTCCGCTGGAAAAGAACCAGACCTTTTTGCTCCCAGGCTATGATCTGGAGCAGATCGTAGAATTTGTCAAAAAAAACGGGCTTGGACAGTTAAAAGAAGAAATTTGCTGTTCTGGTTGTATGGAATATCCACTGTTTGAATTTCAGGAAGAAACTTTAAAGAAATTAGACCCGGAGGGATATGCAGCCTATGAGCAGGCATACCAGGAACGGGGAGAAGTAAAAAATCCAGAATTTCAAAAGGAAATCAAAACAGCAGATTTTCAATGGGCGTATGGAACCGAAGAACTGGCATTGCGGGTAGATTATTACGCAATGAACCAGAACCTTTATGTGGAACTGTATAGTAAGGAAGATGGGGCGTGGGAACCGTTTTCAGATTTGACCGTAAACCTTCCCGGATATTGCCTGGAACCTGGAACTGCCTGTATCAGCGGTGATTTTAGTAAGGAAAATATCCAATTTATTCAGGAGCATGGACTGGGAACTTTGCTTCCCTGGAAGGCACAATCCGGTATGGGGCAGTACGCGGTGGTGAAATTTCATCTGGAGGAGCTGCGTAAGTTTGACCAGGCTGGGGTTGCCGCCTTTTGCAATCAACATGGATTACAGAAAACCATGCAGGAAGAGCGAAGACAGAGCAGATAAAAAACAGATACAGGAGGTTATGTATGGAGATTGAATTAAGTGAGGACCTACAGCATTATAAAGAATCCCTGGTTCTAGGACTTACAGCAAAACAGTTTTTGTTTTCGGCATTGGCATTGGGCGTAGGAACTGGGATTGTCCTGCTTTTGTATGAAAAAATCGGGATTACTTTGAGCTGTTATGTGGCAACCCCTTTTGTTGTACCTCTGGCACTGACTGGGTTTTATAACTATCATGGGCTGACATTCTGGCAGTTTGCAGGGAAGATGATTTATTTTTCCTTTTTTAACCGCCCTTTGGTGTATGGCTCTACGGAATCGGTGCAGGAACTGAAACAGATTTATATGGAAACCCGTCAGGAAGAAGAACGGGAAGTACAGCAAAGGAAAAAGGAACAGAAAAAAGAGAAGAAAGGTGGTGATGTCAACGTGGTGAAAAAGAAGGCAATCCGTATGGGAATCGTAACGGTAGTGATGATTGTACTTGGTGCGGCAGCAGCGGTGTGGTATAAGATGTACCGTTGACCAGAATATTCAATCAAGGCGTGAAATAGCGCCTGCTCTCCATTTCAGGAGAGGGATACACAGACATGTAGCGGCAGATGGAAGCTGCTGTGTTTGTGGTCCCATCTGCCTGAAAGGAGGAAATTAGAGATTGTCAATTTTTTCAGATAAGTTTGACCAGTTAAAAAAAGCAGATAAAGCAGTAAAATCCCCGAAATATCTTCAGGAAGTCATGGGGATTGGGAGAATTGCAGAAAATGGCATTTTTGAAGTAGGGAAGGGGATATATTCCAAGACATATCGTTTTTTGGATATTAACTATGTAACCGCAGGTGCAGAAGAACAGATGCGGATTTTAAAGCAGTATTGTAAGACGGTAAATGCCATTGATGTATATTTTCTTATTACCATTTTTAATCGGAATAAAAATATGCAGGATTTCCGGGAGCATGTACTTTTCCAGGAAAAAGGAGATGGTTTTAACTGGCTGCGTGGAAGTTATAACCAGATTATTGAAAAGCGCATTGTAGATGGAAGGCAGGGGATTGAGCAGGAAAAACTGCTGACTGTATGTGTAGAACGGAAATCCTACGAACAGGCAAAAGCATTTTTTGCCACTTTTGAAGCTACCTTAAAACAGAACTTTGGAGAACTTGGTTCCTGCATTGAAGAATTAAATGCAGAAGAGCGGCTGCGGGTACTTTTCAATTTTTACCGTATAGGGGAAGAAGAACAATTCTCCTTTGATTTCAGACAGGCGTTAAAAAAGGGCGGTGATCCTAAAAATGATATTTCACCAGGGTATATGCAGTTTTACCCAGGTTATTTTGAAACGGAACGGAAAAAATGCAGGGCATTATTCATTAAAAAATATCCGTCTTC
>ENA-OQEG01000019-OQEG01000019.1-human-gut-metagenome-genome-assembly--contig:-NODE-19-length-17149-cov-1.403184_pt1 | contig 17149 bp, 15 predicted proteins | sample MGYA00242793_ERZ504631 | MGnify/ENA primary metagenome ERZ504631 (study PRJEB26092, sample SAMD00036338) | human gut metagenome | host: Homo sapiens | study: EMG produced TPA metagenomics assembly of... | reverse complement strand
CATTGAGAAAACAGGGGGCAAGTACAAAAGGCGGACAAATAGGAGAAAAAGCCTGCCTCATACACGGTGCGGCAATACTGCGCCGCCAGTTCTGCGTTTTCGCTATCGCCGCCGAGCCATGCAGCGGTGATATAAGCAAGGGGTCGTTTCATCGTTCATCCTCCGATATTTTAATAAGAAAGTTCAACCCAAACCCCACGCCCTTTCCCAGTCTTGGGAAAGGGGGCGGCTCTGGAGGATATACCCCCGCCGCTTGCCGGGGAAATAGCACAGCCGGGGCAGACCTCAAGGGCGAGCCGCCGAAAACGGCGGTGCGCTGCACCCTTGACGGCCCACTCCCGGCTGTACTAAAAAACAGGCGGCGACGGGGGATATATACCACCAGAGCCTCTGCGCGAGGGCGGGACCCTCGGGACAAAGTGTCTCGAAGTTGTTACTTGTCAAGTTCCTGCTTTTTCGGGGCTTTTGCCAGCTCCGGCGGCTGTTTTTCTTTCCAGTCATCCAGCAGGGACATAATCTGTTCTTTCATTTTGGCGGGAGTGACCTCCTTGCCAAAATACTTTTCCAGTTCCGCAGTAGAAATAATCACGCCTCGATCCTCCTTTTTCTGTTCTGATAAGATGCCGTCAATGACATCGCCGTTGAGCTTGCCTTCCTTATCCAGCTCCCGGAGCCGTTTAGCTTGGGCCAGCGAGGGCGAAGCCTGCTCCCCGTCAATGGAAACAGCAATAAGCCTCTGATTTTTCGGTTTGATGTAGGACAGTTCCACGGCAGGCATAAAGCCCATCTTTTTATCGTCTACCTTATCCAGAAGCTCCGGCACAAGGGAGTTGAGCCGCAAGTAGCGCATGACCTTTTTATAATTCATTTCATGCGCCTCGCCTACAATCTCAACCGAGCGTTTTCCAACATCGCCTTCCGCAACGCCTTTCAGCCGCCCGCCCTGATGCTTAATGTCCTCAACCTCAAGTTCCAGCAGCGCGGCCAATTCACTGGGGAGCATCCCGTCACGCTGCTTGTTGCTGTCCTTCATGGCCTGTACCGCTTCGTGGTCGGTCATTTCACGGACGATAAAGGGCATTTCCTCCAGTCCAGCCAGCTCACTGCCGTGAGTACGGCGATGGCCCGCTACAATTTCATAGCCGTTTCCGTCTTTTTCCGGGCGGGCAAGACCGGGAACCATTACACCGTTTACGCGGATAGAAGCAACGATTTCCTGCATCTTCGCATCGTCCCGTACCTTAAAGGGGTGCGGACGGAATGTGTGAAACGGATGAACCTCGGAAAGTTTCAGATAAACCAGCTTGCCTTCCTCAACCGGGCGGGGCGGTGTAGTCGGCTCGGGAGCCGTCTGTTCCACAGCAGCAGTTTCCTTCAGTGCCGTATCCTGTGCGGGCTTAATGGGCTCCTTGGCATCCGGGGCCTTTCCATCGCTTCGGGACACTTTGTCTCGTTTGGACGGCTTGGGCTTGTCAGGGGCCGCCTTATCCGCCTTGGGTGGGCGGCCCTTGCGGGCCCCAGCCGATTTCTCCGCTTTCTGATTTTCAGTCGCAGCCTTTTCCGCTTTCGGCGGACGGCCACGGCGCGGCTTTTTCGGCTCCTCCGTATTGGCGGGCTGCGGTGTTTCTCCGGGGGCTGCCGCCTCCGGCGCTTCGGGGGTTTCCGCCTTTTCGACTTCGGCGCGGGCGTTCTGTCTCTTTTCTGCCATAAGCTCATTGATTTTGTCAAAGGACACAACCACATCGCCGGGCTCAGGTATGGTAGGCCCGGTCTGTTCCTGCCGGGGCTCAGACGCTGCGGCCTGTTCGGGTGTGGTGATAGGCCCGGCGGCCTCCGGGGAAGTATTCTCCGCAGGGCCAGTATTCAATTTTTCATCGGCCATTTACGATCCTCCTTTTCGTTAAAGTTGCACAAATTTGAACGCTAAAATTTTGTAGTTATTTTTGTGCCTCCTTTCCGTCTATCCACGCAAAAAAGCCGCCCGTTTTTCATGCCGGACGGCTTTTTGCGTAATGTGATAGATCAAATATTATTTTTTCTGGTTTGCAGGCTCCGAAAAGCCTTGTATTTACAGTGTTCCTAATAGGAAGTAATCATATGAAGAAGACCGGGAAATCTTAAAAGGCATTGACCTTACACTCCCGGCGGGCAGTTTTGTATCGCTGGTCGGCGAATCCGGCTGCGGAAAGAGTACGATTGCGGGTATCCTTGCGGCAAAGAACCGTGGATATACAGGGCGCATCACCCTGGGCGGTGTGCCGCTCTCGGAAGTCGCTGAGACGGATCTGATGAAGCACGTTGTTCTGGTCCGCCACAACAGTTACTTATTTAAAGGAACCGTAGAAGAGAACCTGCGCATGGCGAAACCGGATGCGACGAAGGAGGAGATGGAGGCGGTTCTGCAGAAAGTCAATCTGCTGGGATTCTTACAGACACAGAACGGACTGCAGACAGGGCTTCTCGAAAAAGCAGGAAACCTCTCCGGCGGCCAGTGCCAGCGTCTTGTGATTGCGCGGGCGCTGCTTCGGAGCGACAGTGCGGTGTATATCTTTGATGAAGCCGCATCGAATATTGATGTCGAGAGTGAAGAGCTGATCATGAATGTGATTCATGAACTCGCAAAGACGAAAACGGTATTGCTGATTTCCCACCGCCTTGCGAACGTCGTACAGTCAGATCAGATTTATTTCCTGAAAAACGGTACCATCTGCGAGCGTGGAACGCATGCGGAACTGATGGAACAGAACGGCGCATACCGTCATCTGTACGACAGCCAGATGGTACTGGAAAACTATGGAAAGGAGGGGAATGCATGATGAACGAGAAGAAAAATACAGCAAAACGCAGAAGCGCCCTCCGGATTATGGGAAGCCTGATCGGGCTGGTGAAGCCATTGCTTCATATTATGATGGCGGCAATTATTCTTGGAACAATGGGATATTTATGTGCGATCTTCCTGACGATTCTGGCAGGACAGGTCATCGTGCATGGCTTACTGACGGGCGCGGCAGGGACGAGCCTTTCGGTGCAAAACATGTGGCTTGTACATACCCCGGTAAAAACGATACTCACGGTGATGATCGTGATCGCGGTGCTGCGCGGCATTCTGCATTATGCGGAGCAGTACTGCAACCACTTTATTGCTTTTAAACTGCTGGCGATCATCCGCCATAAAGTGTTTGCAGCTTTGCGGAAGCTCTGCCCGGCGAAGCTGGAAGGACGGGACAAAGGAAATCTGATTTCGATTATCACAACCGATATCGAACTTCTGGAAGTATTCTATGCGCATACGATTTCCCCGATTGCGATTGCAGCATTAACTTCTCTGATTATGGTATGCTTCATTGGAAGATACCATGTTCTGGCAGGGCTGCTTGCACTTGCGGCGTATCTGACGGTCGGCGTTGTGATCCCGATGTGGAACGGAAAGCGCGGAAGCCAGAAAGGAATGGAGTTCCGGACAGGCTTTGGCGAGCTGAACAGCTTCGTGCTGGATTCCCTGCGTGGCCTCGACGAGACGATTCAGTACGGACAGGGCGAAAAACGGAAAGAGCAGATGTCAGGGCGGTCGAAAGAACTGGCTTCTGTGCAGGAAAACTTAAGCCGCATGGAAGGCTCCCAGCGGTCTGTCACCAACATGGTGATTCTTCTGGCATCGTTCGGCATGCTGGCACTGACGATCTATCTTTACACGAAAGGCGGGATCGGATTTGAGGGAGTCCTGACCTGCACAGTCGCGATGATGGGTTCCTTCGGCCCGGTCGTGGCGCTGTCCAGCCTGTCGAATAACCTGAATCAGACGCTGGCAAGCGGCGAGCGTGTGCTTTCCCTTCTCGAGGAAGCGCCGCTGGTGGAGGAAATTCCGGGAGATGCGGCATCCGGCGGTGACCACGCATTTGCAGGAGCCGAGGCGCAGAATGTAACGTTTGCCTACGAAGACGAGACGATTCTGGATCAGTATTCGCTGAAACTGGAACCGGGAAAAATCACCGGCATCCACGGCGCGAGCGGTTCCGGAAAATCGACGATCTTAAAACTTCTGATGCGCTTCTGGGATGTCCAGACGGGGCGCGTTTCCGTGGACGGAGCCGATGTCCGCAAAATCCCGACAAAGCATCTGCGCGATATGGAAAGCTATGTGACGCAGGAGACACACCTGTTCCACGATTCGATTGCGAACAATATCGCTATTGCAAAACCCGGCGCGAAGCGGGAAGAAATTATGGAGGCGGCGAAGAAGGCGTCCATACATGATTTCATCATGACACTGCCAAATGGCTACGACACCGAAGTCGGAGAACTCGGCGATACGCTGTCCGGCGGAGAAAAACAGCGGATCGGTATCGCGCGGGCATTCCTGCATGACGCATCCATGATCCTGCTGGACGAGCCGACATCGAATCTTGATTCCTTAAATGAAGGAATTATTCTGAAATCCCTGAAAGAATCGGCAGAAGAGAAAACCATTGTGCTCGTATCGCACAGAGTGTCCACGATGAACGTCGCGGATGTGGTATATGAAATGGAAAATGGCCGGATTTCCTGATTTTACAGCACTTGACAGAGAAAAGACGATGTGCTACACTAACAGTCGTTAAAGAAAAGACAATTAAATATCGATGTGTAAGGTGTCGGACATACGTGTCCGGTGAAAAGGGAAGCAGGTGTGAATCCTGCACGAACTCGTCACCGTATTTTGCAAGCAGGGGAATGATCCACTGGAAACCGGGAAGGAGACCGATGCGCTGGAGTCAAATCCTGAAGCAATGAGCCGGGAGACCTGCCTTTCGCAGTACAGGAACGTTACGTTCGTGCCACGAGGAACTGGCAGTACAAAACAGGAAAGCGGACATTTGCCCCACAGCGGGTGAGATGGTTTTCTTTGTGATGAAAATACTGGAAGCCCCTCGTTGAAAAACGAAAGGGCTTCTTTCTATTTACGCGGGCAACGAGCCAAAGTCCGTGCTTGCACGAGACCTTAGCGACTGCCGCGATAACTTGAGAAACTCGCGGAGCGTGTTTCTCATAGTTTGAAATGTAAAACGTCCCCGATATTGGTTGTTGCAAAGATACCAGCAAATGGGAGGAAAACAAAAATGAAAAAGAAACTTGTAGTCGCTTTAATTTCAGCAGCTATGGTAACATCTATGCTCGGCGCATGCGGAAGCAGCAACGCATCCAGCAGCAGCGCAAGCAGCACAGCAACAAGCAGCGTAAGTGCATCTTCCGCATCTGAGGAAGACACCACAGCAGCAAGCAGCAGCGTAAGCGCATCTTCTGCATCTGAAGAGGTATCCGCAGATGCAGACCAGGAGGCAGCAGATAAAGTGGCAGCTTTGATTGACGCAATTTATGTACAGGAAAGAAAATGATAACACCGACGAGCAGTGCAAAGAAGCAAAAGAGGCATGGGATGCCCTGACAGACGCACAGAAAGAACTCGTAGAAGGAGAGAACGCAGATCCGGATTACTTCGGAAGAGACACAGGGGATGCTTCCAAGGATGATCCGTTAAACGGAGACGAGATCGGCGAGAATGAGCTTCTGGTTGTAAGCTTTGGTACTTCCTTCAACGACAGCCGTGCTGAGGATATCGGAGGCGTTGAGAAAGCTCTGCAGGCTGCATATCCGGACTGGTCCGTAAGACGTGCCTTCACTGCACAGATCATCATCAACCATGTACAGGCCCGCGATGACGAGAAGATCGACAACGTAGATCAGGCACTGGAAAGAGCTGTAAGCAATGGCGTGAAAAAACTGATTATTCAGCCGACTCATCTGATGCACGGCGCAGAGTACGACGAGCTGAAAGAAGCAGTAGATAGCTATAAAGATAAATTTGAGTCCGTAACCATCGCAGAGCCGCTGCTTGGCGAGGTTGGAAGTGACGCTACCGTAATCAACGAGGACAAACAGGCCGTTGCAGAAGCAATCACGGCACAGGCAGTAAAATCTGCAAATTATGACAGTCTGGATGCAGCAGCAGAGGACGGCACTGCTTTCGTATTTATGGGACATGGTACTTCCCACACTGCAAATGTAACCTACAGCCAGATGCAGACACAGATGGATACTCTTGGATACAAAAACGTATTCATCGGAACCGTTGAGGGCAAGCCGGAAGAGACCGCTTGCGAGAACGTGATCGAGGCAGTAAAAGCAGCCGGATACAAGAAAGTAATTCTTCGGCCGCTGATGGTTGTTGCAGGTGACCACGCAAACAACGATATGGCAGGCGAGGATGAGGATTCCTGGAAGAGCCAGTTTGAGGCATCCGGTGCATTCGACGAGATCGACACTCAGATCGAAGGTCTTGGAAGAATTGATGCTGTTGAGCAGCTGTATGTACAGCATACCAAGGCAGCTATGGACGGCAACGGCGTTCAGGACGATGCTGAATAATTAGGGGTTGCATTCCGAACGTAAAATAGAGTAAAATAAGATCCGGCAGTACGGCTGAAGAGACTCAGTGTGCTGTCGGATTTTAAGTTGAGCGGATGAAAAAGATCCGCTTCAAGGTGATACAAGGAGGAATTTTATTATGAGAAAAAAATTGGCAGTTCTTTTTCTTGGAGCAGCACTGACTGTATCCATGCTCGGCGCATGTGGCGGAAAGGATGCAGCGTCATCTTCTGCATCTGCAGTATCTGCGTCTTCTGCGGCAGACGCATCTTCCGCTTCTGTACAGGATGCATCTAAGGCAGAGAGCAGTACATCCACATCAGATGTTTCAGCAGAAAGCGCATCGGCAGCGGAGACTGCAGGAGAAAGCAGCGCATCAGAGCTGGAAGACGGTACGTATACGGCAGACTTCAATACAGACAGCAATATGTTCCATGTCAATGAAGCAAAAGAAGGAAAGGGTGTCCTGACGGTAAAAGACGGAAAAATGGCCATCCACGTCAGCCTGGTATCCAAAAACATTGTCAATGTCTTTGTGGGAACAAAAGAAGAAGCACAGGCAGACGGCGCAGAGCTGATCGAGCCGACCACAGATGAGGTAACGTATTCTGACGGAACCACAGATGAAGTGTACGGCTTTGATATCCCGGTAGAAAAACTGGACGAGGATTTCAATGTTGCGATCATTGGTAAAAAAGGAACCTGGTATGATCATGTAGTCAGCGTATCCAATCCGGTACCGCAGGAGTAATCCCGGAAGAAAACAAAAGATATCCACAGAAGGCGAACCATTTTTGCACCGTCTGTCCACAGAAATTGTGGAAAGAGAGGGGAAAAGCGGTTCGCCTTTGTGGATATCTTTTCTTATTTTTCCGGAAACAGTTTGCGGAACAGAAAACGGATGAAGGGTCCGCAGTACATGAGCTGCCAGAAGAAGGCAACCGGGAAATTTAAGAACGTGGTCTGAAGCCAGACAGCGACAAATTCCTTTCCGGCATTTTTTAAACAGCAGTGTTGCAATAAAACTCATAATCGGACACATAATAGCAATAATCATAATGGAAATTGCCAGCGTGATTACGATCGGACGATCCTGCGGTGTTACCATGCAAAAAGCTAATTTGTGAGCCAGATGATCCACGAGGAAAAAACTCGAGGATAAAAGCGGCCGGCCACATGATTATCATCTCGTGAAACGCCATCAGAAAGACCTGATTTGTCATTCCGCCGATGTTCATGGAAATGTTGTAGCAGATCATGGCATAGACCATCAGAAAGGACATCATGAGGGTAAATACAACGTTTTGAAATTTTGTTTTTGGCATCGATTGTTCTCCTTTTCTTTGCAATTTTGAAAAATGGGCGCAAAAAAGACACATGTGTTGTTCGTTAACCAAGCAATGCACTTGTGCCGTTTCCAATCTGATACCAATCTTTTCTGCAGTTTTTAATTTTGAACCGTCGATTATTATAACGTCTCCGGCGGCGTTTGGCAAGAGAAAATTGAGAAATTTTTAAAAAAGACAGATAAATAAGAAAATTCGATGCGTGCTGGAAGCACGGTTTGGCGAATGGTGCGGGGAACGGCACCGGCGGGAAAAAGAATGGATTGCGAAACGGGAGCGGGATTGCTACAATAGAACATAGTGAAAACAAAGAGAAAACGCAAAAGGAAATCAATATTATGTCAGAGATCAGAAAAATCGAAAACTTTGCGGCGCCGGAGCTCGACGTGTATGCGCGTCTTTCAGAACCGCAGTTATTGCACTATTATGAACCGCAGCCAGGCCTTTTTTCTTGCGGAGAGTCCGCGTGTCATCGAGCGTGCGCTGGATGCCGGATATGAACCGGTTTCGTTCCTTGTCGGAAGCGCAGAGCTTGCCGCAAACGAAGCACTCTTTGCGCACTGCCCGGACGCGCCGGTCTATACAGCAGAGACGAAGGTGCTGGAACAGCTCACAGGCTTTGCCCTCACGCGCGGCATGCTCTGCGCGATGCACCGCCGCACGCTTCCGGCTATGGAGGAAATCTGCCGGAATGCCCGCCGCGTGGCGATCCTGGAAAATGTCGTGAACCCGACGAATGTCGGTGCGATTTTCCGTTCTGCCGCCGCACTTGGCATCGATGCCGTGCTCCTCACATCAGGCTGCAGCAACCCGCTGTACCGCCGTGCCATCCGCGTGAGCATGGGAAATGTCTTCCAGGTCCCGTGGACCGTGCTGCCAGGCGGCAGTTACTGGCCGGAGCAGGGAATTGCTGCACTGCAGGAACTTGGATTTTATACCGTTGCGATGGCATTAAAAGAAGACTCCGTGCCGATGGATGATCCGTCGTTAAAAACGCATGAAAAGCTCGCCATTCTGCTCGGAACCGAGGGTGACGGACTGGCAAGTGATACGATCGCTGAAACAGATGCAACCGTGCTGATTCCGATGACACACGGTGTGGATTCACTGAACGTCGCTGCGGCGAGCGCTGTCGCATTCTGGGAGCTGGCGGGAAGAAGATAAAGATGTTCCGTCGGTACCGGAGATTACGGAATAAAAATAGGATCAGAGATAGATTTTCGGGATGCATATTTTGATGCATCCCTTTTTGAATTTACGGATTTTGAAATTCCTTCCGATACATCTGCGGCGTACATCCCACTTTGTTTCGGAACTGCCGGTTGAAGTTGGAAAGGTTGCGGAAACCATTGTCGTACGCGATTTCGGACACACTCCGCGTCGTACTGCGCAGCGCCTCGCAGGCGGCTTTGATCCGAAGCTGTGTCAGATATTCAACGGCCCCGAGTCCGAAGGTCTGCTTAAAACAGCTCATAAAATAGCTTTTGCTCAAATGCGACAGCCTGGCAAGTTCCTCTATGGTAATCGGGTCGGCGAAGTGCTCCTGGATATAGGCGAGCACAGGCCGCAGGTTTTCAGCAGCCGCAGGCATGGCGGGACGATCGGTGCAGAGTTCCGGCGATGCGGCGAGCAGATAGAAGAAGCGGAGCAGCTCACTTTTCAGCAGAAGATCGGAGACAGCAGAGTTTTCACGGATGCAGCGGAAAATCTGATGGACGGATGCAGAAAGTGCAGCATAACCGGAATGTTCGGGTGAAATCGGTGCCTGGATGCGGCGCCGGGCGGAGAAAAACGGCTGCAGAATTTCCGTGTAGCTGCGGTCGTCATACCCGCCGATCAGCATATTCTGGTGGAAAACAATCGTATCATAAAACATCGACTCCTGCTCGGCGGGCAGAATGGCATGTACGAGGTTCGGCTGAATCAGAAAAATATCACCGGCATGCGCCGTAAGCAGACGGTCCTCATACTGAAAATACCCCGTTCCGCGTTTGATATAATTCAGCTCCATCTCCCCGTGCCAGTGTAGCGGTACGCCGGGAAAATAGTCGGGCATCCGGCAGTCATAATAACTGTAGGGAACCTGCATGGAGCCGTGCTGGCGTTTTTCTTTCGCAGCAGAAAGCATCATAAAATCCTCCTCCAAAAAGCATGTCCGTAAAATGCCGGAAATGGCAGAGCGCGGCATGCATAAAATCATAGAATAGTATTAGAATGAAATAGGAAATTACTGGTATTTCAGCGGATACAGTAGTAATATATCATATAGAAACACTTGCTGCAACGACGAAAATACAGCAGAAATAAGAGCGAAAGAGGGAAAGAAAAAATGTCAAAATGGTTAGATAACGCAGTATTTTATGAGATTTACCCGCAGTCCTTCAACGACACCAACGCCGACGGAATCGGAGATTTCCAGGGTATCATTGAAAATTAGACTACATCAAGGAACTGGCTGCAACGCCATCTGGATCAACCCGTGCTTCCTGTCCCCATTCGGTGATGCAGGATACGATGTCGCAGATTACTGCCGCGTTGCACCGCGCTACGGAACGAATGAGGATCTGAAGAGAGTTTTCGAAGAGGCACACAAACGTGACATGCACGTTCTGCTCGACCTGGTTCCGGGCCATACATCTGTTGAGCATCCATGGTTCAAAGAATCCATGAAAGCAGACCGCAATGAATTTACAGACCGCTACGTATGGACCAATAACGTATGGGAAGCACCGGAAGGAATGGGAAGCCTGCGCGGCATTTCCGAGCGTGACGGCGCCTGCGCCATCAACTTCTTCTCCAACCAGCCGGCCCTGAACTACGGCTTTTATCAGCCGGATCCGGAAAAACCGTGGCAGCAGTCCTTTGATGATGAGGGACCGCAGGCAACGCTGGCAGCGATGGAAGATGTCATGAGATTCTGGCTGAACATGGGCTGCGACGGCTTCCGTGTCGATATGGCGGGCTCCCTGGTAAAGAACGATCAGGAAGGCAAAGGAACCATCCGCCTGTGGCAGCAGGTACGGAAATTCCTCGACGCCGAGTTCCCGGATGCAGCCATGGTATCCGAGTGGGGCGAGCCGGACAAATCCTTACAGGGCGGCTTCCACATGGACTTCCTGCTTCACTTTGGACCGTCCCATTACAACGATCTGTTCCGCTGCGATGAGCCATTCTTCTCCAAACGCGGAAAAGGAGATATCTCTGAGTTTGTAGAGACCTACAAAACCAACTACAATAAGACCGCACAGAAAGGCCTGATCTGCATCCCGTCCGGAAACCATGATATGGACCGCCTGGCACGCCGTCTGCAGGGGGATGAGCTGAAAATTGCTTTCGCTTTCCTTCTTTCCATGCCAGGTGCGCCGTTCATCTACTACGGTGATGAAATCGGTATGCGCTACGTCGAAGGCCTGAAATCCGTTGAGGGCGGATACAACCGCACCGGTTCCCGTTCTCCGATGCAGTGGGATGACAGCACCAACGCAGGATTCTCCAGCGCACCGGCCAGTGACCTCTACATCACCATGGACCCGGGCAAAGACCGTCCGACCGCCAAAGCACAGATGGCCGATCCGGATTCCCTGTACCACGAAGTTAAAAAACTCATCGAGATCCGCCAGAGCAGCAAAGCACTCTTAAGCCGCGGAACCATCGAGTTCGTTTATGCAGAGAAAAACCAGTATCCGCTGGCATACGTCCGTGAGGCTGAGGGTGAAAAAGTCCTCGTTATCATCAACCCATCCGACAAAGAGCAGTCCTTCCCATACAGTGCAGAGCTGAAGGATGCCCTCTACACGATCGGAGGAAAAGCAGAATCCAAAGACGGAACCATCACCATCCCGGCACAGTCCGCAGGATTCTATCATATCTGATCGAAAATAAAAATGACAGGGAGATCCAATCGAATTTTTTCGGAGGATCTCCCTGTTTTTAAATATGATACACTCTCAGCTCATGCAATGCCCTGGTCGCTGCAATATACTGCGCCTGCATCATTATCTCCCGTTTCTCGTCCTCGGGAAAATAGAGAACACCTGATCAAACTCCAGCCCTTTCGCCAGATAAAATGTGGTAACCGTCAGTCCTTTCTTAAAACTGGAGCTGTCACGGTTCAGCCAAGAAAGCCGCTTTTCACAGTCAAAATCTTTTTCTGCCAGAATCTCCCGCAAAATCAAATAAGCCCGTTCCGCCGTCTTCTCATCCGGTACAATCACCGCCGCCGTCTCATACGTTTTCTCATCTGGAAACAGCGTATCCACTGCCTCCCGCAGAGCCGCCTCAAGATCCGTGACATCCCGTTCCAACACCGGCATTCCGTGCCGTTCAAACAGCTCCAGATCCGTCACGCCAATGAGATTTGCCGCATACGACGCAATTTCCACCGTATTCCGATAACTCTTCCGCATCTCAATCCGCCGCAGATCCTTCCCGAAAATCCCCGGTAAAAACTGCAGTACATCCTGCTGCTGATCCGCCATCGTCTGCGCCCGGTCGCCGAGAATCGTCATCTTACAGGAAAACATCCGCCGGATAATCAGATACTGGAGCCGCGAATAATCCTGCATTTCATCAATCACCAGATGCTTAATATTCGACCGCTCCGCCTGCCGCGACAGGCGGTACTTCAGATACAGAACCGGATACACATCCTCATACCGCAGTTTCCGCTTCTCCAACGGCCGCCGCGGCAGCGTCTGATATCCCTCTTCCTTCAGAAAACGATTGTAGAGAACATAAAAATCCATCGTCTCATACATCTTCCGGAATTTTTCGATGAGCGGAATCCGCTCCTCCTCCGGCAGATCCCGGTTCAGCAGCGTCTCGATCTCGTCAATAAACGTCTCCGCCACCGCATCCATCCGCGAGAGCAGCGGAATATCCGCAAACTTGTCATAAAACAGCGTAATAATCTCCGATTCTGACTTCACAAACGACTTATACGAAACGTCTGAGAAATTCATCAGCTCGTCCTCAAGCTCCAGCGCAAATCCCTCCATCTGGTCCACAAACGCCTGCGACTGTTTTAAAGCAAACCGTTCTGCGGCTTTTGGATCCCGCATCTCCCGCTCAATCTGATCACAGCGGTCCTCACAGTCCGCCGCCGTGTCCTGTAATTTGCGGTAAGCAAAGAGATCAAAACTCATTTCCTGAATATTCTCCTCACCGAGCTCCGGCAGAATATGTGAAATATAATCCGAAAATACCCCGTTCGGCGATAAAATCAGAATATTCGAAGACTTCAGATTCTGTCTGTCATGATACAAAAGGTAGGCAATCCGATGCAGCGCCACCGATGTCTTGCCGCTTCCCGCCGCTCCCTGAATTACCAGAATCCGGTCCTTCGTATTGCGGATGATCGCATTCTGTTCCTTCTGAATTGTGCGGATAATATTCTTCAGCTGTACCTCGCCGTTGCTGCCAAGCTCCGCCTTTAAAATATCATCATCAATTTTCACATCACTCTCAAATCCGTAAATCATCTTTCCATCCCGGATCTTATACTGCCACTTGGAACAGATTTCCCCTGTCATCTCGCCGCCCGGCGCCAGATAGGAAGCCGGCCCGCGGTCAAAATCGTAGAAAAGACCGCTGACCGGGCTTCTCCAGTCGTAAATCAGCGGCAGCTCGCCCGGCCGCTCCGCAAAATTGCCGATGCCGATATAGAAAATTTCCGGCTCATCATCCCCGTCATAGCAGAAATCCACACGCCCGAAGAACGGAGAATCCAGCATTTTCCGGAAGCGGCTCCGCAGAAGAAGCTGCTCCTGATTCGCATTCACCTGATGCAGCAGCGCCTGCTGATTGTCGTAATCCTCATATCCGTACTGGTCCATCTCGGTATAGTTCTGCCAGTAATAATCGTGCATATTTTCAATCTCTTTCTGTCCGTCCAGCAGAGACTGGCTGATCTCGGCAAGACGCGCCTGCAGCTTTTCCAGCACAAAAGAAAGATATTCCTGTCCGTTTTTCTGGTCTGTCATAAAAGGAAACCTCCTCTTAAAAATATAATGTCGAGTGCCGGAAAACCCGGCTGATCTTATCAGTATAGCAGACAGGCACGTTTCCTGCAATTCAAACATAAAAATAAAGAAAAAATCCCCTTTGAGGTGCCGCTTTTCTTGGAACCCTTTTTAAAACCACTGTCTGCACAGGAAGAAAAAAGCTGTCTGGATGCGTATCAGAGGGGCGATACAAAAGCCAGAGACATTCTGGTCGAGCGGAATCTGCGCCTGGTCGCGCACGTTGTGAAAAAGTATCAGGGCCTGCCCGATGATCTCGACGATCTGATTTCCATTGGAACGATCGGCCTCATCAAGGCGGTGATGACATATGATTCGAAAAAAGGAAACCGGCTGGCCGCATACGCCGCCCGCTGTATTGATAATGAGCTGCTGATGTATCTTCGGAGCAAAAAGAAAACGGCACGGGAGATTTCCCTCTACGAGCGATCGGAACCGACAAGGAGGGAAATGAGATCCATCTGCTCGACATCGTGGAGGGCGGCGGGGAGGATATCGCGGAACAGTACAACCGGAAAGAGGACGCGGTGCGGCTGTACTGTTATCTGGATTCGGAATTAAAAGAGCAGGAAAAACAGGTGCTTCTTCTCCGGTACGGCCTTGGCGGAAAAGCAGAATACACACAGAAACAGGTCGCTGCCCGGCTCGGCATCAGCCGTTCGTACGTGTCGCGGATCGAGAAGAATGCAATTGAAAAGTTGCGGTTACGGTTTGCCGCTTCGTAAATGCTTGACATTTCAAACGGACTGCTTCTATAATAAAGGGTAAGGAAATCAGGTGCAGAAAAAGGTTTCCTTATCCTTACTTTTTTCGAACAAAAAATCAAAGATAAATATCTTCCCGGTGTTCTTGCCGGACATTTTCCCAAAATGAAAAATAAATAGGAACTATACGACCTGCTACTGAAAGAAAAGGAGGTTTTCTTTGTATTGCAGTGTATTATCAGCCACCGTCTCGGGCATGGAGATGATTCCGGTGCAGGTGGAGGCGGATGTCAGTGACGGCATGCCGCAGTTTACGATGGTCGGCTACGTGAGTGCCCAGGTAAAGCAGGCGCAGGACCGCGTGCGGGACAGCCCTCAAAAACATGGGAATTTCCCTGCCGCCGAAACGAATTACGATTAATTTATCCCCGGCGGACGTCCGAAAAGAAGGATCGCGTTTCGATCTTCCGATTGCAGCGGGCGTTCTGATGACGCTCGGCCGGATTCCGCCCGGGTCACTCCGGAAAACGATGGTGCTCGGCGAACTCGGCCTTGACGGCCATGTGCAGGAGATCAGCGGTGTATTTCCGGCAGCGGCGAAGGCGCGGGAGCTTGGATGCACAACGCTTCTTGTTCCGGCCGGAAATGCCGCGGAAGGGGGTCTGGTCGGCGGGCTTCACGTCGTTGGAATCCAGAATTTACAGGAGCTTTTGAACTACTGCTGTGAAGGGAAAATGCCGTCGCTTCCGTCTATAGAAAATCAAAAGAAGGAGGACGGAAAAGAGCCGGACTTTTCCGAAGTGCAGGGCCAGACGGCGGCGCGGCGGGCGGCGCTCATCGCTGCGGCCGGATTTCACAATCTGCTGATGCTGGGGCCGCCGGGCAGCGGAAAATCCATGATCGCAAGGCGGATTCCGACGATCATGCCTCCGATGTCTGAGGAGGAGCAGATGGAAGTAACGCGGATCTACAGCATCGCCGGAATGCTTGCCAAAGGAGAGGGTGTCCGCCGGGAGCGGCCCTTCCGTGCTCCGCATCACACGATGTCGCCGCAGGCTCTTGCAGGCGGCGGAAAACAGCCGTCCCCGGGCGAAATTACGCTGGCACACCGCGGTGTTCTCTTCCTTGATGAACTCCCGGAGATGACGCGCACAACCATTGAGATCCTGCGCCAGCCGCTCGAGGAGCACCGGATTGTGATTTCCCGTGTCAGCGGAAACTATGTGTTCCCGGCGTCATTTCTGATGGTGGCGGCAATGAACCCCTGCCCCTGCGGCTTTTACCCCGACTTATCGCGCTGTACCTGCGCACCCGGCGACATCAGCCGGTATCTCTCGAGAGTCAGCCAGCCGTTCCTCGACCGCATGGATCTCTGCGTGCAGGTGGAAGCACTTTCCTACGAGGATCTGCACGGCGAGGAGCGGTGCGAATCCTCGGCCAGAATGCGGGAAAAAGCGACGGCAGCGGCGCAAATTCAGGCGGCGCGCTACCGGCAGGAGTCGATTCATTTCAATAGCGAACTGAAAGCAGGCCAGATCGAGAAATACTGTATCCTGGAAAAGGCAGCGGAAGAGCTTTTAGAGGATGCCTTCCGCCGCCTGCGCCTCAGCGCGCGTTCCTACCACGGGATTATCCGCACCGCGCGGACAATTGCGGATCTGGACGGGGCGGTCAAAATCGGCGTGCCGCATATCAGCGAGGCGATCTGCTTTCGGAGTGCCGACAAAAGTATATGGAGGATCTGACGTATGGCGATGGAAATTTTTACAGTCGGCCGCGGGCAGGAGGGCTATCCGGAGCGGCTTATGCCGTTCGCGGACATGCCGTCCCGCCTTTTCGTGCGGGGCGCGCTGCCGGCGGATGAGCAGAAAACAGCGGCGATTGTGGGCGCGCGGATATGTACGGCGTACGGAAAGAGCCAGGCGGCCTTTTTCGCGCAGGTGCTGGCGGCAAACGGCGTGGCGGTGATCAGCGGACTGGCGTGCGGAATCGACGCGGCGGCGCACGAGGGGGCACTGCGCGGAAAGGGAAAGACGTTTGCCGTGCTTGGCTGCGGCGTGGATATCTGCTATCCGAAACAGAATTACCCGCTGATGCGGCGGATGCTGGAAAACGGAGGCGGTGTCTTAAGCGAATTTCCGCCGGGCGCAGAGCCGCTTCCGTGGCATTTTCCGATCCGCAACCGCGTGATCAGTGCGCTGGCAGATGTCGTTCTGGTAATTGAGGCAAAAGAGAAGAGCGGCTCGCTCATTACGGCGGACTACGCGCTGGAGCAGGGAAAAACGGTATTTGCCCTGCCCGGACGGACAACGGATGCGACAAGCCGCGGCTGCAACCGCCTGATCGCGCAGGGAGCGGAAATTGCGATTTCACCCGAAACGATTCTCGAGGAGCTGGGCGTGAAAAAGGCTGGGACAAAAAGAGCCGCACCGCGTCCGCGCTATGGAAAAGAGGCGGAAATGGTTCTGAAAACACTCGCGGCAGAACCGCAGAATCTTGCACAGCTTGCCGGCAGCACCGGAATCCCGCTGCAGGAGCTGACCGGCATTCTGCTGGCACTCGAAATTGACGGTGTTATTGCGGAAAATCCGCCGGGCGTGTACATGGCGTTATCGTAAAAGGGACGAGGAAAAGAAAGGTTTTGTGATATTCCGCCCGGTGCACAATTATAATAGAA
>ENA-OQEG01000018-OQEG01000018.1-human-gut-metagenome-genome-assembly--contig:-NODE-18-length-17287-cov-1.679487_pt1 | contig 17287 bp, 11 predicted proteins | sample MGYA00242793_ERZ504631 | MGnify/ENA primary metagenome ERZ504631 (study PRJEB26092, sample SAMD00036338) | human gut metagenome | host: Homo sapiens | study: EMG produced TPA metagenomics assembly of... | reverse complement strand
GTTCTGCCATTCCCATAATCTTAGCAACTTCTCTTCCAGAATATCCCCATGTACTGAGTAAGAGGATTTCCAGTGTCTGATGCTCCGTTTCTTTCAATAGTTCATAGATTCGCTTATCACCTATGTGATCCAGAAGCTCCTTTACATCCCTTGCAAACAGCTCGCTGTCCTTTTCTTTTATGGAATCCATATCCTGCATCGTTTCATCCAGATGTTCCCGGTATCTGCGCTCTTCCAGAAAGTCTTCCCTGTCCATCTGGCGCAGCTTTTGGATCTTCTCTTCTTCCATTCCCAGTTCACGCAATTTCTTTTCTTCCTGTTCTTTCCAATAATTCCACTTTCGTTCTTCACTTGTCTTGTTATAAGCCATTTATCTTTCCTCCGATCTGATTTTTGATATAGAAATCAAATCGGAGCATGGCGGTGACCGGATAGGTACGTTATAATGTTCGAAAAATGTCGAAGAAAAAAATGCTGCAACCTCTTCGATTACAGCACTTTTTTCCATCTTACGTGAATATTTCTTGTTGGTTCATAGGAGATTCCTTCTTTTTCTCATAATGAATAAAAGACTCTTGTCATCCATTATTTTATTATAATTTTTCTACTATTACAATAGCTTTTTTAACAAGTTTTCTTGTCTTGGAGTTTAAAAGAAAGCTACCAGTTTTTTTCCTCTGATAGCTTTCCATTCATTCTTATTCTGTTGGGAACATCGCTGCTTCCAACTTATTCATCTCTGTATCCAAAAGACCATATTTTCCTGAGTTATCTTTTTCCACGGATACGTTTACAGTAACAGCTTTTCCATATCTGTTCTTTTCAAGACTCTTCTGGACACTTTCTGTTAATACAGCTGCAAAGACTTCCGGATCATTTCCATCCAATCCCTGCTTTATTTTTTCATTGCTTACCTCTGTAGAGCTTTGTTGCAATGTCTGAAATACATTGGATGGTTCAACTTGTACACTTACTGTATAGACTCCATCCTCTTCTTTCACATCTTGTACTTTGTATTTTGCCAGTTTCTTTACTTCTGTCAGTTTTTCCGCATAATCAGCAATTCCTTTATCCGTAATGTTATCGGAATCATCAAATTGCTGTTGGATACTCTCATTAAAATCCTCTTCGATTTCTTTCTTGGCATCTTTTTCCGAGATTTCTAACAGATTCGCATAGTCCTTATATTCTCCATGATAGTGTGCATCAAGAGAACTTTGGACGTAGGATTTGGCATCAAAGTCTGGTTGTCTGGAGCAAGCTGATAACAATATACATACTATAATTCCTATACTTATGCACAAAACACAATTCTTCTTTTGCATATTCTCTCCTTCACGCTTTATTTATCTTCAATTTTTATCGAAAATAACATTTTTAAATACTGTTCTATTGACTCCTTTTGAACTTTTCTTTCAATATTATATGGAATGCACATAAAAAACTCCACATAACCATTATCAATAAAACTCAGCAATACTTCTCCATTTTCTGTTAAAAAATGTACATATTTTTTATTACATTTACTTTCAAATTTAATATTCGACATTTGCTTGTATATTTTTTTGTAATGATTTTTATGCTTACTTCATCTGTACAATCAGTTCCATCACCTATCAAAAAAGAAATATACAACTTATCATAATCTTCATTTCTATATGTCATATAAGAATCTGTATGACCATCACCAATATTTTTATAATGCTCATTTGGAATCGAATAACTAATTATTTTCCCCTCTAATGTTTCAAATCTTTCTGTTTCATCAATTCTAATTTCACATGGTTCAAACATTTTTTTTTATAAACAAGCCCAATTCATAATCCGACATTTCTATAAAATTAATATAATCTTTTTCTTCCGTTTTTCGCGAATATCCCCCTCTATTATTCCGTTCCCATCTTCTAATTTCTAATTCATCTCCATTTTGTTTCAAATCAATTCTTTGATAATTCTTGGAAAATGTTGGAAAACTTTTATATTTTGTTTGTTTCCAAAAATTGTTTAATTGAGATTCGTCTACTTTTGGGGAACTTTCTGCAATTTTTATTCCTTTTCTAATTGCACAGCCTATCTTATCTATTGTTTCTTCAGCCATAATTTCAATTGTAGGTTCGATAGAAATATAACATCCCATAAACCTTTCAATGGCATTAGGCACAATTAAGAAACCATATTTTTGATTATAATATACAGAAATCATATCCGTTTTCTCCTCTCTATTACTTAAGGGGAATAAAATATTCCCCTTAAGCTATTTACTTTGCTATTATTTTCCTACTGTAATAATGAGTTTAACACCTTTATCAATACCATGTTTTGTAGCATTATTAACTGCATTTATCTGAGCTTCGCTTAATGTTACATTTGGAACAACTACTTGTAATTGTCTACCCACTATTTCTTCCGCATTAACAAATTTACCATTAAATGTTTCTCCTATAAATCCTGAAACTTTATTAATGTCCTTGACAATTACCTTTTCCAATTTATTACCATTTTGATAAGTCTTTGCACCTAAGTCTCGGCTTTTAACACTAGTCACAACACCATTTTCTACTTTATCTATGGTCGGGAAATTGTGTCCCAAGTTATTTCCCATAGCTTTGTCAATAATATCTCCTCGCTCTAATGGTGGTTTTTCCCAAGTGCCTTCTGGCAATTTTGTTTCGGTTACTTCTGCAACTAATTTTTTAAACGATTTATCAATCCCATCATTATGGGTACTTCCTGCACTCCTTACTACATTCAAAAGTTTCCCAGCCCCATAACTAAGGCCACCCATAACGCCACCTGTCACTGCTCCTGCAATACCACCGACTAACGTATCTTTTGCTACTTGTTTCAGACTATTTCCAGACAAACCTGAATTCACTGCACTATATGAAGCTCCACCAATAGCTCCAATAACTGCTCCTGAAACCATCGCCGTTCCTAAGCCACCCATTGCTGGCAATGCTGCCAGAACTGCTCCTGCAGCCAAACCGCCTGTTGCAGCAACTACAAGACCAGAAACTGTAACCGCAGTTATACCAATGGCTACTTTTTTCACCGCATTCCAGTCTACTTTTCCAAGCTTATCTGTAATACGATTTGTTGTCGTACACATATGTCGTACCACTTCTGAGCGGATTTCTGCCGTTCTTTCTGAAACATAGGATTTGAAAGATGTATAAGTTTTTCCAATTTTCTGTACCCCATTGCTTACAGAACGAATAAACTGACTTCCTCTGGATGTGATCTTTTGATATGTACTGCTACTGGTTACACGATTTTTCACAGATTGATATGTCTGTTTTGCATGTTTAGCTGCATTTTTGGCAGTTTTTGCTACCCCCTTCACTGTGTTAACAATAGTTTTTGCTGCTTTCTTAGCTGTATTTACTACTGTTTTGACTACCTTTTTCGCAGTATTAACGATTTTCTTGCCGACACTCTTGACTGCTTTCGCTGCTTTTTTAGCTGTACTCTTAATCCTGCTCCACAATGAATGTCCTGTCGGATCACTGTAATTCAGCGGATTATTGGTCGTATAATCGTAGCGGTTTCTGGTCAATGGATTTTCTGTCGTTCCAAGGTCACTATCTTCAGTTGTAAAGGTTCCGTTCTCTGCGTTATAGTATCTTGCCCGCAGATACTGAAGTCCTGTTTTTACATTTGTGGACTCCCCATTGTAACCGTAGTAATTGACACCGTCTGCTGTTCCTGATGTAAGGTTACCGTATGAATCATACTGATAACTGTTCGTCAGATTAGCTGTTTCGGTCAGGATTCCGGTCACGCTGTTTCTTCCGTCATATAAATAATAACTGCTTTCTTCCGATTTATCAACGCTTACCCGTTCTCCGATTCCACTTTCTCCATAAGTATAAGCCTGACGTACTTTCTCGTCTGCTCCATACTCTGCAAGGACTTCTGTATTCTCGCGATTGATATCGTTGATATACTCTGTCAGTGTGTATCCTTTGGCATTGGAACCGCCTTTTACCAGAGAGGCAAGCTGCTCTTTCGGGCTGTTTCCATCTTCGGTACGCTGGTTCGCCGGGATCAGGACTTCATCGCCATAGCAGTCTTCCCATTTATAGGTGTTATCAAGTTCGAATACCCGGTTGTTATCTCCATCGTACATGGCTGCCATCAGGACTGTTCCACCCTGTTTTACTACTGCCAAACGATTCTCTGCTGTGTATTCATAAGTAACCGGATCTGCACTGTTTGTCTTATCACATTCCTGGATCAGATTGCCATCTTTATCATAGCTGTAGGTTGTTCCCGGATCGCCCCAGATCTTTGCATTGGTGCGTTTGATGAGCTGGTTGGAATCGTTGTACTTATAGTTATATTTTGCTTTGCTGACACCATCCTCGATCTTCTCGTAAGAGGTCCGGTTTCCAATCTTGTCATAAGTATAATTATGGACTGTCTTTTTACCGCCCTCTGCTTTTTCTGTACAGCGTGTCAGTTCCCAGTTGTCATCGTATTCATAGGTACGTGTCGTCTGGATCTCTTTTTCCTGATGCTCACAGTCTGCTTTGTCTGTCTCTTTCTGTGTATCGCCCCAGTTGTACCAGTCTTCCCAGCTTGGCGTCTTTCTTGTTCCAGCTTCCAGTTCCGTAGCTGTTTCTCCAACTACATATCCCTGATCATTGTACTTGTACTCATAAGTACTGATTACTTTGCCGCAGGAACCACAGGTATTCACAATCTTTGTGATATGATCTTCTGCATCGTAAGATACTTCCGTCTTTGTTCCATTACTTCTAGTAACTTCTGTCACACGGTTCAGTGCATCATGCTTGTAAGTGGTTACTTTTCTATTACGGTCTGTCAGTTTTACCAGATTATCATTTAAGTCGTATTCATAGCTGATCTTTGTCCCATCCGGGTATACGATTGCCTGCAGATTATCTGCGTCATCATAAACGTAGCTGACATCCTTTTTCGAACCGCTTGTCACTTTGGTGATTCTTCCAAGTGCATCGTATTCGTAGCTGCTCTTGCCTGTCTGATCCTTCATGGATACCCGTTCCCCGGCACTGTTATATGCGTAGGTCACGTCCTTTTCGGATGTCTCGCCTTTTGCGTCCTGATAAGATTTCTCCAACAGGTCATTCAGTTTGTCGTAATCATACGTGGTTTTCTTGCCGCTTGCCTGTGTATGTCCGGTCAGTCTGCCTTTTTCATCATAGTCGAATTTCTCCGTTCTTCCTGCCGGATCTTTGATGGATGTCAGGTTGCCTTCTAAGTCATAAGTATAATTCGTTGTCTTATTTGCTGCATTGGTGAAGGTCACCAGGTTATCCATGTTGTCGTAACCATAAGTTGTTACACCGCCAAGGGCATCAGTTACTTTGGTCAGGTTGTCATTCTTGTCATATTCCAGATGGCTCTTTAATCCGGTCTTATCTGTAACAACCTGAATATTCCCATGTGCATCGTAATCAAATCCCGTTGTGAATCCACGCTTGTCTGTAATAGAAGTTACCCTGCTGTCCTTATCATAGGTATAGGATTCCTTCTGCCCCAGTGCATCGGTCTCTTCTGTTACACGGTTGTCTTTATCGTAGACTGTCTTTGCAACATAGCCCATCGGATCTGTTACAGATGTAACATTATAATTCTTATCATATCCATAGCTGGTCTTTCTTCCACCCGGTTTGGTGATCTCAGTAATATTTCCTGCCGGGTCGTAAGTGTAAGCAGTTATCTTACCAAGCGGATCAGCTGCAGAAGTCATCTGACCTGCCAGGTCATAACTGTAGGTATTGCTCCGTCCAAGCGGATCTGTCTCCTTCACCAGATTGCCATACTTATCATAAGAAAAGCTGGTTGTTCCATCCAGTGCATTGGTAGAAGACTTCATGTTATGGAGCTTATCGTAAGTATAAGTAGTGGTACTCTTTAAGCTGTCGCTTTCTTTTACCACGTTGTCCACTTTATCATAAGAGAAATTTTTAGTATAACCCAGTGGACTGGTCATACTCTTCAGACGTCCGGCTTTATCATAACTATAGGTATACTCTCCACCATTCGCCTGTGTCATCTTTGTGACATTGTCATTCAGGTCAACACTGTACTGTGTCTCATTTCCCTTTGCATCCGTTACAGAAATGACATTGCCATGCTTGTCGTAATCATATTTGGTAACTGCTCCCTTTGGAGAAATCTGTTCCGTCATGTTACTCAGGCTGTCATATTTGTATTCGGTAATGAGTCCCATCGGATCTTTTGATTTGGTAAGATTTCCAATGGCATCATAACGGTATTCATTTGTTTCTTTTAACGGAGAAGTCTCACCGATCTTGCGGTCCAGTTCATCATACTGGTAGGTTGTCGTATTTCCATTTCCGTCTGTCTGGGATACGAGATTGTCATTTTTATCGTAAGCATACTTGGTAACCGTACCGTTTTCATCGACAGATTCCGTCACATTATCATTTCCGTCATACTTAAAGGTGCTGGATGCTCCCAGTGGATTTGTCTGAGAAATAACCCGGTCTTTCTTATCGTAAGCGTATTTATATGTGGCTTCCTCTTCTTCTGTCATGGATAACTGGTTGCCGACTTTATCGTAGGTAAAGGTTGTTTTATGACCTTCCGCATCCGTTACCGCTGTAATGCGGTCCATAACATCATATTCATAAGATGTGATACTTCCGTCTGCTTCAGTAAGTTTCAGGAGTCTGCCGTACTGATCGTACTTGTATGTTGCTGTCCTGCCAAGTTCATCGGTCTGTGTCAGTACATTTCCGGCACCATCATAAGTATAATCCATACTGTTTCCACCATTGTCGGAGGAATGGATCAGGTTGCCTGCTCCGTCATATTGATAGGTAATTACGAGTCCCTGTGCATCCGTACATTTTACAAGCTGTCCGATGGCATCGTACTCCATCAGCACCTTGTCCCCTGTCGGCAGTATTATGGATGTGTTATTTCCCTCTTTATCATACACATAACTATACGCATTGCCGAGGGCATCTGTCATCTTTGTGCTGTTGCCCTGTGAATCGTATTCGTAAGTGGTCTTTCCTTTCAGGGCATCCACCGTCTGTTCCAGATTGTCGGTGGAATCATATTTCATTGCTGTAATGTTGCCCTTTGCATCGCTTACCGATGTCATGTTTCCATTACCATCGTAAGTCATGGTACTGGTATTTCCATTTTCATCGGTAGAGGATACCAGATTTCCATTTAAGTCATACTTCATGGATACGGTATATCCAAGGGCATCTTTGGATGTAGTCAGATTTCCTGCCTTGTCGTAAGCATAAGTATCTGTTCTTCCCTCTTCATCGGTAGAAGATACCAGATTTCCTGCTTTATCATAAGTATATGTGGTAGTTCCACCTTCTGGGTTGGTTTCACTTAAGCGGTTTCCTGTATTATCGTAGGTATAAGTCCAGGTTCTTCCACTGTCATCTGATTTTGATACCAGATTGTCTGCCGCATCATAAGTATAAGTGGTAACTGCACCTAATTCATCTGTCTCTTTAGCGAGTCTTCCGCAGTTATCATATTCCTTGGAATGGCTGCTTCCATCTCCATAAGTAATCTTGGTTTCATTTCCTAATGCGTCATATTCATATTTGGTTATATTACCAACTGCATCTTTGGACTGAAGCACCTGTCCAAGAGAATCAAACTTGGATACGGTTGCATTTCCATTTCCATCGGTATATTTTTTCAGATTTCCTGCTTTGTCATATTCATAGAGCTTTGTTCCAAAATCTTTATTACTCTCTTCTATGACACGTCCCATGCTGTCATACTTATAAGTAATTGTATTTCCTTTTGCATCGGTTGCTTTGACCTGCTGATAATTCTTATCATAAACGTAGCTGATCTGATTTCCTTTCGGATCTGTACCACTGGTCATGTTGTACATCTTATCATAAGTATAAGTGGTGGTATTCCCCAGTGCGTCAGTACTTGCTGTAATATTTCCCACACCATCCAGCGTATAAGCGGTCACACCGCCATCGGCTGCTGTCTTGGAAGTCAGATTGCCATTCGCATCGTAACTGTTCGAGGTTACATTTCCAAGTGGATCTGTCATGGTAACTGCACGATTCATCGCGTCATACGTGAATCCCCATGCTGCTCCATTTCCATCCACATATCCGGTCATGTTCGGTCCGTCATACGAATACGTTGTTGTGACACCTCTGCCGTCTGTCTGGGATACCATACGATGTTTGTCATCGTAAGTATAGGTAATGGCTGTTCCATCCGGTTTTGTAGATGTGACCATATTTCCATTACCGTCATAACTGTAAGTAACCGTTGCTCCGTTATATCCAGTTGCACTGGTCAGCTTATTCTGCTCATTATAAGTATAAGAGGCTGTCTTTCCATCCTCTCTTGTCTCCGTTGCTACATTGCCAAATGTATCATAAGTGTAAGTTTTTGTTCCGGCTGCTGTCGTTTCGGAAGCAAGCTGATTCTCTGCATTATAAGTCTTTTCACAGGTTGTTCCATCCGGATATTCAATGGATGTTGTGCGGTACTGATCATCATAATGATAAACGGTCTTATTTCCTTCGTTACCCGTTGTTGTAGTAGAACTCTTTCCGTACTTGAAAGTTGCCGTTCCTTTTTCTGCATCAGTCTGCTCTACAACTCTTCCTTCTTTATCGTAAGTATTCTTTACAACCGTATTGCCATTCTCATCTTTCCAGCTTGTCATACGGCTGTCATCATCATATTTGTACTCTTTTGTTGTTCCATTCGGATCTGTTACAGATATCAGATTTCCCTGCTCATCATATTTGTAAGAAACTTTTCCACCATCTGGAAGAGACAGTTCCTTGATATGCCCGATTTATCCTGTTTTACCCCGAATGTTTTTCCGGATGGTGTTGTAATCTTACTCAGATTATAATCATCGTCATAATCTAATACTGTCTTAAATCCATTCACATCCGTTACATAACGTAAAATTCCATATTTATCAAATGACCAGACGCTCTGATCCGCATCTGTCAGTTCCCATCCGATGTAGTCATGGTCTGTATCTTTATAGCTGACTGCTTTTAAATCATATACATAACCATCCGGAGTAGTGTAGCTTCCATCTTCATTCTTATCAAAGATCAGATAACTTCCGTCCCCTCTCATATACAGAAGACTTCCGTCCTCCATTTGAGAAAGTGACTGGTCATAGTTAAAGCTCCATCCACGTCCGAACATGGAATGCTGGTCTGTTCCTTTGGAATTGTAGCTTCTTGTAATGGAGAATTCTCCATTCAGTTCATTCATCGTCGCATCGGACTGATCCATGTAGAAGTTACCAGTATTTAAGTTGACTGGTTCAAATCCAAATTCACAGTGCAGGCCTCTTCCCATCAATGCTCCGTCAATCCGCATCTTATCCTGATCGGTAAGCGGTGCAGGACTATATGGAACATTTGTCTGTGGGTTACGGATAAAGATCGTGTTATTTGCGACTACCAGTGCGTCCATAACCTGATTGTCTTTCATAATGTTCTTAAGCGGAACACCATAATATTTTGCAATCTTCGGGAATGTATCAAACTGCTTCACTTCATAGATCACAAAGCTGTCACTGGTCACTTCTTTTCCTGTTTCCAGCTTTCCATCAATCTCTTTCGATGCTTTTGCTTTGATCTTATAAAGCTTGTCCTTCGTCAGCCCTGAATACAGTGCACTCTGCCAGTTGGAATCTTTGCTGTAATACTTATTCGCCTCCGGGAACTGCTTATTGTATTCAGTACTGTCTGGATAGGAATACAATGGTTTTGCATCTGTTTCGTGATGTTCTTCATTTTCCTCATCTGGAAGCAGATAATATTCTACTGTAGATTTGCTCTTTGCAATTCCGTCTGCAAATACGGCATCAAACTTCAGCTTCCATTTGTATTCTTTTCTGTCATCGGGCGAAGCAGGATCGTTGTTTTCATCCAGTGACATATCTCGAAGATATGGATCTTCAGCCGGTGACCACTGGATGCTGAGTTTCGGTCCATAAACGGATGCCCTGTTATTCAGTACCTCACACTGCATAGAAGCTCCAAGGTTATTTGCCTCGGCAATGGCTACCAGTGCAAATCCGTTATTCGCATGAGTTCCCTGCACCCAGTCATTGACCAGATCTTTGACGTCATAATTGATATAGCTGTTCCTGCTGGTACTTGCATTCTGTACATCCTGAAACGTAAGATTTACTGGTTTTGTTTTCCATGTGATGGAGGTGTTCCACGACTGATCTACACGATAAAGTCCAAACTGGGATGCACCACCACTGTATGCAGTTTTCTGACTGACTGCAAATGTTGCACTGTCAATTTTGGAATCTTTCGGAATCTGACTAAAATTTGAATTTACTTTGATATAAGTCCGGCAGTTCTGGTGTGCAGTACCAAATCCTGCAAGGTTCCCAGACTTAATACCATCATCAAATCCGACATACGGATAATTGTTGTCACCAATCTGACTGGTAGGACTTCCCTCTTCCACACCGATCATGTTAAAGGAACTCTTCTGAATCTCTACTGGTGTCGGATCGACCTGACCGGATACTGACGTTCTTCTGCCGAAAGCCAATCCCTATCTGGTTTTACGGTCAGGATTGTTTTTCCATCTTCTTCCCGAAGTTCCAATGTGATCAGGAAACTGATTTCCCCGGCAGCATCTTCCATTGATGGCGTCTCCAGAAGATACTTCGCATCTTTGATTGTCTTCCCTTCCGGATAGATATAGACCTGATTGTCTTTTACTTCTGCCTGATACCCCGGAATCTGCAGCTCGTATTCATAGACTTCCCTGTCTGTTGGCTGCTGAAGTACGATATCTTCCTTAATGCTGGAATCCAGTACTGTATACTGAACATCTGCGCCCTCGTAAACTTCATTATAAAGGATCGCATTGTCTTTAATAACGGAATGTGTATAATCTCCATCTACCGGAATGATCCCGATTCTGGTCTTTCCATTTTCAATCGTTACACCATTCTCTTCTGACATCTGTTCCGGAAGAAGGATAGCATAATCGTTTGCCTTGTTCTGATAAACTTCTGTTTTCTCTTCCTTTTCTTCAGTTGCCACTACACTGCTGGCTTCCTGTGCTTCTTCGGATGCCGGAGTATCTGCTTCTTCTGGTTTTACAAGTGTATTATCAACCAGCTCGGTATCTCCATCCTCATTCTTATAAGTTCCGACATAACCTCCATAAACGGTTGTATACTGCTTGTCCCCTGTCTTATAAGTCTTGGAAATGGCATCATAATCAATCAGTTCACCTTCCGGTTCTTCTGGAATCGGATAGTAATCCTGTGGTTCTTTCAACTCCACTTCTTTTTCCTGCGGATTTTCTTCTGTTTCTTCCGCTGGAGTTGTCTGTTCTTCCTGCGTCTCTGTATCTTCTGATGGCGTCGTTTCATTTTGTACGTCCGCATCAGACTGCTGACTCTTATCTTGTTCTCCAGATGTGGAATCTGTAATCCCTGCTTCCTCTTCCGTCAAAGCCTCTGGTCTGGAGAAATCTGCATTCTTCTGTACATCCTCAATGGCCTCTTTTGCCTGTACAAAAATAGGCTCTGTTCCCTGTAGTGCCATCAGGAGTGCAAGTACTAAGCTATAGCCGACTTTCGAAATCTCTTCATAGTCTCTTTCTCCCTCTTGTAATCTTTTTCTATAATTCCTTTACAAAATAACCGCTACCCTCCTTTTTTCTGACTTTGGCACTACTATAATCTAAAAAATCACAAAATTTTCATAAATGGTAAAAATGCCCCTTGAGGTGGCAAAAATAGACGAAATCGGTCGAAAAAAATAGTAAGACACCATCGCCTTACTATTTTTCATCTAATTTCATATATAATAATATTTTCACTTGAAAGGATTTCTCCGTATGGCAGATCTCCATCTGACCATGATATTTTTCTACTACGAGTTTCACATTTTGTAATCCTATTCCATGTCCTTCTTTCCTGCTTTTCGTTGTCAGATAAATTCCATTCCGCACTTTTGGTGTATCTTTTATGCTATTCTCAATCTGGATATTCATGATTCCTTTTCCATAATACATCTGAAACGATAATCTCCTTTCATCTGAAGCTGCTGTCCCACGAATAGCATTATCCATAAGATTTCCCACTATTATACTTATATCAAATAATTCTTCCCCTATATGATTCGGTATTTCTACAGAAATCTCCGGATTTTCAATTACTGATTTCGAATCTTCCAAAATATAATTCAGCAGATTATTCATATTACGGTTTTCTGTATATAAATGATGACATAAGGCTGTTCCGGCTATATTCTCCATTTGTTTCAGATACGATAGAATCTCTTCATTTCCTCCCGTTTTTGCCATTGCCCCTATTGTTGTAAGATGGTGCTTGTAATCATGATGTATCTTATTCAGCCTGTCCTGTGATTTCATCATCATCTCCAGTTCTTTTGCATACTGGCTCATCTGAATTTTCATCTCTTCCTGTTTTGCTGTTTCAATATAACTTTTCTGAACCTCATCGTGCAGATAGAAAATAAACACATTGATAAACAGTAAGAATAATACAATCGTAGACCGCACACCTCTTCTGTCTGGCAGCAATATCCTGATACAGACTATAATGCTGATCACCAGGACAGAAAGCATAGCAAGCCAATGACGGTTCTTTATATAATAACTTCTCTTTACACCTACTTTTCTTTCAATAATGACTTCCAGTAAAAAGAATATAAAATTTCCCATTACAATAGTTCCCGGTCCCATGTGATGATGCACCGGATTTCTTGCTACCGCATACCGTTGAAAGAACACGATTGGAATCCCATCACATAAATTCCCATAATATATACCATAAGTGTATTCCAGACATGATGTTGCCAGTCTGCCTGATATGCCACTGTTATAATTAACAGAGCTATCAGCTCAAAGATCAGATCTCCGTACATCGTTCCCCACTGCATGCTTCCCCAGCATGAAAGCAGATATGCACAAAAATATGCAAATAGCTTTTGTGTATCCTCATTTTTTGGATACAGGATGGTATTGTAACGGAACACAGTATAAATCCAGAATAATTTACTTGTCAGATAAGTGATCAAATGGAGATTCATAATCTTTTCTTCTCCGTTTGTAATAGTCTTTCCCTGACCTTCTTGCGATTTGCTTTACTGATACTGAGACGTGTCTTGTCTTTCATAACCACGTTGTCATATTCGTAATGCTCCACGTGTTCCATATTGATGAGATAGGACTTGTGAATCAGTAAGAAATATTCTTCTGTTACATCCGCTACATCCTTTAATTTTCCTCGATATTCATATTCTTTTTCCGATGTCACGATATGTACTCTTTTTCCCAGACTATAAAAATACAGGATCTTGTCATAAGAAATCTTGTGGATTCCTTTTGTATCCGTATATTCAAATATTTTCTTCCGTTCTTTTAACAGTTCCCGTAATTCACCTATCACCCGGAAAAGTTCTTCCTCTCGGATTGGCTTTACAAGAAAATCAAATGGATGAATACGGAATAATTTCATAGCATATTCCTGATATGTTGAAATATAGGTAATCCGCAGTTCTTTTCCATAATTTTTCTTTCGTATCTCCGTTCCGATATCAATTCCATTCTCATGTTCCAGACAAATATCAAGGAATAACATATCGTAGGATTCTTCTTCCAGCCTGTTAAGAAGCTGCTCCGCAGAATAGTATATTTCTATAGATATCTGACAGTCATTCGCTTTCCCATAATGGAGCAGCTTCTGTTCTAACCAATTACATAGGATGATGTCATCATCACAGATTGCAAGTTCTAGCATATTTTCTTACCCTCAGTCTTTCGTAACACGACAAATGGGGAAAAGAATCCCCTTCAATTCTTTTCCCGAATGGACATCACTAATTTTGTGTCATTTTTCCGATGCAACAGCACCACTTCCTTTGCTGTCTTATTTTGTCCTCTATATAATAAACACTTGAACAAGAAAAAACTGTCGCCATTTTATAATTTATTTATATTTTTTATGTTTTATTTATATTTTATCCAAATATTACAGCGATAACTAATAATGTCACCCCCTGCATTATTCTTTTTATTTTTAGCGTCATTTGATAAAACATCAACGTTTTTGATGGCAAAAAGGGAACCTGCAAAACCAGATTCCCTTTAAAATACATGCTCTTCTCTAAAAGGATGATAAATCCACCATCCTCTGCTTATTTTTAAAAACTTTTTCCTTTTTTACAATACTTATAAATATTAAATGGTTTTTCTTTTTTTTCAAATAAAATCCCTGTTGTTTTAATAATTTTTATAAGTTCATCCGACTCCATATCTGTCGTTTTAAATATAAATATTTTCTTTTCATTTGTTATGAAAAAAAAGAAGTTTTTATATAAGAACATTCTATCAATATTTTTAAATTCATAAATTTGATCTTCATCTATTTTAATTGCGTTTTCATCGATATCCACCGTTTCATATCCTGATCTACCCCAGACAAATTCATGAACATTTTTTTCAAAATTTTTACCAATCATTTGATACCAAATAATCCAAGCCACACAAGCCACACAAGTTCCAATCCCTATTCCAAACATCAAATAACTTTCCGACAGATAACAATTAATCGACAGTAAAAATTCTACAGGTGTAAAAATATAGATAATCATTCTACTTTTCTGTCTTGTTTTAAATAATTGATTAGGAATTATAAACCCAAGCGAAAGCATTCTTTCTAATTCTTCCCTATCCTCATCTGACACAATTGATTTAATATGCATTCTTCTTAATCCCCCTTTTGCCAGAGGTCCTCTTTATAAAATCGAACCTCTGGCCATTGTCTCTTTTATTCTTTTACAATTTACAGCGCTTGAATCAACAAACCAAAAACAGTACCTGCTCCAGCTGAAAATAAAGCAATAATTGACGGAATTGCATTTACAACTAATGCACCCGCAAGAACTAATATTACGGCTCCTGCCAGTATATTACTATGCTCTTTTGTGAATTCTACAACATTAAATTCAAGACCACTATTAGAATTTAATGTCATTGTAAAAATCAAAGCAACCGATATTGTCCACTCTTTTTCCTCTTCTGGCAGCAAATCTGATGTACTAAATACAATGGAAAACTCTACACTATTGGCAAAAACATTATTTATTTCAAAAAGCAATATTACCAGATTTAACCGATAAAGCAATTTTTTTCTATCGTATTTCCAAAGTTATCTGCTCCCTCTATACCTGTATCTGATAAATTTGATGAAATCTCCATAATTTGATTTTTGCAAGTTTGTGTCAATTCTCCATCATTTCCTATATCCACTTTTATATTATAAATTTTACCAGTTGAACTTTCAAGCGATGTGGATATTTTAGTAGAAATATCAATTGCTCCTTGAGGACTCATCATTGTTCCCAGTGAAATTTCCTTATCATACTCCACACCCACATCCATAATTTTATTCAGATAACCAAGCGGCTCCATTACATTATAGACATATTGATTTCGTGCTATTTTTACCTTTGCCCGAAGATTTTCTTGCGCTATTTCCTCATCTGTTTTTGTCGATACGGCATCGAACTTTTTAAATCCAGTATCTCTCCCTGAATATGCATCTTTATCCAGTGGGAACGAAGGTGATGAAGAAAATGAGTTCAACTCACAAAATTGATCAAATGCCCAGTTCTTCGGCATCGAATATCCCAAATTACAGCTAAATCCAGTTGACATATCTGCCACAAATGATTTACTTGCCAATCCTGCTTCATAAACTTTAGTACATACATATCTTGGTGCATAAATGCCGACTTTATAATTTTTATCATTTGTCGAACTGAAAAAGATCATGTGAATCTGTTCAAAATAAGGTATAATAAATGTATCAATCTGATATGAATAACAATCAAAATCCACTGCAAAGTATATAGTCGTTCCACTTGGTATACCGATTCTCTCGGCTGCTAAAATTGCTGTCTGTGCATCAACACTTCCCTGGGACGGATCCTTAAAATAGTTTAATTCATATCCTCCATCCTGATATATCGGGAATACCGATAATCCTGCATTTTCAATGTTTTTCACTTCTGTTGATGTCAAATATTTCGGTGTATGTTCTTTTCCAACAGAACCTGTCAGATAACGTCCTACATGAGTATACCCTGCATTTTTTATATCTAATGCCTGTTGTTTATTTAATACTGTTGCACAGTCACACGCTTTTGCTGCCCTGTTTGTATCGCCTTTACTCGTAAGTAATGATTTCATAGTAGAAACATTTACTTTTCCTTTTGTTACAAGTCCAATTCCTGTCAGACCATAAAACTCCTGAAATTCTGACACCTTTGACTCTGTAGTCGAATCAAACACGCCATCGAATCTTCCCGGATTATATCCGTTAAAATATAGTCCGTATTGAGCAATCTTATTAAATGGAACATATTTCGTCGAGTTCTGTCCGTTCTGTAATGTACCCGGAAACGCATTTGTTGTTGCATCGCCAAAATTAACTGAATTCAAATCTGTAATTAATTCAGTTGTAACTCCTTCAGCCGCCTGCAATGCACCAACTAAAGACAAAATTGTCTGTCTTGAGGCAATTCCATCACAAGGTCCAACACCAATAACATCTGACCAGTCACTATTTAATTGCTGTTGAATAAGAACAATATTGGAATCCCCACCAGAAACCTTTGTAAACCAGTTTAGGGATAACAATCCAGACCAAACTTTCCAATCAATTTTGCCCGTAACTTCCAGTCCTGCATTTTCCTGCATCTTTTTAACTGCATTTACTCCTGATGTATAATAAATTCCAGTAATTCCTCCAGCAGCATATCCTTTGCAAAACAGAGCACACTGAATCAAGCATACATTAACCTGCGGAGTATCATTCGGATCCATTTTTGTAATAATGGCTAACTTCTTCATGGTATTAATAGTAAGTGGTCCAACCGTTCCTGTAATCGTTGAGATTCCATTCTGAATCTGAAATGCACGAATGATTCCCTGCATCACGGCTGTTCCGGTCTTTCCATCTTCATCCAGTTTTACCCAATCCTTATGTCCACCAAACATCGCATTTAAATATTTTTGTGCTGCTTTTACATTCTGATCACTCATATTCACTACCTCCTAATTCAAGTCAATTATAAAGATTTCTAACTCTTTATATGTCTATCACTAAAAGTTACAATAACAATTTATCAATCAACTGTGCCTATTTTGTGACTTATTTTCCAAAGGATTCATTAACTTCCTTATAAAATCCTTAACAAATTATGAAAGAAACCATCAATTTATC
>ENA-OQEG01000017-OQEG01000017.1-human-gut-metagenome-genome-assembly--contig:-NODE-17-length-17551-cov-1.170282_pt1 | contig 17551 bp, 16 predicted proteins | sample MGYA00242793_ERZ504631 | MGnify/ENA primary metagenome ERZ504631 (study PRJEB26092, sample SAMD00036338) | human gut metagenome | host: Homo sapiens | study: EMG produced TPA metagenomics assembly of... | reverse complement strand
TCATGTTCACGATCACCGACTTTACGGATACCATCGGCGTCAAGATTTTCGTCCAGAACGCGGAAGTGCCGGAATTAAAGGATGCGATCAAAAAAGGCGCGTTCATTAAAGTAAAAGGAAAACGACGGTTGATGCATTTGACCACGATCTGACGGTTATGTCTGTCTGGGGCATCAAGAAGATCACCGATTTCCGTACCGGCCGTCAGGATACGAGTCCGGTGAAGCGTGTGGAGCTGCACTGCCATACAAAGATGAGCGATATGGACGGTGTCACCGATGCTGCCCGTCTGGTACAGCGTGCCTATGAGTGGGGCCATCCGGCGATCGCGATCACCGATCACGGCGTGGTGCAGTCCTTCCCGGAGGCAAACCATGCGATCGAGGCGATCGACGGCGCTTACCGGAAAAAATACCAGGCAGAGCACCCGGATGCGACAAAAGATGAGCTGAAAAAAGTTTCGGCTCCGTTCAAGGTCATCTACGGCATGGAGGCTTATCTCGTCGACGACTTGAAAGATATCGTTGTCAACAGCAAAGGACAGGACATCCACGGAAGCTACGTTGTTTTCGATATCGAGACGACGGGATTTTCCCCGGTTGTCAACAAAATCATTGAGATCGGTGCCGTCCGTGTGGAAAACGGAGCGATTGTCGATAAGTTTTCCACCTTCGTTAACCCGAAAGTCCCGATCCCGTTCCGGATTGAGAACCTGACCGGCATCAACGACAACATGGTTCTTGACGCGCCGGACATCGAAACGGTGCTGCCGAAATTCCTGGAGTTCAGTGAGGGAGCCGTTATGGTTGCCCACAATGCTTCGTTCGATATGAGCTTTATCGAGCACAATTGTGTCCTGCGAGGGATCGAGCGGGAATTTACAACGGCGGACACCGTCGCATGGCGCGTTTCCTGCTGCCGGGCCTGAACCGTTTCAAACTGGATACCGTTGCGAAGGCGGTCGGCGTATCGTTGGAAAACCATCACCGTGCGGTGGACGATGCCGGCTGTACGGCGGAAATTTTCGTGAAATTCGTAAAAATGCTGGAGGAGCGCAATATTCTGACTCTGGATGACCTGAATGCGCAGGGAAAAGTATCGGAGGAGGCTGTGCGCAAGCTTCCATCGTACCATGCGATCATTCTGGCAAAGAACGAGACGGGACGTGTCAATCTGTACCGCCTCGTGTCGGAATCCCACCTGAAATACTACAACCGCCGGCCGAAGCTGCCAAAGAGCGTCTACCTGAAATACCAGGACGGTCTGATGATCGGATCTGCCTGCGAGGCGGGCGAACTCTACCAGGCAATCCTGCGCGGTGAACCGGATGCGGCGATTGCGCGTCTCGTGGACTTCTACGATTATCTGGAAATCCAGCCGATCGGCAACAACGCGTTCATGATCAAAAAAGAGGACGTTTCTGCCGTAGAGAGCGAGGAGGATTTAAAGGAGATCAACAGGCGCATCGTCAAACTTGGCGAGCAGTTCCATAAGCCTGTTGTGGCAACGTGCGACGTCCACTTCATGGATCCGCAGGACGAGATCTACCGCCGCATCATCATGACCGGAAAAGGTTTTGACGACGCTGATGAGCAGGCACCGCTGTTCCTGCGCACCACCGAGGAGATGCTTGAAGAGTTTTCGTATCTCGGAAGTGAGAAAGCGGAGGAGGTCGTCATCACCAATCCGCGCAAAATCTCCGACCTTGTCGAGAAAATCTCCCCGATCCGTGCCGGAAAATTCCCGCCGGTCATCGAGGATTCCGACAAGACACTGCGGAGAATCTGTTACGACCGCGCGCATGAAATCTACGGCGAGGAGCTTCCGGAGATCGTTTCCGCGCGCCTCGAGCGGGAGCTGAACTCCATTATTTCCAACGGATATGCCGTTATGTACATCATCGCACAGAAACTGGTGTGGAAGTCGAACGAGGACGGCTACCTCGTAGGATCGCGTGGTTCCGTCGGTTCCTCGTTCGTTGCGACGATGGCGGGAATCACGGAGGTAAACCCGTTGAGCCCGCATTACTACTGCGAGTCGTGCCATTACAGCGAGTTCGATTCGCCGCGCGTCAAAGAGTACGTCGGCCGTGCCGGATGCGATATGCCGGACGCCGTCTGCCCGAACTGCGGCAAGCCGCTGAAAAAAGCCGGATTTGACATTCCGTTCGAGACGTTCCTTGGATTCAAGGGAAACAAAGAGCCGGATATCGACCTGAACTTCTCCGGTGATTACCAGAGTAAGGCGCACAAATACACAGAGGTTATTTTCGGCGCCGGTCAGACGTTCCGTGCGGGAACCATCGGTACGCTGGCGGATAAAACAGCGTTCGGTTACGTGAAGAACTATTACGAAGAGCGCGGCCAGCACAAACGGAACTGCGAGATCGACCGTATCGTGGAAGGATGCACCGGCATCCGCCGTACCACCGGCCAGCACCCGGGCGGTATCATCGTTCTGCCGTTCGGTGAGGATATCAACTCCTTCACCCCGGTGCAGCATCCGGCGAACGATATGACAACCGACATTATTACGACCCATTTCGATTACCACTCCATTGATGCCAACCTCTTAAAGCTCGATATTCTCGGACACGATGATCCGACCATGATCCGTATGCTCGAGGATATCACGCACCTTGATGCGCAGACGATTCCGCTCGATAACCCGGAGGTCATGTCGCTGTTCAAGAGCACCGAGGCGCTCGGCATCAAGCCGGAGGACATCGGCGGCTGTCCGCTTGGATGTCTTGGCGTGCCGGAGTTCGGTACCGATTTCGTTATCCAGATGCTTCTGGACACGAAGCCGCAGTCGTTCTCCGACCTGATCCGTATCTCAGGTCTGTCGCACGGAACCGACGTATGGCTCGGCAATGCGCAGACCCTGATCGAGGAGGGCAAGGCGACGATTTCCACCGCCATCTGTACCCGGGACGATATCATGATCTACCTGATCGACAAGGGACTCGAAAGTGAGCTTTCCTTTACGATCATGGAGAGTGTGCGAAAAGGAAAGGGCTTAAAACCGGAGTGGGAAGAGGAGATGAAGGCACATGACGTGCCGGACTGGTACATCTGGTCATGTAAAAAGATCAAGTACATGTTCCCGAAAGCCACGCGGCGGCGTACGTCATGATGGCGTACCGCATCGCTTACTATAAAATTTTCTATCCGCTGGCGTACTATGCGGCGTACTTCTCCATTCGTGCGTCCGCATTTTCCTACGAGCTCATGTGCATGGGACGCGACCGGCTGGAATATTATATGAAAGATTACGAAAAACGGAAAGACACGCTGACTCAGAAGGAGCAGGCAACCGTCAAGGATATGAAGATTGTCCAGGAAATGTACGCCCGCGGCTTCGATTTCGTGCCGGTGGACCTCTATAAGGCACAGGCGCACCGCTTCCAGGTCTACGATGACAAACATCTGATGCCGGCGCTCGACTCGATCGAGGGTCTGGGCGACAAGGCGGCCGACGCCGTTGTCCTTGCGGCACGAAACGGAAAATTCCTCTCGAAAGATGATTTCCGCGACCGCACCAAGGTCAGCAAGACGATTATCGACTTTATGGCGGACCTCGGTGTCTTCGGAGATCTGCCCGAAAGCAACCAGTTTTCGCTGTTCGACTATTAAAAGGAGCGTCCCCTTTCCGTTGCAATCCCGTGCGTCTTGGGGTATAATCAGACGTTGTGGAAAAGAACGAAAACGATTTAGATAAAATAAGGTGAAAAACATTGAGAAGAAGATTGGAACAACTGCTGAACGGCAGATTTGAATATGAGGTTCCCCATCTGCTGCTGTCCGAGACGGAGGTGGCCCTGACGCTGGACGAGGGGCAGAATTTCCGCGGAGAGCTGAATATCGGAGCGGAAGACGGGAGAAGAGTAAAAGGAATTGTGACCACAGATCATCAGAGAATCGTTCTGGCGAAAAATCAGTTCCAGGGAACGGCGAGTACGATTGAGTACGGCGTGGATACCAGCGGATTAAAAGCAGGCGATGAAATCTGTGGAAACATCACCGTCAGCAGCAATCTGGAGGAACGCTGCGTGCGGGTACACGTCTCGATTGCAGGAAAGACAATGAACATTTCCGGACAGGAGATTCATTCCTGGCAGATTTGTGCATCTGGCAAGCCATGATTTCGGCGCAGCGTACCGCTTCTTTGTAAAAAAAGAGTTTGCAACGTCTTCTTCAGAAAGAGGCACCGGAGCAGATGGCACTTTATCAGGGACTGTCCCACAAGCCGGTGACATTTCAGCACCTGGAGGAATTTCTGGTTGCCCTCGGTCAGAAAGAGCCGGTGATGCTTTCGGCGGAACAGCCGGAGAAAACTGTGCTTACCGTGGACCAGCCGCGCAAGGAAACACTGTATCTGTATAAAAATACCTGGGCTACGTCCGCATGGAAATCGAGGTGCAGGGAGACTTTCTGGAAGTGGAAAAGAAAGTCGTCACTTCAGAAGATTCATCGGAAGCGTCTACGGTGTGGAATACATTATCCATCAGGAGAAAATCGGAAACGGCCGCCATTACGGCAGAATTACGGTGCGTCAGGGAAAACAGGAGCTTCGCTTTGAACTGGAAGTGACAAACAGCGAAAAACATGTGACCAGCAGGAAAATACGGAGCGCGACCGTCAGATAACTGCCATCGCGCGCGGCTATCTCGATCTGGCAGTCCATAAACGCGACTACCGTACCTGGTATCAGGACACCTGGGAGGCCATCGAGCAGTTCGAAAAAGCCGGCGGAGACATGGCGTGGGTGACGCTGGGAAAAGCATGGCTGTACGAGAGCCATGAGGAAACCGGAAAAGCAAGAGAAACGCTTTCTTACGTAAAAGAGCATCAGGAACTGCTGGACACCGCGGAGAAAAAAGGAGCGTATCTGTATCTGGCATGGAAGCTGAAAATGGAAGTGGGCCATACCGAGCTGGTATCACGCCTTGGAACACTGATGCGGCAGGAGAGTGCAAGCTATTTTCTGTTAAAGCTTGCCATTGATGCCGACGATTCCTGGCAGCAGTCGCTGACCCGTCAGCTCTACGCGATGGAACTTTGCTATGAGTGCGGGTGCAAGAGCCCGCTTCTGTATCTGGATGCGGCACAGCTCTATCTCCGCCAGGAGGGACAGCTCCGCCGGATTTCGCCGTTCACCGTTCAGGTGCTGAAATTTGCGCAGAAAGAAGGCATTTTAAGCGGGGAACTGTTAAAACGGGCCGCTTATCTTACAGAGACGATGAAAACGTTCGATGAGAATGTCTATCAGATTCTGACTGCGGGCTATTGAGCGATTTTCCATCCGATGAAGTGCTCGAAGCCATCTGCAAACTGGTGATGAAGGGCCGCCCGGTGCGGAAGGAATATTTCCCGTGGTATGCAAAAGCCGTGGAGCGGAACATCCGCATCACGCGCCTGTACGAGTACTATATCGAAACGATGGATGCGTCGTTCGACGAGGTCCTTCCGCAGGTCATCCGGATGTACTTTCTCCTACAGCAACACACTGGCAGGCCAGAAGAAAGCGCTGATCTACGCCAACGTGATCAAAAACCGCGAAAAAGACCGCCATACATTCCAGAGCTACCGCCCGGCGATGGAGGTTTTCACGGCAAGACAGATCCAGAAAGGCCGCATGAACCGCGAATACGCCGCACTGTACCGGACTTTTCTGAAAAAACCGGAAGATCCCGACAGCGCAAAAGCGATCGCAAATGTGCTGTTTACCCATCATGTAACGTGTGAAAATCCGAAAATCACGCGTGTGATCGTCTGCCATCCGGCGATGGCGGGCGAAACGTCCTATCCGATGACGGAACGGGGTGCTTATATCCGTCTGTATGGCAAAAAAGCGCGGATTCTTCTCGAAGATGAGCAGCGCAGAAGATATGCGGTGACAGAAACCTGCCGCATAGAGCCATTGTTTACGGATGAAGAGCTTGCCCGTGCCTGCGGCGGTTTTGCCATTGAAAATCCGGGTCTGCTGCTGCACCTGTGCGGGGAGCAGGAAGAGGAGATGCAGCTTACCGCAGAAAATCTTGCCTGGTATCAGCAGGCAGCGCGCACGAGCGCATTTTCCAGTGCTTACCGGAAAACAGTGCGTCAGAAACTGCTGGAATACTATCTTGCCCATCCGGATGAGCGTGAGACCGAGGCAGCTGTTGCAGAGCTGGAGGACAGCGCTTACGCAAAGGTGGACCGTATTTCTACGATCGAGCTTCTGGTACGCTACGGCTGTTACAGCCGCGCCTTTGCCCTGACGGATCGGTACGGCTACGAAAAGATCCCGGTGTCGTGTCTCTTCCGTCTGGCGCATGCGATGATTCTGGAAAAAGAGTTTACAGAGGACGAGGAGCTTCTCTATCTGGCATCCTACGTGGTAAAACAGGGCATTTACGATGAAATTGTATTGTGCTATCTGAGAGATTATTTCACCGGTTCTATTGAGGATATGTGCAGTTTATGGGATAAAATCCGCGGCTTTCAGATGGAGAGCGACAAGCTGGAGGAGCGCATTCTGACCTGGTCCGTCTTTGTGCGCAGCCACCCGAAGTGGGAGCAGGAAATGCTGGAGAGCTACATCCGCCAGAGCGGAAAAGAGCATGTCATTCTGGCATACCTGACGTATCTTGCGATCGGCTATTTTTATGGACGGAAAACCGCTTTCGGATCAGATGTTTGACTACTTGGACCGCGCCTGGAAACAGGGCTGGGAGCTGGACGAGATCTGCCGTTTTGCGATGCTGAAACATCTTCCACGAAGCCGCAGCTTTCTGAGGAGGAAGAAAAAGAGGCGCATACCCTGCTTCTGGCGTTTACGAAACAGGGACTCCGCTTTGCCTTCTACAAGGATCTGCCGGAGCACCTGACCGAAGGCTTCCAGATCGGCGACCGCATGTTCATCGAGGAGCGCCAGAGAGCGGAGGCAAAGGTGACGATTCATTACCGGACAAACGCCGAAGAAACATGGAAGAGCGAACCGATGCGCAATATGTATCAGGGCATTTTTGTGAAAGAGTTTCTGCTGTTCTACGGCGAGAAAATGGAGTATTACCTGACCTTTACGAACCGTCAGGGCGAGGGAAAAACAGAGGTGAAAACCGTCTCCATGACCGGCGAACCAAAAACAGGAAAGACGCGGTACCAGCTTCTGAATCAGATGAAAGCAGCGCGCGCGGCAGGAGATTCGGAAAAAGCAGAAGAAGCATTCCAAAAGTATCTGCAGCAGGAGGCTCTGGTTCGGAACTGTTTTGCACTTGTGGATGAAAAGAAGCAGCAGGAGGATACGACATGGAACAGAAAAATTTAATTTTAGGATTTGATTTTGGAGAGAAATATTCCCAGTTCTGCTGCTATGACAGGGGAACCCATACGGCCGTCTCCATCCCGGTAAAAGAAGGAGAAGAGGCGGTGGAATTTCCGACCGCCATTGCCAAAAAACGGAATGAGGAAACGTGGAAAACAGGACCGGATGCAGAAAAATCTGCTCACGCGGAAAACGGCATCTGGCTGGACAATCTGTACGAGATCTGCATGGGATCCCGCATCTGCCAGATCGAAAACCGGGATTACACGCCGGGAGAAGTCCTTGGCACGTTCCTTCGCGAAGCACTGAAGATGATCGGCATCGAGCGCCCGGACCAGCAGATCCAGGCGATGATGATCACCACGGCCATCTGACCCGTCCATTTGTGGAAAATGTGCGTGAAGCATACAAGATAATCGGACTTCCGCGCGGCAGAGCCTACCTGCAGGAGCATGACGAGAGCTTTTACTGCCATGTGCTGAACCAGAAGCCGGAGCTCTGGAGCCGTAAAGTCGGTCTGTTTTTCCTGAAAGATGAGGAAGCATCGTTTTCTGAACTTTCCATCAGCCGTAAAACGAAGCCGGCAACTGTGACCGTAAAACGGGGGCCAAAAGCCGCACTTTCGATCGAGCCGATGGAGCGCGACCGCGATTTCTGCCATCTGATTGGGAGAAGCGATGGGGAATGAAATTTATTCCAGCGTATTTCTGGTGAGCGAGGAGTTCGACCTTGCCTGGGCCGACAACTCTCTGCGTCAGTTAAAGAAAAACCAGAGAAGAATCTTCGGCGGAACGAACCTGTTTGCACAGGGCGCCTGCTTTTCCGCGCGCGAAAAAGTGGAGGAGCGCCGCTTAAAGGGCTATCTCTTCCTCGGAAATGACCTCGTGCGCTACAACATCGGCATGGAGATGATGATCAATGGTTCTCCGACATACTATGCGCTGATTGCAGCCGGTGTGAACTGGTATGAAGCAGAAAAAGAATGTGAGCTGATCCTCGACGGAACAGAGGAGCTGGAATTTGTTGTAAGCTCCATGGAAAGCGGAAAACGAAACCGCTATACCATGAAGCTGGACGGGCTGCCCAAACGGCCGCCGAAGACAACACGGATCCGTCTGCGTCTGGAGTATGATTCTCCGGTTACGTGTCAGATCACCGCAGAGGATTTAGGGTTTGGCGATATGTTCCCGGCAAGCCACAAAATCTGCACGAGACGATGGGGGAGGTGTAAACGATGAGCGGTTATATTTTATGTCAGGTCAAACGGGCGAAAAATCCGTATTATATTTCCAACATCAGCACAAATATATATTCCATCGAGGAACTGTGCTATTATCTGTACCACAACATCTATCTGCTGGACGAGACCATCATTAACGAGCAGCTGCTTGGTGTGGATGAAAGAAGAACTCCACTTAAGAAGACTGTACCAGCGTCTCTACGTCCTTCTGGAGGAGAAAAAGAACATCGGTGAGTTTATCCTGCCGATCTTCAAGGAGATCAATTATCTTTCCCACGATCAGTTCCGTGAGATGAATGAGCGCCTGAAACGGTTCGAGGAGCAGCCGGAGATTGTGCGGAAAAAAATCAAGGGAGACTACCTTGTCGACCACGAAAAATATATCAATGCGATCCAGGTTTACCAGGAAACGCTGAAAGATACCGAGGAAAACGAAACCAACATGGGAAGCCAGTTCACCGGAAGTATTTACAACAACATGGGCTGTGCCTACGCAAGTCTGTTCCAGATGAATGAAGCACTTACGTGCTTTCAGAAAGCAAATGAAGAGCTGCACACGAAAGCATCGTTAAAGAGCTGGCTGTTTGCGGTCTACATGAGCAAAGGACAGGACGCCTATGAGCAGATGTGCACCGAGCGGAAAGTGGATGCCGAGACGAAACGGGAGATGGACCGCCAGATCACCGAGGCAATGCAGGTCGAGCTCCCGCACGATCTGGACGAAGCTCTTACGGCGTGGACACGGGAATATCATAAAAATACCGGACTTTGAACAAAAAGAACAAAAAAATTACTTGACAGCAAAAAAGAATGGGACTATAATACAGCGCATAAGAAAAAAGTAAATACTTCGAAACCGATGAAGTGGAGATAACGTTGGAAGCGCACTCACAGAGAGCCCGGCAGGTGGAAGCCGGACAGAAAGCGGATCAGCAAATGGACCACGGAGGGTACAGGGAAAAGCGGGAAACCGTCTGAGTATTCTGTAACGTGCAGGCATACGTTAGTTGCCAGGAATATGATCGTATTCTGCAGAGCGTGTGAGCAATCGCAAAACAAGGTGGCACCACGAGTATAAAAATATACCCGCCCTTGGCAAAGAACAAAGTGATTCTTTGCCGGGGGCGGTTTTTTGTATATCAGAAATTGGTTCTGAGGACCAGTGTTGATGACAGCCTTTGCAGACACAAGGAGAGGAGATAACAAGATGAAACAGATGACGTTAGAAGAAATTTCAAAAGCAGCCGCATCGGGAGCTTTTCGGAAAATCCCGGTAAGCAGAGAAAATTTATTCGGATATCCGTACACCAGTAGAAAACACTGAAAGTCCTGCAGGGCGTCAGCAGCCACTGCTACATGCTCGAAAGCGTGGAGGATAAAAAACAGTGGGGAAGATACACTTTTCTCGGCTACGATCCGTCGCTGGAACTCACCTGTGTCAACGGAAACCTGACAATCACCGCCGATGCGGCAGAGATGAAAAAAGTAGAAGATATTCCGGAAAGCCACGAAGAACAGCTTCCGACCGGACAGATCCGGCTGACTGCAAAGACAGCCCATCCGGGAGCCGTCATCAAAACCCTGATTGAGAAAAATAAAAGTCCGAGATCGCGACACTGCCGACCTTCACCGGCGGCCTCGTCGGATACTTCTCTTACGATTACATCAAGTACAGCGAGCCGACCTTAAAGCTGGACGCAGAAGATCAGGAACGTTTCAAAGATGTCGACCTGATGCTGTTCGATAAGGTCATCGCCTATGATAATTACCGTCAGAAAATCGTACTGATGATTAATATCGAAACCGAAAATCTCGAAGAAAATTACGTAAAAGCCGTACAGGAACTCGAAAAAATGGAAGAGCTGATCCGCTTTGGAAAACCGGCCGAGACGAAAGCCGGCCACCTGAAATCCGAGTTCCGCCCGCTCTTCGATGAGAAAGCGTACTGTGAGAAAGTCGAGCAGGTCAAACATTATATCCACGAGGGAGACCTCTTCCAGCTCGTTCTCTCCAACCGGCTCGAAGCTGATTTTGAGGGAAGCCTCCTCGATACGTACCGCGTTCTCCGCACGACGAATCCGTCGCCGTACATGTTCTACTTCTCGAGTGATGATGTCGAGATCGCCGGTGCATCCCCGGAAACTCTCGTAAAAGTCGAGGACGGAGAGGTCCGGACCTTCCCGCTTGCCGGAACGCGGCCGAGAGGAAAGAGCTATGAAGAAGACCAGCGGCTGGAAAAAGAACTCCTCGCCGATGAAAAAGAGCGTGCCGAGCACAACATGCTGGTTGATCTGGGAAGAAACGATCTCGGAAAGATCTGTGATTTCGGAACCGTGGAAGTAGAAAAATACATGTCAATCGAGCGTTACTCCCACGTCATGCACATCGGTTCCACTGTAAAAGGACAGCTTCGGAAAGACAAGACCGCAGTCGATGCCATCGATTCCGTTCTCCCGGCCGAACCCTCTCCGGTGCACCAAAGCTCCGTGCCTGCCAGATCATCAACGAGCTGGAAAACAACAAGCGCGGCATTTACGGCGGTGCGATCGGCTATCTGGATTTCACCGGAAATATGGACACCTGCATTGCAATCCGGCTTGCGTTTAAGAAAAACGGAAAAGTGTTCGTCCGCTCCGGTGCCGGCATTGTAGCCGACAGCGTACCGGAAAAAGAGCATCAGGAATGCATCAACAAAGCAAAGGCCGTGATGGTCGCACTTGCAGAGGCAGAAGGAGGAAGCAACTTATGATACTGCTGGTAGATAATTATGACAGTTTTTCCTATAACCTGTATCAGCTCGCCGGTTCGATCAATCCGGACATGAAGGTCATCCGGAACGATGAGATGACGATCGACGAAATCTGCGCACTGGCACCGGCATCCATCATTTTATCTCCCGGACCGGGCCGTCCGGAGCAGGCAGGCCGATGCATGGAGATTGTAGAAAAATTAGGCGGCGAGATCCCGATCCTCGGTGTCTGCCTCGGCCATCAGGCAATCTGTGCCGCGTACGGCGCGACCGTCACCTATGCGAAACAGCTGATGCACGGCAAACAGTCCGAGACAACGCTGGATCTTACCTCGGAATTATTCCAGGGGCTGCCGGAAACCGTTCCGGTTGCAAGATACCATTCCCTCGCAGCTGATGAAGCGACACTGCCGGAAACCTTAAAGGTAACGGCAAGAACTGCAGACGGCGAGGTCATGGCAGTCGAGGACAGTGAGAAAAAGATCTACGGAGTCCAGTTTCATCCGGAATCCATTCTGACCCCGCAGGGCAGACAGATGGTAGAAAACTTCTTAAAAATTACAAGATAGATCACAGGACAGCAAAGAAAGAGAGAAACAGAATATGATTCGGGAAGCGATTGTAAAACTGGTAAATAAAGAGAACTTAACCTACGAGATGGCAGAGGGCGCCATGGATGAAATCATGGGAGGAAAAGCCGATCCGATCCAGATCAGCGCATTTTTAACTGCCATGACGATGAAAGGCGAGACAATCGAAGAGATCACCGCATGTGCCAACGGCATGAGAAAGCACGGTGTTCACATGGAACATGACAAGGATGTTCTGGAAATCGTCGGAACCGGCGGAGATAAATCCAATTCCTTCAACATCTCCACAACAGCATCCCTTGTGATCTCTGCAGGCGGCGTCGCAGTTGCGAAACACGGAAACCGCGCCGCATCGAGCAAATCCGGCGCAGCCGACTGTCTCGAAGCGCTCGGCGTCAAAATCGACCTGGAGCCGGAGAAAAACAAAGAAGTTCTGGAAAAACTTGGAATCTGTTTCCTGTTCGCACAGAAATACCACATGTCCATGAAATACGTGGCACCGGTCCGCAAGATGCTCGGCATCCGGACCATTTTCAACATCCTCGGACCGCTGACCAACCCGGCAGCAGCCACGATGCAGGTGATGGGTGTCTACGAGGAAGCACTTGTCCGCCCGATGGCAGAAGTTCTCTCCAATCTTGGTGTCAAACGCGGCATGGTTGTCTACGGCCAGGACTGCCTCGATGAAATTTCCTTAAGCGCACCGACAAGCGTCTGCGAGATCAAGGACGGAACGTTTGAGGAATACGTCATCACACCGGAAGAGTTCGGCATGACCCGCTGTACCAAAGAAGAGCTGGTCGGCGGAACCCCGCAGGAGAATGCTGAAATTACGAAAGAAATTCTTGCAGGAAAGAAAGGCCCGGCAAGAGACGCTGTTGTCCTGAATGCCGCCGCAGCCCTTCATGTAGCAAAAGAAATCCCGATGCAGGACGCTGTAAAACTGGCAGAGGAGCTGATCGACAGCGGAAAAGCACAGAAAAAACTCGAAGAGTTTGTGTCACTCGCCAATAAATTGGCAGAAGAGGAATAAACATATGATACTGGAAACGATTGCAGAAGCCACAAGAAAACGTGTCGCTGCAGAAAAAGAGAAGTGTTCTCTTGCAGAAATGAAAGAAAAAGCAACGGCGATGAACCCGGACACCGGATTCCCGTTTGAACAGACGCTGAAAAAGCCGGGCATGTCCTTTATCTGCGAGGTAAAAAAAGCCTCCCCGTCGAAGGGCATCATCGCAGAAGATTTCCCCTATCTGGAGATCGCAAAGGAATATGAAGCGGCCGGTGCCTCCGCCATTTCCTGCCTGACTGAGCCGGAATACTTCAAAGGCGACAAGCGTTACTTAAAAAAAATTGCAGAAACCGTATCCATCCCGGTTCTGCGGAAAGATTTTACCGTGGATCCCTATATGATCTACGAGGCAAAGGTGCTCGGAGCCACCGCTGTCCTTCTGATCTGTGCGCTGCTGCCGGAGGAAACCTTAAAAGAATATCTGGAAACAGCGCATTCCCTCGGCCTTTCCGCTCTTGTGGAAGCCCACGATGAGGCGGAGGTTGCACAGGCCATGCGCGCCGGAGCAGGATCATCGGCGTCAACAACCGCAACTTAAAAGATTTCACGGTCGATATCCACAACAGTGAGCGGCTGCGGGAGCTTGTCCCGGAAAACATTGTTTTCGTATCCGAGAGCGGCATCAAAACGCCGGAGGATGTCGGAAGACTGTATCAGAATAAAACCGATGCCGTTCTGATCGGCGAAACGCTGATGCGGAGCAGCAACAAAAAAGCAGAGCTTGAAAAACTCTCTTCAATGTGTTAAAGTGGTAACGTAAGTGCGCGAAACAAAACAGAGCGCACGGGGAGTCAAACGTTATGGAAGAACAGACCAGAATCAAAATCTGCGGGCTCACACGGCTGGAAGACATCGATGCGGTGAATGAGCTGAAGCCCGAATATGTCGGCTTTGTCTTTGCAAAAAGCCGCAGACAGATTACAAAAGAACATGCCGTGACGCTGCGGTGCTATCTGGATCCCGAAATCCAGGCGGTCGGCGTCTTTGTGAACGAGCTTCCGGCGATTGTCGCAGGATACCTCGAAGAGGGCGTCATCGATCTGGCACAGCTCCACGGAAATGAGAGTGAAGAATATATCCATTCGCTCCGGTTTCGCACCGGCGGGGAACTGATCAAGGCATTTTCCATCAAAACCAGGGAGGACGTCGAAAAGGCGAAAAAAAGCAGCGCCGATTACATCCTTCTCGACCACGGAAAAGGCGGTACCGGCGAATCGTTCGACTGGTCACTGATCAGAAACATGGACCGCCCGTATTTCCTTGCGGGAGGCCTGAACGCCGAAAATGTGGAACAGGCGATTTTACAGACACATCCCTTCGCCGTCGACATCAGCAGCGGTGTCGAGACAGACGGCGTAAAGGACCCGGAAAAAATCACAGAATGCATAAGGAGGATAAGACATGTCTGACGGAAGATTTGGTATTCACGGAGGCCAGTACATACCGGAAACTCTGATGAATGAAATTATCAATTTGGAAAAACAGTACAATTATTATAAAAACGATCCGGAGTTCTGCCAGGAGCTCGATGACCTGCTGAAAAATACGCGGGCCGCCCGTCCCTTCTCTACTACGCAGAGAAAATGACAAAGGATCTCGGCGGAGCAAAAATTTACCTCAAACGAGAGGATCTGAACCACACCGGAGCCCACAAAATCAACAACGTGCTCGGACAGTGCCTCCTCGCAAAAAGAATGGGAAAAACCCGTGTCATCGCAGAGACCGGAGCCGGCCAGCACGGTGTGGCAACCGCAACGGCAGCAGCGCTGATGGGACTTGAGTGTGAGATCTTCATGGGAAAAGAAGACACCGACCGTCAGGCCCTCAATGTATACCGGATGGAGCTTCTCGGTGCAAAAGTAAATGCCGTTACTACCGGAACTATGACCTTAAAAGATGCCGTCAATGAGGCGATGCGCGAGTGGGTATCACGTGTCGATGACACCCACTACGTTCTCGGTTCCGTTATGGGCCCGCATCCGTTCCCGACCATCGTCCGCGATTTCCAGGCTGTCATCAGCAAAGAGGCAAGAGAGCAGATCCTCGAAAAAGAAGGAAAACTCCCGAAAGCCGTCATGGCATGCGTCGGCGGCGGAAGCAATGCGATGGGTATGTTCTATAACTTCATCAATGACAAAAATGTCCGCCTGATTGGATGCGAGGCAGCAGGACGCGGCGTCAACACCGCAGAGACTGCAGCAACCATTGCAACCGGAACACTCGGCGTCTTCCACGGTATGAATCCTACTTCTGCCAGGATAAATACGGTCAGATCGCACCGGTTTACTCGATTTCCGCAGGCCTTGACTACCCGGGCATTGGACCGGAGCATGCATATCTGCATGACATCGGCCGCGCCGAATACGTTCCGGTAACGGACGATGAGGCAGTAGAAGCTTTTGAATACCTCGCAAGAACCGAGGGTATCATCTGTGCGATCGAGAGTGCCCATGCAGTAGCCCATGCGATGAAGATCGCAAAAGAATTTGATCCGGAAGACTCCATCATCATCTGCCTGTCCGGACGCGGAGACAAAGACGTAGCAGCCATTGCAAGATACAGAGGGAGGGATCTTCATGAGTAAAGTAACAGAAGCATTTTCAAACAGCAAAGCATTCATTCCGTTTCTGACAGCCGGAGACCCGAACATTGAAAAAACAGAGAATTATATTCTGGAGCTCGAAAAAGCAGGCGCAGACCTGATCGAGATCGGAATCCCGTTCTCGGATCCGATTGCCGAGGGCGTTGTCATCCAGGAGGCAGACCTCCGTTCCTTAAAAGCCGGAACTACCACCGATAAAATTTTCGATATGGTAGCCTCCGTGCGCAAAAAAACAGACATTCCGCTGGTGTTTATGACCTACTTAAACCCGGTGTTCCATTACGGATACGAGCCGTTCTTTACAAAATGCGAGGAAGTCGGCATCAATGGCATCATCATCCCGGATATGCCGTATGAGGAAAAAGGCGAATTAAACGATATTGCGCGCAGCCATCAGGTAGATGTCATTTCCCTGATTGCGCCGACGTCTGAGCAGCGCATCCAGAAAATTGCCGCAGACGCCGAAGGTTTTATCTACCTCGTATCGTCTCTGGGCGTTACCGGTGTCAGAAGCGAGATCAAGACAGACCTCGATTCCATGATCGCCGCAATCCGCAAAGTAACCGATATTCCGGTAGCCGTAGGTTCGGCATCAACACGACCGATCAGGCGGCCAACATTGCAAAAATTGCGGACGGTGTCATCGTCGGAAGCGCTATCGTCAAAATGATTGCGAAGTACGGCACTCATGCGGAGCAGCACATCTATACGTATGTCCGCATGATGAAGGAAGCTGTCATGACAGCAAATAAATAAAACCCGCGTCATTGCGTGTTTGAAAAAACTGTGTTAAGATGAGAGCGTGTCTGAAACAAACCGTTTTGGACACGCTTTTTCAACGTAATACCTGACCGGCTTTCGAAAAAGCCGGATAGAATATGGAGGAAAAACGTGTTAGATGTATGTTTACTGGGAACAGGCGGTATGATGCCTCTGCCAGGCAGACGCCTGACCGCCCTGATGACCCGATACAACGGAAGCAGCCTTCTGATCGACTGCGGCGAGGGAACCCAGGTTGCCATCAAGGAAAAAGGCTGGACCTTTAAGCCGATTGATGCCATCTGCTTCACCCATTACCACGCAGACCACATCAGCGGCCTTCCAGGACTTCTCCTGACGATGGGAAACACTGACCGGAGAGAACCGCTGACCATGATCGGCCCAAAAGGCCTGGAGCGCGTCGTCAATTCACTGCGTGTCATCTGCCCGGAGCTGCCGTTCCCGATTGTATTTCACGAGGTGACAGCGCCGGAGGAAGTGATCGAGATGAACGGCTACAAAATCACAGCCTTCCGCGTGCAGCACAATATCACCTGCTACGGCTATTCGCTGGAGATCTCCCGCAAGGGAAAATTCGATGTGGAGCGCGCTAAAGCACAGGAAATTCCGATTAAATGCTGGAATCCGCTGCAGAAAGGCGAGACTGTCACCCTGGATGGAAAGACGTATACGCCGGACATGGTCCTCGGCCCTGCCAGAAAAGGACTGAAGGTGACCTACTGCACCGATACCCGCCCGATTCCGTCGATCTCCGAACATGCGAAAGGCTCCGACCTTTTCATCTGCGAGGGAATGTACGGCGAGCCGGAAAAACAGGCAAAAGCAAAAGAATTTAAGCATATGACCTTCTACGAGGCGGCAAAACTGGCAAAAGATGCCGAGGCTGCCGAAATGTGGCTGACCCACTTTTCCCCGTCGCTCGTCGGCCCGCAGCGGTACATGGATGAGGTACAGAAGATTTTCCCGGCCGCAGAGCTTGGAAAAGACGGAAGATCAGTAGAACTGTTATTTGAAGAGGAAACGAAAAATGAGTGAAAAAGATACCCTGATTCTTGCAATTGAGAGCTCCTGTGATGAAACTGCCGCTTCTGTGGTAAAAAACGGACGGACCATATTGTCTAATGTGATCTCATCACAGATTGCACTTCATACATTATATGGAGGAGTAGTACCGGAAATTGCATCCAGAAAGCATATAGAAAAAATTAAT
>ENA-OQEG01000015-OQEG01000015.1-human-gut-metagenome-genome-assembly--contig:-NODE-15-length-18274-cov-1.331790_pt1 | contig 18274 bp, 22 predicted proteins | sample MGYA00242793_ERZ504631 | MGnify/ENA primary metagenome ERZ504631 (study PRJEB26092, sample SAMD00036338) | human gut metagenome | host: Homo sapiens | study: EMG produced TPA metagenomics assembly of... | reverse complement strand
AAAAACTGTCCGTCCAGCAGTCGATCGCTTATAAGGAAATGGGAAGAGATGGAATCTGCAGGGTACAGGGAAAAACGTATTCTAAGTGTATCCGCTTTTATGACATCAACTACCAGCTGGCTCAGAACGAAGATAAAAATGCGATCTTTGAAAACTGGTGCGATTTCCTCAATTACTTTGATGCCAGTATTCATTTTCAGCTGAGCTTTATCAATCATAAAAGCAGCATGAAGGAGTTTGAACAGGTCATCCGGATCCGTCCACAGGAGGATGCTTTTGACGATGTTCGTATGGAATATGCCAAGATGCTGAAACAGCAGCTGGCGAAAAGGGAATAATGGACTGGTGAAATCAAAATATATCACCTTTTCCATCGAAGCGGATAATATCCGGGAAGCAAAGCCAAAGCTGGAACGTATCGAGTCGGATATCCTGAATAACTTTAAGATCCTGGGAGTTCCGGCATATCCGCTGAATGGCGTGGAACGTCTGCAGATCCTGTATGAGACATTCAATCCGGATGTGATGACAGATTTCCAGTTTGACTATGGATCCATGATCCGGACAGGACTCAATACAAAGGATTATGTGGCACCGACCAGTTTTGTGTTCCGGGACAGAAATACATTCCAGATGGGAAATACCATCGGGCTGTCTCCTATCTGCAGATCCTGGCACCGGAGCTTACGGATAAGATGCTGGCAGAATTTCTGGATATTGATAAGAACCTGATCGTCAACCTGCATGTGCAGTCGGTGGATCAGATGAAGGCAATCAAGCTGGTAAAAAGCAAAGTGACGGATATCAATCGTATGAAAATCGAAGAACAGAAAAAAGCAGTCCGGGCCGGATATGATATGGATATTATCCCATCGGATCTGAACACGTATGGCGGAGAAGCGAAAAGGCTTCTGGAAGACCTGCAGTCACGAAATGAGCGTATGTTCCTTGTAACAGCGCTCTTTTTAAATACCGCAAAGACAAAGCAGGCACTGGATAATGCCATCTTCCAGACTGCCGGTATCGCCCAGAAATATAACTGTGTACTGAAACGTCTGGATTATCAGCAGGAAGAAGGACTTATGAGTAGTGTTCCGTTGGGAGTAAATCATATCCCGATCAAGCGGGCTCTTACGACTACCAGCACAGCAATCTTTGTTCCATTTACGACACAGGAACTATTTATGGCGGGAGAATCCTTATATTACGGATTGAATGCCCTTAGTAACAACATGATTATGGTGGATCGTAAAAAGCTGAAAAACCCGAATGGATTGATCCTTGGTACACCTGGATCCGGTAAATCCTTTGCAGCAAAAAGAGAGATCACCAATGCGTTCTTTGTTACGAAGGATGACATTATCATCGGAGATCCGGAGGGCGAGTATTACCCGCTGGTCCATGCACTTGGCGGACAGGTAGTACACATCTCACCAACCAGTAAGGATTATATCAATCCGATGGATATCAATATGGATTATTCCGATGATGACAATCCACTTGGTGTGAAATCTGATTTTGTCCTGTCCTTATGTGAGCTAATCATGGGAAGCAGGGATGGTATTGAAGCAGAGGAAAAATCAGTGATCGACCGTTGTCTTCCACTGGTGTATCAGAAGTACTTTGCAGATCCAAAACCGGAAAACATGCCGGTCCTCGGTGACCTGTATGACTGCCTCAGAAAGCAGAAAGAACCACAGGCCCAGAGAATTGCAACAGCACTGGAAATCTATGTAAATGGATCACTGAAAGTATTCAACCATAGAACCAATGTGGAACTGAATAATCGAATTGTCTGTTTTGATATCAAAGAGCTTGGAAAGCAGCTGAAGAAAATCGGAAATGCTCCATCGTCCAGGATCAGGTATGGAACAGAGTTACGATCAACCGTGGCATCAAATCCACCAGGTACTACATCGATGAGTTCCACCTTCTGCTCAAAGAAGAACAGACAGCAGCTTATTCCGTAGAAATCTGGAAGAGATTCCGTAAATGGGGAGGTGTACCGACTGGTATCACACAGAATATCAAAGATCTTCTTGCCAGCAGGGAAATTGAAAATATCTTTGAGAACAGTGATTTTATCCTGATGCTGAACCAGGCTGCAGGTGACAGACAGATCCTTGCAAAACAGCTGAATATTTCCCCATATCAGTTGTCTTATGTGACGAATTCCGGGGAAGGTGAAGGACTTCTTTTCTATGGAACAACGATCATTCCATTTAAGGATAAGTTCGATAAGACCTTGAAATTATATGGTCTGATGACCACGAAGCCCGAGGAAACATTGAAACGAGATAAAGAAATGAGGGATGCAAATGAAGGAAATCGATAAGATCCGAATCAAGCAGTGGAATCAGGACAATCCTTACATTCAGATGAAAAATCTGGAAAATGTACAGCCTGGATACCGTGTTCATACAGTCAATGATGATCATCATCTGTATGAACTTCCGCTGGAAACACAGAACATTATCCTTGACTGGGTATTCTGGAATTTTTATCCGGCACAGAAAATCTATCCGCATCTTACCAGTGATGATCTGAAAGAAGTTCTGTATAAACGTACCCAGATCCATCTGCACAACAATCAGTTCAAGGAGGCTATGCTGATCAATGGTTTCTGGCCGAGAGATCCGAGTGAATTGAACTGGGTATTTCATATCCAGGCGAGCTCTCCAGCAATCAGGACACAGGCAGATGGTTATCCTGGTATCCCGATTATAGGACGCCAGGAACTGAATGAGTACAGAAAGAAAAGTTGTGCCAGGAGGTGATGACCTATAGCCGGAAAAGAATTTAAAGGCAAAGATAAAAAGGTCGCAAAGATGACCAGGGATGGTCTGACAGAAGAAAATCTTCGTGATGGTAGTGTAAAAGATATCAGTCACAGGAGTCGGGGGCGACCGGAAAATAAAGAAGAATTTGTTCCGGAACGGGAACGAAAAAAGACTGAGGGCGAAGATTCAAAATCGGGAAAAGGAAAACGACTGCAGATGGAGAAAATCCGGAAATCATCTGTCCGACAGGAAACTGTTGAGGATACATTTGAAGTCACACCGGAAGAAAAAGTATCTGGATATCGAAAGAAACTGCATCGTCATGAAAAAATCCCGGATGATGATAACAGCCTGAACAGTCAAAAGAAATCTATTCGGAAGAAGCAGTTGCAAAAACAGATGACCAAAGAACAGGCAAAAGCCGGAAGATTATCCTTTGATGATGAAGGAAATCAGATGGTGAAAGGTGCTGGTATGAAACCGGGAGGGACAGCCGGGAAATACATTGCCACACAAACTGTTATATCTGGCATGAAAGCAGTCATTTCCGAAGAGGAAGAAATAGATGAAAATGCAGGTGTGGAAAGTGCCAGACTTGTAGAGCGTGAAACAGAAACTGCTTTGCGTGGTCTGCGTCATGCTCAGATCCGGAGTAAACGAACGGATGTGAAAACCCATCGCAGAGGTTATCGTGAGGCTACCGTAGAAAAGAAACTGAAATTTGGTTCTGCAGAAAGTATGGAAGGAGTCAAGAATGCAGAAACGGTAAAGAAAGCCGAACAAAAGAGACATTTCTATAACCGCTTCTTCCAGAAAAAACGATATAAGGATGCTTCCCGAGCAGCCAGAGCCGGAAAATCCGCTGGCAGTCTGGGTGGAGCAACAACCATTGCCGGTGTCGAGAACATGACGGTAAAAGCAAAGATTGCCTTGAAAGAGATCATAAAGCGTAATCGTGCCATGTTCGCAGGCATCGGTATTTTTGCGCTTCTTTTTCTTGTCATAGCGGTATCCTTGGGGAGCTGCAGTGCCTCTATCGAGGGAGCTGGATCTGTGATCGGTATTACAACGTATCCAAGTTCGGATGAGGATATCTATGCTGCTGAAAACAGATATGCCACTTTGGAAAGTGCCTTGAACCAGCAGATCAATGAGATGGAACGAAGACATCCGAATTATGACGAGTATCAGTACAACATTGCTGAGATCGGCCATAATCCATACCATCTTATCTCGTATCTTACCGCAAAATATGGGGACTGGACGTACGCAGATGTTGAAAACGAGCTGCAAGCTCTTTTTGAAGCACAATATCATCTGAATACAGAAGGTCGAACAGAAACGGTGACAGAAACCAGAAATGTTCGAGTCGGAGAATCATTGGGACAGGTAGTGACCAGTGGATACTGTAACTGTCGAATCTGTTGTGGCGTATGGTCCGGAGGTCCAACTGCCAGTGGTGCATATCCAACTGCAAACCATACCATTGCTGTAGATGCTTCCAATCCATTTGTGCCGATTGGCACTAAGGTAGTAATGAATGGTGTGGAATACACAGTTGAGGATACCGGAGCCTTTGCACGATATGGTGTGCAGTTTGACGTTTACTATGATAACCATGCTGCCGCTTCTGCTCATGGACACCAGACCTGGGAAGCCTATATCGCAGATGACAATGGCAGTCAGGAAGTAACGGTTACCAGTACAAGCACTAAGAAGATTCTATATGTGACACTGACAAATGGAAGCTTTGATGCTGTGGCAAGAGCCAATCTGAATGCGGAGCAGCTGATCATCTACAATGCATTAAATACGACCTATGGAAACAGAAATTATCTGTGGGATGTAAACAATGTGACCAGTGGATCAGGCGGTAATGGAATGAGTTATGAGATTCCACCGGAAGCACTGCAGGATGAAGAATTCGCCCGGATGATTCGAGAAGCAGAAAAATATCTGGGAGTACCTTATGTATGGGGTGGCTACTCTCCGTCCGGATTTGACTGCTCAGGTTTCGTATCTTATGTCATTAACCACTGTGGTAATGGCTGGAACTATGGACGATTGACCGCGGAAGGATTAAGAGGTGTATGTACTTATGTATCACCGGGAGAAGCAAAACCAGGAGATCTGATCTTCTTCCAGGGAACGTATAACACATCCGGTGCAAGCCATGTGGGTATCTATGTCGGTAACAACATGATGATCCATTGTGGAGATCCGATCCATTACTCAAGTATCAGCACATCCTACTGGCAGCAACACTTCATGTGCTTTGGAAGACTGCCATAAAGGGGTGAACGAAGGGAGGTGAAAGTTTGAATAAAAAGATTAAGAAATATCTGGATGAGATTGCTAAGACAGAGAAAAAGATTGCGGATCTGCAGCAATATCTCAGAGGTGTCCAGGCTGCATTAAAGCAGGAAGAGGACAATGAGATGATCAGGTGCATCCGTGGTATGAAGATGGATAATGATCAGTTATATGATCTTTTGGATGGTATCCAGAGTGGAACAGTTAAATTTCAGGTAAGCAGGGAGTCTGACGAAGAAGGTTCAGGCTCCTTTGTATTCACAGAAAAAAATAAGGAGGAAAATCAGAATGGTGAAATGGAAGAAAATGAATAAGAAAATGGCAGGACTGTTGTTGGGAGTCATGATGCTTTTTACAGCATCAACCACAGCATTTGCCTATGTGGATGAATCAGCAGAGGCATCCAAAGTAGAGACAACTCAGACAGAGCAGTCAACAGACAAAGAAGAGAAAAAAGATGACAAAAAGGATGAGGTGGCAAGTACAAGTGAGGTGCTGCCGGAAGATGGAACAGACAAGGGAACTGCCTTTACGACACCAGGAAATGGCGAAGTCAAGGATGACATTACCGATGATTCCACAAAGGAATTTCTTACGGTTACAACGAAGAATAATAACACTTTCTATATCGTGATCGACCGCAGTGCCACATCCCAGAATGTCTATATGTTATCCCAGATTGATGAGAATGATCTGTCTGAATTTCTGGATAAAGACAGCACTTCTACTGTCGTAACACCACAGCCGGATACATCAAAGGTAGTGTTGGATGAAACAAATAATGAGGATGTAGACAAGGAAGCTACCGTTGATCCGGAGAAAACAGCATCTACCAAAACCAATATGGGTGCAATGGCAACAATCCTGATTTTGGCTCTCGGCGGTGTGGCAGCTTACTACTACTTCAAGATCTATAAGCCTAAAAAAGAGGAAGATGAGGATGATCAGCCGGAAGGTTTGGAAACAGATGGACTGGAAGAAATTTCGGATGAGGAAGAGTCTGAAGACGAAGATTTTGAAGAAAATGAAAAATAAATAAACTTTTTTGGCGGAGGGGGCTGTAAAACATGCTCTCTCCGTTTCGTTATATGAAGGAGGTTATACATCATGTATTTAGTAATTGCAGAAAAACCAAGTGTATCAAGAGCAATCGCAGAAGTGATTGGAGCACAGGAACGAGAAGACGGATATTTACGAGGAACCGACTGTATGGTCAGCTGGTGCTTCGGACATCTGGCCGAATATGTTTCACCGGATGCTTACGATGAGAAATTTAACCAGTGGAGATATGAAGATCTCCCGATCATCCCGAAAGACTGGAAAGTTTACAGTCTCAGAAGATAAGAAAGATCAGTTCTATATCTTAAAAAAGACTGCTTAACAGTCCGGAAATTGAATACGTCGTAAATGCCTGTGATGCCGGACGTGAAGGAGAATTGATCTTCAAACATGTCTATGACTTGTCTGGAAGTAAAAAGCCGGTGAAACGATTATGGATCAGTTCTCTGGAAGATTCCGCAATCCTTGATGGAATGCAGCATCTGAGATCCGCAGAGGAATACCGACATCTGGCCGAAGCTGCATTATGCCGTTCTCAGGCTGACTGGCTGGTAGGAATGAATGCAACCAGAGCTTACACCACGAAGTATTTTAAAAAGCTGACTGTTGGAAGGGTTCAGACACCGACACTCGCCATGTTGGTGGAACGTGCCGGACAGATCAGCAATTTCCAGAAAGAAAAGTATTTCAATGTGGAACTCGATTGTGATGGAATTCCGGCTGTAAAGCCAAAAATCTTTGATCCGGATGAGGCGGAACAGTTAAGAAGCAGATGCCAGGGAAGTGAAGCTATTGTCACAGCAGTAAAAGAAACGGAAAAGAAAGTAAAAGCACCAAAGCTTTATGATCTGACCACACTGCAGAGAGAAGCAAACCGTATCTACGGAATGACAGCCAAACAGACACTGGATACCGCTCAGAGCCTGTATGAAAAGAAACTGATCACTTATCCAAGAACGGACAGCCAGTATCTGACCGAAGATATGGAGCAGACCGCAAGAAATGTGGTTCGTCAGATTTATGAGAAATATCAACTGACAGGTCCGTTTGATCAGCCGGAGCAACCAGATGTGAAGAAAGTCATGAATAACAGTAAAGTGACAGATCACCATGCAATCATCCCAACGATGGAGCTTGCATCCTGCCATCTGGATGAATTGAAATCCTGGGAAGAAAAGATTCTGTTCCTGATCGCAGTCCATACGGTCATGGCAATGAGTAAGGATCACATTTACCAGGAGACAGAGATTGAAGTGGAATGCCAGGAAGAAATCTTCAAAGCAAAAGGAAAAATTGTCCTGCAGGATGGATGGAAACTCTTTGAAAACTGCTTCAAAAATAAGGATCGCATGGCAATCGTAGATCCGGATCAGGAAATGAAAGAGAGAATGCCGAAAGTAACCCAGGGACAGACTTTCTATGCTGTAGCTGCAGAAAAGACAGAACATTTTACGTCCCCACCAAAACCATATAGCGAAGATACTCTCCTTGCGGCAATGGAAACAGCTGGAAATAAGGAATTCGATGAAGATACAGAAAAGAAAGGATTAGGAACTCCGGCAACAAGAGCCGGTATCATCGAAAAACTGATCTATTCTCAGTATGCCACCCGAAAAGGCAAACAGATCCTTCCGACAGACGATGGAAAAGTTCTTGTAGAGATTCTGCCAGACTTCCTGAAATCTGCGAGTATGACTGCAGAATGGGAAAATCAGCTGCTCTTGATGGAGTATGGAGAGATTGCACCGGAACAGTTTATGACCGGGATTAAAAACATGCTCACCATGATGCTGAATGGATGTGATGCAATCTCAGAAGAAGAAACCAGAAGATTTCAGACCAGAGAAAGCATTGGAACCTGTCCGGTATGTGGCAGCCTGGTATACGAAAGCAAAACCAACTTCTATTGCAGCAACCACGATTGCCACTTTGCTCTCTGGAAAGAGAATCGCTATCTGCAGAGCATGGAAAAAGCCATGGATAAGAAGATGGCTGCAGAACTTCTGAAAAGTGGAAGTGTGCATGTAAAAGACTTGTATTCCAAAAAGAAGAATATGTACTTTGAGGCAGATCTTCTTATGGATGCAGATGAAACCGGAAGGGTGAATTTCTCTTTATCCTTCCCACAAAAGAAACCAAAAAACAAAAGCAAAAAGAAATAAGAAAACAGATTAGAGGAGGAAACGAAAAATGAATTTTAATGAATTTGTAAATGAAGTAAAGGACAATATCAAACTCTTTTTACCAAAGGATTATGAGAATGCAGAAGTATCAACGATGGAGTGTCAGAAACTGAACCGTGCCTATACGGGATTGATGGTGAGAAAAGAAGGTGAGATGCTTACCCCGACGATCAATCTTAATCAGCTGTATGAAGCATATAAAGCACAGCCTGGCGTAACAATGGAAACTGTATGCAGAAAGATTGCAGATATAGTCATTGAGGCACCGATACAGGTTGATCTGAAATCCATTTTAAATTATGAAGACGTGAAGGACAAGCTGTTTATCCGTGTATCATCAGCCGAAGCAAATAAGGAAGTCCTCGAAAATGCGCCGCATCAGCTGAAGGAAGACCTCGCAATTACCTATCATGTGGCAGTAGGCAAGGATCAGGATGGATTAAGTTCCATGTTTATCAAGAATGATCTGCTTGAACAGTATGGAATCTCGGCAGAACAGCTTCATGAAGATGCGATGAAAAGTTCACCGCATGTCATGATCCCGGAGGTATCAAGTATAGGTGCATTGATAGATGAAATGTATCAGAAAAATATTCTCATGCTGACACCGGATGAACGTGAAATGCTGCAGGAAACATTGCAGGAATCAAGCGAGATGCCGACATTCTTTGTTGTTACGAATACAGACAGAATTGATGGAGCCGGTGTGATCTTTTATCCGGAATTCATGGATAACATGGGGGAACTTCTTGGAAATGATTTCTTCATTTTGCCATCATCCATCCATCAAATGCTGGTCTTTCCAGATGACGGGCAAGTGGATGCAGAAATGTTAAGAGATATGGTAAAAGAAGTAAATGCCACTCAGGTAGCCCCCGCAGAACGCCTTACCAATGATGTATATCACTTTGATACAAAGGATCATGTCTTTGAAAAAGCTGACAGATTCACAGAACGTCAGAAAGAAAAAGAAGCACAGGCTGCAAAAACGGAGAAAGCCGGAAAAGAACAGCCGGATAAGAAACCGAAAGCAAAGAAACATGATATGGAACTTTAATACCAAGCATGAAAAACGTTAAATGAGCAAACACCCTACGGCATAAAGAAATGTCGTAGGGCGTTTTTGGAAAGGAGTATTATGACAGAACAAAATAAAACTACTACTATTCCACTGCCGGTTCAGGGAAAAGATATGGACAGCATTATGCAGTCACTGGAATCCGGTGTGGAAGAACTTTTTACAAGCAATCGCTATCAGGAATTTCTAAAAACCATGGCAAAGTTTCACAATTATTCCTTTAACAATACAATGCTGATCGCTATGCAGCGACCGGATGCAACACTTGTTACCAGCTACAAAAACTGGCAGTCCATGGGTAGACAGGTTATGAAAGGTGAAAAAGGAATTACAATCATTGCACCGGCACCCTATAAGAAAATGAAGGAAAAAGAGGTTCTGGATGAGAATCAGCGTCCAGTTATGGGAACTGATGGAAAACCAAAGACGGAACAGGTGGAAGTTACGGTTCCACATTTTAAAGCAGTTACCGTCTTTGATATTGCTCAGACATCCGGGGAACCGATCCAGACACTGGCACCGGAATTATTGACTGCGGCTGTACAGGATTTTGATTCTTTCATGCAGGCTATTCAGAAAATATCCCCTGTACCGATACGATTCGATGAGATTGATGGTAATGCCAATGGATATTATCACAATGCAGATAAGGAAATCGTGATCAAAAAAGGGCTCAGTGAAAGTCAGACCTTAAAGACTGCTATTCATGAAACAGCCCATGCTAAACTGCATGACAAGGAAATCATGGAAAGCCTGGGTGTAGAAAAAGACCGTCTGACAAAAGAAGTTGAAGCAGAATCCGTTGCTTACTGTGTGTGTTCTTCCTTTGGTTTGGATACATCGGATTATAGTTTTCCTTATATTGCAGGTTGGAGCAGCAGCCGGGAAATGAAGGAAATGAAAGCATCTATGGATGTGATCCGCAAGACAGCCGGTGAAATGATCGATCAGCTTACAGAAGAACTGGAAATCATTCTTGAAGAAAAACAAAAAACAGAATTACATGAAAAATACGGCATTCTGGTAGATGCACTGGAAGCAGCCGGATACCGCTATGATTATCGGGAAAGCGAACCGGGACATATTGTACTGGCACCGGATGGGACACATGAAATTGCCGGGTATTTGCAGTTTGAATCATGGGGAGATATCAAAGATTGGCTGGAAGATACGATTGCAGAAGGAACGGATATTTCGGAAAGAGTTGATCGGGCTTTGTATCCATTTAAGTTTGATTATACCCTAGAGGAAGAAATGTTCAGAGGTAATGGTGACCGCTATGCGATTTACCATGTGGATGAAGGCACACCGGGAAAACAACATTTATTTATGAATATGGCAATGGTCAAAGAAGATGGCATTACAATCGATGCAGCAAATTATAAATGTGTCTATTCTGGCAGATTACATGGAAATGAAAGCTGGATGATTTGTATTGCCGTATTCAACGATAATCCACCGGCAGATTATAAAGCACATTCTATGTCGGTCAGTGATGTTATTATTACAAACCGTGGTGGGGATATGCAGGCATATTACGTGGATCGATTTGGATTTGCAGAACTTCCAGACTTTGCAGCACAAAGAGAAAAAATACTCGATATTGTCCCGGAAATAGAAAATGTGGATTATGAAAATGATCTTACATGTATCAGCTTTTATGCGGCTGAATGTGCTGAATTTCCTGTAATGGGTGAAGTACATTATGACCTGACATTACCAGAAGCCTTGGAAGCTTATGAGAAAATCCCATCAGAACGTATGCATGGACTGAAATGTGTTGGCTTTGATCTGAAAGACGGAAGTGATTATGAAGGAATGCAGAGTCTGATGATCGAAGGAAAAATACAGAAAGAATTCTTGAATTCGATTCCTGGATTTAGAGAAAATTCTTATGTGCAAAATGCAATCAGTCGTGTGGAAAAGTACTTGGAAGAAAGACATCCAAATGTGGAAAATCCTCTGGAATCCAATAAGAAAGTGGATAACGAAAAAAATATAAGCGAAGAAAAAAACGAGAAGGAGCTGAATATACAGATGAAACCAATACCGAAAAAGAAAAGGGGGGAAATGAGCCTATGAGAAATGTAAACCTGGAAGAAAATGAACTGACTATTACTGCTATCTTCCAGCAGCACACAAAGGAAGAAACAATCCAAACACTGAAAGAAGCTTTGGAAGTTTTGGAACAGGAAGAAAGTGATCCTGAGAATGATGAAATAATTGAGATCATCAATTCTACAGTTGGAAAATTACAGCAGATCGAAGACAAATACTACTATTCTCTGGATCTGAATTATTATCTGAATAACTTGGAGGACGATGCCTATGAAGCTTAATCAATTTGCAGTCTACCGAGTAGATCAGCAGACAGCAGGAAAAGCACTGTGGCATCTGCCATATCAAGAAGCAAGACAGCAGAATGTGTCGATTACTGTCGAAAATTACCGAGTAATCTCGATTCATGAAATGCAGGAAGAAGAAAAAGTCGCTGACATCTGGAAACGAATGAAAAAGCAATGCGAAGTCAGTGACGTACTTGTACTGAACAGGGATGGAGAAATCAACTGCTACTATGTAGATGAGAACTATCCACAGTATCTGGCCGGATTCATTCGTATCAATACATCGGGCGCACTGATCACTATGAAGACTGAGAATTATCAAATTGACGGAAAAAAAGGGAACTGGATTGCAACAGACACCATCATCATCGACGGGAAACAGTTTTATCTGATGGAGCATCAAGTATACCGGGATCAGGCTCAAGGTGTTATCCTGGATGCCTATGGAAAAATGGTTGTCGAAGAATGTAAGAAATTCGATGAAAAGACAAAACAAAAGATTCATGATTACATCCAACAGCAGGTACCGCTAAATCCGGTCGAACAGCTAAAACAAGATGGTAAAATCCGTCTGGAACATTACCAGAAGTTCTACCAGAACGGCACTTATGAACGAAGCAGAGAATCCGGTACCGAAGCCAATTATGATATGGTGGACGGTCTGGTAAATAATCAGAAGAAGAATCCAGAAAAGATCTCTAATGCCCGCAGCAACAAACAGACTCCCAGAAATCAACAGGATGGCAAACCTAAGAAACGAAGATCCGTGATTAAACGACTGCATCAGAAACAGATTGCTATTGCTCGTCGGTCCGGAAAGCCGATACCAAAGTACCTGGATCAGGAAATGGAAAGAAAGCGGGGGTAGAATATGCGAAGGTTAAAGTGTGAAAAAGAAACGATTATTCTGACCAATGAAGATGACGGATTCTATGATGTGTATACCTTCAATCAGAGCTTGCAGAAACGGTTGAGATCCTTTGCTGAGAAGTATCCGGATGATTGCTGGTTGAAAGGAGCTCGGAAGATGGCAGTGAAACGTATATGATCAGAAAGGGACGGTTATCATTGAATTTAAGACCACCCTATTCCAAGGATAGGATTCATAAAGCAACCGAACGAATTATTGAAGAACAGAAAGAACAATCAAAGGATTCATAGAATGCGATTTAAGAGAAAAAAGCCTCATGACCATGAGGAAAAATGAAAGCAAAATACGTTAGTTGATAAAGTGTATAGGCTCAAAAGGGAAAGTGCCCTTTTGGGCCTTTTTAATTTAAAATAGTTCTAAAGAACAAGTTAACAATCTGTAGATTCTGTATGTTTTAAAGATCAATCGTTATACTAATTTTAGACCGAATTATCGTTCTAAAGGAGGTGTCACAATGGATTTAAAGGCGGTTGGTCAGAGAATAAAAGCTGCAAGGGAAGCTAAGAATCTTACACAAGAAGAATTGGCAGCACTGGTAAGCTTAAGTCCAACTCATGTAAGTGTTATAGAGAGAGGACTGAAAGTAACAAAACTTGATACCTTTATTGCGATTGCAAATGCATTAGATGTTTCAGCAGATACACTATTGATTGATGTTGTGACACATTCGGTTACTGGCGTTACGAATGAATTATCTGAAATGATAGAGAAACTACCTAAAGAAAAGCAACAGAGAATTATCAATGCGGTGAGGGCATTGGTGGAATAAATACATGAATAAGAAGATGGAAGGGCTTATTGCTCTTCTTTTTTATTTGGTTTAACGTGAAAATATGATATAGTAGTTCTAAAGACTTATATATAATTCTGAGGAACTTAATAAAATGAAGAAAAATAATATAACACTTGTATTTGTTGCTATCGTTTTTTCGATTATTGTTGGAATGATAATTGGGAAAAGCTTATTAAAGTATAAAGAAGGTGAGCCAGATGTAGTTGGCAGTTTTTCTATGAATAGAGATGAGAATCTTACAGTAGTTGCTAACAGAAAAAATATTTCTGATAAAGAAGCATTTGCAAGACTACTTTTAAAAATGTACAAAGAGAATTCATTTCATTCAATAAAATTTTCTACAGATCATGGATATGCAACCAGCCTTGATATGACCGTATATTCTTGGAAAGAAGATATCGAAAATGGAAAATCCATTATGCAGATAGAATTTAGACCGATTGAATATGGAAAAGATTATGATATTGTTCATAATCCGGATAAATATGTGCTTTTTATCGATGGAACAGAAATAAAATGAAATATGTAGATATGCAGATAAAAGCGCAGAAAAAGAGGATTGCTCAACACAGGTTATTTTCAATTATTACCCCTAAAATGATAAAAGAGAGGCAGCGGATAATCCGTTGCCTCATTACAGTATACGACACTTAATCTAGTTCCGCCCCTAACTCATATCTCCAATACTCCGCCGCCTCATACTCCCTGGGTTCTGAGAGTACCGGTACGGTAAAGAGTTCAACCGGAACACCGAGTGTTGATGCGAAGAGCTTCATAAGATCCTCTTTCGGTGTTCGGACATCGCTTTCGTACTGAGCAATCCGGACATCAGCACAGCTGTCGGGAAATCCAACAGCCATGCCAAGTTCTTTCTGGGTGAGATGATTTTTCTGTCTTAAGTGTTTTAATTTTCTTCCAAATGTAATCATAGTATTATTCTCCTGTGCTTCCGAATGCCCCGGTTCCTCGTTCTTCGCCAAGATCCAGAACAAAATCTGCGATCACGACTGGCGTGATTACCAGCTGACCGACGCGTGTATCTTTATGAATGGTCTGAGAAGATGTGCTCACGTTGCTGATAATGGCATGAATCTCACCACGATAACCGGAGTCAATCGGTGGAAGTTCGCATACCAGTCCTTTTGCTGCCATGCTGCTTCGAGGAAAGACATATCCGGCAAATCCATCCGGGATGATGAGACCGAATCCAAGTGGAATCCTAGCAACCTCGCCTGGTTGTAATGAGCAATCATAAGGCATGAATACATCAGCACCGGCATCATTTTCATGTGGCCGGAATGGATGATGATTTGCTTTCAGACCAAAATCAATCAGTTTAATCTTTATGGCTGCTCACCTCCTTCCTGATGAGCAATGGATAATCTTCTTTTAAGATATCAGCAGGAGTCCAAATCTTTGAAATAGGATCCTTACAGGACATCTGTTTTTCCATGCAGCTTCCTCTCTGGCAGAATGGACCGGTCAGATCCGGAGCAAAGAGGATCGGGCTTAATTTATATAATCTTTGCCAGAGTTGGAGCATCACAATCCTGGTTTCATCCGTATTTCTTCTACAGGTTCTCTGGCCGATCATATGCTTCCACTGGTAAGGTGTTGCACTGATGATCAGTACGTTTCGAAGTCCCTGAGGTGTAGCATATCCGGCTGAATCATGATCAATGCCTAAGTCACAAAGTTCTGCATAGTGATCCAGATCTGACTGACAGCTTTTCTTGTAAATATCCTGGATTTCTTTATCTGCTTTCATAATTCCATATGGAATAGCAAATGCAGCACGACAGGAATAATTGCTGTACTGCAAAGATGCACTCATGTATTTTACTTCGTTCTGATGTCTTGTAATCTGTGCCAAAAAGCGTCTGCTTGCACCGACAACGGCCACAGTAATGACCATGAATTTCTGTACGGTTGGATGAGGAAGTCCAGCAATGTTTTCTACGGTTTTCTGACTGTAGGATTGATGATAAAGATCCATCAGATCTGCCATGTTCTGGATCGTATGACCGTGCTGTGTAAGTCTGGCAGCAAAGACCATATTCTGTTCTGCTTCCTGGATCCCATAGCAGTTTAAGATGGCTGTTTCAATGTGATCCATAGGCCTGTTCCTCCTTTACCAGAGCTTTTAAAAGAATCAGATAATTGATGCAGTCTGTGATCTTTTCATCCCACTGTTCCATATCAAAATGTAACAGAGTGGAATAACACATATCGTAAAGGGATACGACATGTTTCGACATCATACCAGCCAGTGCTGCTTTTGAATCGCAGTTCTGTAAAGCGGCAGCAATCTTGAATGCACTGAGGCGGTCAATATTGTCACCGGTATATTCTTTCTTTTTATGTGCCAGAATATCGGCACACTTTCTCATCTGAAGTTCAAATACAACATTAAATTCTTCTTGTGTCATGTGATAGTTCCTCCTTTGTTTTGTGATAGTTATCGTTCGAGATCTTTGATTTTTGATCTCACTGGTTCCGGAATCTGCATCTGAAGAATGGCATCAACATTCTGATCGGCAGTATCCAGATCTTTTAATTTTTCTTTCAAGCTGCTTATTGCTTCTTCTTCGGAAGCTATCTGCTGTTGCAGTTTTTCTTTTTGTAAAGTTCAAGGTTTTTAGGCTTGTCATCTTTCCATCCTGATAAAAGGATTTCAACCAATCTTTGGCTTCTTCATATTTCTGAATTTCCTTGGCATGTTCTTTCCGGTACTTCCCTTTGTACTTAGCTTTTGAAAACTGGGAATAAACTTCCTTATTCGCATAGTACTGACCGGTATAACGGATCTGATCGTTGAGGATCCTTAGATCGGACCGATGCTGAGCAACCTGTGTCTGCATTTCTTTTAGTTCCTGCTTTGCTGCAAGCAGTGTATTTTTCAAATCTGACTGCGTATCAAATCCATGCTCCTGCACATAGATAATGGTATTTGCCATTTGCTGCAGGTTAGAAAGTTTTACCCGATGAGCATAAGCCGGGCTCTGCATTGCTTTCACATTTGTCTGGAGATTTACAACCAGGCGAAGGTGAGATCTGACGTAGAGAATGGTCAATGGATCCTTGCGTAAGAAGGTCTGTTCCAGGTGTTCTTTTCCATATCGTGTTCCCAGTGCACGTTCAGTAATCCGCTTCTGTCGATCAGGATGAAGATAGCTGTATCTGCCCCGATGATCAATCACAGAGATCTGAAATTGTTCCAGAAGTTTAGATTGGAATTCATCAAAACTATTGGATGTGGCAGCACATTCATCAATCGCATTTCGTAAATATTCTTTCTGTGTAAGGAACACGGTGGATGTTGGTTTGAGACCATCTTCGATGATTTTCTGATTGATCTCATTAAGTTTTTGTTGGCCGTGTTTCTGTGCCTGATACTCTTTCTGCGTGATTTTTCTTTCAGCCGGAGCAAGAAGATCTATCTGGTGAAGTCCTTCCTGTTGGCACCGATCCATGACAGTTTTCTTAAAAGTGCTCATGAATTTATCAGTGGAACGATGCTTGTAACCGGCGGCTTCCTCATGTGGTTTATCCATATATGGCTGCCTTTCCACTGCAGTCTTTCGCACACTGTTGATAACGATGTGAGTATGGATATTTCCGGATTCATTGTGGCCATCGGTGTGAGTAACTACCAGTGCCTGATATCCGGGAAACATCTGCTTTGCAAGTTCCAAACTGATTGCCTGTGCTCTCTTTCCGGTAAGACCGCTTTCTGTAACATCGGCTGGATCGTAGCTGATAATGTAGTGATGACTTTTGATGTCTTCACGTTTCTTATTCTTATGAAAATGAGCATTTGTCAGTTCGCATTCTTTGTCAAAAGACATCGGATCACAGTTCAGTCCATCCATATAAAACTCTTTTCGCAAGATGCTTCGACCGGATTCATCTACAATCTTTTTCCCGGTTTTTTCATCATGTTCAAACAGAAGGTAATTGATAGCAGCTGAGTAATTTGCATTTCTGCTTTTAATGTGTTTTACGATTGCCATTCATACCACCTGCCAGTTTCAGTACCTCTTTTCTCAGTAGGAATAAGTCAGTGATGCACTGATGGATTTCATTTTCTATAGCACGTGACTGACTGCCACCGCTGTTAAAATGCTTGGCAATCTGATTGAGATTCGATCCGATTTTTCCATATTCACTGACCAGTTTTCTGAGATCGTTCATGTCTGCAACAACTTCAATTTGGTGATTGATTTGCTTTTCAAGTAGTAGTTTTCTCAGATATTCTGATCGGCTAATGGACAAACAAGCTGCACCTTGATCTAATAAATCAAGTTCGACATCTGTAAGACGTAATCCTATAAAATGTCTGTGTTTCAGTTCTTTATCTTTGTTTTTGGTTCTCATACTCCTCCTTCCGCTGAGACTATTCCTCCCACCGGGAGTCCACGTATTTCAATATCGGCTGTCCCTTCCGATATTAGAAATAGTGCTGTGAACACCTTTAGGTGGAACCAACAGACAAGTGAAACGTCTGTTATTGAGAGGGTATGGGGAGATCCCCATCAAGATAAAACCCATAGGTTGACGGGAGGCCAAATGGCAATACCGTTAAACATGGGTGGATCTTGCTCTTATTTGTACCCCTCTATATAACGAAACGCTCAGAGGCTGTTTTACAGTGGGGGGAAAGAAAAAATATCAAAAAATTGATGATAATGGTGAGCTTGTGATAGAATGGAAAAAAGAGAAAAGCATAAAGGATGTAGTTGTGGAGAATATTTGTTATGATTAGAAAATTACTGAACGGAGATATCGATAG
>ENA-OQEG01000013-OQEG01000013.1-human-gut-metagenome-genome-assembly--contig:-NODE-13-length-18604-cov-1.355198_pt1 | contig 18604 bp, 18 predicted proteins | sample MGYA00242793_ERZ504631 | MGnify/ENA primary metagenome ERZ504631 (study PRJEB26092, sample SAMD00036338) | human gut metagenome | host: Homo sapiens | study: EMG produced TPA metagenomics assembly of... | reverse complement strand
GAAAATACCCGAGTTGAATGATTTTCATTCTTCCCGGGTATTTTTTTATAAATTCAGTTTTCCGCCTTCCCGCGGTCTTACCTCGATATCGATTACGCAGTCCCCCACGTAGCTGTCGTTGATGTCGAGCGCGTATTCTGCCTTCAGTAAAATCTGATCCGGCGTCTCTTTCATTCTGACCTTCGTCGCCGCAACTCCCATGTTGATCATGCCATATGGCGTATGATAAAACGAAATGTTCTTTTTATCCTCCTCAAAAATCATATGGACATCAATGAGGCCGCGCTTGCGCACCTCGAGGGCGTTTTCCGTAAATTTGATCATGTTGTGCGTCATCATGTCAAAGCCTTCGGTTGCCTCGTCGTAGATCAGAAAGTGATGGCCGTTTTTCTTGTAGTACGAACCCGTCGTCATAACCTCCACCGGTTCTTGTTCGCCGGATTCCTCATCCATCAGATACTGCAGTCCGCGGATGCTGATGAGTACGTCTTTTTCCATCCTTTTCTGATGTTCCTCTCTCTTTTCTGTATGTCGTTTTTAATAGTTTTCAATCTGTACCTGTTTCGTATCGCTGATCTGCTCCGGCAGAACGGAATGTGCGAAGGCATTGAACCGCTCCACGCCGTCGCTTGCGAAGACTGGTATTTTTGACGGCCCAGCTCATCGTTTCCCGGATTCTCCAGATCCAGCTCCCGCAGCAGTCTGCGCAGTGCCTGTGAGGTTTCGTATGCCGGGTTGACGAGTGTTACTTTTTCTCCGACTACTTTCCGCAGCAGAGAACGCAGCAGCGGATAGTGGGTGCATCCCATAATCAGCGTGTCGATGTCTTTATCCAGAATCTCTGCCAGATAGCGGCGCGCCACTTCCTCGGTGATCGGATCTTTTGTCCAGCCCTCTTCCACGAGCGGCACAAACAGCGGACACGGTTTTCCGTAAACGGTGATCGCCGGATCTGCCTCGGTAATGAGCTGCTGGTAGAGGCCGCTCTGAATAGTGCTCTCGGTTGCGATGACGCCGACGCGCTTGTTCTGCGTCGTCTCGACGGCCATCTGTGCACCCGGTTTTACCACGCCGATGATCGGGAGATCAATCTCTTTTTCGATCGTATCGAGTGCCAGCGCACTTGCGGTGTTGCAGGCGATGACGATTGCCTTGACCTGCTGGGTTTCCAGAAAGTGTACGATCTGACGGGAATAACGGATGACGGTGTTCTTCGATTTGGAACCGTACGGCACACGCGCGGTATCTCCAAAATATACGATTCGTTCGTCGGGCAGGTTTCGCATAATCTCACGCACTACGGTCAGTCCGCCGACACCGGAATCAAAGACGCCGATCGGCGCCTGTCTGTCTGCTTTCATACTTTCCTCCATTTTTCATCCGGCATTACTTTTTTGTCATGCCGAATGGGGTTCATTTCTATATTTAATATATCTGAATTTTTACATTTCTTTTTTCATTTCACGACCCTGGTTAAAATAGGTCGCTGATACATTATTTTAACCCGAATGGAGGAATATTGCAATCATTTCTCTTGAAAGTCTTTCGAAAAATCCGCCTAACGCCAGAAAAACCGGAACGAAATCCAGTCACTTTTCAGGATTTCGCGGTAGGCGGCGTCACTCAACAGATTCTGCAGCGGAATCCGGCTTTTTTCGACTTTTTCTGCACTTTCGCCGTCCTCGTTTACGGGGCGCAGGGCATCCGAAAAGCAGATGGACGGGTACAGCATGCACCACCAGTTGTGCCCTTTGGCTCTGCCGATGTTGATCTGAAGAGCGTCGTACGTTCCGGCGGGGAGAATATAATTGCCCGTTTCTTTTTCCTCAAAACTGGCTTTTCCGTACGTTACGGTGATATCGTCAGTACTGCCTCCTGCGCGCAGCGTCTGAAGGGCGGCGGCACGGATGGAGGGCTCGTTTTCACGCAGGATTTCTTCGGTTTCTGCTTTTGTTTCGGCTCCGTGCAGGATCGTCTGCAGTTCTTCGGCAACGGCATCGCGTACCTGAAGCTTGATCTGCTGGTCGGAGGCGCAGTCGCTGTTGGCTCTTACGTGAAAGCGCACGATCTTTGCAGCGACTTCCTGCTGCAGACGGGACTCGCGGAGAAGATTGGCGGTTCCGGAAAGGATCAGCGCCGCAATGCAGACGGGGAGCCAGCGGCGGCAGAAAATTTGAAATGCCGCCTGGAATTGACTTCTATACTGGTTCCCAAATGTATTTCGGGCTGCGCCTGCCTGTCCCTGGATTTCTTCTGTGTCTGATTTTGATTCCGTTTCCGGCTCTGTACTTTTTTCTCATTCATATGCTGCCTCCTGTTTTTTCCAGTTTTGCCGGATTTCAAAACTTTTATACACAGACACTCACTGCCCGCTCCGATATTCCATACACTTTAAACCTTTTACGGCGCTTTCGGAATCCACAGAATGCTCCTTTCGTTTTCCCACGCATAGCACAAGTCCGCCAGTGTCACCGCCTCTTTTCTTTTCACCCGGTTGTCATAAATTCCGCACAGGTACTCACCGACAGACTCCACCTGTTTTCCGTTCTGCTCCATGATATCTTCTGGTTTTTCTGCGTGAAACAGATAGGCACTGTGCCCAAGCGCACGGTCCTGTTCCAGGTACTTCAACAGTTCTTCCATCCGTCCCCGGTCACTGAGCAGTGCATCGGAAAATACAATCGCCTGGACGTGTCCGGTGTCGAGATCATATTCCTCTGTGCTGTCATATTGCTGCGCAATCTCCTCAAACGTCTCCGCTTCAAAGAACAGCGATGCGGGGTCCTCGTCGGTTCCCTCCTCCTGCTCATCCTTTCCCTGGCCGGTCACCACCGCAAGATTCGCAGGCGCATACCAGACGCGCCATTTACCGCCAGCCGTCTCCTTTTCTCCGCCGCTCTCACTGACCGCCGTCCCGGTTTCTTCCCCAGTTTCACTGTTTTCCGGCGCAGTCGCCTCTTCCGACACATAATCAAAGGCAACCGCCAGTGGATACAGCCGCTTTTCCGGCTCTACTGCCCCGCAGGATGACAGGAAAATCATACTGCCCAGCGCCAGACACACAAGCCGCAGTTTTTTCATATGCTTCTGGCAGAAGCCGAGCAGCACCGTGATGGCAAGAAAAAACGGAAAGTAACCGTATCGGACCGACCAGCCGCTTTCCGCGCATGACAGCAGCCATATAAAAAGCACTGTACCGATCCGTACATAGAGATTCTGCGGTTTCCACAGTCCCGTCTTCTCTCCGATCAGCGATACGTAAAACAGCAGACTTCCCAGTGTGAACAGCAGTCCCATCAAAAGAAATGCCATCCACAGAATATCAAACCGCTCCAGAAATCCACCCGGCAGGCTCGTTCCTGCCATTAACAGTAAGAGCGGGTCCTGCGCCGCAGCCGTGCCGCGCCGGCCGAAAACGCCGAGCAACGCCATGCTTCCTGCAATTACAAGAAGCCCCGTTTTCCAGATACTCTGCGTCACCGGAAGAATGACACTCCTGTGCTCTTTCTGCACATGCCCCAGTAAAAACGGCAGCAGCGCAATCGGTGTTCCATTTTCCAGTGTTCTCCACACATTCCACCCAAAAAGTATTCCGTTATCCACAATTTCAACAGACTTTGCTGTCTTCCAGGCATCCTCAAACGAGGAAAAATGCATCTGCGGAACTGTCAGCAGAAGCAGAATCAAAATCCCGCCCACAATCCACGGATAGAGTGCTTCCGCCAGCCGTCCTCTTTTCTGTACTTCACTGCCGACACCAAACCCGGCCGCCGCGAGCAGAAACAGTCCGCAGAGCTCCTGCGGTACACCCGCTGTCAGATACGCGGCGGCAAGCTCCGCCATTCTGCGAAGCAGTGTTCCGCCGAGGAAAAGCAGATAACACAGATGCATCACTGCCAGAAGGAGTTTCCCAGCCTTTCCCATCACGCTTTCCAGGCGGCAGTAAAGCCCGCCAAGGCGCACGAGATAAATGCACCACACCGCCAGCAGCCCATATCCAACGAAAATCCCTGCCATACCGGGCAGGCCGTCCGATGCGCCGTACGCCGCGAGCTGCCAGAACGCCGGGCAGAGCAGAACGAGCACGATCTGGCGTTCCATCTGGCGCTGTGAAATTCTGATCATTTTCCGAAAACTATGCGTCACTCTCCCCCTTTCCTGTTTTTTCTTCCGGCTCCGCAGCTTTTCTGTTTTTCCGCAGCCGCACTCTCTGATCGCGCTTTGTAAAGACCGGCCGCTCCCGCATCTGATGCAGCGGGGGGCCGCCATACGGAATCCTTCGGCGCATGGTAGCCCGCAAGTCCTTTCCCGACAAACGGCATCAGATAGGGAATACCAAAACTCATAAGCCCGGCGAGATGACCTGCGAGAAGAAACGTGCCGAGCGCCATGCCGAAAATGCCGAGCCATCCGCCGAGCAAAATGAAGCCGAATTTCAGCAGCCGGAACGGCGCACCGAACTCTTCGTTCGGAATCGCCAGCGAACAGAGCGCCGAAACCGCAACCACAACGACGGTCATCGGGCTCACCAGATTGGCGGAAACCGCTGCATCTCCGATGATCAGCCCGCCCACAATTCCGATCGTCCCGCCAAGCGGCCCCGGCATGCGCACACCGGCCTCGCGGATCAGTTCAAAAGCAAATTCCATCAGAAGAATTTCCAGAATGCCGGGGAACGGAACGCCTTTCCGCGCTTCGGCGAACGCCAGCAGGAGTTTGGTCGGAAGCACCTGCGTGTGAAAGCCCGTGACAGCCAGGTATCCACCCGAAATCCACAGGGCGAGAAAGACCGCCGCATACCGCAGCAGCCGCTCAAATGAGACGATCAGAAAATGATGATACCGGTCCTCACTGACCTTTAAAAAGCTGTCAAATGATGCCGGGAAGAGAATCCCGACCGGGGAATTATCACATAAAAGCAGGATTCTTCCGTCCAGAATCTCCATCGCCGCGCGGTCCGGCCGTTCGGTCGTCTCGAAGCGCGGGAACGGCGATTTCCACTGCGGTTCGCAGAGCTGCTCGACCATGCCGCTGTCAAAAACGCCGTCCACTTCCCAGCCGGCAATCTGCTGTTTTACCTCTTCCAGAAATTTCGGATAAATCAACTCTTTCTCATACACCAGAGCCAGAACCGTATCAGAACGCGCACCAAAATGTATCTCCTCCACTTTCAGATCGATGGTCCGCAGACGCTTGCGGACGAGTGCCGTGTTGGTTTTGACAGAGTCGGAAAAACCTCGTTAGAGCCGCGCAGCACTTTTTCGGACTCCGCTTTTTGCACTCCTAAATTGGGATAACCCTTCGATCCGATCTTGACTGCACGGTCATAATGATCCACAAAAAGAATTGCATTTCCCGCAAGCATGGAAGCGAACGCAGCTTCCATAGTGTCAAATTCCAGTGCATCCGAAATTCCGAGCCGATTTTCCGAGAGAACCCCCGGGATATCTGCCTCGGGAACCTCCATCAGACGGTTCAACAGCTTCCCGATCACGGAATCCTTCAACATAACGCAGCTCACCGCCACTTCTACGTAGATCAGCAGCGCACCGGTTCCGCCCGTTTTGCCGAGTTTCATCGGGCGGATCTGAATATCATCGCAATTTTCACACCATGTACGGATCACGCTTTCATTTTCCGCCAGTGTGAGTGAAATCTGCGTCTTCTCTTTTTCCATGCCTGCGTCCCTCCTTCTCCTCCTTTTGAAAGCTCCGAAAAACCATCTGGAGAAATATACTCTGCAAAATTCCATAAAAAAACATTCTGTCACGATTTTTTTACTCTGTAACAGAATGTTCCTTTTTCGAAATTTTATACGCTTTTATTTTTCTTCTACACCCGTCATGCTCTGGTGATGTACGGTCTGCATAATACTCTCCTGCTGTCGCTCGATATGCTCGCGGATCATCTTCTGTGCGCCTGCAAGATCCCGATTTTTCATACGTTCATAGAGGGCATCGTGCTCCTCGACCAGGGAACGTCGGGATTTTACATCCTTTAAATATTCAATCCGGTAACGGTACATTTGCTCCCGCAGATTGTTCAGCAGCTGAATCAGGCGCTCGTTGTTCGTCGCCTGATAAATCACATCATGGAATGCCACATCTGCCTGTGCAAGCTTCTGCAGATCATCCGTCTCTGTTGTCTCCAGCATTTGTTCAAAGCTGCGCGATGCCTGATAAAGCTTCTGCAGTTCGCTCTCTGTAATCCGCTGACACGCCAGTTTTACCGCCAGCTCCTCGAGTCCGAGCCGCACCTCCAGCACATCGTTCAGATCTTTTTCCGTGATCTGCGCCACCTGTGCACCCTTTCGCGGCACCATGATTACAAGGCCATCCAATTCCAGCATGCGAATCGCTTCACGGATCGGTGTACGTGAAACGCCGAGCTGATTTGCCAGCCGGATCTCCATCAGCCGTTCACCCGGCTTTAACTCCCCGCGCAGAATCGCCTGGCGCAGCGTGCGGAACACGACATCGCGGAGCGGAAGGTACTGATAATCCTCCATCTGCAGGTCTAACTCATTTTTTGCCATACTTTGTACCTCCCGGTTTTGATACAGTAGTCAGGAATGTCTGTTTCGACAGTCCGCTTATTTTTAACTGATCGCGGGCAAATTCTGCCTTGTCCGGATCGTCGAAAATGCCGAATACGGTCGGGCCGCTGCCGCTCATCATCGCATTGACCGCACCGTTTTTCATCATCTGTGCCTTGATCTCATCGATCACCGGATACGCCGGACACGTCACGGATTCCAGCACATTTCCCATGCGGTCCGTGATGCCGTACAGGTCATGATTTCGGATCGCCTCTACCATGCCGTCGATATCCGGATGCTCCGTCACCTCATCAAGATGCAGGTTTCCATAGACAAATTTCGTCGAAACATTGATGCCCGGTTTTCCGATCAGCACGTAGCACATCGGTACGCCGGGAAGGGATGTCAGCTTTTCGCCGATTCCTTCTGCCAGCGCCGTACCGCGCATCACACAGTACGGAACATCCGCTCCGATCTGCACACCCCGCTCCATCAGCTGGCGTTTTGTCAGACCAAGCTGAAACATGCGGTTAATTCCTACCAGTGCTGCTGCCGCATCCGAGCTTCCGCCCGCCATGCCGGCCGCTACCGGGATAAATTTTGTCAGGTTCATATCGACTCCCTGATGGATATCAAATTCATCCATCAGAAGCTTTGCCGCTTTGTATACGAGATTTCCGTCATTACACGGAAGGAACGGCAGATTGGTTGTCAGCCTTATTCCGGGTTCTTTGCTCTCCTTTATTTCCAGCTGATCGTACATCTGGATCGTCTGCATTACCATGCGGACTTCATGGTAACCATCCTCTCTTTTTCCGGTCACATCAAGACCAAGATTTATTTTTGCAAGCGCACGCAGTTTCATCGTAGGCACCACCTTCGGTAATGTTTTTTGTATACATAGATATTAATGGATTTTTCTTCTATTTTCAAGCGTTATCTTCTGTTTTTGTACATAATTTTATACAATTCAGTTCAACAGACTTAGAAACGCAGGCGTAAGCAGTGGCTGCGTGAAACGAACAAGAACAAAATAAGAGTTTACGAACCTGTCGAAACTTGCTATAATTTTCATCAGATATCAGGGCAAAAGATCAAAAAGCCGGTGCAAGCTCGCTTGCAAGAGGATTTTTGATCTCTTGACCCCAACATTTTTGCCAGATGCCAGAGCATGTCTGAAAAAACTTTTCGTAAGCTGCGAATCTCAGATTGCGGAAATGATTTTTTCAGACATGCTCTAGCTTCTGCGAAGGAAAAGGAAGTAGCTTTTATGAGTTCACAAAGATCTTATTCATTTTCCCGCCAGGTTCTGGTCAACGGAATCCGCGATGGCATTCCGATCGGGCTTGGCTATTTTGCGGTCTCGTTTTCGCTCGGCATTGCAGCGCGTAAGGCAGGTCTTAGTCCTTTTCAGGGCTTTCTCGCCAGTCTTTTCAACAATGCTTCCGCCGGAGAATACGCTGCCTTTACACTGATTGCCGCCAACGCAGGCTATCTGCAGGTCGCTATCATTACGCTCATCGCCAATGCGCGGTATCTTCTGATGAGCTGTGCGCTTGCCCAGCGCTTTTCGCCGGACACGCCGTTTTTCCACCGTTTTCTCATTGGTTACGATGTAACGGATGAACTGTTTGGCATCACAATCGCGCGCCCGGGCTGGCTGAATCCGTATTATACATACGGTGCCATTCTCGTCGCTGCTCCCGCGTGGTCGATCGGCACGGCTCTTGGTATTATTGCCGGAAATCTGCTGCCGCTGCGCGCTGTCAGTGCCTTAAGCGTGGCGCTGTACGGCATGTTCCTTGCAATCATCATTCCCCCGGCGCGAAAGAGCCGTGTGGTAGCGGGTCTTGTTGCCGTCAGCTTTTTCTTAAGCTTTATCTGCAGCTATCTCCCGGGCATCTCCACTCTCTCCGACGGAACCAGAACGATTCTGCTCACCGTTCTGATTTCCTGCGCCGGAGCTATCCTGTTCCCGGTAAAGACAGAGGAGGAAAATGCTGATGTACAATAATTATATCTATATCGCCGTCATGGCTCTGGTTTCCTACACAATCCGGATTCTGCCGCTGACGCTGATCCGGAAGCCGATTAAAAATCAGTTTATTCAGTCGTTTCTGTACTACGTTCCATACGTGACGCTGTCAGTCATGACCTTCCCGGCGATTGTCCATGCAACACAGAGCCCTGTTTCCGGCGCACTCGCGCTTGTCGTCGGCATCGCAGCCGCATGGTTCGGTGCAAGCCTGTTTCAGGTTTCGGTGGCATGCTGTGCCGTGGTATTTGTGATTGAATTGTTTTTGTAATAGAAATGAGCCGCCCTGTGAGAACAATCCTTTTCCCCGGGGCGGCCCGTTTTGTATGTATTACTTTTCTGTTTCTGTTTTTCTGAAATGATAAACGCTGACCGAAGCCGCCGGCAGTGCAATCTGGAAGGAGTCTTTTTCCCGTGCAGGTGCTTTTCCTTCTTTGCAGCGGACTCGGTTCGGATGTTTCGCATCGTTGTAGTTCTGCGGATCTTGGGAGTACAGTGTTTTGGCCTCAACAAATTCCGGATACTGTTTGAATTTCAATTCGATTTTCTTTGATTCGCTGTAGCTTGTATTTACGAGGTTGACGTAGATATCATCATTTTTGATCGAAGCAAAGATGCAGACCTCAGGATCTTTGTTCTTTTCCTCAAAGCCAAGCGTATACGCACCCTGATGCACCTGATACATATCGAACACATCGTAGTTTGGTGTCAGAATACAATGCTCACCATCCGTCAGGAACAGGGAATTCAGGACATTGACAGACTGTGCCACACATGCCATGCGCACATCCCCTGTATTGCGGTGGAAGATGTCGAGCGTCAGTGCAGTTGTAACGGCATCGCGCATCGTACACTGCTGATACAGCGCCGGGCGCGCATTAAATGCACTGCTGTGCCAGTTTCCCCACTCACCGACAATCAGTTCACATTTTCTCGGTGCCGCCTGAAACGGACCCTCCGGTTTCGGAAGTGCCTCAAGACCAGCGTCTATCAGGCGGCGCTGCTCGTGAATGACATTTTCCAGCTCTTTGCATCCATTGATCACATCATACCACTGTTTTTCATCAAACTTTTTCTCTGTCTGAAGCTGTTTCAGATTCCAGTTGTAAAAATGGAGATCATAGCCGTAAAGCGATGGCATACGGTATTTTCCCATCTCCTTAAAAAAGTCTTTCGTCCACGCAGCACGTTCTTTCGGCTTATTTCCATCCGGGCCGCTGGCGATGCATTTCATGGAAAATGCCTGATCGCCGCCTCCAAACGACGGACAGGAGGAACTGAATTTCCGGTATTCGTTCGCATACATCTGCGGCGTCATTTTTCCACCGCCGTCCCATACTTCATTTCCGATACCCCAGTATTCAATCTCGAACGGTTTTTCATGGCCGTTTGTTTTTCGTTCCTGCGAAAGTGCCGTCGGCTCTTTGCGGTTACAGTACTCCATCCACTCTCGCATCTCGGATGGAGAGCCGGTCATCATATTGATATTAAACCATGGCTTCGCGCCGATCATCTCGCAGAATTCCATCATCTCGTGCGTACCGAACTGATTGGGATCCGTCTCGAAAGTACCGAAGTTTTCATTGTATGTAACCGGCCGCTGCTCCCGCGGACCTATGCCGTTCCGCCAGTGATATACATCCGCAAAACATCCGCCCGGCCAGCGGATCACCGGCGGGTGCAGCTTCTGAAATGCATCCACAAGGTCTTTTCGGATTCCATGATAATTCGGAATCTCCGAATCCTCTCCAACCCAGATTCCATCATAAATACAGGAGCCAAGAAACTCTATAAAGTGTCCCTGCAGTTCCGGGTAAATATATTTTTCTCCAGCTAATTTTCGAAACGTAATCTTCTGCATAAAAATCCTCCAAATGAAAGCGTGATGTGTATTTTTGCTACTTTTCAGTATAGGACACTTTAAAGGAAAATACAATTTATTCTGAAAAGATCTCCGTAAACTAGGATTTTTCTGGTTTTACGGAGATCACAAATTTTTTATGCTCTTTTTTTTGCCTGCTCCCCTCGGGCGGATTTACCCGTCGAAATTTTAGCGCCCCGTTCTGGAGTCGTTTCCGGACAATCTTCATCAAATACAATAGGTTTTTCTTTTGCTGCTTTTAGTTCCCTTAATTCTTCTTCTGAAAAAGCGAGTTCTTTTATCAGGCTTTCTGTCATTTCTTTAGTATTTACCATAATAAAGCCCCCTTTCAAAATTGGTTGCATATCTTGCGGAGATTAATCTTGTCACATCTATTTCTGCCCCATTTTCATTTTTCCGTATTCTTTCCGTATACACTACAAACAAAAACATCATCACTTTTTATATTTCCAATCATAATCTCTGTATTACGCTCTATTTGCGCTGTCCCTGCAGATAAATCACCTATGATATCATATCGATCTTCAACATTACTATTTTCCTCATCATAATATTCTATTCGATCATAATCAAAAAATACACGGGCAGCACTTTTAAATGAAATCCCATGTTTTTCTATATTAATTTTTATTCTTTTTCTCATCATATTCGAAAATCATTCCACCAAGTGAAAATGTTACAGTTTTGCTATTCTCCAATGATTACCTCCGATTTCAGTATTTTACTGTTTTTATCGTATCATCTTTTCTTTTCTGCGTCAATGCATGATGTTAATTCACAAATTGCAATTCTCTACTTGACATCTGATATTATCAGTGATATATCAATAGTATAATCAGAAAGAAATGCAAGATTTACCAGTTGATAACGCATAAAAAAACTATACAGGAGAATTTTCATGGATCAGAAATTATATGACAGTTATGTAAAGATTTTAAAAAACGAGCTTGTTCCGGCGCTTGGCTGTACAGAGCCGATTGCCATTGCATATGCGGCAGCAAAAGCACGCGAAGTACTCGGACAGATGCCGGAATCGATCGAGCTTTGCTGCAGTGGAAACATCATCAAAAACGTAAAGGGTGTTAAAGTTCCAAATTCCAACGGTCTGAAGGGCATTGATGTTGCGGCAACGCTTGGCGTCGTCGGAGGCTGTGCCGAACGTGAACTTGAAGTACTTGAAGATGTGACCGAGGCAGATATTGAAAAGACAAAAGAACTGGTACAGCAGGGATTCTGTACCTGTACTTTAAAAGAAGGCGTAGAGAATCTCTACATTGTTGCAAAAGTCATTGCCGGAGAGCACAGCGCGGAGGTAACGATTGTAAACCGTCATACCCTGATTTCACGCATCGTAAAAGATGGTGAGATACTTTATCAGATTGCGGCTCATGAGGATTCCCCTGAATACGTTGATAAAAGTGTGCTGAACGTCAAGGATATTCTTGAATTTGCCGATACTGTGAAGATCGAAGACATCAAAGAAATTCTTGACCGTCAGATCACCATGAACTCTGCCATTTCCGATGAAGGTCTCCGTCATCCATACGGTGCACAGGTTGGCCGCACGCTGCTGAATGAATACGGCAATGACGTAAAAATCCGCGCCCGCGCCCGTGCAGCGGCAGGCTCCGATGCGCGTATGAGCGGCTGCTCTCTTCCGGTCGTCATCAATTCCGGCAGCGGAAACCAGGGCATGACCGTTTCCCTTCCTGTCATTGAGTTTGCAAAAGAATGGAACGTTTCCCAGGAAAAACTGTACCGCGCACTCGTTGTCAGCAACCTGATTGCGGTTCATCAGAAAAAATATATTGGAAGTCTTTCCGCTTACTGCGGCGCCGTCAGCGCAGGCTGTGGAGCCGGTGCCGCCATTACCTATCTTTCTGGCGGAACTTATGAAGATGTCAGTCTGACGATCGTCAACACCATTGGAAACGTCGGCGGTATTGTCTGCGACGGCGCAAAATCCTCCTGTGCGGCGAAAATTGCATCCGCTGTTGACGCTGCTATTCTCGCCCACTACATGGGCCAGCATCACAGAAGTTTCCAGCCGGGCGAAGGTATCGTGCGGGAAGATGTCGAGGATACGATCAAGAGTATGGGATACATCGGAAGAGTCGGCATGAAAGATACCGATACGGAAATCCTGAATATTATGATCGACCGTGTGGATATTGACGAAGTGTGTAAATAACGAAAGTATTACGATAGACAGCCATCTGGACAAACTTGCACAGATGGCTGTTTTTATATTGCTCTTTCTGTCCATACAAAAACCCGCTGCGACGCCCTCTGTCGAACAAAATTTCCGATAAATTGTGACACACATCTTGTGGAAAGCTTTTTTCAAACAGGCTCTGATTTTGATTAGCAGTCCCTGTCACATCCCATAATTCAATTTCAGTTTCGCAAAAAAGTCTCTCAACGTCAGCTCCGCATTCGGATCATGGTAAACGCGAATTTTGCGGTTCTTTCCGGTGAAGTGATAGCTCATGTCCTCATAGCTGATTTCCGGCGCTTCTACCATTTCATAGAGGTCGGTACGCTGTACCTCTGCCAGCAGCAACCCAACTGTCGGAGAATCGCCGAGACCCCAGATTTCGCCGTGCGGCCATTCCTGGAACTGATAGAAGGTGTTGTTAAAGTCTACCATCTGCTGATACAGATAATTTCCAATTTCTCCACATGGCTGAACATTAAGCTGCAGCTCGGCAAGAGAAACTGTTACTTTCTTGTATACGGTAGACGGAACCTGCCATACCTTCATGCCGGATTTCATCACAACGTTTGCAGCTGCGATATCCTGGCGGAGGTTGAACTCTTCTCCCCCTTCCGGATACGGTGCTCCGCCGATCCAGATGGCGGTCATGCGGTCTGCGATTTCCGGTTTCATCAGAAGTGCGGAGGCAACGTCGGTCAGTGCTCCCTGGCAGGCGATGAACAGCGGATGCGGATCATCTTTCATGGCTTCTTCGGCGATCAGCTTTGCGCCATCCGACACGGCCGGAGTCTGCTCGTCCTTCATCGGAAATTCCGATCCTTTGCAGACCGGGCATACGCCCTGCCGATCCATCAGATCCAGCACTTTATTGACCTCGTCCATGCTCGCCTGTGCCGTGTGGCCATCGCCATAATCGCGGGAGAACATGTTGAAGTGACACGGAACGATGCCTTTCAGAATAAACATCGGTGTCATCAGGTGATGTGCCAGTGCGAACTGGTCGTCCGCCTCATTTTTGCAGTCTGTGCTGACAATCATACGCACGCGTTTGTTGTCCGGCACGGAAAATGTGTAATTCATTTTTTCATAGTAAATCCTTTCTGCTGTAAAAGCCAAAAACATACAAAGCAATCCGCCCGAAGACCGCACAGCTTTACGGTTTCCGGGCGGATTTGCCTTAGATCTAATTATACCTAATGTTGATCTTTCGTTAGTTTGCTTCTTTTGCTGCTGCAATCGTATCAAGGTTAGACTGCGGAGTTTCTGTAGCTCCTCCGTTTTCATCCAGCCATTTATCCAGCTGCTCCTGTTTTGCATCCATAACAGTCTGCAGTCCGGCTGCATACAGCGCATCATTCAGTTTCTGGAGTGTTTCTTCTACACCAGCAACTCCGACAGAGCCTGTCTCAAGTGCTGGACGATACGTATTCAGTGCATTCTGCAGAGCTGTGATCTGTGTAGAGTATTCAGAAGAATCCCACATAAATCCGTATGCCGGTGAATACTGTGCCCAGTCGTTATGGTGCTGCAGTTTATCCCAGTAATTTGCATCCTTGGAACCATCATTCCATACGTATGTGTTAAACTGATTGCCCATAAACCATCCTGTATTCTGATGATATTTAAAGTTAGAAGCATCTTCACCATCTACATAATAAGCAGTACCATCATCCAGAACTTTATAGTTTACATCCTGAATACCATTCTGCCACAGATTCATAACCTCCGGATCTGTATACAGCGCGGAGATAAACTTAAAGGCCATTTCCGGATCCGCACTGTTGGTTGCGATGCCAGTATCATAAAAACTTACGTTTGTAGTTGAATATCCACCCTCTACATCCTGTCCAAAATACATTGCATAGCAGTCTGTTCCTGTAGATGCCTTTGCCTCAACAAGATAGCCCGGCTTAATTGCTGACATATAAGAGAACGTATTTCCAGCCTTCATCATAACTGCAGCTCCCTGTGTATCCGTCAACGCATCCGGATAAATGTATCCTGCATCAAACCATTCCGCCAGCTGGGTTACTGCTTCTTTGTAAGTATCGGTTTCAAACTCGTTCACTACGGTTGTGGAGTCATGATCAGCCTCCCAATCCAGAACACCGAACTGATCCGCTAACTCGTCGAAAAATGCAAGACGTCTCATCGGGCTTGCACTTCCCTGCAGATACAGAGGTGTCATTTCCGGATGTGCTTCTTTTACTTTCTTGAAAATTTCAGTTGCAACAGACCAGTCATACACTTTTCCGGTGTATTCATCCTGATTCAGCTCCAGTCCGTATTCCTCTGCGATACCAAGTTCATCACAGATATCTGCTCTCATAGTCAGACCACCAAGTTCAACCGATTCCTTCTGTGCCGGAAAACCGAACAGAATACCATTCATGGAACCTACCGTTGCATTTGCTTCACCAAGCACATCTTTAATAGCCTGTCCCTCCGGAGTATCCATATACTGGTTCATATCGACAATACCATTCATTGCAATCCAACTGGAAGCATTGCTGTAATAAATTGGCATAACATCCAGCTCATCACCACCGGAAATCATCAGCTGAATCGTCTGCTGATATTCTGCATACTGCAGTGGAAGAAATTCCACTTCAATATGGTATTTCGGAATCATATATTCATTCAATGCATCCTGTACTGCAGTACGTGCTGCGTCATCCTGCTCGTAGAACTCGACGAAGGCAAATACGAGATGATAAGGATTTTCTTCCGTATACTCACCAAGCTCTGTTTTTGTTACGGAAGCATCTGCCTCGCCAGATGCCGATGCTGTTGATGTTGTTCCAGAAGAGCTCTTGGATGAGCCGGAAGTGTCTCCACTGTTTCCGCAGCCGACAAGCAGGCCGCCCACCATTGTCGCTGCCAGAAAAGCAGCAAGCATTTTTCTTTTCATATAAAAATTCCTCCTTAAAATAAGTTTATCACGAAGCAGCCCTTTTCGCTGCTAATGATTCATTCCATCTGTATCAGCCTTTGACTGCACCAAGAGCGATACCTTTTGCATAATATTTCTGGAAAGATGGGAAAATCAGCATAATTGGCAGAATTGCTACAAATGCGATTGCCATCTGGATTCCCGTTGCCGGAATGGTCGATGCAGCTGCTGTCACATTCGAGTTGGAGCTCTGTGTCAGGAACTGAATATTCTGTACCATCTGGTTCAGAAGGTTCTGTACGTTGTACAGACCTGTATTCTTAACGATATAGTACAGACCATTGGTCCAGTCATTCCAGTAAGCAAGGCCTGCAAAGGTGCCCATTGTTACCAAGATCGGTTTTCCAAGCGGAAGTACGATTTTCCAGAAGATGGTAAACTGGCTTGCACCGTCAATCTCTGCCGCCTCGTATAATCCATCCGGAATGCTTGTGGTAAAATAAGTTCGAATCATCATAACATTCCATGCAGAAAGCAGGAAGTTTGGAAGCAGCTGTGCAAAAATCGTATCTTTGATATGGAAGGTACCTGTCCACATAATGTAAGATGGAACGATACCGCCGTTGAACAGCATGGTAAAGAACACGAAGAACATCATCACATTTCTGCCCGGAAGATTTTTTACTGACAAAGGATAGGCCATCAGAGCAGACAGAAGGACATTCAACAGAGTTCCGACTACCGTGACACCAATACTTACTCCATAGGCCTTCAAAATCTGACCTCCGGATTTGATGATGTAGGAATAGGACGCGAGGGAGAACTTCTTCGGAAAGAAGGAGTATCCATTCGCTACCAGTGTGTTTTCATCTGTAATAGAAGACATAAATAACAGAATAAACGGTAAGATAATGGCAAGCGTCCAGATAATCATGACAGCGTTGCTAAAATCTGATATTTGGAAAATGGTTTTTCTTTCATACGTGATCTCCTTAGAACATTGCGTTTTCTTTGCTGACTTTACGTACGATTCCGTTTGCGGTAAGGACAATGATAAATCCGATGATGGACTGATAGAAGCCGGCTGCTGCAGACATTCCGACATTTCCGGATTTCATCAGGCCGCGGTATACGTAGGTATCAATAACATTGGTTGCCGAGTACAGAAGTCCTGAATCACGTGGTACCTGATAGAACAGACCGAAATCGGAATAGAAGATACGGCCGACACTCATCAATGTCAGGGTGATTACGGTTGGTTTCAGGAATGGAAGCGTAATGTTTTTGATCTGCTGCCATTTGGTTGCGCCATCCAGAGAAGCTGCCTCATACAGAGACGGATCAATGCCATTGATGGTAGATATGTAGATCAGACATCCATATCCTACACCCTTCCAGGTATTTACAAAAATCAGAATGAACGGCCAGTATTTCGGTTCTGCATACCAGTTCACAGCATCTTTTCCAAGTGCACTTAAAATCGAATTGTTTACAATACCTGTACTCTGACTTAAAAATGCATATACAATGTAGCCAAGAATAACAGCCGACATCAGATATGGAAACAAGATTGCACTCTGATAAATTTTCTTTAATTTTTTATTAAACGTATCGCAGATAAAGATTGCAAAAATAATTCCGACTACCGTGTTCAGAACAATAAACGCCAGATTGTAAAGTAACGTATTTCTTGTAATAGTCCATGCATCCGATGATGCAAACAGAAATTCAAAGTTCGCCAGTCCGCAGAACGGGCTCTTCCAGATTCCCAAACGGGCATTGTACTTCTTAAATGCTACGATAATGCCTGCCATCGGAATATAATTGTTAATGAGCAGATAGATCGCGCCTGGAAGGAACATCAGATACAGCGGAAGGTATCGTTTGAATTTTGCTGCTTTGCTGTGGCTGCTCCCGGATGATGCATGGGATTTTTTTAAAGATGCCATGTTTTTCCTCCTCGTTTCCTCTTTGTTTTCTCGTTTTTTTGTCGTTGCAAGTATGTTCGAACAAAATTGCTTTGACTATCAACTGTTGTTATTATATAATTTTAAAACTTTTTAGCAATTCACATTGCTTAGGTTTTATTGCACTTTTCTTAGAATCTATGTGCAAATTATATATAATTACGGAGGCATCCTTCTTGAATTCATCAAAACATCGTACTTTTTCACTAAACTTCAATTTTTTTGACCACACTATGCACAAACACAAAATATATTCCCTAAAGAAAAAAGCATTTTTGGTATTGGATGCGTATTTTTAATAATGTTCAGTATTTTATTGCTGTTTTTAATTTTTTATATTTCCAAACAGCTTCAGCATGAAACCTACCAGGGAATTCATCAGACAATGGATCTTTATGTCCAGCAGTTAAATAAGAGTATGGAAACTGCTGAAAACTGTCTCTGGGAATTCGCTAATAACAATACTGATGTTGTCGATACGATCACTTCCAAAAACAACCCAAACGCAGTGATTTCCCAGATTAAAGCCTCCAGGCTTTTGGATAATACTTTAAGTTACATGACAGACATTGACGGTATGTTTGTTTATGGAAAAGCAAACGACCATTTTGTCTGCCGCTATAAAAATGGGGGCTCCAATGACTGTAGTTCCTACATGAAAAAGCTTTTTACGTCAGTCGGGAGAGGACGCCTCCGCTCTCAACTTCAAGAGTTGGTATTATATAGAGCTGGAACGCCATACCTATCTGATCCGAATTATCAATGATCTCCATGGCTATCTTGGTGCCTGGATCCGTCTGGATGAACTGAATACTCCATTTGATGATTCAAATACCATTTTTCTGTTTGCTGATGAAAATGGTATTCCATACGACAACGAAAGCTGGTCCGATTTTAAACTGTCTACCGACTTTTCTACCCAGAAATCTCATCGGATCCGCGGAAAGGACGGTATACAATATTTACAGGTCGCTGAAAAGCTTCCTTCTTCTACCTGCTCCTTAAATGCACTCATCCCCTCCGAAGAAGTCAACACTCCTATTTACAATAATGCTCAAGCTTCTGCTCGGG
>ENA-OQEG01000011-OQEG01000011.1-human-gut-metagenome-genome-assembly--contig:-NODE-11-length-18645-cov-1.193811_pt1 | contig 18645 bp, 21 predicted proteins | sample MGYA00242793_ERZ504631 | MGnify/ENA primary metagenome ERZ504631 (study PRJEB26092, sample SAMD00036338) | human gut metagenome | host: Homo sapiens | study: EMG produced TPA metagenomics assembly of... | reverse complement strand
GTGTGCCTGGCAGTCTCAGGACCTGCGTGTGTATAAAGTACATAGTTACTCTCACGGGCTATTGTTGAACCCTTTACATTTACGATAGAAAGCGTCTTTTTAGTATATTTATTAGCCAGACGAAGTGCCTCTAAGGTATCGATTGTCTCACCTGACTGTGACACAAAAATAACCATTGACCTGTCTGTGAGAACAGGCTGCTCATATCTGAACTCTGATGCAATCTCAACAGAAACAGGAATACCAAACTTGTTCTTTAAAAGAGCTTTTCCGACCATTCCTGCATACATAGCTGTACCACAGGCTACAACTGTTATATCGCTTATATCCTCGAAGAACGAATCAGGAATATTATCATCCTCAAAGCAAGGAAGTGAATCCTTGATTCTTGGAGTGATAGTCCTTGTGATAGCTGTCGGTTGCTCATGAATTTCCTTGATCATGAAATGCGGATATCCATCCTTCTGAGCTGCCGTTACATCCCAGTTTACCTCAAGATAATCCGGCTCAACTTTCTTACCCTCTAAATCCTCCATTTCGATTCCATCAGCAGTCATTGTCATGATAGTGTACTCCGGAAGTATAAAATAGCGCTTTGAATATTTGATAAACGCTGTAAGATCTGATGCAATAAATGCTCCGTCATCGCAATATGTTGCAACCATCGGGCTTACATTTCTGACAGCAAAAATCTTTCCCGGCTGATCCTTGAACATGATACAGAACGCAAATGAACCCTGAAGCTCTGCTACTGCCTTCTTAATAGTAGCCTTTGGATCTCCGTCATAGAGCTTGTTGATAAGAGCCGCTGCTACCTCTGTATCTGTCTCAGATATAAGAGAGTCTGCAAGATCAAACTTGTTTACAATCTCGTGGTAGTTCTCAATGATACCATTGTGGATGAGTGCGACATTTCCAACCTTGTGAGGATGAGCATTGGCATTGGTAACTCCGCCGTGTGTTGCCCATCTTGTATGTCCGATTCCACAGGTTGAATTGTTCTCATCATCGCAGATAGCTAGAAGATCCTTAACCTTTCCGACGGTTTTGCGAATAGAAATCTTGCCTGTATCCTTGAAATAAGCAATACCTGCACTGTCGTATCCACGATACTCTAACGCTGCGAGTCCTTCCGTCAAAATCTTCTGTGCCTCTAAACGGCCTGTAAATCCTATAATTCCACACATAGTGTTAGATCTCCTTTTCGATATATAATTTTAAAATGTACAAATTGTAACTGTTCTGTTCTGAATAGCTACTTGATTTTTATGGTTCTCTCGCTTTGTTTTGATGTCTCCATCATATTTGGCTTGAGATGCGCATCCATATATGCGTCCAGGCATCCGCCGAATTTTCGATAACCTGAAACCTCGTTAACCGGCATCATTTTTACGTACCTGCCGGTGCATGGCGCTAAAGTTTTTAACTTTTCGAAATCCAATTCCTCCACATTTGATTGAACGTTGTTATTCTATCACATTGGGATAAATGACTCAATTGTAAAATTAGCCGAATTTTTCATAAATGTGGGGGTAAATTTATAATATGCGACTAGATGTCGTAGTATAACAAAGATTACGCTTTATTTATGGTCAAAAAAACACAGCACTGCGATAAACAGTACTGTGTTTAAATGTATTAGTAATGTAATTTTATTGCATTATTATGCGTCAGCATTTGCCTCTTTAAGAGCTGCTGTAAGCTGAGGAACGATCTTCTTTAAATCTCCTACTAAGCCGTAATCAGCTACGTCGAAGATTGGAGCATCCTCGTCCTTGTTGATAGCGATGATGAGATCAGACTCCTCCATACCTGCTACGTGCTGGATGGCTCCTGAGATACCGATTGCGAAGTAAATCTGTGGACGTACAGTCTTTCCTGTCTGTCCTACCTGATAATCCTGTGCTAACCAGCCGTTCTCTACTGCTGCACGAGAGCATGATACCATACCACCCTTGAAGCATGAAGCAAGGTCACGAAGCATCTCAAAGTTCTCAGCGCTTCCAACTCCACGTCCGCCTGATACAAGTACCTTAGCGTCCATGATGTTCTCTACGTTGCCAACTGCCTTAACGATATCCATGATCTCAACATAACGATTGTTCTCCTCGAGTGCAGGATTGTACTCGATAACCTCTGCTGCTCTGCCAGCCTCTTTAGGAAGCTTCTGCATAACACCAGGACGAACTGTTGCCATCTGTGGACGGTTGTCAGGACAAGCGATTGTTGCGATTGTGTTTCCACCGAATGCAGGACGTGTCATGAGAAGCTGGTTGTGCTTCTGCTCCTGTCCAGGCATAGCGTTGATTGGGAAATCACCAATCTCAAGCTTTGTACAGTCAGCTGTAAGACCTGTCTTAACTCTTGCTGAAACTGTTGGTCCGAGGTCACGTCCGATAGCTGTTGCACCAACTAACATGATCTCCGGCTTGTACTCGTTGATTACTGATACAAGAGCCTGTGCGTATGGCTCTGTTCTGTATGTCTCAAGTGCAGGATTGTCTACAACGATTACCTTGTCTGCGCCGTACTCACCGAGCTCTGTTGCAAGAGCCTTTACGTTAGATCCAAGAAGTACTGCAGTAACCTCTGTATTTAAATCTGCTGCTAACTCTTTAGCTTTACCGACTAACTCAAAGGCGATGTCGCTAAGCTTATTGTCTACCTGCTGTGCGTAGATATATACGCCCTTATATTCTTCTAAACCCATTTTTGGTTCCTCCATACTAGATGATATGTTTCTCTTTGAATTTCTCCATGAGATAGTTTACTGACTCTGTTGGATCAAGGTTAACCTTTTCTCCAGCTCCCTTAGGTACCTTGTCAGATGCCTTAGCAATCTTTGTAGGTGATCCCTTAAGTCCAAGATCTGAATCGTCAACATCCTTAAGGTCAGCTCTGCCCCAGACAGTTACCTCTTTGTCAAATGCATCGAAGATTCCGCCCGGTGTCATATATCTAGGCTCATTTAACTCTGAAAGAGCTGTGATAAGACAAGGCATCTTAGCCTTAACTACGTGATATCTGTCCTCGTACTGACGCTTAACGACTACAGAATCTCCCTCAACCTTGATATCCTCTGCGTATGAGATTACAGGAAGTCCAAGATGAACTGCGATCTGTGGTCCAACCTGTGCTGTATCTCCATCGATAGCCTGACGGCCTGTGATGATTAAATCATAATCGAGATTTCTTAATGCACCTGCAATTGTAGTAGATGTAGCCCATGTATCAGCTCCACCAAGTACTCTGTCTGTTACTAAAACTGCATCATCAGCGCCCATAGCCATTGCCTCACGAAGGATTGCATCAGCCTTTGGAAGTCCCATTGTAAGGACTGTAACCTTTGCGCCTGTCTCGTCTTTGATTCTAAGTGCTGCCTCAAGACCAGCCTTGTCATCTGGATTCATGATTGCAAGCATTGAAGCTCTATCAAGTGTTCCGTCAGGATTGAATTTTACTCCACCCTTTGTATCAGGAACCTGTTTAATACATACTACGATATTCATGTATTTGTTCTCCTTTATTTATTCTAAGTAGCTCTACAGTTATGATAGCTCTCTTAACTATCTGAGTAATGAGCCTGAAATAACCATACGCTGAACCTCTGAAGTTCCCTCGTAGATCTCTGTAATCTTAGCATCACGCATCATACGCTCTACATCGTACTCACGGATATATCCGTATCCACCGAATAACTGAACGCACTCTGTTGTAACAGCCATAGCTGTCTCTGCTGCGAATAATTTAGCCTTTGCTGCATCTACTGAGTAAGAAACCTTAGGGTTCTTAGCAAACTCTGCCTTCTTCATAGCTGCTGCGTATACAAGATACTTAGCTGCATCGATACGTGTAGCCATATCTGCAAGCTTGAACTGTGTATTCTGCTGCTGTGCGATTGAACGGCCGAACTGCTTTCTTTCCTTTGTGTACTCGATAGTTCTCTCTAATGCGCCCTCTGCAATACCAAGTGCCTGAGCAGCGATTCCGATACGTCCACCATCAAGTGTATGCATAGCGATTGGGAAACCTCTTCCCTCTTTTCCAAGTAATGCATCCTTTGGAATACGTGCATCCTCGAAGATAAGCTCGTATGTAGATGATCCGCGGATACCCATCTTCTTCTCTTTTGTTCCGAATGAGAATCCAGGTGTTCCCTTGTCTACGATGAATGCAGAGAAGTTCTTCTTCTTGCGTCCACGCTTGTCCTCTGTGATGCTTGTAATAGCGATGATGATGTAAACATCAGCAACCTTACCGTTTGTGATGAAGCACTTAGATCCGTTAAGAACCCACTCGTCTCCGTCTAAAACGGCCTTTGTCTGACATCCCTGTGCATCTGTACCAGCGCCCGGCTCAGTAAGACCGAAAGCACCGATCTTCTTGCCTGAAGCAAGGTCAGGAACATATTTTTTCTTCTGCTCCTCTGTACCGAATGTCATAATAGGATCGATACAAAGTGATGTATGAGCAGATACAATAACGCCTGTTGTACCACAAACCTTTGATAATTCTTCTACACACATAACGTATGTAAGTGGATCACAGCCCTGTCCGCCGTACTCCTTTGGTACAGGAATGCCCATGAATCCATATTTTCCCATCTTAGCAACTGTCTCTGCTGGGAATACCTCTGTCTCGTCAGTCTCCTGTGCAAGAGGTTTAACTTCTGTCTCTGCGAACTGTTTGAAAAGGTCGCGAGCCATCTCATGTTTCTGATCTAAAGTGAAATCCATGATTTATTCTCCTTGAAATTTATATTTTGTTTTAATCTCATTTACTGTGCGTCTACAGGTGTCTTTGTACGGTCTGCGTTGTAAACGTAGAATCCCTTGCCGCTCTTGCATCCAAGGTTTCCGCCTCTTACCATCTTGCGAAGGAGTGGGCATGCACGATACTTGCTGTCACCTGTCTCATTGTAAAGAACATCCATGATTGCAAGGCAGATATCAAGTCCGATGAAATCTCCAAGCTCTAATGGTCCCATTGGATGGTTAGCACCAAGCTTCATAGCTGCATCGATTCCGGCGATATCTGAAACACCCTCCATCTTGATGAAAGCAGCCTCGTTGATCATTGGGATAAGGATACGGTTTACTACGAAACCAGCAGCCTCGTTAACCTGTACAGGTGTCTTGCCGATCTCCTCTGCAATCTTCTTGATTGCATCAACTGTCTCAACAGGTGTGTTAACACCTGCGATAACCTCTACTAACTTCATACGGTCAGCAGGGTTGAAGAAGTGCATACCGATTAATGGACGTGTAAGTCCGTTTCCAATCTCTGTGATTGAAAGTGATGATGTATTTGAAGCGAAAATACACTCTGGCTTAGCAATCTTGTCTAACTCAGCGAATGTAGTTTTCTTAACCTGCATATCCTCGAAAGCAGCCTCAACGATGAGGTCACAATCCTTGCAGAGATCTTCTTTTAAACCAGGAGTGATGCTTGCAAGAATGCCGTCAACCTTCTCCTGTGTCATTTTCTCTTTTGCTACAAGTCTTGCATATCCTTTTGCAATCTTGTCTTTTCCGCCTTCAGCCCACTCCTGCTTAATATCGCAGAGTGCTACCTCGTATCCATCTACCTGTGCGAATGCTTTTGCGATTCCCTGGCCCATTGTACCAGCACCGATAACTCCAACCTCATTTTAATTCCTCCTAAAATATATTATGGTGCAAAAGCTTTAAGTGCTAAGCCTCTGCAACATAACTTAATCATATATATAAACTGATGTGAATAAACTAATTCACACTACAAGGGGATGCACCTGCATCCCCTCATATATCTATTGGCAAAGAAAATTAGTACTTCTCAACGATTGTAGAACATCCCATTCCACCACCGATACAAAGTGTTGCAAGACCTCTGTTAGATCCTCTCTTCTGCATCTCATGTAATAATGTAACAAGGATACGACAGCCTGAAGCTCCTACAGGATGTCCGAGTGCGATAGCACCACCGTTTACATTTACCTTGCTCATATCGAAACCAAGATCTCTTGCTACAGCGATTGACTGTGCAGCAAATGCCTCGTTTGCCTCGATAAGATCGAAATCATCAATTGAAAGACCTGTCTTTGCAAGAACCTTCTTTGTAGAAGCTACTGGTCCAACACCCATGATCTCAGGCTCAACTCCGCCAAGTGCTCCTGCTACCCATGTAGCTAATGGCTTAACGCCGAGCTCCTTAGCTTTCTCTTCGCTCATTACAACTACTGCTGCAGCACCATCATTGATACCTGATGCGTTACCGGCTGTAACAAGTCCGCCCTCTTTACCTGAGCAGCAACGAAGCTTAGAAAGAGTCTCTACTGTTGTTCCGGCACGAGGTCCCTCGTTCCTTTTTGAACTCAACGATTTCTTTCTTAACCTTAACAGGTACAGGAACGATCTCATCATCGAACTTGCCTGCTGCGATAGCTGCCTCACACTTCTGCTGTGAGTTTGCTGAGAACTCATCAAGTTCTTCACGAGTGATGCCGTATTTATCACATACATTCTCAGCTGTGATCATCATATGATAGTGGTTGAATGCATCTGTAAGAGCATCGTTAACCATTGTATCGATGATTGTTGCATTGTTCATTCTGTATCCGAAACGTGCCTTTGTCATAGCGTAAGGAGCCATTGACATGTTCTCCATACCACCGGCAACAACGATATCAGCCTCACCAGCCTTGATCATTGTAGCAGCATCGTTTACGCACTTAAGACCTGATCCACAAACAACGTTGATTGTGATAGCCGGAACCTCGATTGGAAGTCCTGCTTGATAGAAGCCTGACGAGCTACGTTCTGTCCCTGAGCTGCCTGGATAACACAACCCATCTTAACCTCGTCAACCATCTCAGGAGCAACACCTGCACGGTTTAAAGCCTCCTTAATTACGATTGCACCTAAATCTGCGGCTGGAGTATTGCTTAATGCTCCGCCCATTTTGCCGATTGCTGTACGGCAAGCACTTGCGATTACAACTTTCTTTGCCATTATATTATCTCCTTTAAATTGTATTGCACATCCGTGCTGTTAATTTTTTAACAAAGTCATTATACTACAAATTTATGTAAAAATCAATTGGTTTTGTTAATAATTTGTCAAATTTCTATTAAACTTTGCATATTTTTCACACGTATTACTTATACTATTCCGTCAGATTAACAAAAGCCTGTGCTATTATAACCTGCTGCTCACATGCAGGCATGACGCATCAGCTTTTTATCAAATTTTTTAATAATCACAATTTTTACAAAAAATCCCCGGGCAGCATATCCGATATACTGTCCGGGGATAAAATATATTCTATATACTTTTAAAGATTCTTAACTGTTGCAATGTCAACCGGTGTCTTCTTGTCAGAAGCAGTCTCTAATGCATGTGCAAGTGCATTGGCTGTATCCATGGCTGTGATACAATAAACACCTGTCTCGATTGCATTTCTTCTGATAAGGAAGCCGTCTCTTGTCTTGTCTCCGTTACCCTGTGTAGGTGTATCGATTACAAGGTCTATCTTGTGTCCAAGGATAAGATCCATGACGTTTGGAGACTCCTGTGATATCTTGTTTACGCGAAGAGCATTTACTCCGTGCTCCTGTAAGTACTTTGCAGTGCTTCTTGTGGCGTAAATCTTGTATCCAAGCTTCTCAAAACGCTTTGCAACGCCTACTGCCTCAGGCTTGTCGGCATCCTTTACAGTCATAATCATCTGCTTGTACTTAGGAAGCTCGACTCCCGCACCCTCAAATGCCTTGTAAAGCGCACCGTTGAAGGTCTTGTCTATTCCAAGACACTCTCCTGTTGACTTCATCTCAGGTCCGAGTGAAATCTCAGCGCCACGCAGCTTCTCGAATGAGAATACCGGCATCTTGATTGCAATGTAATCGGCTGTCGGAGCAAGTCCAGGTGTGTAGCCCATGCCCTTTATTGTCTCGCCCATGATGATTCTTGCTGCGAGGTCTACGATTGGAATACCTGTAACCTTGCTGATGTATGGTACTGTTCTTGAAGAACGTGGGTTTACCTCGATAACATAGATGTTGTCGTCCATATCGATAAACTGGATGTTAATCATACCAACAACATGGAGTGCCTGTGCAAGTCTCTTTGTATACTCAACCAGAGTCTCTTTTGCTTTTTCTGAGATAGTATGTGCAGGGTAAACTGAGATAGAGTCTCCTGAGTGTACTCCTGTACGCTCGATGTGCTCCATGATACCCGGAATCAGGATATCTGTACCGTCACAGATTGCATCAACCTCAATTTCCTTACCCATAAGGTACTTATCTACAAGGATTGGATGATCCTGTGTGATTGTGTTGATGATGCCGATAAACTCTTCGATTTCATCATCATTCCATGCAATCTTCATACCCTGTCCGCCAAGCACGTATGAAGGACGGACAAGTACAGGGTAACCGATCTCGTTTGCTACCTTCTTTGCCTCCTCAGCTGTAAATACTGTACCACCTGCTGCTCTTGGGATACCTGTCTTCTGAAGAATCTCGTCGAAGAGCTCTCTGTCCTCGGCTGCGTCTACATCCTCAGCCTTTGTTCCAAGTATCTTGACACCCATCTTCATAAGTGCCTCTGTAAGCTTGATGGCGGTCTGTCCACCGAACTGTACAACAGCTCCGTCAGGCTTTTCAATATTAACGATGCTCTCAACATCCTCAGCTGTGAGTGGCTCAAAATAGAGCTTATCAGCAATATCAAAGTCAGTTGAAACGGTCTCAGGGTTGTTGTTTACGATGATTGTCTCCCAGCCTTCCTTGGCAAACGACCATGTACAGTGGACTGAACAGTAATCAAACTCAACACCCTGTCCGATACGGATAGGTCCTGAACCAAGTACAAGCACCTTTTTCTGTGGATTTGTCTCTGCCGCCTCATTCTCGCTGCCGAATACTGAGTAGTAGTATGGTGTCTCTGCTTCAAACTCTGCGGCACAGGTATCAACCATCTTGTAGGCTGCCACAATGCCGTTGTCGTAACGCATCTTCTTGATATCAGCCTCATCAATATCTGTAAGCTGTGAGATAACATTGTCAGGGAACTCGATACGCTTTGCCTCTTTTAACAGGTCAACTGTAAGCTCCTCTGTCTTTAAACGGTTCTCCATCTCAACAAGTATTGCGATTTTATCGATAAACCAAAGATCTATCTTAGTAATCTCGTGAATATGCTCGTATTTAACTCCACGGCGGAGCGCCTCTGCGATAACCCAGATACGTCTGTCATCAACAACTGCAAGCTGTTTCTCAAGCTCATCATCTGTAAGACCTGTAAAGTCATAAGACATAAGTGAATCAACATGCTGCTCGAGAGATCTGATAGCCTTCATAAGGGCACCCTCGAAGTTGTTGCAGATACTCATTACCTCTCCGGTAGCCTTCATCTGAGTGGTAAGTGTACGCTTTGCTGTGAGGAACTTGTCGAACGGAAGTCTTGGAATCTTGACTACACAGTAATCAAGCATTGGCTCAAAGCTTGCGTATGTCTTCTGTGTGATAGCGTTCTTGATCTCATCGAGGTGATAGCCGAGTGCAATCTTGGCTGTAACCTTGGCGATAGGATATCCTGTAGCCTTTGATGCTAGTGCTGATGAACGTGAAACTCGTGGGTTTACCTCGATAACACAGTACTCGAATGAGTCAGGATTGAGGGCATACTGTACGTTACAGCCTCCTGTAATCTGAAGCTCGTTGATGATATTGAGCGCTGATGTACGAAGCATCTGATACTCTTTATCTCCAAGTGTCTGCGAAGGTGCTACTACGATTGAATCTCCTGTATGCACACCGACCGGGTCGATATTTTCCATGTTACATACTGTGATGCAGTTGCCGTTGGCATCACGCATTACCTCGTACTCGATTTCCTTCCAGCCTGCGATACATCTCTCTACAAGAACCTCTCCGACACGTGACAGGCGAAGTCCATTTGAAAGTATGTCGATAAGCTCCTGCTCATCATGAGCAATTCCACCGCCTGAGCCGCCGAGTGTAAATGCAGGACGAAGAACTACAGGGTAACCAATCTTGTTGGTAAATGCAATACCGTCCTCGATATTCTTTACAACCTGTGAAGCCGCGATTGGCTCACCGATTTTCTCCATGGTATCCTTGAAGGCCTGACGGTCCTCAGCCTTGAAGATTGTCTCTGCTGTTGTTCCGATAAGCTTTACTCCCTGCTCGTCAAGGAAGCCGCACTCAGCGAGCTCCATGCCGAGATTGAGTCCTGCCTGTCCACCGAGTGTAGGAAGGATGCTGTCAGGCTTTTCTTTTATGATAATCTCTTTTAATGACTCAAGAGTAAGTGGCTCGATATATACCTGATCCGCAATCTGCTTATCAGTCATGATAGTTGCAGGGTTTGAGTTTACCAGACATACCTCAACGCCCTCCTCTTTTAAGGAACGGCAGGCCTGTGTTCCTGCATAGTCAAACTCTGCGGCCTGTCCGATTACGATTGGACCGGAACCGATAACTAATACTTTTTTAATATCATTATTTCTTGGCATTACTGGTTACCTCCCATCATGTTAATAAAGCGGTCAAAAAGATATGCTGAATCCTGTGGTCCAGGGCATGCCTCCGGATGGAACTGAACTGTGAAGATATTCTTGTTCACATACTTAAGTCCCTCATTAGTGCCGTCGTTGACATTTATAAATGCAGGCTCAGCCACATTAGGATCAAGCTTATCTGTGTCAACACATATCCATGGTTCTGGGAAGAAATATAAACACGGCCTGTTGCAAGATCCTTAACCGGATGGTTTCCACCTCTGTGTCCGTACTTCATCTTGTGTGTATCTGCGCCTGTTGCAAGTGCCATGAGCTGATGTCCGAGGCAGATTGCAAAATCGGCACATTGCTGTCATAAAGCTTCTTTATTTCCTTTATAATATCTACACACTCCTTTGGATCTCCAGGTCCGTTTGAGAGCATGATTCCGTCAGGATTGTCACCAAGTATCTCTTCAGCGGTTGTGTGTGCAGGGTAAATTGTAACTTCACAGCCTCTTTCATTGAGTGATTTGGCTGATGTTGTTTTGGCACCGAAATCCATGAGGGCAACCCTCTTTCCTTGGCCCTTTAAAACCTTTTTCTCAGTGCATGTGACCTTGTCAACCACATTGCCTGTAGTATATGCCTTGAGCTTTGGAATAATCTCATCGAGATTGTAATTCTCATTTGTGGTAATCATTCCGTTCATAGTACCCTTTTCCCTGAGAATCTTGGTGAGCGCACGTGTATCAATGCCGGCCACTCCCGGAATATCGTTTTTCTCGAGGAAATCCTGTATAGTACCCTCGCAGCGGAAATTACTTGGCATACGTGACAGCTCTCTTACTATATATCCATCCGGCCATGGTCTTTCTGACTCCATATCCGGTGTGATTCCATAATTTCCGATAAGTGGATAAGTCATTACAACAGCCTGTCCTGCATAGGAAGGATCTGTAAGTACCTCCAGATATCCTGTCATTGATGTGTTAAATACTATCTCACTAATGACTTCCCTTGTTGAACCAATGCTGGTTCCGGTAAATACATTACCATCTTCAAGAATTAAAAATGCTTTCATCTTTACCCTGCCCTTTCGTGTTATACTTTGTAACCATAAGCTTCTTAGCTGCAACTGACCTTACGTCTGCGCAAAAAAAAAGAGGGCGTCTCTTTTTTCTTATAAAGTGTAATTGCATAGTATATCTGCTTAAATTGTAAAAAGTGTATCATAATACAGCTGATTTTTCAACTGTTTTTTGTTACATAAATATGCATATTTATGTATACAATATTAGTTACTGTTCTACACCAAAGTATGTCCGGCAACTATTGCAGCCCATTAAAACTGCATCTGAGCGTTACGGAGTAAGCCCCGCGCATAGTGCATATATCACGCCTGAAAAAAAATACAAGGCATGTAAAGCCAACGGAAATTGCAATAAAAGTCTTATCAGCTATATGTCGCGGTTTATACTCCACCTGATATATGCTTTTTGCTGTCATAGGAACGTACATATCGCCTTGTCCATTGCAAAAGCCGCCCTGATATGCACTCTTAAAGCCCACACGCCTGAAGTAGTCTGCCGTGTATGCCGGCATTGCATTTACAGACACCTGCACGAGCTTAAGCTGCATGCGCGCATATATCCTGACTCTCTCCAGAAGCTTTTTGCCAGTTCCGCGCCTCAGGTACTGCGGATGTACATACAGCATGGTGATATGCCCCTCGTTTGTCATGCCGCACACTCCGCACAGCACATTGCTCTCAAAAGCACCAAATACTACAAGAGCACCGGTCCTTTCCTCCTCTGTCAGCCTGTCCGCATCCATATATTCATCAAAATAACGATGGCAGTCCTGTGTCCTGAAGCTGCTTCTGAATGCGATATTGTATATATTTACCGCAAAGGCACATGCCCCTTTTATCTCTTCATTTGTAAGTCTTCTTATTTTCATCAGATAGCCTCCTCCACTATTCTGTCCCTTAGCCCACTGTAGCGTCTCTGCTGTGAGTTGTTTTGTATCATCTCATAAAATGTCTGTTCGTCACCCACTATGGTAACACATTTCTTTGCTCTTGTAACCGCCGTATAAAGTAAATTCCTGTTCATAAGCATTCTCGGACCGCTCAAAAGAGGTATAACGACCGCCGGGTACTCACTTCCCTGCGACTTGTGTATAGTGACTGCATATGCAAGCTCAAGCTCATCCAATAGCTTAAACGGATACTCCACTTTCTGCCCTCGTCAAAGGATATGGTCATGGTCTCGGCAAAATCGTTGATTTCCTCAATGATACCGGTATCTCCATTGAAGATTCCCATGCCCTTATCCACACAAAGACCGAATTTTGTCCTGATTTCCCACTCTATCTGATAGTTGTTCTTTATCTGCATCACCTTGTCGCCCTCGCGGAAAATCGTGCCTCTATATTCTTTTTCGCGCTTGCCCTTGTCTGCCGGATTCATGTACGCCTGCAATATGCCGTTTAGACGTTCCACTCCGAGAAGCCCCTTTCGCATAGGCGTAAGCACCTGTATATCATACTCTGTAGCATTTACAAACTTAGGAAGCTTCTGCTTTATGAGCTGTAATGTAACATTTATTATCTTGTCAGCATCGTATCTCTTTAAGAAAAAGAAATCCTATGCTCTTATTATCCAGTGATACCTCTTCTCCGTTATTTATCTTGTGAGCATTTACTATAATATCGCTCGTGCTAGCCTGACGGAAAATCTTTGTGAGCTTTACCGTGTGGAATGCACCTGAATCAATGATATCCTTTAGCACGCTGCCCGGTCCCACGCTCGGGAGCTGGTTCACGTCACCTACGAGTATGAGTCTCGTACCTGCCACAACCGCCTTTAGCAATGAGTACATGAGTGATATATCAACCATCGACATCTCATCTATGATGATTACATCAGTCTCGAGAGGATTTCTTTTCATTTCTCTCAAAGCCTGCAGCGCTTCCTGTATCCATGCCACCATTTAACTCAAGCATACGGTGGATTGTGCGCGCCTCGTAGCCTGTCGTCTCACTCATGCGCTTTGCCGCACGGCCTGTCGGTGCAGCCAGAAAAATATCCATGCCCTCCAGCTCAAAATACTTGATAATAGTATTGATAGTGGTGGTTTTTCCGGTTCCGGGTCCTCCGGTAATGACTAAAAGACCATTTCTGACAGCTTCCTTCACCGCCTCTGCCTGGTGCTCATCGAGCTGCATCTCTGTCTTTTTCTCTATATTTCTGATTGCGGCCTCCAGCTCTATATCCGGCACATCATACGTCACATCAAGCTGCTTTAGCATGGCTGCCGTGTTTGCCTCCATATAATAAAAGGTATTAGCATAAATCTGGGTTATATCATCCTTTAGCTGCATGACAATCTTCCTGTCCATGGCCAGATTCATGTAATGTGCCTCAACCTGCGAGCTTTCCACTCCGAGCAGATATACAGCACGCCTCGTAAGCTCCTCCATCGGCAGATATGTGTGTCCGTCCATGGCCGCCTGCTGCAAAACATACTGTATACCGCTTTTTATTCTAAAATCAGAATCAGTCTTGATGCCAACCCGCGCCGCTATCTCATCTGCAGTTTTAAAACCAACTCCGTCGATATCATCCGCCATGCGGTACGGATTTTCCTTGAGCACGCTGTATATCTCTCCGCCATACTTATTATATATCTTCACAGCCAGATTCATATTGATGCCGTACTGCTGCAAAAAAATCATGGCTTCCCTTAAGTCTCTTTTTGCATTGACCTGGTCCGCAATCTCCATAGCCTTTCTCTGGCTGATGCCCTTTACCTCAGCAAGCCTCTCCGGCTCTTCCTCTATGATGCGGAAGGTATCCTTCTTGAATCGCCTGACAATACGTGCTGCGAGTGCAAGTCCTATACCATGTATGGCTCCTGAGCCCAGATACCTCTCAATAGCCATCTCATCCTCCGGCTCCTTCTCTTCAAAGCTTACTACCTTAAACTGTCTGCCATAGGTGGCATGCTCTGTATACTCACCGTGAGCCTCTATATTTTCCCCCTCAGCAATGTCCGAAAAAGTGCCCACACATGTGAGCTCTTCCTCGTTCACTACAAGAACAAGTACCGTATACCCATTTTCTGCATTTCTGTATATTATATGATCAACGTATCCTGTGACTGTTTCGGTTTCCAATTGAATTTCTCCGTATCTGTGTGTTATTTTTTTAAATATTATACCCCAGAGCCGGCATGTCTGCAATTACTATGTTGGTACTAAAAAAAGCCGGTAACCACATGCAAGCATGCCGAACCGGCTTTTTATTATCAATTATTATGAAATATTGTAATTGCGCTTCATCTGCTCATAAAGCTGCTGTGTGATATTCTCACCGGACTTCTCCACTATCGTATCACTCATCTGCTCTATGACAGTGTCCATGAACATATCCTTGTACTGCGACATAGAGGAAATCCTCATCATCACTCTTTATTGTCATGGAATCCTTCATTTCCTTTATGACCTGCTCCACGAAATAAGACTCAAAATCCTTAAGTGTGCTCTTGAGCTCGTCCTCTGTAGAGTCTGATGACAGATTTTTTACGTTATTCTTAAGCTTGTCTGCCACCGCAGATGTATTATTTGAGTTTGCAAGTGTTGATACTGCGCTTATATCCATATGCTACTATCTCCTCAAATTATTTGCTGTCTCAAGCATCGAATCCGCTGTTGTGATGGCCTTTGAATTGAGCTCGTAGGCACGCTGCGCCACAATGAGGTTAACCATCTCATCTGCTACCTGCACATTTGAGCCCTCAAGATATCCTGTCACAACCTTGCTGCTTTTCAGAGCAGCGTTTCCTGCTTCAAGCATCGGATTGCCCGAATTGGCTGTTGCTGCAAGCAGGCTTCCTGACTGTTTTTCAAGACCCGACGGGTTATTGACTGATAAACGGCAATTCTCTGATTTAAACCTATATAATTGCCCTGTGCAGTCATATAACCTACCGCACCGTCCTCTCCAAAGCTCATCTTCTCAGCAGACACTCCTGCCGGCACAGCTATGATATTACCGTTTGTATCCATGACAGGATTGCCCTGTGAATCAGTAAGTATAGTCTGTCCGTTTCCATACTGGCTCCATGTGAAGGCACCGTTTCTCGTGTAATAGGTCTGATTATCAGTACCTCTCACTGCAAAAAAGCCATCGCCCTCCAAAGCAAAATCAGTAGGCCTCTCCGTAGAATTGAGCGGACCCTGAGTATAAGTGGATGTGGTTGCAGCCACACGGGTACCAAGTCCCACCTGTGCTCCTACCGGCTTTGCATCGCCATTTCCGGATGTAGAACGGGTCTGAATCGTCTGATATAAAAGAGATTTAAACTCCGTCCTCTGCCCCTTGAAGCCGGTTGTATTGACATTGGAAAGATTGTTTGCAATTGTATCTACATTTGTCTGCTCAGCACGCATACCTGTTGCGGCTGTGTAAAGTGCCCTCATCATATGGCATATCTCCTTATACTCTTCCTACATTGTTGACAGCCTTGTCTAACGTCTCATCAATAGATGTGATGACCTTCTGTCCGGCTTCATATGCACGCTGTATCGTAATCATATTGACCATCTCGTTTACCACATTTACGTTTGAGGTCTCTAAGGCTCCCTGTTCTATTTCGGCATCGGAAGCTATAATATTACCCCCGGCCGTCAGATTGTAGAGATTTTCACCATATTTTTCAATATAGTCATAATTATCCACATCGACAACACCGACAGTGCCAACTAACTGATTATTCTGAGTAATATAACCAAGTGAGTTTACCGAAAACTTTTCATTTGGGTCAACCCTCACCCAGTTTGCTTCACCGCCATCTCCACTCAATGCACCTGTCGCATTGAGCACATGGTCTCCGTCTGCTGTGACAGATAACCGTCAGCATTGACCTTGAAAGCACCGTCTCTGGTATACTTTACACTTGTCTGACCTGATTTGTCAGTAAATGCAACGGCAAAAAAGCCTTTTCCACCGATAGCCAAGTCAGTAGGATTGTCAGTCACCTTAAAGCTGCCTTCATCCCAGTCGGTATATGTCTCACCGAGATGCACTCCGTATGTCATACTGCCCAGATTTTTGTGCAGTCCGTAGTTTGATGTATCCTTTATCTTTATAGCAAGCTCATTTTTAAATGAATGCGAGGTGGTTCCCTCTTTTTTAAATCCATAGGTATCGGAATTGGCCAGGTTGTTCGCAAGAACATCCATGCGCTTCATCTCATTAACCATACCGGTGTGAGCGGTGTATAAGCCTTTTACCATATTTTTGTCCTTTATAGTCTGATTCTGTTGATAACGTTTATCTTTGATGCCTTGTCGGCAAAATCCTTTTCTGTCATGTCGCCTGTTGTGAATGCATACTCGCCGTCAACCACATCCTCAATGTAGTCTACATGTCCGAATACAGCCTCAACCTCGCTCTTTTGGTGAGTCAGTTCTCACAAAGAAGCTGTTTACACTGTCATCATAGCTTACAAGTGTGAGCTTCTCAGGCTTCCAGTCGATATAAATATTTGTGTTCTGATGCTTTGTCATATCAACAACATCTGCCACTACAGCACTTGCTGTTGGAAGCTTTCCTGCTCCACTGCCGTAGAACATAGCATCTCCGAGCACATTTCCGCGTAAAAATACGCCGTTGAACACTCCATTTACTCCTGAGAGCGGATGTGTGTCATCTATCATATACGGTGCAACGAGACAGGTATAGCTGTCACCCACCTTGCGGCTTGAAGCAAGAAGCTTGATTGCACGATGCATTGCCTTTGCGTACTTGATATCCTCAGGTGTAATCTTTGTGATACCCTCACAGTGTATATCCTCAAAATCCACCTGCTGTCCTGCAACAAGTGATGTGAGAATAGCTATCTTTCTGCATGGATCATATCCCTCTATGTCGGCTGTAGGATCCTTCTCTGCATAGCCCTTATCCTGAGCATCCTTTAATACCTCATCAAAGTCTGCACCTTCCTCTGTCATCTTTGTAAGCATGTAGTTGGTTGTTCCGTTTAAGATACCTGTGATTTCCTCAATCTCATCTGCTGTGAGACACTTGTTGAGTGGTCTGATAATAGGGATTCCACCACCGACACTGGACCTCAAACTGGAAGTTCACTCCATGATCCCTGGCAACCTTGATGAGCTCAGCACCCTTTGCGGCAACAAGGTTCTTTGTTTGATGTTGCCACCTGTTTTCCTGCCTCAAGCATTGCCTTTACGAATGTAAATGCTGGCTCGACGCCTCCCATTGTCTCTACAACGATACCGATCTCAGGGTCCTCTGCGATAGCCTTATAATCATGTACTATCTTGTTCTCGATAGGTGTACCCGGGAATTCTCTTAAATCAAGCACATACTTGACCTCGATTGGCTCTCCTGCTCTCTTTGCAATTTTTTTCCTTGTTGATTTCTAATACTTCCACGACACCTGATCCAATTGTGCCGTAACCCATAACTGCAATCTTCATCTTTTTGTTACTCCCTGGCTAAAAATTTTTACGTAATGTATGCCCTTTAAGGACTCAATCTGCTTTGCCATATCATCCACATCATCTGACTCCGGAAATACATCCACAGATAACGTGAGTGACGCAATGCCATTTACCGGTACACTTTGGTGTATGGTAAGAATATTTGCTTTCGCATCAGCTACCGACTTAAGCACAACGGAAAGTATGCCCTGCTCGTCATCCATCTGAATGACAAGGTTCACCGTCTTTCCTTTACGCCCCTCATAAAAAGGAAAAATATCATCCTTATATTTGTAAAAGGAGCTTCTGCTTATGCCAACAGCATCTGTTGCCTCCTGCACAGATTCAAGCTTGCCCGAATCCAGCAGTCTCTTTGCCTCAACTACTTTAAGCAGCACCTCCGGTACAGCCTTTGCCCGTAAAACGAAGTAGTTTGATTTCTCCGCCATTTAGTTACCTCCAAAATGGCCGGTGTGTGTTTGTCACACACCGACATTTGTCCTCGACTCAAAGATTTTAACACAAAGATTACAGGTTTGCAATATATTATGCTCTTGGTTTTCCACAATTACTGCAGAATTTACCTGTATTTTTTCTGTCCGCACTCACATGTCCACTCTGTGTTTACAGT
>ENA-OQEG01000010-OQEG01000010.1-human-gut-metagenome-genome-assembly--contig:-NODE-10-length-20251-cov-1.126317_pt1 | contig 20251 bp, 19 predicted proteins | sample MGYA00242793_ERZ504631 | MGnify/ENA primary metagenome ERZ504631 (study PRJEB26092, sample SAMD00036338) | human gut metagenome | host: Homo sapiens | study: EMG produced TPA metagenomics assembly of... | reverse complement strand
GCCGTCGAAGTCGAGCACGCGCACCACGCGGCCCACGGGGTCGTATTCCCTTTTCTGCACCGCACCCTTGGGGTTGGTGACGCTCACGCACCTGCCCAGCAGGTCGTAGCCGTACAGCGAGGTGTTCCCCCGGCTGTCGGAGGCTTCCGTGAGGTTATGGAAATGGTCATAGGCGAGCCTCGTCACCACGCCGTAGGGGTCTTTCACCGATGCCACCGCACCGTTGCGGTAGGTCATCCTCGTGACGGCACCTTCGGGGTTGGTGCGGCTCACCAGATTGCCGGAGCGGTCATAGCCGAACTCCCACGTGCCGCCGTCCGGCGTGGTAACGGATACGGGACGGTTGCGCAGGTTCCCCTTGGCAGGATACACGGCGGACACGCTGCCGCCGCACGGGTCGGAGCTGTCGGTGCAGTTCCCCCAGCGGTCATATCTGTACAGGGTGCTGTTACCGAGCGGGTCTGTCTGTGCGAGTAGCCGGCGGCTGTCGTCGTAACGCCACAGGTGTTCCCCGCCGTTGGCATCGACCTTCTTCCACACAAGGCCGCCGCGGTGGTGGTACACCGTCAGCTCCCCGTGGCTGTCGAGCACCTCGGTCACTCCCTCCCGGAACGTGAGCCTGTGGTCGTATATGCCGCCGTCGCCCCACGTGTGCACGCAGCGCGAACCCACGCCCGTACCGTCGTACTCGAAGTACCACGCAAGGCCGTTGCGCCATGTCTCCTTCACGATGAGCCTTCCGGCATACTCGTATGTCATCACGTCGCCCGCCGCGTTGCGCTGGAGGGTCATGTTGCCGTCGGCGTCGTACTCGTAGGAGGCGAGGGTAATCTCTTTCTCCGGATCTTCCGGATGCGGGCCGCATATCTCAAGGATGCGTCCGCTTCTCGTGTCGTGCTCCACCCTCAGGCGGCGGCCCGCACTGTCGGTGATGGAGCGCAGCAGGCCCTCTTTCGTGTAGTCGAAGCGGATGCCCAGGCCGTTGCAGTCGGTCACGCTCTCAAGCAGGCGCACGGAATCGTACTCCTTGCGCGTGAAGCGGTAGTAGAGGTCCTCGGCCATGTCCCACACGCAGTAGCCGCCGTCCTGTTCCAGACGGGCTTCCTTGCGCTCGGAGAGGATGAACGAGGGTTCCTCCGCTGTAGGCAGGGGGAAGGCCACCGGGATGCCGTCACTCATGCGGAGCGTCAGCGTGCCCTCTTCCGTGTCCGCGACGACGCCCATGTCGTAGGCGTGGTGCCACCCGTTGCCCAGAGGGCCTCGGTAGTCGCTGCGGCTGTACCACGTGCGCTCCCATGACAGGGGCACCGGGCCGTCGAGCCAGAAGTCCTCCTCGTCGGTGAAGAACGTGCCGCTGGCCACGTCCACCGGGTGGCCCGTAACCGTACAGATGGCCTTGTGGAGCATATTCTTCAGGGATTCGCTCTTTATCGTCCTGTTGACCTTGCTGTGCAGCCTGTCCGCCAGCTTCCTGGTCTTTTTCTTGTAGAAACGCCCGAACGCCCCCGTGCATTTGCGGGCGAGTGCCGCCATGGGGTTGAGGGGGACGGGAACCGGGCTGGTGAGTATCTGCCTGGCGGGAGGTATCGGGTTGATGACACCCGTGGGCAGGAACATGCCCGGAACCTTGTGCACGCTCGGTATGCCCACGTCGTTGCAGTCAAGGTGCAGGTGCGCGCCGCCGCCCGAGAAGGGCATCCCGTCGGCAAGTACCGTCAGGCTGCCCATGAAGGCGTGGCCGTTGTTCTTGGGTATCGCCGCTGAAGGGGCCGCCCAGCCTGCGCCCATGGGGATGTGCGGGATGCTCCGCGTGGGTGTGGATGCGACCGCGCGGGGGATGAAGCCGCCTATCTTGACGGTGGCGCCCAGCATCCCGACGGCCATCGTCAGCACGGTGTGGCCCACCTCGGCGAGCTTCGCGCTGTCGGCGTCGCCCGTCTGTTCCGCTGTCGGTGGCGGGGGGATGAACGAGGAGACCGCCGCCGCGATGAAGTCCTGCGGACGAAGGAGAACCCCGACATAAGGGTGAGGCATGGGCACGACGGGGGACGGGGGTATCGTCACGAGGTGGATGTCCACGCCGATGACCGGGTCGAGCTGCTTGGAGATAGGCAGGCAGGCCATGCCCTTCATGCCCATGGCACCCAGTACGGGGAGCATCGCGGCTTCGCTCAGACCGTCGGCAAGGCGCCGATGGCGGCTGCCGCCTTGACACCCGTGTCGAGGGCATTGACGGACGGTGACACCCCGGCATCGGAGTTCGCCTTGACGCCTTCCGAGATGCCCTTGACCTGCGCCCCTACGCCGGTCTTTAGGTTTGCACTTACGCTGTCGAAATAGCCTGTGTCCGCCATAACTGTCAGTTTTTATCGTTATTTAACTCGAAAATACAAATAGGCAGATGCAACAATGGCAATCACAATAATTACACCGAGCCAAAATCGGAATCCGGTTGGACCCAATAAGTCAAGAAAGAAATTTCCTCCCCAACTTCCGGGTCTGGCGTATGTCCATTTCCAGTCGAATATCAGTCCGACAAGCCAAACCAATAGCAGAAAGATTACTACTAAGTACCCCACTTTAGGGTTCGCATAGGCATATTCAGTTGCATTAGTGAACAGCCTTTCAAGATTTCGCAATATGTTGGTCAGCCATTCCATTGTATTTTCCTAAATTTCTTTTATACTCATACAAATAATTCTCCCAGTTATCTCCTAACACTTTGGTCAGAACTTCATTTATTTCATCGTCACTGACCAGCTTGGAGCGTGCCGAACTGTTTAACAGGCTTAATAACAGGAGAGGATAAGAGGAGTTCTTTATCAGGTCTATGGAAAGTTTGTCTGAAAGTCTGAAACCTTCCACATAACATTCCGCAGCTAACGATTTCTCATAATTATTTTCCCGGCACCAACCACACAGCCTCAATGCTTCACTTTGCATTAGGTAATCGTTGCATCTGGAGTATGCTTCAGCACCGCGATAGTACGTCTCTGCCGCTTCTTTCCAAAGCGACTCCCGTACATAGATGGAGGCTTTCCCCAATAAGGTGTTTCCGAGCAATCGGCAAGCTAAAGAGGGATCTAATTTTTCTTCCCCGATTTCAGCGGCTTCTACGGCTTTGTCGGCAAAGTACATGGCCGTCTTGTAGTCCTTACGGGAAATCTGGTCTGTATATAGAATTGTATATACGGTTACAAATTGACTGATCCAGTTAATGTCTTTCTTCACATTTTCGAGAGCGATATCGAGGCATTTCTTCGCAAATTCCTCTGTTTGCGCTGCATTCCCTTTTTTCACACTGTTCATCAGTTTGATTAATGCCAGCCTGAAATTCGAGGCTGCCGGGTCGCTCTTATCTTCATTCGCCGCTTGTTCCGCGAGTTGCTCCATTGCACCGTCTAAATCTATTGGTGGATAAATAGACACCGCGTCATTGGAGTGTTTGGCCATTAGTTTGCCAAACTGTTCATAGTCTTTTATGTCGGATATCCCCCATACCATTTGCTTGTGGAATGGCAGAGCAAGAGCTTTTTCAAACCATTCACGACATCCGTCATAGTCGTATGTGTTCTTTAGGTTAAAGACAAAACTGCATTTCATATCAGTCCCTTTTACAAGGGATTCTGTCAGCTTGTTGAAGTTGGCAACTGCGACGGAGGCATCGTTTTCCGCTTCTTCCGACTTATAATCAGCTATCCAATCAACACGTTCAAAGACAATATCTTCGGGTTTCTTTGAGTTATTCCAGTATTCTACTTGTTGTGCAATATACCCTACAACATCTTTTGAGAAATCGGTTCTGGAACTGAACGGAAGTTCTATGAGGAACACCATATCTTCCTCTTCGCTATCAAGGGCAAGCATATAGTCATAGAAAGCATCAAGCATACTTTCGTCTCCCGGATTGATGACGATACGGATCAACTTGACCGGTTTCCTGACTGCATCTTCCCATTGGTAGAGCATCTTGTCTGCTATTTGTTGTATGGCGTTGCTCATATGCTGTTAATTCAATTTGACAATAGTTCCGGCTACGGCTGTGGTTCCGGAAGAATCTATCGTAGCCTTTGTTGTACCGCTGACCGTGGCACTGCTGCTGCCGGTTGCTGTAAAATCAGTACTGGAGATATTATAATTGCTGCTTGCTGTACAATCAATATTTTCTGCTGATTGCGCAATATTGGCACCCGCGGACTCTGTTATGTCCTTTTCCGCATTAGATGATATATTGCCTTCGCTATCAATCATTATTTTGTTTTCTCCAACACACAAGGTGATGCTTTTAGAGGCAGATATTGTGATATTTCCTTCTCCGTCTGCCGTATAGCTGTTGCCTTCCTTGTCTTTCATCATAACGCTTCCTTTTTCATCATCAAGCGTTATGGTACAACCGCTGCGGGTAGTCAGGCTTTTTGTTTTGTTTGAACTGCCGCCACCGGTGCCTGACTTTCCATGGAATAAGCTGCCAAGTACAAACGGACGGTTCGGGTCATCATATCTGAATGCCACCATGACTTGGTCTCCCTTTTCGGGTATGAATACAAATCCTCTGTTTGTGGCCACTTTGTCGCTTGTACCTGCGTCAGGAGTGAGTACCCGTATCCACGAGGTTTGCATCGGACCGGTCTGCCAGTTCATCTTGACTTGGACGCGGCCTAACTTTTTCGGGTCCTCGTTGCTGACAACCACGGCCTGCTGTGTATGAGCGACAGGCAGAGGTACATCCGGGCATGGAAGGGTGGGAATAGAGGACGGAAGTGCGGTGAAATAGTTCTGGTAACTGTCACCCATACCGGCTACGTGGGTTATTTCTGTAATGATATAGGTGCCGATGCTATTTTTTACGTGGATACCTATTCCTGTATGGATAGCGGTATGAACATCTATGATACTGCCCACCGTAAGGATGCGGCAATCGCTTTCCCCGGTGATGAACTGGATGCGGCGCTGTCGCTTTGCTGCCTGCGTTGGAAATAGGCGTCAAGTTCACCCTTATTGGTTATGCGCGGTTCCGCCCGTTGGACAGCGGGAGCGGTAAACAAAGCCAATGACGAGTCAAAGGCCGCTTGTCCCAATGTGTTTTGTCCGGCTGCGGTATCGGGGGATTGGCCGTTATAGGTCTGGTCGTTCACCGAATGGTAAGAACTTCCCTTTATTGGTCGGGCAAGTGCCTGCGAGCAGACATCGAGCACGGATAGTTCCTCGCCGTATGTCAGCTTGGTCGTCGAGCCGGCCTGTGGCTTCCCGAATACAAGGTTCTGTCCGTCGTAGTAGAGCCATTCCTGATATTGGCGGGCAAGCCGTTGTATGAATCTGAAGTTGGTTTCCTCGTACTGGCATTCGTATTCCAGCTTCGATTTCGTTTCCGGATTGACAAGAGCTTGCACTCCTGCCTTGTCTGTAAGTTCCTTAACGATGTCAGACAAGGATTTGTTGCACCATGAGGCACAAGTGTGGTCTGACTCCAGTAGGAATGTTGACGAATATCCCGTCACTTTTATATTTCCGTGTGTTCCACCGGAACGATGAAGTCCCACCATGGTGGCCACGCCGACAAAAATAGTGCCGCCGAAGTCCATGATTACTTTTTTCCCAACCCAGTCTTTTGACGCCTCCGGGATTTCCACACCATAGGCTTCTATGGCTTGGATATCCAGCGTTATCTCAAAGTAGTGATGCTCATTGATGCTCTGTTTGAGCATCAACTGCACAAACGACGGCATGGGTATGCCGGCTATTTCCAATGTGACTTTTTTTTGTTCCAGCATGGCGGCATTATATTTGACGGTTTATATCCAAATTGCCAAAGCCGCCCGGCGGAAGTCCGTCGGACGGCCTGACAAATGTTTTGATTTAGGATTTACCTATGTACGCCGATTTATTTCTTCGGCCAACGGTTGTCAAGAGCTGCGCTGCCGACGATGATTTCTTCAGCGGAGAACGTAATGGTGATTGTCATAGGCACATCGTTATTCGCGTCCAGAGTTTCCGAGTAGTGAACGATATATGCGTTCTTGAACTGGATCTCCTTCATCTTGGCATCTTCCTCCGTTTTTTTGTAGATAATCTTTCCTTCTACAGGTTTGAAAGGACTGTTCAACATCGCTTCGATGACAGAAGTGTCTTCTGTTGATTCGATGGTTGCTTTTACTCTACCACCCAATACGCTTGAAGAGGGCATACCTTTAGGGTCTGTGTTACGACTAAACTCATAGTTTGAATAAAGGACGTCAAATTCCTTGTTGTTAAGTTCCAATGATGCTCTAAATGCCATAATACTTGGATTTAATGGGTTAAACTTAATTATTTTACTTCGGTTTCTCCGTCCTTGCGCCCTAACCGGTATAGATGCAAAAAAGAGAAAACCTCAAAAACGATTTTTTTGAAATTTCCTCTCAGCCTCCGGATGACTCAGTTTTATTGTGGGAAAAAGAGAAGAAAATAAAACATCATCTTTGATGTGAGCAAATATAAGTGCTTATATTCATTTTCCAAATTTTTTTAGCGCGTTTTTTTTGCTGTTATTTTCATTTTAACACGTTTTAAACTAATGTTCGTGTATAAAGCCACTGTCCTATATGATTAGAAACACGCCCCGTTGATGATGTGTCGCTATTAAATTGATTCCCGGTATTGTACAATAACACTTGTAGAAGAAGTTTCATCAGGAATGGACGAAACCGTCGGAAAGAAAACTGCTGCCGGAATGCAGAAAAACGGTATCCACCGCATGAAAGTGGCAGATACCGTTAGCAGATTGACTATGCAGTCTGAATGTTTGCGTATGTCCTAATTCTTACGCCCGTATCGGCAGATGAGCAATGAACTTAATACCAGGAGTGCAAGGGCAATCATCCATGTGTAGATCTTCCGTTCCTTTTCCAAATGTTCGATGTCCGCCGCTTGTTGTTTGGAGCAAGTTGTCAGTATATTAATCTGGGATTGTTGTGCCTTGCAGATATCCATAAGTTCAGCATTAATCCGTTGCTGTGTATCCAGCGAAGTTTGGATGTTCTTGAAGTTGCGGTTGGTCGTATATGCGTCACGGATATATCCGGGCGTGCTTACCTGTAACGAGGGAACTTGTATGCTGTCCGGAAGGTATGTCAGTTCTGCATTATTGCGCCGTTCCGTTGCGAAGCTGTTGAACAGGAGTATGCCAACAAGTGTGCCGCTGATCAGAAAGGCTATTAATGCTATGATGGCAAACATTGTGTTTGATGATTTCGCGACAGGTTGTTGGTACTCTCGTTCAAGCCATGGATGATGGTTCATCGTGTGAGGCGGAATGGATGTTCCATACTCCACAGTCCGGACTTCGGCATTTTCTTCGGTCTCTTTTTTCTCAAGAGCCTTACGTCTTGATATATCCATAAATTCGCGCTTGGCAATCTGGTATTTATCCGCTTGATAAATTACAAGGTCGTTTTTTACCAGCCAGTCAAGAACGTCCTTGACACTCCGTTCTGATACCTTGAGGTTGCTGATGCTCCAAAATATTTCTGCACAAGATACCCATATTGGCTTCTGGAGGCACTTCTGATATAGGATTTCAAGAATCTCTGCCTGTAGTTGTTCTCTTGTTGGTTCCATTTTATTTACAGTATTAATTGTTTCGGAATAAAATAATATTTCTTGCCGGCGATGAATACAGGTCTGAAAAGGTTGCGTTGATACATGTCTTCCAATCTCTTCATCTTTGAAATCAGGGCTGTATAGCCACTATTAAAGTCCGTCAGTTCAACCTTTCTTTTCTTCAGTTTCTTCACCTTTGTTGAATTTAAAAGGCTGTCATTGGCCATGACTCCCGTCTTACAATAGAAGATTTGAGCCAAATATGGATTTCTGGGCAATACTTTTCGATAGAAACTTCTGTTTATGCTTTTCTTTTGCCGGTTAAATTGCTTGCGAAGCACTCTTAGCTCCTTTTTCCCTATGTTATCTGAGAACTCCGGGAGCAGTCCCCTGTAGCTTTGCAGCAGTTCCATCACTTCCTTGTCATCGAGTAGATATCCATATTCGTACCCGTCCATTATACTGTCCGCTACGGAGGTCTTTATATAGTAGGTGTCATTCACGCTGTTTCTATCTATATCGTCAAGGCTCATACTGTCAGGATTTTCCGTATGATGGAATATATGCGTCAGTTCGGATGTGGGACGGCTTCTTAGGACACCTATATTTCGCTCATAATCTTTAAGTGAGTGCAACAGTAGGCTGTCCGTCTCGAAAGATTGCCATAACACGGAATCCAAGGCTGTTTCCAAAGCGTTGCTTTCCAGCCTGTTTCTACCTTTAGGGAATAAGATTCCTCCTACCGTAAGGCTGTTGTATGGAGCATCGTACAGGTATAAGTTGGCATCCGTAGCTTCTATGTTCTTGAACAGCTCCGTCTTTACCAGTCTGCTGTCTGCGATATAATTGGATATATGGTCTATGTATTTCGTAGAATGGCTGTCCAGAATGGATTTGGCCTGCAATAGGAAGTCCTGATAAGAAGTGCCTGACGCTCTGTCTATCTGGACAAACAGAAGCCTTGCCGGTTGGGTTGCCAGCCACGAGAGTTGTTGCTCGTGCAAGGATAAAGTTTGCTTTGACCCTAAAATGACAAATACATTGTTGCTGAAACGGCTTTCGTTATCATAACGGGAGATTTGTTTGATAGCCCCGCCAAAACCGTAAAACGATGATTGTTCCTCTTGCTCGTTTTTCCGCTTGGAAGAAATGGATTGTTTGATATAGTCGAGCCAGGCTGAAAAGTCCTTGGTTGGGGCCAAATGTCTGTTTTCTCCGTTGGAGGATATGCAAGTTGCTGAGAAAGTGTAGTCATATCCGGGCTTCATTTTCAGCTTTAGGTTCTGTAGTACATTGATATATGGGGATAGATAAGGCAGGTCGGCATCATTGAACAGTACATGTATGTTCACGTTTTTGTTTTCCGCTTCCATCTTTCGGACATCGGAAACCATGATGTCTCCGCCTTTGATATTGATAATCTTATTCCAGTTCTTGTCCCAGACGGACAGAGGATAGTTCAGCCGGATATTCCCATTCGTCATAGGCCCTGCCGGGTTTCCATCCAGGTTGAACAACATCGTACCCTGAATATTCGCATTATGTAATGCCAACGTATCGGGATACATTAGGTTGACAGCACACAACAAAGAATCACGGTATCGTGAATAATCAATATGATACACCTCATTTTGGCCGACTTCTGCAAGAAGGTCAGCGGGAACCCACCCTAAAAAGCGTTTGGTACTGTCTGATAATGCGGGAACATTGGAAATCAATGCGGATTTGCCGCTCTTGTCTAACTTGTATAGGTAAACAACCTCTCCGCTGACAACTACCGCATCCGTTGTTGTTTTCAAAAACGGCTCTCCGTATATTTTCAGGGTATCTCCATTGAAGAATTGATGGATATCGAACAGCTTGTTAATGCTGTTTATGCCTATACGGTACCTTATCGGCTGGTTGTTGCGGGGATTGATACGGGCATGGTCGTACATCAGTACATTTTCCGATGGTATCCATCCGGCATAATTGACTTTACGGGGTTCCTTAAAGTGCCTCTTGCTGTTATACAGGAAACCTATAATCGACTTGGGCTTGCCTGTAATGTCAGGGTCGGCCTGAACGAGCTTGTAGGTTCCATTCTTTTCACCTACTATGTAATAGGGTGTACCAATCCCGTGTGAAGACCGCTTACGCTGGAAATACGGGTCTTCATAACTTTGATTTCCAGTCCTGTCCGAATAGACAATTCTGTTTGTCTTGCTTTTCTTTGTTTTGACAGGAGCGTCTGTTGATTCCGGATAATTGAATATATCCCTATCCATTATTTGTATTCTGTCGCGGATGGACACTTGGGCAGATACGTTGCACGCAAGAGTAATCATCACGGCCACAGAAAACAGATTTCGTATGAGATTCAGTTGTTTCATTTTTCAATATAACTTTGTGTCACATGGATGGACTTGACGCAATTCAAATCGTCAATTTTCACATCATCAATACTCACACGCTTTTTCCTGTTGCTTTCAAGAAAATGCAGTCCTTGGCAATAGCCGTTGAAGTCATTGTATTTTTCATCATTGATGACGACCACTACCTGGTCTGCATCAATGCAAATATTTGTTACGGATATAATTCGTATGTTCGTAATAGACCGACTTTTGTGAGACTTTGGCGTCAGCTATGGCTTGCAAGTGTTTTTTTATATCATTCTGTACCAGTACCAACGAATCCACCGTGACCAGTTCCTCTGCTTTTTCAAAGCGTGGGAGAATGGTTATACGGTGCTTCACCGGATATTTCGTCGTATTGGTTTGTAATGAGATGGTGTATTCTCCCGGAATATCATACGAATACACGACTTGCTGCTCGTATGCGTCCACAGTACCGCTTTCTCCAAATTCCCCATAGCCATGTGTCCATACCATAGCCTTCTGCCGAAAAGACCAGCTCTTCACCTTGATAACCCTCTGACACTCCATTTATACGGGGTATGGAATCAATGGCCTCAATGCTCCAGCCCTGAGATAACTTTGATATACTTGTTTACGGAGTGTTTTCCGTCTATTTTCAAAGTAATAAGATATTTGCCGGCCTTACGGTAAGTGTATGACACATCCGTATTTCTCATCAGTGTATCACCGTTTCCCATTTCCCATATGAGCCGCTTGCCTTTAATCGCTGCCGTATCGTTGACTAATAGCTCCAACCGCTCATTGACCTCATAATGAAAATTATCATTGGTGTCATACACATAAAAGTCAATATTGGCAAGGTGCGACTTCGAAGGCAGGAACAAAAACAAAAGGATACCTGCCATGGCAACCAGTCCCAATATGATGATTGTTATAGTTTTCTTATTATCCATCGCGAATGTTTTATAAATTGGCTTTACATTCTTCCAAATCCCGTTCAATCAGTGCATTGTTATGTACCAGACTGTTCAATTCCTCTTTTATGTCGAATTGGCATTTAAGCATTCTGGAGGACAACACGCCGAAAAGGAATTTCGTATTCATATTGTTTTCCTTGTATATATGCTGCAATTGGTAAATCCCATCCTTCACCTCGTCCATCTTTTGTACTTGATGAATGTTGAAGTCCAGAGAGTCAATCTCATTCCAGATGTTCTGCGCTTGCTGCATATGTGTATGCTGGATTTCAAAAATGCGTTCGGAATGGTTGATTTCGTTTATCAACTCCGAACTGTCCTCTGTCGGTACGTTGAGTATATACCGGCAAAGTATGATATAAATTGCGGCTACTGAGAAAATCAGCAGCAGGAGGAAACGGATGTTTCCCCATAGCATTTCGTCTTTTGTCATGGCTTCGTCAGTTTATTCTTGGTTAATTCCTGATATTTGATTCTACACTTTTCAAGTTGCTCCATGTTGCTTTCACGCTGTTTGCTTTCGCGGTCAAGGTCATCCATAGATGACTGGATGACACGAATCTGTTCAAGCATGGCTTTATACACTTCGTACTTGCTTTTATCGGCCTGCATCGCAATGTCATTTTCCATTAATAACCGTTTTTTGGTTATCAATTTTTGCATGTGCTTGTGTTCACTCGAATTTCGCCGCTTGGTCTTCAGATTGTTCAAGTCCCGGAACAATTCTTCTATCTGGAAGTTAAGTTCTGCCTGTTTCTTGAACACATTGTCATATTCGGCCTTCTTGCTTTCAAGAAGGGATATTCCCTTTTGTGCAGTCACAATCGTTACGACACCTCCGGTTGTGGTAACAATCAGTGCGATAGCGAATACCAAAGTAAATCGGAGTTTCGCTTTCAAACGAGCTTTTTTGTTTTCTGCTTCCATACTTGCTATGATTTAATCGCTCAACCTATAAACGACCATGATCGTTTCTTTTGAGCTTCTATTGTTTCGTGACTTTCGTCTCCTACTATAATATTCTCACGAACCATTCCGATGTATTCCAGTTCACTCATTTTGTGGAACATATTGCTGAGCAGTGTCACAAATGCCCCTGCCGTCTGCAATGATTGGTTTATATTGGTATGGTCATACATAAGCTTGGTTAGGCTCTCTATCTTCGTGATAAATTCAGAGGGTGTGACATTGGTCCACTCATAGAAGTATTGGAGCAATTGTTCTCTTTCCGTTTCAGAAAGACTTTGAAGAGCGGAGTTCAGACCGTTTGCAAGCTCATTCACGGCCTGCACAAGATATATCGGCGGTTGCTCTAAGGCGATTTGTTCGATAAAGAAGATTCTTGAGTTGTAAAAGGCCGAGAAAGCCTTACACAGCTCAAATGTATTATTGGCAAGCGTATCTCTACGCTTGTCAGCAACATTCCTGCTGTAAATGAGTTTCACGTCTTCTTTTATCGACTGTAGGGTACGTGCCAATTGGGAAATGAATGTTTTATCCCATCGTGGCAAGCGGAATGTTGTACCGGTGGAATATATTGATGATTGATTTTATAGGTATTCCCTTGTCTGCATACCTCTGCCACCAGCAAAAAATTCTGGCTGTAGAAAGATTTGTTGACTTGGTTTCTGGGAACGATATGGAGTTTTATGCTCGGCAAGACATACGGGTGATGCAAGGGCACCTCTTCCGGGTCCGGTTCACCGACAGGTATCAAGTGATACGGATCTACGGATATTAGTACCATATACTCGCTATCCTCGGCTTGCAGGCCGGATTCTGAAATGGTTGCACTGGGTTTCTCATCCCCGTATAAACCGTCGTAATAAACGATGGGCAGACCGCCTTTGGTGATTGCGTTGCAGCTTTTCAGGCGGACACAGAGAGTGGACATGGTATCACCTGAAATCTCTATTTCAAGATTGTCACCTATCCCTTCAAGGACCTCTCCAAGACCATAGTTATAACTGGTCAGACTCCTTCCTGCTTCGCGGTTGAGAGCTTCCGTTTGGCAATATTGGTTTGCAAAGAAATGCTGGCTGGTCAGCTTCAGACCATTGACCCAGTTTACAGGCAAATATGTTAGTGTTTTCATATATTATGATGTTTTTGTTTCTACTTGTACACGTCGGATATATATCGTTTGATTATTCTTAATCTTATTGCCCTCACTCGTCAGAGTGGGGTCAAGTATTCTTATGAACAACGGGAAGTTAAACCATTTTGAGGTATAGAACATCCATCCGATTTGCATATCTTCCTTCTCTGTTTCAATCTTGTTTTGGGGGGAAACGCCTGTTTTGGTCTTCGATAACCCAATTGAACCAATTCCCAAGAGATATTTCATTGGGCAGGCGGACAACCAACGAAGCGTATGTCGGGTCTTTTATATTCCGTTTGATTTTGACTTTGACCGTTCGGAAGCCGAAGTTGTCTATGTTGTCCCAATATTTCCGGTCAAAGGTACCATAGCTCAATTCCCATGGGGTATATATCGGATGCGGGATGTCCAGGAACAGGGTTCTGCTGTACATAATCAGATACGGGATTGCAAACCACAGGATATTTGTTGTGTTCCATAGCGAATAAGGTAGCCTGCTTATCAGTTCAAACAGCAGATAGTAGCACCATCCGCCTAAAGCGCATATTGTGGTTAGAGTGAGAATGACCGCTGTTCGGGAACTGCCAATACCGATTGCTCCGAACAAATCGGAGGTTGACAGTTTGCAGAACAATGCTCCAAGGAGGATATAGGACAATATCGTGAATGTCAAGCCTCCCCAGACGTATTCGTTTTTTAGGAAACCGAACAGGCTGGGTAAAGCGACGGCAATGGAAGCCAGAAGAATGAATATGATTAATTTCTTCAGGCTAAGTTTGCTCTTGATCGTTTTTATTCCGGTCAAGACAAATATCATCACGGCTACAAATAATGGAGCCAATAAATAACGTGCAAAGAAATATAGCAATATCTTCATATTATTAGATTTTTCATAAGTTCATATTATATCCTAATCGGTTTTCTCCGAGTATAAAATCCGTTTCTCCACGTACCAGATAATCAACTTCGATATTTCTTGTTGAAAGGATGAAAAATTCAAGTATCCGGCGGACATTGGATAGATGCGTTTTTACCTCCTCATAGTCATCTGTCGGAGTATCAAGGATGATTGTCGCCGTCAAATCATCGGTTTCGCTTATCATTAGACCATTAAGGCCTAATGTCTGTCCGACACATCCGGAACCGACGGAAAGGTAAACCGTTTCATCAATCTCATGGACTTCCAGTCGCAGTTTCACCTTCAATCCCAAAACGATAAGAAGCAGTTGCTCGATAGCAGGCAGGTTCTCTTTATACCGTTCTGCATTGCAGAGGAATAGGAACAGCTTATATTTCTGATGGGAAGTAATGGATAGTTCGACATTTTCCATTACTTCAATCATCTTGATGAAGTTCTTCTTGGAGTCCGGGTCTGAAAAGAAATTCAGATGGCGGTTATTGATACGGACCTTTTCTTTGAAAAACTCTGTATCAAAGGGTGCAAAGAATTGTATAAGCTCTTTATCCTGTTTTTCATTGGCTCGGATGGCTTCAACTATCTCCTTGTTGCTCATGCCCGGTGTGCTAAGCACCAATGGATGAAATAGTAATTCCGGCAATTGATGATAGATGCTGTTTCTTGCCAGATTCAGCAATATATATTCTTTGTCGGCATTTGTCGCCGCGATATGCTGTACCGAAACACTTAATACATCTCTGGATTTCACACGACTGTTCATACCATGGCAATTAACCATAGTATGGTCCAACAGCCGCCGGTCAAGAATAAATTGAAGTTCATCATAAAAGATTTCTGCGACAAAATTTATTGCCTGACTTCGTTGGATGCTTTCCAAGGGTTTCTTTTGCGCTAACATTGTTCCCATATCAGTTCACCGTTTCGATAGTTTATGACGATGTTGTCACCCGACTTGATTTGCTCAGAGACAATCAGACGAGATACGGACTTCTTGATATAAGTTCTTATGACTCCTGCTATCGGACGTGCGCCGTATTTGGGAGAATACCCTTTGTTTGCCAGATGTTGCAATGCTTCATCCGACAAATTCAACTGGATGTTTTTCTGTTTCATCAGTTGTTCTTGCAATCTTCCAAAATGGAGGTTGAATATCTGTTTGGCGACATTTTCATCTATTGGCGCAAACGGAACCACCTCGGTGAGACGTCCCAAAAATTCAGGTCGGAAATACTGTGCCATAACCTCGATGAGCTTTCCGGAATCAGGAGTATGTCCGGATTGTATTTGTTCCACAATCCACTGGCTTCCGATATTGGATGTGAAATGATTATGGAATTTGAAAAATCTCCTTCCCGGCCCAGTTTATCATGTATTTTGCCTTCATCCATCATTTGCAGGAAAACATCATAAACGCTGCTATGGGCTTTCTCAATCTCATCGAATAACACTACCGAATAAGGTTTCTGTCTGATTTGAGTGACCAGTAAACCACCTTCCTCATATCCTACATATCCCGGAGGTGCACCATACAGCAATGCAGCCGAATGTTCTTCCTTGAACTCGGACATGTCAAATCTGATCATGGCTGATTCGTCATCAAACAGTAACTCGGCCAGTGATTTTGTGAGTTCTGTTTTTCCCGTTCCGGTAGGGCCAAGGAAGAAGAATGAACCTATAGGCTTCTTGGGGTCACTCAGTCCGCTGCGTGATTCTATAATGGCATCTGATAAAGTCGTAATAGCCCGGTTCTGTCCTTTGACCCGTTCTTGCAATTTGCTCTCGATGCTCAAAAGTCGGTCCTTCTCGCGGGCTTGTATTTTTCCGATAGGTATATTGGTGCACTCCGCTACAATCGCCTCTATTTCCGAAGAGCGTATCTCTTCAATAGACTGGTCGGATAGTGCCTTTAATTCTTTGATGATGCCCGACAAACGTCCTGCTTTTATCGCGATGTCATCTTCTTTATCCCATACATAGTTGTCTGACAGTTTGGTGGTCAATACGACACTGATTTTGCTGAATACAGAACGGTATAGTAAGTAAAGCGGCCCTTCAGATATTTTTTCGTCGAGACTCTTTATTTCCTCAAAATCCGCTTCCAAATCAGAAACACTGGCTCGTGCATTCTTATTGCATAGCCGGACGGCAGCAGCGGTTCTGTCAAGCAGGTCGATGGCGGCAGATGGCAGGCTGCGTTCCTTAAAATATCGTTTGGAGAGTGCGATTGAATCTTTAATACACGCATCTGAAATTCTCAGCTCGTAATAGTTTTCAATCCTTTTTTTATGTAATTGTATGGCACTTTCAAGTGTAGCCGTATCCAGTTCTTCAATCTTTATGATATCAAGACGCCCTTCTATCGGATGCTTTTCGATGTTCTTCCGGTAAGAATCGTTCGTGAGTGTGAGAACAAGATTTGCGGCTCCCTCGCTGATTTGTGCACTTAATATGTTGATGAGTGTGGATGCTTTGCCTGATACGCTGTTCTCCAAAAGGACCTGTAAATCATCAATCACCAGCACAGCTTGTTCCAATTGGTTGAGCTTGTGCATCAGATTGACAACTTTTTGTGCTATCTCCGTTTCAGACGAGGTTGATGCGAGCAGTTTTGCCGTATTGAGTCCGACAATAGATATTTGCTTTAACATCTCGTCTTCATTCTCACAGATATCTTTGACAAAGGCGTTGATGATGGAACTCTTCCCGATACCGGATTCACCGACAATCAGTATGCCCTTGTTCTCTGAGCGTTCGAGGCATTCTAAAATAGTACGGACCTCTTTTTCCCTACCGACGACAAAGCCACCGGCATTGATGGTTTCTTGCTTTTTTAGGTTGTCGGCATAAGGAACGCTTGCTGTTATCTGCATTTCCTCTCCTTGATAAGAATGCAACGGGGTAAGGGCATTGTAGTGGGACAATATGTCATCTTCCGAAACATCCAGTATCTCTATCTGCTGATGCGAATATACGACACCTTCACGCAATATGGCGGTAAACACACAGATGGAGTCTATGGAATCCGCTCCTAATTTAATTTTAGACCGTTCGGACTCATCCAAGACTTTTGACACTTCTTCGTCAGGCTCCACTTCTTCTGTGGAAGTGCCACTGGACCTATACATTTCGCGGTGGGTGTCAAACCATTCCATTATGTAGCCGACATCCTTCTGCATCGAGGATAAAATTTCTTTTAGACCCGTGTTTTCTGCAAACATGGCCATGACAAGATGTGACACGCCGAACGTGTTATGCTTGTCTTGAAGTGCCATTCCTCTTGCTATCTTAAGGGCAGACACCAAACTTGGACTATAATTGCTATCATTCATACGAATTTGATTTTATAGTTTGAATTACATACAGAGCGTTCAGTCAAATCTTTTTCAAGATAATGGGCCAATTCTTCCAGATTGGGAATTTCATCTTTATCAAATTGTCCAAGTTTTATCTTGACCTCTGTCACTCTGATTAATCCTTTTTTGCTGTCAGGAGATATAGCTACGCCATTACCGACTTCGACTGATTCAACATGTTTCCCAGCTTGTGAAACAAGTAGCTTTTGATGTCTTCTTTAGATATAATCCGTTCCCGGGACAACAGACCATACCTTAAACTATTAATAAGTTCCTGTTCGCTATCATGCGTTGTTCCTCCTTGCATACAAGTGCGCAACATGATGCCTGAAGCGTCATATTTTTCTATGTTGAATTGCTGTATCAGTGTGCGTTCATTGAAACCGTTCGCCAGAGATCCGGAAGTCACCCAATATTTTATCTCGGCATTGGTCGCATCCTTTGTGGGACACTTAAAACAAAGGCCTTTATTTTGTTATCTCCTTTTAGCGTGGCCTCCAATCCTTTCTCTATATCATTTATCTTGTTGAACAACTCTTTGAGCTGCGTCGAAAGTGCATCCGGATTCATTGAAGCAAAAGCACTCCCGTCTTCTTTCATTAATTGTAACACTTTTGAAATTAATGAGCGGGCACTGTCCGAATCAAATCGTTCAAGGTCGCCAAAATACAGGCTGAATATACCTGTCGGATTTTCCTCATACTGGTTCAGTCGGTTTACATATTCCCGGCCTTTGTTGTCTTGAAACGAGCGTATGTTCAAGAATTGTGTACGGCCCGGACATTTCAGGGGTATAATTCGTCCGGTGGAACGGAAATTATGCTGTTTGTAAACGATTTGTCTGTTTACAACCGGAAATGTGTTCAAATATACTTCCAGATTTTCAAGACTTTCTTTCGTGAATATTTCAGGAAAGACTATCTTGACCCAAAAGAGATTCTCAGAGTCATCCGGGACCTCGCAGTCGGCCACATAACCGGGAAACATTTCTCGGTAGGTATGTTTCTCTTTGGAAGCATCTTTTATACCCACATTAAAATATAGGTCACTATAAAAATCGCGGATTTCATCAAAGTAGTGCGCATTACTATATGGATCTTCAACATGAGGCCTGTTTTTGCATTCAATCGGTTTCCTGTGCAGTCATAGAAGAAAGCCATATTCATAAACGGAAGCAACCCCATATCGGAAGGCTTGATACAAAACATTACAGAGTCCATTTTTTGCAGGACTTCTTTAGACACATCCAGCCCGACCCAGACGCAATAATCCGCTATCCGGTTTTTAGGGCCAAGGAAGCGTGTTGGAGTGCTAAAGCTATCGGTTGAATGCCTTATACTATCGTTGTATGCGATTGCTTTGACTTTTGCATCAACCAGTTTATAGGAAAAACAAAGGGGTTATAAAGACTTGAATATCCCTTTGCCAAATATGTTTTTCTCTGCATAAAAGTGATCTTCGGCATCAAGTTCGCAACATTCCCCATGATTGGGGGTAATAGTCATAAGCGCATGGGCCGGCTTTGGCAGCGACCATTTGTTTCCTATGAGTATTCTGGACAGGCGGTGAAGTATCCGTGAATCGGACTGATCTATTTCTTGATGCAGCTTGTTGGACTCATGGGCAAAAACTTCAAGCAGCAAATCTATCACGGGGTCCATATCGCGTATATCGGATACACCCCAAAACTCCATAGCCTGCTTTAATATTCGTTCCTTTATTGCGATTTGTTTCTTGTCTGACATAGTTCGATTATTGTGATAAAGGGCTTATATATAATGAGGTGTTAAAACTGAATTTCTCGTTGGTTCTATCCATTATTCCGGTCACCGTTATTTGTGCCTTTCTTCGGATATGAGATACTTTATCTATATTTTCTTCTTCTATTTCCAAAAGGGTGACGTTCACATCTACATTCCGTAGTCTCTTTTCATATTTCTCTATCGTTTTTATTAAGGAGTTTTTTACTCCTTCCTCCCAATCGCTGATTTTCACAAGTTGGTTGAACTCAAGGTCCCATATCATGGAACCAAAGTCTTCTCGCCGATAACTTCCCCATGGTGAGAAAGAATCAGTAGCATGATGTGTTGGGCTATCGATTCCTGATAGGAACACCTTTGCAATTTCTTGGCAACAGCCGATTGCAATTGTAATGGCATTTTCAGGTAAGTCATACTATTCTTTTATTTTATTCTATTTCGCAAATATACTCTTTTCCTTGTTAGATGCCAATAAAATGCTCCTAAAAATTTGACGGTTTCAGAAATAATTCATATATTGCGCACGGTCACAAAACCAAAAGAGAGCTATAAAAAAAAGTATGATATTAAAAAAGTAAATTCTAATGGCAATCTACAATTATGGAATTGGAGGCAACGAAGTAAAAGTCGATGCGAACGAATCCATCGCGGAAATCCCCTCCAACCGAACTTTGATAGTTCAAAAACTGACAGATGAAGCTCCTGCGGCTCCGGAAAGCGTGTATGGTTTGGAAACCATTGAAGATGTGTTCCAACGTTTTGAACCAACAGTTGACTTATGCCACGTGGATGCGGAAGGTAATGAAATCAAGGAAATCATGACATTCACCGGACTTGGAGACTTCGGAGCCAAGAAGATTAAAGAGAAGAGTGATTTCTTGAGTAAACTTGACATTGAGAAAGAGCAGGGTGTCAGAATAACTCGCCAGCTTACTTCCAACCGCGCTTTACAGAAAGCACTTGAAAATCCGGAAGTCAAAAATGCCATTATGGACGTGATTGAATCATCAATCGAGGAGATTCTGGCAAATCAAAAGAAAGTAGAACTTTAATCTTTTACTAAGATGAAGCAGGAAACTCAACAACAGACAGCCAGTACGACAACCTCACAGAAAGTCGTATCACAACAGGCGCAAAAGTCATCTGCATCGGCAATAGACAAACTCAAAGAATTTGGTGGCTTCGCTTTTCTTGAAAATATCATAG
>ENA-OQEG01000009-OQEG01000009.1-human-gut-metagenome-genome-assembly--contig:-NODE-9-length-20895-cov-1.091680_pt1 | contig 20895 bp, 18 predicted proteins | sample MGYA00242793_ERZ504631 | MGnify/ENA primary metagenome ERZ504631 (study PRJEB26092, sample SAMD00036338) | human gut metagenome | host: Homo sapiens | study: EMG produced TPA metagenomics assembly of the... | reverse complement strand
ATACAAAAAAGATATAAAAGTTGCACTTCATTATACACTTATCAAGGATGCTGAAGGTATTGCAAAAATTGTTGAAAAACTGAATCAGGATGAGGTTGATTATGATATTTTTGGAATGTCGTATTATCCTATGTGGGATGGAACTAACGAAAATATGCAGAATGTTGCGAGAAATATAATTGAGAACTATGGTAAGAATGTTATTATTGCAGAGACATCATACTGTTTCACAACTGAAACTGGGGATGGATTTAAAAATGCTTTTGTTGGAGATGAGAATCTGGTAGAAGGATATGATGCAAGTGTTGAGGGGCAGGCAACTATAATAAGAGATATATGCGAAGCAGCAAATGACGCTGGATTGATAGGGGTATTTTATTGGGGTGGTACATGGGTGCCAGTCGAGGAATATGATAAGAATGCTACTAATGCTGATGAAGTACTTGCGTCTAATAGAGAGAAATGGGAAAAATTCGGAAGTGGATGGGCATGTAAATGTGTTGGAGACTATGATGAATTTTCTAAGAATTATGGTGGTTCGGAATGGAATAATCAGGCAATGTTTGACTTTAATGGACATCCATTACAATCGTTGAAAGTGTTCAAATATATTCGTGAATGAAGTATAAGCTGGAATCAAATGAGAAATGACGAGGTTTGTGGAGATTGCTGACGGATATATTTAATGAGGAAAAGAAAAATGGGTACATTTGAAATTAAAGAAAATTTCTATTTGAATGGAGATTAGATACAAATAATATCAGGAGGAGTGCATTATTTTAGAATAGTGCCTGAATTTACAATTATTGGATAGGGGACACATCAATATCTATATGTTTATAGGTGGTACTAATTGGGGCTTTATGAACGGTTCAAATTATTATGATGAGTTGACACCTGATGTTACGAGCTACGATTATGATGCATTGCTTACTGAGGATGGCAGATTTACGGACAAGTATTATGCTTTCAGAAATGTTATCTTGAAATATTTAAGTACAGATAAGAAAAAAGAATGTGATGAGCTTCTAATCAGACTACAGGAAAATTCTGTATCCGCAAGGGAGTACGGAGCCATTAAGGTAAACCGTATTGCAGGCTTGTTTGATAATTTGGATAACATATCTAAAAGGATAGAGATGTTGTCGCCCGACATAGCTTTTTGGAAAATAGGCTGCACACTGATTCTTAGTGCGCAGCCCATTCTGTTATTTTTTAGTTGCACCATATTTCAAATATTTGAAAACCTTAAGGGATTCAAGAGGATGTCCATTAAAATCGAACATTGCCTGATTGTCCCATGAACAACCACCGTAATATTTTCCTGCATCGTCAGGATCGTAATCGCCGGCATAGCTGCTTGCCCAGCCACTTCCGTATTTTTCCCATATAGCTGAATTATCAGATGTAGCGGAGCCGACAGGAATCCAAGTTCCTTCCCAGTAGAAAACACCCGTTGCTCCAGCTTCATTAGCCGCAGCAAAACATCTCTGACCATGTCAGCCTGACCTTGGACTGTAGCAGGATAGCCGTCCACAATATCATCTGTGCCGACCAGACTGTTTGCGCAACCATCACCATCCTCTGAGGTATAGCAGTATGATGTCTCGGCTATCATTACCTTTTTCTTGAAGTTATCTTTTATATCTTTCACAACACTTTTCATATTGTCCATTGTACCATCCCAGAAGGATAAAATGATAGGCCTATTATATCATAATCGAGCTTTTCATCCTGTAGATTGCTGACAAGTCCGTGGACTTCTCCAGAGTTTGAAATATTGGTATAATGAACTACTATCTGTATATCTTTACCATATTCCTTTGATTTCTCGCGTACGGCTTTACTTCCTGATTTGAGTAATTGTACTACAGCATCAGGCTTAACAGCATCGCACATGCCATTGTTTATTTCGTTACCAATTTGAACCATTTCCACATCAACACCGGCATCTATAATTTTATTCAGAGAATCTTTGGTGAAATCATAGAGTGCATCACTTTTTTCATCAATGTCCATGCCTTCCCAGGCTTTTGGAGTATGTTGTCTCTTAGGGTCGGCCCAAAAATCGGAGTAGTGAAAATCGATGCATACTTTCATTCCATATTTGGTAGCTCTTTGTCCTAGTTTTATAGCAGTATCCACATCATTATTGCCACCGCCGTAGCCGTTACCGTCTTTGTCGTATGGATCGTTCCAGACTCTGAGTCGGATATAATTGACGCCTGATTCGGCAAGTGTTTCAAATACATCCTGTTCTTTTCCATCATAATTGTAATATTTTACTCCACTGTTTTCGAGTGCCTGAACTGATGAAGCGTCCATTCCACGGATGAAATCATCTGCAATATCGTCGATTGCCTTTACTTCAATTTCTGACGTTTCAGATTTTTTTGGCAGCTCAAATGTGGTTACATCACCAATATCTGTTGATGGTTTTTTGGTATTCTCTCCCCCACAGCCTGTTAGTGATGTGATACAAAGGGCAGCACACAGACCAAGCGCCACAAGTTTACTGTGCATTAATTTCATATACATTCCTCCATTTGCATATTGATTTTGTTAATCGGTGTTTGTATTATCGCGCAACCGTTTACATTATTATATTCATAACTGCATTAATGGTCAAATGCTTAGCGTAAATATATAGAAACTGTGTAATGGCAGGAATTGCACACTTTGCATGAAAAACCAAAGAATAGTATGCAAAATAAAATATTATTTTATGAAATTGGACTTTATAACTATATATATAGGTAAAAGTGACGAAAATCACACAATTTCATGAAGCATATCCACAATCACTTCTCTGCAATGAGCTCCGAGATGCTTTTGTTCCTCTTTGCTGAGTGTTGCCGGATCAATAGGAGTGCCATAGCGGATAACCACATGATTCTTTTTGACCCATGGAAGGTGATCCTCAAATATTTCATTTGTTCCCATGATTGCCATTGGCACTATCTTGCATTTGCTCTTTGTGGCAATCTTGAAAGTACCTTCTTTGAAAGACGCTACATCTGTCAGGTCATCCTTGTTCTTGCAGCGTGTGCCCTCGGGAAATACACATATGCTGATGCCGGATTTGACCTTATCTATGGCGGCAAGCACGACCTTTAGTCCCTGCTTGATGTCATCGCGGTCCAAAAACAGGCAGTGCAGACGCTTCATCCAGAGACCCAGCACCGGTATTTTTGTGATACTCTGCTTTGAGATGTAGCCGGTTAAGCGTGGACATCTGGAGTAGGTGATTATGATGTCAAAGAAACTACGGTGATTTCCTATATATAGTACAGCCTCGTCCTTTGGCACATTTTCCTCCCCCTATAAATTCAATGTCTGCTCCGCTTAGGAATATGATGACACGGAAAGCCCACTGTACCAGGCGAAGCTGTGCCATATCGGCCCATGCCGGGGCAAATTTGTGTATTATCCACATGGCTCCGAGCACCGGAAGACCGAGCAGCAGATAGAAAAATACGAATATTACGATTAAAACTGAACGCATATTTGACCTCTCTTTTTCATAATCTATATAAATTGTAGTTCAATATTTGATATTATATCATATCATAAGCGGTATGATAAGAAAGAGAGGAAAAAATGTCAGAAAAATTGAGAAAATTTCTGGTGATGGCTGCAGGTGTGCTTGTGATATTGGAAACGACAGTGATTTCGGGCTGCCGCGCAAATATTTCAGGCACGGAGAGTGACAGGATGGTTGAGTACACGGTGATCTGCGGGGATGAAATCCCGGAGGAGTTTAAAAAGCAGATAAATGAAAACAAGGCAAAGGCGATGAAGCTGACGTACAAGGATGATGAATATTTATACATAGCGGAAGGCTTTGGCACAAAGGAGACAGGTGGCTACAGTATTACGGTTAACCAGTTTTATGTTAAGGATAAGGCAATGTATTTTGATACGCGTCTGATAGCCCCGGATAAGGGCGAGAAGGTCAGCAATCAGGCGAGTTATCCGTATATAGTAATAAAGACGGAATTGAGTGAAATGCCTGTTGTGTTTGAGTGAAAATTTCGTAAATTGTGTTAAAAGTTGCGAAAAAACTGACAATCAGTACTAATGCCCTATTGCTATCACTGCGATACTTTGCTATAGTAAAGTTACTAGATATTGTGGTGACATATTTATATATACAAATATATTGATTGATATAATTGTTGATTAATTTGACCTGTTTTATATTTATACAGAGATTGATTTCATATATATGACACCGTCGTTACAACACTGGTTACCATGAGGACTATAGTTATGTGCCAGTGGGCATACCCACAATAAGGAGGCTTAAAATGGAACAGACAGAAATTAGAAAAGTCAGAGCATCGATTCACCAGCAGTGTGGCAACAGGGTAAAAATCCAGCAGGATCTCGGCCGCAACAAGGTTGACATCCAGGAGGGTGTTATTCAGCAGGCATACCCAAGTGTGTTTACGGTTCTGATAGATGATGAGTTTGAGCAGAATCCGCCACAGCTCTTATCTTTCACCTACACTGATGTGATTACAAAAGATATAAGGATGCAGCTTTGCTAGTATCATGAAGTAAAGATGTTACATCTTTATTATAATGATCATGAATTTAAATATTTGCATCTGCATAAAGTTACTCCATCTTGAATATGTATTATATATACATATTTGAAGTGGGGTATTTTTTATGGAATTAATTACACAAAAATCAGACAGTGCATAGAAAAGGTAAAGGATATTTCGCAGGTGGGCTTCGACAGGGACTATGTCATAAAGGACAACAAGCCTGATGTTTCCAAGGTGGTTTGTCAGAACGGGCAGGTAAAGGTTGACGAGATAAAAGCATCCGGCGAGAATATCTGGCTGAGTGGAAGCATTGAGTTTGAGTTGCTGTATACGAGAGAGGAGGTCTTTGAAGGCGATGAGCCACAGGAGAATATCACCGGAAACAGGGTGGAGCATATAAAGGATGCAATACCGTTTCAGGAGAAGCTTGTGCTTCAGGGAGTCTGCGAGAAGGATACGGTGCGTGTGTATACCGGGCTTGATGAGCTAACGGTGGGAGTTATTAATTCACGAAAGCTTTCGGTCAGAGGCAGCATAAGCGTGGAGCTTTATGGAGAGAGGGAGGAAAATCTTGAGATTGCACAAAGGATTGATGACAAGGATGTGGAGCAGCTTATAGGACAGATGAAGGTGCTTAAGCTTGACAGTGCTGTCAGGGATATTGTCAGAATCAAAAATGTCGTCACCCTGCCAAAGACCAAGCCGAATATATGTAAGCTCATATCAAGTCTTGTAGATATGAGAAATCTGGAGTATACATATGAGCGTGATCACATTACACTCACAGGTGAGTGCCATGCGTGTATAGTATACCTGAGTGAAGAGCAGGAAATATGCTGCTTTGAGGTGCAGGAGGGCTTTTCAAATGAAATACGCTGCGAGGGCGATAATGCCGGAAATATCGCTTGGCTTCGCACACAGCCTGCCATGCATCAGGTTGAGGCGGAAAATGATTACGACGGAGAGCTCAGGCAGCTTTCGATTGAGGCAGCGCTTGCGGTAGATGGAAAGGTCTGGAGCGAGGAAACGGTAGAGGTGCTCAATGATATGTACAGCGTATCATGTCCGGTAAAACCTGTGTTTGAAAATATGAAGGTATGCAGCCTTCTTATGAAAAATGACACAAAATGCCGTATTTTGGAGCAGTTGTACAGAGAAAACAGCAAAAAGAGAATTTTAAGAATATGCGGTACAAAGACGCAGGCCGCTATTGCACAGATAAAAAATGCAGACACAGGAATTATTGTGTCAGGTGTATTGCAGGTGAACTGTGTGAATATTGTGGAGGACGATGGCTGTCCGATAGAGATGCATACAGACTCTGTGCCGTTTGAACAGTTTGTTGAGATACCCGGCATGGACGCCAACACCTGCTGCGAGGTAAATGTGCAGGTAGACCAGGTGCAGGTCAATCTTCTGGACAACAGCGAATATGAAATTAAGGGTGTTGTCAGCATAAATGCTATTGCCCTGCAGCAGGATGAAGTGTCAGTCATAACATCGGTGGAGCAGGAAAAGAACGCGCCTGAAACTGAGGCTGAAGCAGCTTTGGTCGGCTATATAGTGCAGAAGGATGATAAAATGTGGGACATTGCAAAAAGATACCGCACCACTGTTGAAAACATAATGGAAATAAACGCTCTGACCTCAGATAGCATCAAACCTGATGATAGACTTATAATAGCGCGTATGTGAATCATAAATTAGGGGCAAAATACCTTTTGACCCTCATATCCTTATATAAAATGTGGAAAATTCTGTAAATTTACAAAAAGATGTGGAAAAAAGATTCATTTTGTGCGATAATATATCCGAATGTATATTGAACGTAAATTGTGGAAGGAAAGGTCAATCTGACCGTCGTATTACAGGAGGAATAAAATGAATCAGAAATGGACACGTGCTATATGTACGGTGTTAACATCGGCACTCGTTTTTACAGGACCGGCAGTAGAGGGCACTACATTTAGCGGATACATAAACAGTGGACTTGAGAAGGTATATGCCAAGACACAGAAGCAGAAGGATGCAGAGAAGAAGAAGTCACAGGCTGAGCAGGATCTCAAGGATAAGAAGAATGAGATTAATGGTCTAAAGGATCAGCAGCAGACTACTGCTGATGATATAAAGAATAAATCCGCAAAGCTTGATGAGATTCTTGCAGCACAAAAGAAGCTTCAGAAAGATATCACAAGCAAACAGGCAGAGATAGAGCAGAATCAGAAGGATCTTGCAGCAGCTCAGGAAAAGCAGCAGGAGCAGTATGACGCTATGAAGAAGCGTATACAGTTCATGTATGAAAACAGCGCTGAGGACAATATCTGGACAGCAATTATTGAGTCAAATGGTATCACAGATATGCTCAATCGTATAGAGTACGTGTCAGATGTATATGATTCGGATCGTGCTCTTATGGATTCTTATCAGGCAGCAGTTGAGCAGGTGAAGGAGATTGGTACTAAGCTTGATAACGACATGAATGAGCTCACAGCCATGCAGGATGACTATGAGAAGCAGCAGGCAGATGTCGAGGCGGCTATAGTAGCTCTTGAAAACCAGAAGGAGCAGTATGCAAGCCAGATAGCTCAGGCACAGCAGCAGGCAGATAATTATCAGAATATCATTACGGCACAGGGCAAAATCATTCAGGAGCAGGAAGCAGCGGCAGCAGCCGCAGCCGCTGCCAGAGCGAATAGTTCATCAAGCAGTTCAAGCTATGATGGTGGTGGAGCCGGCAAGGGCGGAAGCATTGCCAGTGATTATGCATCAGGCGGTGGAAAGAACCCGAGTGCTTCAACAGGAGTTTCAGGAAGCTCTGTGGTATCATACGCTATGCAGTTTGTGGGCAATCCATATGTATGGGGTGGAAACAGTCTTACAAACGGTGTAGACTGTTCAGGCTTTGTACATGAGGTATATGCACATTTTGGTATCAGCACACCGAGATATTCACAGGCATTTAAGTCTGTGGGACAGGCCGTATCCTTCGATAATATACAGCCGGGAGACGTAGTGGTATATCCGGGACATGTAGCTATATATGCAGGTGGTGGTGTGATAGTGGAGGCACAGTCCACAAAGGCAGGCATCACAGCAAACAGAAGCGTGCAGTGTCATACAATACTTGCTATACGACGTCTTGTATAGGATGGTTAGGAGCCGATAAGTATATTTATTATACTTACCGGCTCTTTTTTCAGGAAACAAACACATTGCAATAAACGATAGCAATTTCCATCCATAAGGTGTATTATAGAGACAGACGGCACCAATTCGCACAAAACGAACTAGCAAGCCTGTAAATAAAGTAAGAAAAGCAGGAGGAACAAGCCATGCAGATGGAACAATTACAAAAAGACATGATTGCAGCAATGAAAGCAAGAGACAAGGTAAGAAAGGATGCTATATCCTCACTTGTATCGGCAGCCAAAAAGGCGGCAATAGATGAGGGCTGCAGAGACAATATACCGGAGGAGCTTGTCAACAAGGTCATCCTTAAGGAAATGAAATCCGTGAAGGAGCAGATTGACACATGCCCTGCCACAAGAACAGATCTGCTTGATGAGTACAATACCAGATATGCAATCTTTGAGGAGTACGCTCCTGCAATGATGTCGGCAGAAGAGGTAGAAAAGGAGCTCACAGAGCAGTTCTCGGATGTAATCGCAACAGGAAACAAAGGACAGATAATGAAGGCAGTCATGCCGCATTTCAAGGGTAAGGCTGACGGAAAGGTCATAAATCAGGTGGTTGCAAAGCTTTGCGCAAAATAAGAAAACACATCACAACAATTATACTTGCAGTGCTGGCTGTCATAGCCGGTGTGTATGCATATAATTATCATGATATGAAGCAGAATATTGTATACAATGAGCATCTGGATGACGTGGCTGTTACCGTGAATGGGAAAGAGCTGACACTGCGCGATATGGCATTTTATGTGGCATTTGAGGAGATGAATGTCGAGAAGCAGGCCCTTGTGTATGATTCCGGTAATCCAAACAAGTATTGGAATATCCACACAAACGGTGAATTTGTCCGTGTTACAGCGCGTAAAGCAGCTATGTCCATGGCCATTCACGATGAGATTTTTTATGAGATGGCCAAAAAAGAGAGCATTACACTTACTGACGACGAGAAAGAAGCTTTGAAAAACTCAGAGAAGGACTTCTGGTATGATTTGTCTGATATAGATGGTGCAAAGAAGCTTGGAGTCGAAAAAAATGACATTTACTCGTCCATGGAAAAGTCTGCAATAGCCCGGAAATATCAGGAAATATATGCAGGGCTTGACAATGCCGATATAACGGATTATGATTTCTCGGGAGGCAGATATAAGAAGCTGCTGGAGAAAAATAACTATAAAATAAAAGAAAAAGTGTGGAAAAGAGTCGATATGGGAAACGTTACTCTTGATCACTAGAAAGAAGATTTTATGTCAACAAAAATTGGAAGAAATGACCCTTGCTGGTGTGGCAGCGGAAAGAAATATAAGACCTGTCATGCGGCATTTGATATGAAGCTTGAAAAGCTTGCTGAGGCACATCATAAGATACCGAGCCATTCAATCATCAAGACACCTGACCAGATAGCGGGAATAAAGGAGAGCGCCAAGATAAATGTCGCAGTGCTCGACTACATAGGAGAGCATATCCACGAGGGTATGAACACCGCAGAGATTGATAAAATAGTCTATGATATGACCACCAGCATGGGCGGCATCCCTGCACCACTCAACTATGAGGGTTATCCTTACAGCGTATGTACATCGGTAAATGAGCAGGTTTGTCACGGATTTCCTTCAAAGGACGTCATCTTAAAGGATGGTGACATCATAAATGTAGACTGTTCTACAATTTTAAACGGATATTTTTCGGATTCATCAAGAATGTACTGTATCGGAAATGTAAGCCCGGAGAAGAAAAAGCTCGTTGAAGTCACAAAGGAGTGTGTGGAGCTCGGACTCAAAGAGGTAAAGCCATGGGGCTTCCTCGGAGATATGGGACAGGCAGTGCACGACCATGCATTTGCAAATGGTTACACAGTGGTGCGCGAAATCGGTGGACACGGAGTGGGACTTGAATTTCACGAGGATCCGTGGGTGGGCTACAACACCAAGCGCGGCACCGACATGGTCATGGCACCCGGCATGATATTTACCATCGAGCCAATGGTCAACATGGGCAAGGCCGATATCTACGTAGATGACAAGAACAACTGGGAAGTATACACCGATGACGGACTTCCATCAGCTCAGTGGGAAATCATGGTACTTGTCACAGAGGATGGCCATGAGGTGCTGAGCTGGTAAACCGGTAAGTACCCTAAATTTACCGGAGAGTATGCGGTGTGTTCCGAAGAAAAATATAAACTGCCACGGCGTTCCATAAAATGTGGATGCGATAATTCATAGCAAACTATCAATAAACTATCCGCAAATGGATGCCGTGGCTGATTTTATATTTTTCTGAGGAATATACTGCATGCTAGGCCGGTCCTCACAGCCTGAATATGCGAAGCCCCTATAAACTTGTATTCACCCCATTTATGGTCGCATTCTCATTCTCCCTCATAGGAATGACGAGACACTTCTCCCCATTGATGACCTGCGCATGAATCTGTGAAGCCTTCTCCGGCTTTACATGAAGCACCACATCATAGGTCTTAATTTGGGCAGTGTAATTATCAATCTCTTCCTGCTTCTCAAGAAGCTGTGAGGTGCGCTCTTCAATCTGATTATTTTTCTCCTGGATAACAGAATCTTTCTCCTCAAGCTGCGCATTTTTTTCATTGAGTTCGAGAGTTAAATCGCCGACCTGACTCTCAAGAGCAAGCTTTTCCACGCGGATTTCATTAGCTGCAAGAGCCTTTGAATCAATGACATTGGCTGCGATAGGCGGCTTGTCACCGAAGGCCTCATTGACGGATTTTTCAATGCGTGAAATCTTTTCCTCAGAGACATGGCAGTCACTAAGCACCTTGTTCATAGCCTCGCTGTCGAGAATGAACGGATCGTCGTCATCATCGTGAGTCTCAGCGTAGTCATCGGCCATCTCGGACAGATTCTGCTGGATATCAAGCAGCTTGTCATCAGTGCTTTCGTCCTCAGCACCTAGCACGTTTCTGACGATTGAATGAAAAGCCATCTTCTGCTCAGTAGCTGTGCGCTCCACACCGCAGCCGAGGCCGTTTGTCATAAACTCAGAGTGAGGCTCCTTGGTATTTTTCGTATAGAAAGAGTGGAGTGTATGTCAGTGCTCCTATCATTGAAGGCAGGGAATAAAAAGCCTGTCTCAGGTGCGCCGACCACCCAGTCCCTTATGCGGGCTCCGATACGCTGCTCCTTTTCCAGATAGCCAAGGCCCGGCTTTGAAAGTGTGACAGGGCAGATGGCGCAGAGCATGTATTTGTACACCTCCTCGGACTCATCCACGTTGATGTTGTCCTTTGTGCGTGTCATGACATCGTAGCTGTCGAGATACAAAAGAATCAGATAGTTCCCGGCCTCATCGTAGGTGTCGATGACCAGATCATAGTATGTATCGAGCAGAGTCTCATCATTAAGCTCGCTGTCGCGAAGCGCCATGAGAATCTGCTGGCGGCCTCCGACCTCTTCCTCCTCAAGCGGAAACTGCAGATTGAGCAGGTTGTTTCCGAGAGTGCCGGAAAGCACCTTGTTTGAAATCTCCAGATATTTGTAGTATTCATCCTCCTCCAGAGTGAGAAATTTGCCACCGAATTTGCAGACCTTTTCATGGTTGCAGTCCACGTAGCAGCCGACCAGCCGGGTGAATGTTGCCTGGTCTTTTTTTAATCTTCGTTTTAGTTCCAATACTTCTTTTTTGTTCATATTATCCTCGCATTATTTCCATACCATTCAAAAATTTCCGTAATCACATTATATGTATGGAATAAATATTTGTCAATTGAGTGGCACTATTTGTTACTGTCCGGACGCAAGCTTGACACCACGCTGTCAATAAAGAAAAAAGATGACAGACCAACCACAAAATGCTATAATTTAGGAAATCGACAGATTATGATATAAAGGCTGACACAGAGACATCCACAGGTGTCTCTGTTCTTGGATTGAGGCATATATGGAGCAGAACATGACAAACAATCACATTACAATAGGCATTCTCGCACATGTAGATGCGGGAAAGACAACCCTGTCTGAGGCCATGCTCTACAGCACCGGGCAGATCCGCTCACTCGGGCGCGTGGACCATCAGGATGCATATTTAGACAACGATGCGCAGGAGCGTGAGCGTGGAATAACCATTTTTTCAAAGCAGGCAAGGCTTGATATTTCGCGAGGTACAAATGCAGCAGATACAGCCGGTGCATGGCATGTAGTGATGCTTGATACACCGGGGCATGTGGATTTCTCGGCAGAGATGGAGCGTACCCTTCAGGTGCTCGACTATGCAATACTTGTAATCAGCGCAACTGATGGAGTGCAGGGGCACACGCGCACACTGTGGAGACTTTTAAAGCACTATAACGTGCCGACATTTATTTTTGTAAACAAGATGGATATGCAGGGCACGGATGCGGAGAAAGTGCAGGCAGAGCTAAAGAGCGAGTTGAGTGATGGCTGCGTGGATTTTTCTTCACAGGATTTATTTGATGAGCTTGCCATGTGCAGCGAGCCTCTTTTAGATGAATTTATGGAATCGGGAGAGCTTGTGGATGCACATATTGCGCAGGCGGTGGCTCAAAGGGAGGTGTTTCCCTGCTTTTACGGCTCGGCACTTAAGCTCGACAGAGTGGATACGCTGCTTCAGGGGCTTTCGCGGTTTATGTGTGAAAGAAATTACCCTGACGATTTTTCTGCCCGCGTATACAAGATAGGCAGGGATGACAGAGGCAGCAGGCTGACATTTTTAAAGGTTACCGGAGGCTGTCTTAGGGTCAGGGACAAAATAGAAGTATAAAGCTCATGGCGGTGACGAGGCAAAAGGCATTCTGATTGAGAAAATCGATCAGATAAGAAAGTATTCCGGTGAAAAATATGAGATAGCTGATGTGGCAGAGGCGGGTGAGATAGTTGCTGTCACAGGTCTTAGCTCGACATTTCCGGGGCAGGGGCTGGGTAGTGAGCTGCAGTCCAATATGCCAATCCTTGAACCGGTACTAAACTATAGGATGATTCTGCCGGACGATGTAAATCCGGCGGCATTTATGGAAAAGCTAAAGCAGCTTGAGGAGGAGGATCCACAGCTTTACATAGTGTGGGTGGAGGAATTTAAGGAAATCCATGTGCAGCTCATGGGACAGGTGCAGATGGAGGTGCTTGTACGTCTCATAAAGGACAGGTTTGGTGTTGTTGTCACATTCGGACCGGGCAGCATTGTATACAAGGAAACGATAGCAAGGGCTGTCGAGGGAGTAGGACACTTTGAGCCGTTGCGCCACTATGCAGAGGTGCATCTGCTTTTGTCACCTGCAGAGCGTGGCAGTGGAATCACAGTCACATCCACCTGCAGTGAGGATGTGCTCGACAAAAACTGGCAGCGCCTTATAGCTACACACGTTGAGGAAAAGGAGCACAGGGGCGTACTCACAGGCTCAGCGCTTACCGATGTGAAGGTCACTATTCTTACAGGAAGAGCACATGTAAAGCACACGGAGGGAGGCGATTTCCGCCAGGCTACATACAGAGCAATCCGCCAGGGGCTTAAATCCACAGAGAGCGTGCTGCTTGAGCCATACTACAGCTTTATCCTACAGGTGCCGATGGAGTATGTCGGCCGTGCAATGACAGATCTGGAGCAGAGATTTGCAAGAGCCGAGAGCCCGCAGTTTGCCACAACCGCTGCGAGGGAGATGGCAACAATTACAGGAAAGGCACCGGTTGCGACAATGCAGGATTATGTGAGTCTGGTGCATGCGTATACAAAGGGGCTCGGGCACCTGACACTGGAGCTGTGGGGTTATGATGAGTGTCACAATCCTGCGGAGGTGATTGCGCAGATGCACTATGACAGCGAGGAGGATTTCCGCAATCCGACAGGCTCGGTATTTTGTGCGCACGGCTCAGGCTACGTGGTGCCGTGGGATGAGGTCCCGGAGCATATGCACCTGCCGTTTGTCTACCACGGAGATGAGTCTGAGGAGGCACTTGCAGCGAGTGCCCGCACGCAGAATGCATTTTCAGCGGAGGATGCGCAGGCGCTTGCCGGAAACCGCCGCAGGACGAGCTTTGAGAAAGCTGTTTCAGGTATGTCATCAGTGGAGCTTGATGCGCAGCTTGCAGATGTTTATGCCAGGGAGTTTGGCATGGGCAAAAACGATATCGCAGAGGATCAGAGGCGCAAATGGTCAGGCAAAAAGAAAAATGAGTATGAAGGCCTAAGTGGTAAACCGCGCACCGTAAAGCATGATAAGCACGGCAATCCGATTTATCCGAAGAAATCCCCGGGGGAAGAGTACCTGATAGTTGACGGATATAATATAATATTTGCATGGGAGGATTTAAAGGAGCTCTCGCACATAAACATAGATTCGGCGAGAGACGCACTGAAGGATGTTTTATCGGATTACCAGGGCTATAAGGGCTGTCATCTGCTGCTGGTGTTTGATGCGTACAAGGTGAAGGGCAATGCCGGAAAGAGAGAGACCTTCCACAACATAGAGGTTGTGTATACAAAGCAGGACGAGACAGCCGATGCATTTATTGAAAAGACTGTGTTTGGCATACGTGACAGGTACAAGGTAACAGTGGCAACCTCGGACGGACTGGAGCAGCAGACGGTCATGAGCCTGGGTGCACTGCGAATGTCAGCCCGCGAGCTTAAGGAGCATATTGAGATGACGAAGAGGAACGGGATGGAGGCATTCATATCAGGATAAACCCTCATATCATATTATAATAGTAAACATGCAAGATCATCAGAGACAAGGAGACAAGGAAAATGGTAGTAAACGAAAGCATGTACCAGCTCGGAAGCGTGCGCTCAGCAATCAGGGAGCTTTTCGAGTATGGTAAAAAAAGAGCAGCAATTGTAGGTAAGGAAAATGTATATGATTTCTCAATAGGAAACCCGAGCATACCGGCTCCGCAGATAGTAAACGACACAATAAAGGAGCTTGTGACAGATTATGATTCTGTTGCGCTGCACGGCTACACCTCAGCACAGGGAGACATGGAAACGAGAGCGGCGATAGCTGAATTTTTGAACAATACACACGGCACACATTTTAATGCAGACAAACTTTTTACATGACAATGGGAGCGGCGGCATCGCTGTCAATCTGCTTTCGTGCATTGACAAGTGACGCATATGATGAGTTTATTACCATAGCGCCATATTTCCCGGAGTACAAGGTATTTGTGAATGCAGCAGGCGCAAGACTTGTAGAGGTGCCTGCAGACACAGAGCATTTTCAGATAGATTTCGATGCGCTTGAGGAGAGAATCAATGAGCACACCAGAGGTGTCATAATCAATTCACCAAACAACCCATCCGGCACAGTATATTCTGAGGAGACCATCAAAAAGCTCTCAGACCTCCTTGAGAAAAAGTCTAAGGAGATAGGAAGACCGATATTCATCATCGCAGATGAGCCGTACAGAGAGATAGTCTACGACGGAATCAAGGTACCGTTTGTGACCAAATATTACGACAACACACTGGTATGCTACTCATACAGCAAGTCACTTTCGCTGCCGGGAGAGAGAATAGGATATGTCCTCGTGCCTGATGAGGTGTACGATAAGGCTGAGCTGTATGCAGCTGTCTGTGGTGCGGGAAGAGCACTCGGTTACGTGTGCGCACCAAGCCTGTTCCAGAAGATGATAGTAAAATGCCAGGGGGCAACCGGTGATATCAATGCCTACAAAGAAAACAGAGACCTTCTGTACGAGGGACTTACAAGGATAGGCTATCACTGTTTCAAGCCGGACGGAGCATTTTATATGTTTGTAAAGGCACTCGAGGATGACAGCAATGCATTCTGCGAGAAGGCAAAGGAGGAGGATGTGCTCGTAGTAGCAGCAGACGGCTTCGGCTGTCCGGGCTGGGTGAGAATATCATACTGTGTGGACAGGGAAATGATAAAGCGCTCCATGCCTGCGTTTGAAAAGATATACAACAAGTATAATAAATAATAGTTATAAAAAAATAATCCGAAAAAACGCCGAAAATTGCCTAAAAAATATGCAATTTTCGGCGCTTTCATTATGCGGTTTTCACAAAGTTGTCTCCGTGTGGCCGCTGTGTGACCGTTGTGTGACCATTATTTTGTATAATGGAATAAAGAGTGGGAATATAAATAAAATCATAACGGAATAGTTATAAAAAATACAATAGAAAAGGAGATATGAGAGTGTTTAATAAAAAACTTAACAGGTTACTAGCAATCATGCTAGCTTCTGTAATGGGTGCGACATCGCTTCCGGCAACACCGGTAAGTGCTGATACACCATCTTCAGAGTATGATATATCTAACGACGCAGCCTCGGATGATATATCTGACAGTAAAATTCCAGATGAACAGGATTCGGATAATAATGCCACCGAGGAAAAACAGCCACAGCAGCTGACGGTAGAGTATACACCGGCGGATGATATTTATGTGGGGAACAAAGTTGTTCCGGTGGTAAAATCCGACAGGGCGGATGCAGCCGTTGACAATTTAAAATACACTGTTGTAGAAGGCAAAAATCTGATTGAAAAGGATGCAGACTTTGCATCAAATGGTATATGGACAGCAAAGGATACCGGAACTGTAAGGATAAAGGTGACAAAAGCAGAAGATGACAAATATAAGTCAGCAGAGGCAGAATATACTGTTACCATCAAAGAATATGATTACAGCAGTATGAATAACAGCCTGACAGGGACAATGCTGCAGGGTACACAGTTTTATGTAGAAGCACCTACATTATCGCTGGCAAGTGACAATCAGGCGGTATATGTGGTTAGAAAAGGTGATGAATGGATTGAAGCTGATAAATATCAGCTTATGCCACAGCAGGGTGATAACAGACAGACTCTTGTAATAGCACGTAAGGACAAGGAAAGCGGAGCTATCACAGATATTGGAAGTCTGCAGCTCGACTACAAATATGATACACAGCCTCCAAAGATAACATTGAATCCAAAGGAGGATGATAAACCTGCTTTCACAAAGGATGCTGTGGATTATTATGGAAATGTCAGAAAAGTAGACATGAATATCCACGATGTCTCTTTGGATGATGGTTCCACACAGCTTTGGGTAAAGGTTGATGACCGGGAAGAATTCGATGTATTTGATGTCGATAATGCCCAGAAGCTGATTGATGCAGGAATAGAGTATAGTGACTGGATCGTGACAGGGGCTGATTATAGCAGCTGCATCACATTTGGTACAAAAGCGGATGAGGAACACAAATATCAGATAATCAGAATGTATGCGAAGGATCAGGCGGAGCATGAGTGTAATGATACAAGCTCAATAGAGCAGCCGTTTTATGTGGATAGAAAAGCGCCTTCAGGTACTATTGGATATGATGCTGATTTAATAGACGAGCAGAATATGGCCAGTCAGCAGGCAGCAAAGGTATATGGACAGCTGGAGGATATCAGCGGAATAAAGCAGGCATTCTACTATGTGAATAAATCAGATGAAAGTGGCAGTATTTTAAATGATGAGCAGGTAAAAGCGCTTGATGATTCAGCATGGAAGCCGTTAAAGCTTATCGAGGATACATATGATGCCCGATATAAGTACAAGATTAATACATCTGATCTGAAGGATACTTCATATAACGTATACGTAAAGGCTCAGGACAATTGTAATGGCGAGACAGCATTTTTCTCCACAGCGAAGCTGGTTGTTGATACCCTGCCACCGGAGCTTACAGTGTCACAGGATACCATGACAGCAGCCAATGAAAAAGGCTGGCATAAGGATGATATAAGCTATATCGTTAAAGCTGATGACAGCTTATCAGGAATTAAGAGTGTTGAATACACTGTATTTGATGGGAAAAGGAAAATTGTATCAGGACAGACTGTTGAGCTTGACGCAAGCGGGGAAGGAAGGATAACCATTCCGGCAGCAGAGCAGTTTAACGGAATTGATCTGATGCTTTCAGTAAAGGCAACTGATTATGCCGGTCTTAAGACAGAGGTTAAAGGTGACAGCTTCAAGTTCAGCATGGACAGTCAGTCACCTGATGTCAGTATAGAGCCGGAAGCGGGCAAAAACAGAAAATATTTCAATGACGATGTCCGTATAAAAACAAGTGTAGCTGACAGCATTTCAGGTGTTGTATCAGCAAAATACCAGATAGTGACAGATGATCAGTCAGTATCGGATGATGAAGGTGCATGGAATGAGCTTGATGAATCAGGAATCATAAATGTATCGGCTGAGGCTTATCTGGATAAAAAGGTAGATGTATATGTTAAAGCTGTTGATGAGGCAGGAAACGTGACTGTAGCGGATTTGACAGCAAGCGGCAGCCAGCCATTTTATATTCACAAGGCAGCGCCTGCAATAACAGTGACATATGGTACATCTGAGCAGCCGGATCCACAGTGCATCAGCAGTGTAAAAGGCACTGAGTATTACAGGGAAAACAGGATTGCAACCATTTCGGTAAAAGAGAATGAGCTTTTCTTTGACCCCGATGAAACAAAAATCAATGTAAAGGTTGATGGAAATGAACAGACACAGTCAGATGCATGGTCTGAAAAGTCATACTGGGTAAAGACAGGCGAGGGAGCAGAAGCTGTTTACAGTAAGCAGCTCGTATTCAATGCAGGACACAAGTATGAGCTGAGTGTCAGTGCAAAAGATTTGTGTGGTAATTCAGATAATGGATTTGAGATAGAAGGAGACAAATCAGCAGAGTTTGTAATTGACGTACAGTCGCCGACAGGAAATATCAGGTTTGACGGACTTTCAACAGGCATGGATACCGTGTGGGATTTATTGCTGCCAAAAGACAAATATGAGATTTCAAGATTTGCTGCCAAGAAGGTTAATATTGCCGGACAGCTTAGAGATGAGCATGGCGGCATCAAGTCAGCAGAGTATTTCGTTTCAGCAGAGGATGCAATAATTGACGTAGACAGTATTCAGGAGGCTGACTGGAAGACACTTTACAGCCTTAATGAGGATGGCACCTTCAGTGAACCGATAGAATGCGAGAACAAAAACTGCGTGGTATATGTCAGGGTTACAGATTTAAGCGGTAATGTTTCATATATCAGCACAAATGGATTGGTAGTTGATACATGCGCACCGGCAATATCAGTCATCACACCTGAGACAGCATCAGGAGTGTACAGTGCAGATGTGCCGGTAAGTATAGAGGTATCAGATGAGAATGCCACAGGAGTTGCATCAGGAATAAAGAGCGTAAACTATACGGTAACAAATATGGGACAGACGACACAGGATGGAACATTATATAGCTATGATAAGACAGCAGCGGGCTTAAAAGATCTGGAAAATCATGTAACAGAGCAATTTGACATAAGCGCGGCTTCAAACAACAGTAATGAAGTGCGTATAGATGTTACCGCAACAGACAATGCAGGAACGGCATACACAGTAACAAAATACATAAAAATAGATACAACAGCACCAACAGTGCAGGTAAGCTATGACAATAACAGTGCAGATACATCATTTGGAGACACAGCATACTTCAAAGCACCGCGAACAGCAACCGTAAAAGTAACAGAGCGTAACTTTGATGCATCAAAGGTAGCAGCGGAAATAAAAGCCGCAGCAGGTAAGGCACCTGCTCTTTCAAACTGGAGCACAGAAGGTGGAAGCGGTAACGGTGATGATACAGTACATGTTGCCACAATATATTACGGACATGATGACGATTACACATTTGGAATCGGAGTAAAAGACATTGCGGGAAATGCCGCAGCAGGAGTGGATTATGCAAATTCGCTTGCACCGACAAAATTTACAATTGATACGACAGCACCTGTTATTTCGGTAGCATATGATAACAACAGTGCATCAAACGGAAACTATTATAATAACAAGAGAACAGCAACTGTGACAATCACAGAGCACAATTTTGATACAAGCAGAATAGCACTGAGCATGACTGCGCAGGATGCAGGAAAATCAGTAGCAGCACCGGCATTTGGAAGCTGGTCAGATAATGGTGATATACATACGGCAACATTAAGCTTTGATGCGGATGCCACATATACATGGTCACTTGCATATACAGACAAAGCCGGCAATAAGGCAAAAGACCTTGCAAAGCAGGAGTTCTGCATAGATACGACAAAGCCTGTTGTAACAATCAACGGAGTAACCCCGGGCTCAGTAAACAATAATTCGGGAAATATGTCATTTGTAATAGAGTGCACAGATACTAATCTTGAATACTTTTCACCGGTGCTTACAGTTGAGGTATATGAAAATAGCAGATTCGTAAGAAAAACGATTACCGGAAATGTGATATCAATTACAAACGGACAACGTGTAGAGTTAGAAATCTCAATGAGGATGGAGTGTATTCACTGACATGCCATGCACAGGATAAGGCCGGAAATTCTTATGAAACAGTCAATATTATAGATGCAGGCGGAAAGCAGGTGACAGAGACTGCAGGGCAGGGAGGAAAATTGTTGGATTTCTCCATAAACAAAGGCGGTTCAATCTTCTCGCTGGATGACAATACGATGAAGCTTGTAAAGGATTACTATGTGCAGAAGGTATACCATGATGTGGTAGTCAGAGAGATAAATCCGGATGAAGTTACCAGCTGTACTGTCAAAGTAAATGGAAAGCACTTAAGCAGGGAACAGACTTCAGTGTGAATAATGTAAGTGAAAGCGATGGCTGGCATAAGTACGAATATGTGATATCAAATGCGGTATTTGAAAAAGAGGGTCAGTACAATATCGTTGTGGAGACAAAGGACAAAGCAGATTCAGTTGCCTACAGTGATGTGAAGAGTGTAAATATTGAATTTATTGTGGACAAGACAGCACCTACATATACATTGACAGGTGTAGATAAAAACAATGAAAACTATATTGGCTCAAAGAATGCAGTATTGATGCCGAAGGATGATGGCGGAAAGCTTGGACGTGTAAAGATTACTGTAGTGGGCAAGGATGACAAAGAAAAAAAGGTTATCAAGGAAATGTCGGGAGAGATATGCTTGACTATCTGGACAAGCATGACGGAAAGATAGAGTTTGAAGTACCTAAGGAGGTGCTCTCTGCAAAAGACGGTGATTCAAGGCTTATGGTAGAGTGTGCAGACTGTTCTGTTGACGAAGGTGGAAAGACCAATGAAGTGAAAAAAATATATGGTAAGGATACAGAAGCAGATACAGAGATTGCCGAAGATGATG
>ENA-OQEG01000008-OQEG01000008.1-human-gut-metagenome-genome-assembly--contig:-NODE-8-length-20971-cov-1.241844_pt1 | contig 20971 bp, 12 predicted proteins | sample MGYA00242793_ERZ504631 | MGnify/ENA primary metagenome ERZ504631 (study PRJEB26092, sample SAMD00036338) | human gut metagenome | host: Homo sapiens | study: EMG produced TPA metagenomics assembly of the... | reverse complement strand
GAAAAATATGCATCCGCAGACGGCAAAGAGCTCAGCATGGTATTCCAGTTCGAGCTGGTTGAGCTGGCAAGCGGAAAATACGGCAAATGGACGGACAAACGCGTACCGCTCAAAGATTTCAAACGCGTCATGACAGCATGGCAGACGGAGCTTGAGGGCAAGGCATGGAACAGCCTCTTCCTTGGAAACCACGACCAGCCGCGCTGCCTGTCCCGTTTTGGCGATGATTCACCGGAATACCGTGTGGTAAGCGCCAAAATGCTGGCTACCTGCCTTCATATGATGCAGGGTACCCCGTACGTATACCAGGGCGATGAGCTCGGCATGAAGAACGTTCCGTTCCACGATCTGTCAGAATTCCGCGATATTGAGAGCATCAACGCGTTCCACGAGCTGACCGGAGCCGGAAAAGTAGCGCCGGACGATATGATGCGCTACCTGAACCTGCGCGGAAGAGACAACGCAAGAACTCCGATGCAGTGGGATGCATCTGCCGAGGCGGGATTCACAACAGGTACGCCGTGGTTCCCGGTGAATAAAAACTATACGGAACTGAACTATGAGGCCGAGGAAAAAGATCCTGATTCCCTGCTGTGGTTTTACCGCAAAATGGTGGCAGTAAGACGACGTGAAGATCTGGAAGAAACCTTCCTCTACGGAACGCTGATTCCGGAATACGAGACGGTAAGCGGCGTTCTGGCGTACCGCAGGAAGGATGAGAAGAATAATATTCTGATCCTTACTACTTCTCTTGCGGATGGCATTACATTGCCATTTACAGACACAATCGAAGAAGTACTTCTGAATAACTATGACACCTGCGAGGCAGGCGAGGAAACGATCCGTCTGCAACCGTATCAGTGTCTGGTGCTGAAGGTGAAGGAATAATTGCAAAAACTAAAACAAAAACCGAAAAATTGGTCCCACAAAAGGAGAAGATCTTTTTGCGGGACCTTTTTTGTGGTACAATACAACAAAAAAATCTATCATGAGGTGTGAAATGGAAAGAGACAACAGAGACGAAGACATGATGCTGAAAGGAACAAAACAGGAAATGCCGGGATTCCGTTTTCGGCTACTCCGGCCGGAGAAGAAACGGGAACTGTGGAATCCGGATTTTGAACTTTTATTTCTGCTTCGTGGGAGTGGAAGAGTCAGCTACGAGGACGGGGAAGTTCACAATCTCCCGATGGGATCTATCTTTGCGATCAACCGGTTTCAGATCTGTGACCTGGATCTGGACGAAGACGGACTTGCTCTGTCGCTCTGCGTTTCAGCGGAGACGATTGATTCATTTCACATTAAGCTGCTGAAATGTGAAGTCAAATGTCAGTCGTTTTTTTATATGGAAGATCAGCAGGAAAAATTTGATTTGATCCGGCGGGATATGGCACGGATCTTTCTTGAGATGTACAAGAATAATGAGGAACAACCGATCTATATGAAAAGCCGTGTGACGGCGCTTCTGGAGGATCTGCTTTTTTACTTTACATCCGGGGAAAAGGTGGAACAGGGCCGGGGCGGAAGGGAACGCATTCAGCGGGCATCAGACTATATTCTGCAGCATTGCCGGGAAGAGATTACGCTGGAGGATCTGGCGGATCATCTTTATCTGAGCCGTGCCTATATTTCACGGAGCTTTCCGCAGTATTTCGGTGTATCATTTCGGGAGTACGTGACGCAGGTGCGCCTGGCGCATGCCGTACAGGAAATGCACAGCGGCGCAACGCTGACGGAGATTGCCTATCACAATGGATTTGTCAATGAGACGGCGATGATCCGCGCATTCCGCAAATACCGCGGTATGACACCGAGCGAATACCGGAAGCAGATGGAATATACAGTAAAACAGCGTGAAAAGAAAGGAAAAGAGCGGGAAGAGGCGGCGGGAGACCATGATATTTTCCAGAGTCTCCTGCAGTATGCAGCGGTCACGGAGCAGGAGATTGAGACGATAAATGAGAGTGCCGTTTCCGTGACAGCGGCAGTAAACGGACGGAAACCAAGAGTGGCAGGCCACTGGAAGCGCGTGATCAATGCTGGCTATGCGGCAAGTGTGCTGAACCGCGAGGTGCAGGATGAGCTGGAACAGCTGGTGCAGGAGCTCGGCTATGAGCTGATCCGCGTAAAAGGAATTCTTGATGATGATATGTGCGTACTTCGGCGGAATATGTGGGGCGAGATTCAGTTCTGCTGGAACTATATTGATGAGGTGATCGATTTCATCCTTTCCACGGGAGCGAAGCCGTTGCTGGAATTCGGCCATATGCCGTTGCTGCTGGCAAAAACAGACCCGGGAAGAACGATGCGTCCGGCGCTAAGCAGCTCTCCGCGAGATCTGGCTGAGTGGCGCATGCTGATCAAAAACCTGATGGAACATCTAAGGGAACGGTATGGAATCAACCAGATGCGGCGCTGGATTTTCAACCCGTGGATCAGCGGAGACGTGATCACGATTGATGGAGGAGATGAGTTCTTTGAGACGTGGAAAGCATCGTACGAGGAGATGAAACGTGTGAGCCCGGATCTTGTAACATGTCTTTCCTTTGGTCTTGGACCGGAGGAACATCTCAAAGCCTTTATCGAAACTATGAAGGAAAAGGAATGTGTGCCGGAAATTTTTGCATTCCGCTCGTTTGGCACGGTGATCTATGGAGAGGAAGAGGAGAAAATGAATCTGATCCAGAACAACGAGAGCGTCAATATGATTGTGAGCCGCGACCCGGATTTTCTGCGGAACCGCGGGGAGAAGGTAAAAGGTCTGCTGCAGAAGGCTGGGCTTGGTGCACTGCCGGTTCTGGTGGATGAGTGCAGCAGCAACATCTGGCAGAGGGATCTGTGCAACGATACCTGTTATAAAGCGGCATGGCTGTTTAAAAATCTTCTGGAAAATGAAGAGGCGCTGCAGGGAATTGCGTATTTCTCGGTCAATGACCGTTTGGATGAAGTATTTCCGGCGCGGGAAACGTATCATGGAGGTTTTGGGCTGTTCACGATGAACGGCATTCCAAAGGCGGTCTGCACTGCGCTGCGGCTGCTCGGCAGAATGGGATCTCGTCTGGTGAAGCGTGGGGACGGCTATTTTATCAGCACGGAGCCGGAGAAAAACCAAAGCCAGATTTACCTGTACAACTATGTTCACTACGATATGCTGTACCGCTACCGCCATGCCGTGAATATTTCCCGCACGGACCGTTACCGCGTATTCAATATGGGGGAAATCCGGACCTTTTCAGTGAAACTGACCGGACTGGAACCGGGAAAATATTGCCTGCGGCTGTATAAAGTGACAAAAGAGCACGGCAGCAGCTACGATGCGTGGGTGCGGATGGGAGCTCCGGAGCGGATGAACCGGATGGAGCGCGCGATGCTGTGCCACAGTGCGGACCCGGAATACCGTGTCTGGGAGCAGGAAACCGACCCGGAAGGCAGCCTCACGGTGCAGGAACGCCTGGAGCCGCACGAGACGGCGCTGATTGAGGTGGAGCAGATTCTGTAAAATCTTCAAAAAATTGCACTCGCGGTGGGAGAATACAGAGAAAGAGTGGAAAAAAAGCAACAATATAAGAAGATCTTGCGACAATTCGAGTAGAAAAGGACGAAAATATTGTTTATACTGAAAACAACATAAATGCTAAATTCTACAGAAAAGAGGTATTTCAAAATGGGGAAAATATTTGATTACGATGGCGTGCCGGTGCTGCATACCACATCCGGCGATTTAAAAGGTTATTTTTATGACGGTGTTTACATTTACAAAGGAATTCCGTATGCATACGCAGACCGTTTCCAGATGCCGGTTCCGTCCAAATGGGATGGCGTGAAGGATGCGACAAACTACGGCTTTGTATGCCCGCTTCAGAACCAAGATACACCGAACGGCGAGCTTATGGTTCCGCACCGCTACTGGCCGCAGGATGAGCACTGCCAGTCCTTAAATATCTGGACAAACAAACTTGATCCGGAAGCCAAAAAACCGGTTCTCGTATGGTTCCACGGCGGTGGATACGCAGCGGGATCTTCCATCGAGCAGGTTGCGTATGACGGCGTCAGCATCGCAAAGAAAGGTGATTCGATTCTTGTTTCTGTCAACCACAGACTGAATATTTTAGGATATCTGGATCTGTCTCCGTTTGGGGAAAAATACAAAAACTCCGCAAACGCAGGCCACGCCGATATGGTGGCAGCCCTGCAGTGGGTACATGACAATATTGCCCTGTTCGGCGGCGATCCGGAGAATGTAACCATTTTCGGCCAGTCCGGCGGCGGAATGAAGGTGATTGACCTGATGCAGATTCCATCAGCAGACGGCCTGTTCCAGAAAGGCCTTGTCATGAGCGGTGTTATGGAGGACGATCCGCTCGGCGCAGGAGAGAAAGACGGCACGGAGATTATTACGGCAATGATGAAAGCGCTCGGCTTTGACGATGTGGCTCAGCTGGAAACTGTACCGTATCCGCAGCTTGCTGCTGCATATGCAAAAGTGGCTCCGGCGATTGCACAGAGTGGCGGCTACATCGGCGGCGGCCCGAAAAAGGGCGATTACTTCTATGGAAATCCATTCGACGCAGGCTTCCGTGAGCATGCACATCAGATTCCGATGATGATCGGAACCGTATACGGCGAGTTCGCAACGTTTGCACCGGCAGCTTATGATAAGAACAAACTGACAGCGGAAGAGATTCTGGAAATCCTCAAAAAGGTTTATGGAGACAATGCCGAAAAGGTTCTGGACGCTTTCAAAGAAGCATATCCGGAGAAGAACGGCGTAGATGTTCTTGCCATCGACCGTGCAATGCGTGAGCCGACCGTAAAACTTGCCAAACTGTTCGCAAAAGGCGGCGGCAAAGCATATCTCTACAACTTCGCTCTGGAATTCCCGTTCCAGCACGGCAAGCCGGCATGGCACTGCTCCGATATCCCATATTTCTTCGGAAACGCAGATCTCGTAGAAATTTGTGGCATCCCGGATGTCAGCGATAAACTGGAAAGCGAAATCTTCGGAGCACTTCTTGCCTTCGCAAAGAACGGCACCCCGGATCATGCCGGACTCCCGCACTGGCCGGAAGTAGAAGCAGAGGATGCGGATACCATGGTGTTTGACCGCAAAACGGAAGTAAAACACAACTACGATGATAAAGTGTTTGCAGAGATCAACAAAGTTCTGAAACCATGGAGCTTTATGGACATGATGGCTGACAATATTCAGCATTAAAAAGAACGATTCGACGCGGCATAAGCGAAATCGGGATGGAGCTCTGAAATATTAAAAAATTAGAATAAAAAAAACCGCCTGTTTGATTTGAAAAATAAAAAAATCAAACAGGCGGTTTTTTCTGAAAATTCGGTGCTTTCAATCACATCTAAAGTATTATTCTAACAGGGTCACGGAAGAAAAACCAGTAAAAAACAGATTGTACTGAAAAAAATACAATCTGTTTTGTTGACACACTTGAAAAACATGAATAATCTAGAAAATGACACTATTATGGCAAGATATGCCTAAAACCTTTTGTTCAGGCATGAGCGGTAATAAATATATTATAACACAAGGGGTGACAACGTCAATGGAGAAAAACAGAATACGTCCGATACCTACCGGAAAAAGTATGCGAATGAGTTACCAGAGACAAAAAGAAGTATTGGAAATGCCCAACTTGATTGAAGTCCAGAAGGATTCCTATGACTGGTTCCTGAGAAGCGGACTCAAGGAAGTCTTTGATGACATTTCACCAATCTCCGACTACGGCGGACGGCTGAGCCTTGAATTCGTAGACTTTACACTGTGTGAAGATGACGTAAAATACTCAATCGAAGAGTGTAAACAGCGTGACGCTACTTATGCGGCACCGTTAAAGGTAAAAGTAAGATTATATAATAAGGAAAAAGACGAGATCACAGAGCACGAAATTTTCATGGGTGATCTGCCGTTGATGACAGCAACAGGAACATTCGTTATCAATGGTGCAGAGCGAGTAATCGTCAGCCAGCTGGTACGTTCCCCTGGTATTTATTACGGCATCGCACATGATAAGCTCGGAAAGAGACTGTTCTCCTGTACCGTAATCCCGAACCGTGGAGCATGGCTGGAGTACGAGACCGATTCCAACGACGTCTTCTATGTCCGCGTAGACCGTACCAGAAAAGTTCCGATCACAGTCCTCATCCGTGCACTTGGAGTAAGCTCCAATGCAGAGATCGTAGAGCTGTTCGGTGAAGAGCCGAAGATTCTTGCAAGCTTCACCAAAGATACTTCCACCAACTATCAGGAAGGTCTTCTCGAGCTGTACAAGAAAATTCGTCCGGGCGAGCCTCTCGCAGTAGAAAATGCAGAGAGCCTCATCATGAGCATGTTCTTTGACCCGCGTCGCTATGACCTGGCAAAGGTAGGCCGTTATAAATTCAACAAGAAACTTGCACTGCGCAGCCGTATCCGCAACCAGATCCTCGCTGAGGATGTTGTAGATCCGTCCACCGGTGAAATCCTTGCAGAAAAAGGCACCACCGTTACTCTGGAACTCGCAGACAAGATTCAGAACGCAGCAGTACCGTATGTATGGATTCAGACAGAGGAGAGAAACGTAAAAGTTCTTTCCAACTTAATGGTAGATCTGAAAGCATGGGTAGATGTTGACGAGGAAGAACTTGGCATCAACGAGAAAGTATACTATCCGGTTCTGGAAAAGATCCTGGAGGAAAATACCGATATCGAAGAGATCAAACAGGCGATCAAACGTGACATTCACGACCTGATTCCGAAACATATCACAAAGGAAGATATTTTCGCTTCCATCAACTACAACATGCATCTGGAATACGGCGCAGGAAATGCCGATGATATCGACCACCTGGGCAACCGTAGAATCCGTGCCGTAGGTGAGCTGCTTCAGAACCAGTACCGCATCGGTCTGTCCCGTATGGAGCGTGTGGTACGTGAGCGTATGACAACACAGGACATCGACGGAATTTCTCCGCAGTCCCTGATCAATATCAAACCGGTTACAGCTGCAATCAAAGAGTTCTTCGGATCTTCCCAGCTGTCCCAGTTCATGGATCAGAATAACCCGCTTGGAGAGCTGACGCACAAGAGACGTCTTTCCGCCCTTGGACCTGGCGGTCTGTCCCGTGACCGTGCCGGATTCGAGGTTCGAGACGTACACTACTCCCATTACGGAAGAATGTGCCCGATCGAGACTCCTGAGGGACCGAACATCGGTCTTATCAACTCTCTGGCATCGTATGCGCGCATCAACGAGTATGGCTTCGTTGAGGCTCCATACAGAAGAATTGACAAATCAGATCCGAAAAATCCGCGTGTTACCGACGAAGTAGTTTACATGACCGCAGATGAAGAGGATAATTACCATGTAGCACAGGCAAATGAGCCGCTGGATGCAGAAGGACACTTCCTCAACAAGAACGTTTCCGGACGTTATCTGGATGAGACCCAGTCCTACGAGCCGCACATGTTTGATTACATGGACGTGTCTCCGAAGATGGTATTCTCCGTTGCTACGGCGCTGATCCCGTTCCTTCAGAACGACGATGCGAACCGTGCGCTGATGGGATCCAACATGCAGCGTCAGGCCGTACCGCTGATGATCACCGATGCTCCTGTTGTAGGAACCGGTATCGAAGCAAAAGCAGCCGTAGACTCCGGTGTCTGCGTCGTTGCAAAAAAAGCAGGAACCATTTCCTATTCCTGCTCCAACGAGATCCGCATGAACAATGATGACGGAACAAAAGATGTTTACCATCTGACCAAATTCATGCGAAGCAACCAGAGCAACTGCTACAACCAGAAACCGATCGTATTTAAAGGTGACCATGTAGAGGCCGGCGAAGTAATCGCAGACGGTCCGTCTACCTACCAGGGCGAGCTTGCTCTTGGTAAAAACCCGCTGATCGGATTTATGACCTGGGAAGGATATAACTACGAGGACGCCGTACTCTTAAGCGAGCGTCTGGTACAGGATGATGTTTACACTTCCATCCACATCGAGGAGTACGAGGCAGAGGCCCGTGACACCAAGCTTGGACCGGAAGAGATCACAAAAGACGTTCCGGGCGTCGGCGATGAAGCCTTAAAAGACCTGGACGAGCGTGGAATCATCCGCATCGGTGCAGAGGTACGTGCCGGTGATATTCTGGTCGGAAAAGTAACTCCGAAGGGAGAAACCGAGCTGACCGCAGAGGAGCGTCTGCTCCGTGCCATCTTTGGCGAGAAAGCAAGAGAAGTACGTGATACTTCCCTGAAAGTACCGCACGGTGAGTATGGTATCATCGTGGACGCCAAAGTATTTACCCGTGAAAACGGCGACGAACTTTCTCCTGGAGTAAACCAGGCAGTCCGCATCTACATCGCACAGAAGAGAAAAATCTCTGTCGGCGATAAGATGGCTGGTCGTCACGGAAACAAGGGTGTCGTTTCCCGTGTACTTCCGGTAGAGGATATGCCGTTCCTGCCGAACGGACGTCCGCTGGACATCGTGCTGAATCCTCTGGGTGTGCCGTCCCGTATGAACATCGGACAGGTGCTGGAGATCCACCTGAGCCTTGCAGCAGCAGCGCTTGGATTTAACGTATCCACCCCGATTTTCGACGGCGCAAACGAGAAAGATATTCAGGATACCCTGGAACTGGCAAACGATTATGTAAACATGGAATGGGATGCATTCTCCGAGAAATATAAAGATATTCTGCTTCCAGAAGTATATCAGTATCTGGAAGAGCATCTGGATCACAGAGAACTGTGGAAGGGTGTTGATATCGCAAGAGACGGTAAGGTACAGCTTCGCGACGGACGTACCGGTGAGCCGTTCGATGGAAGAACGACAATCGGACACATGCATTACCTGAAACTGCATCACCTGGTAGACGATAAGATTCATGCCCGTTCTACCGGCCCATACTCCCTCGTTACACAGCAGCCTCTGGGTGGTAAAGCTCAGTTCGGTGGACAGCGTTTCGGAGAGATGGAGGTTTGGGCTCTTGAGGCGTACGGTGCATCCTACACGCTGCAGGAGATCCTGACTGTGAAGTCTGACGATGTGGTTGGCCGTGTGAAGACATACGAAGCCATCATCAAGGGCGACAATATTCCGGAGCCTGGTATTCCGGAATCCTTCAAAGTATTGTTGAAAGAGCTGCAGTCCCTGGCACTCGATGTCCGCGTACTGCGTGATGACAATACCGAAGTTAAAATTATGGAATCAGTTGATTACGGTGATACCAACCTGAACCACATCATCGAGGGAGACCGTTACTCTGACAGAGAGGACGAGAGATTTGGCGACTATGGATTCTCCAAGAAAGAATTTGACGGAGAAGAAATGGTAGATGTGGAAGAGGATGAAGAAGAAGACTCTTATCTTGATCTGGATGAAAGTTCAGATGATGACATGTAACTTGTAGATCTTCGCTTTGCGAGGAAAGGGGTAATCAAATGCCAGAAACAGCAAAAAAAAGAAAATTACCAGATGAGCTTTGATGCCATCAAAATAGGACTTGCCTCCCCGGAGAAAATCCGGGAGTGGTCCCATGGCGAGAAAAACCGGAGACCATCAACTACAGAACGCTGAAACCGGAAAAAGACGGTCTGTTCTGTGAAAGAATCTTCGGACCAAGCAAAGACTGGGAGTGCCATTGCGGTAAATATAAGAAAATTCGCTACAAAGGCGTAATCTGCGACCGATGCGGCGTAGAAGTAACAAAATCCAGTGTGCGCCGTGAGCGTATGGGACACATTGAGCTGGCAGCTCCGGTATCCCACATCTGGTATTTCAAAGGAATTCCGTCCCGTATGGGACTGATCCTGGATCTGTCTCCGAGAACTCTGGAAAAGGTTCTGTATTTCGCAAACTACATCGTTCTTGATGCAGGCGATACCAAATTACAGTACAAACAGGTTCTGACCGAGAAAGAATACCAGGATGCCAGAGAGGAGTTCGGAAACAGCTTCCGTGCAGGTATGGGTGCGGAATCCATCAAAGAGCTTCTGATGGCAATCGATCTGGAAAAAGAGTCTGCTGAATTAAAGGCAGGTCTTAAAGATTCTACCGGACAGAAGAGAGCCCGCATCATCAAGAGACTTGAGGTTGTTGAGGCATTCCGTGAGTCCGGAAACCGTCCGGAGTGGATGATTCTTGATGCGGTTCCGGTTATTCCGCCGGATCTGCGTCCTATGGTACAGCTTGACGGAGGACGTTTTGCAACATCTGACCTGAATGACCTGTACCGCCGTATCATCAACCGTAACAACCGTCTGAAGAGACTGCTGGAGCTCGGTGCACCGGATATCATCGTGCGCAACGAGAAACGTATGCTCCAGGAGGCAGTTGATGCCCTGATCGACAACGGCCGCCGCGGCCGTCCGGTAACCGGTCCTGGAAACCGTCCTCTGAAATCTCTGTCCGACATGCTGAAAGGTAAATCCGGCCGTTTCCGTCAGAACCTTCTTGGTAAACGTGTTGACTACTCCGGCCGTTCTGTTATCGTCGTAGGACCGGAACTGAAGATTTACCAGTGCGGTCTGCCGAAAGAAATGGCAATCGAGCTGTTTAAACCGTTCGTTATGAAAGAGCTGGTTTCCAACGGCACTGCACATAACATCAAAAATGCAAAGAAAATGGTCGAGAAACTCGAGCCGCAGGTATGGGACGTTCTCGAGGACGTCATCAAAGAGCATCCGGTTATGCTGAACCGTGCCCCTACCCTGCATCGTCTGGGTATCCAGGCGTTCGAGCCGATTCTGGTAGAAGGTAAAGCGATTAAGCTGCACCCGCTGGTTTGTACCGCATTCAACGCCGACTTCGACGGTGACCAGATGGCTGTCCATCTGCCGCTGTCTGTAGAAGCGCAGGCAGAGTGCCGTTTCATGCTTCTTTCTCCGAACAACCTGCTGAAACCGTCCGATGGTGGTCCGGTAGCCGTTCCTTCCCAGGATATGGTTCTTGGTATCTACTATCTGACACAGGAGCGTCCGGGCGAGAAGGGCGAAGGAAGCTTCTTCCGCGATATGAACGAAGCCATCCTGGCATACGAGAACGGATACATTACCCTGCAGACCAAGATTACCATCCGCTGCGAAAAAGAGATGGAAGATGGTACTGTAATGCAGCAGAACGTAAGCTCCACACTCGGAAGATTCCTCTTCAATGAGATTCTGCCGCAGGATCTGGGATACGTAGACCGTACGGTTCCGGGTAACGAGCTTGCGCTTGAGGTTGATTTCCTCGTTGCAAAGAAACAGCTGAAACAGATTCTGGAAAAAGTCATCAATACACACGGAGCTACCAAAACCGCAGAGGTTCTGGACTATATCAAGCAACCGGATATAAATACTCCACCCGTGCAGCCATGACCGTATCCATTTCCGATATGACCGTGCCGCCGCAGAAGCCGGAGATGCTCGCCGAAGCACAGGCAACGGTAGACAAGATTACAAGAAACTTCAAACGTGGTCTGATTACAGACGAAGAGCGTTACAAAGAGGTTGTAGATACCTGGAAGAAGACCGACGATGCGCTGACAAAAGCATTGCTCGACGGACTGGATAAATACAATAACATCTTCATGATGGCTGACTCCGGAGCCCGTGGTTCCGATAAGCAGATCAAACAGCTGGCTGGTATGCGAGGACTGATGGCCGATACAACCGGACACACCATCGAGCTGCCGATCAAGTCAAACTTCCGTGAAGGTCTTCAGGTACTGGAATACTTCATGTCCGCACATGGAGCACGAAAAGGTATGTCCGATACCGCGCTTCGTACCGCCGACTCTGGTTACCTGACCCGTCGTCTGGTAGACGTTTCTCAGGACCTGATCATCCGTGAAATCGACTGTGCCGAGGGCAAGGACGAAATTCCGGGTATGTGGGTCAGCGAGTTCACAGACGGAAAAGAGCAGATCGAGAGTCTGCAGGATCGTATCACAGGCCGTTTCTCCTGCGAGACGATCAAAGACAAGGACGGCAACGTCATTGTAAAAGCAAACCATATGATCACCCCGAAACGTGCTGCCCGTGTCATCAAAGACGGCATCAACGAGAACGGTGAGCATTATACAAAAGTAAAAATCCGTACCATTCTTACCTGCCGTTCCGGTAACGGAATCTGCGCAAAATGCTATGGTGCCAACATGGCAACCGGCGAGGCAGTACAGGTTGGTGAGTCTGTCGGAATTATCGCAGCACAGTCGATCGGTGAGCCTGGTACACAGCTGACCATGCGTACCTTCCATACCGGTGGTGTTGCCGGTGGAGATATCACACAGGGTCTTCCTCGTGTCGAGGAGCTTTTCGAGGCAAGAAAGCCGAAAGGACTTGCCATCATCACCGAAATCGCCGGTGTTGCACAGATCAAAGACACCAAGAAGAAACGCGAAATCGTTGTTACCAATCCGGAAGACGGCGTATCCAAGACATACCTGATCCCTTACGGATCCCGTATTAAGATCGCAGACGGAACTGTTCTGGAAGCCGGAGACGAGCTGACCGAAGGTTCTGTCAACCCGCACGATATCCTGAAGATCAAAGGTGTACGTGCCGTTCAGGATTACATGATCCGCGAGGTACAGAGAGTTTACCGTCTGCAGGGTGTAGAAATCAACGATAAGCATATCGAGGTTATCGTTCGCCAGATGCTGAAGAAGATCCGCATCGAGGAGAACGGAGATACCGAATTCCTTCCGGGCGACATGGTAGACTTCCTGGATTACGACGAGACCAACAAAGCTCTGATCGCAGAAGGCAAAGAGCCGGCAGAAGGAAAACAGGTACTGCTTGGTATCACCAAAGCATCCCTGGCATCCGATTCCTTCCTGTCCGCAGCATCCTTCCAGGAGACCACCAAGGTTCTGACCGACGCTGCTATCAAGGGTAAGGTTGACCATCTGGTAGGCCTGAAAGAGAACGTTATCATCGGTAAACCGATCCCGGCCGGTACCGGTATGAAGTGCTACAGCAACATTCATCTGAATACCGACAGCATGATCGAGGAAGAAGAGGACGAGGATCTGATTCTGACCGAAGATCTTGAGGACGATGCTCCGGCAGCTCCGGTTGAAGAGCCGTCAGCTGAAGAGGAAGAGCCGATGCTCGACTTCGACTTTGAGGAAATGATTCCGTCAAAGGATGATACCGAGGAGTAAACCCTTCAACAAATAATAGCAAGGATTCTCCCACCTCTATAGGTGGTGAGATGAATTGCAAATAAGAAAGTTAACGGCAGTGGCGGGCGGAGAGAAATCGGTATCCCCCACTGACATGAGGCAAACCACAGTCAGCATTTTGCTGACATGTCAGACTCTGTGAAATTACCGACTGTGGATTGAAACAAAGAAAGAGGAAAAATTAGAATAAAGAAAGAGCAGCATTTTACCGACGTGTGAAAGGTAAAAATGCTGCTCTTTTTGCGTGGCAGAATCAGTCGTCCAGATCGTTGCGCTCGCGGAAGATCTGATAAATGGTGTCGATCAGTTCATCGTCATCGAGGCCTCGAACTCGGCTTCGTTGACATCGAGATTCTCGGAAATGATGCGCAGAATGTGTACCGGTTCGTCATCGCCGCCGTCGGCCGGATAGAGAACTGCGTACTCATCCTCCTTGTATTCTACGATATCCAGAAGCTCAAAACGGACAGAATTTCCGTCCTGATCGGTAAGGACAATAAGATTGGAATCCATAATTGCAATATCCTCCTTGGTGTGTTATTTGCCGCTCAAAAACATGCAAATTTAAAATTATTATACTATGAGGAAGTGAATTTGAAAAGAAAAAAGTGACTGGCGTGATACGCTTGATATTTTGCGCTGATACGGTATAATGACAACAGAGTAAAAACTGGCGGCTGTGGCCGTGCCCGTGCCCGGAAAAATTGGGGGAAAGGAAGAACTTATGAATTATCAGGTATTAGATGTCAAAGTAAAAGATACAGAAGAAACCGGAAAATTGTATACATATTTTCTGGACAACTCGCGTGAGATTGCTCCGGAACGCGTGCGTCCGGTCATCGTGATCTGCCCGGGCGGCGGTTATGAATGGGTGTCCGAGCGTGAGGCAGAGCCGATTGCGCTGAAGTTTGTCGGAGCCGGTTACCACGCTGTTGTTCTGCATTACAGTGTTGCTCCGGCAGCTCACTATCCGACGGCACTCCGCCAGCTTGCCTGGACCGTTGCACATCTGCGGGAGCATGCGGCAGAATATCACATTGATCCGAACAAAGTAGTAGTAGCGGGATTTTCCGCAGGCGGCCATCTGGCAGCATCGTACGGTGTGTTCTGGAAAAAGAAAACATTCCTTGCAGAAGAACTTGGCGTAGACGCAGAGCAGCTTCGTCCGAACGGTCTGCTGTTATCCTACCCGGTTATCACATCCGGTCCGAAAGCGCACCGCGGATCCTTCACCAATCTGCTGGGAGACCGGTACGATGAGCTGGTAGACGAGATGTCTCTCGAGAATCAGGTCAGCCTCGATACGCCGAAGACCTTCCTGTGGCATACCGCGCCGGACGACTGCGTGCCGGTAGAAAACTCCATTCTGTTCTTTACTGCACTGCATGCACTGGAGATTCCGGTAGAAATGCATATTTATCCGGTCGGCGGCCACGGCCTTGGCCTTGCAAGCGAGGAGACACAGAGCTATGAATACCAGAACGCAGTACGCGAAGAGTGCCAGAGCTGGATTTCACTGGCACTGAGCTGGATGCAGCATTTATAAAAAATGTCCCAGAAGGGAGAACAAAGATGAAAGTATTAATTGTAGTAGATATGCAGAATGATTTTATCGACGGAAGTCTCGGCACGAAAGAGGCGGTCGGGATTGTTGACCGCGTTGCAGAGGTGATGGATTCGTTTGACGGAGCTGTTATCTGCACCAGAGATACCCATTTTGCGGATTATCTGGAAACGTCCGAGGGCAGAAAACTTCCGGTAGAGCATTGTATCGAAGGAACGAAGGGTCATGCACTGCAGGATACAATTCAGAAAATGGCGGAGAAAAAACAGGCCGTGGTGATGAATAAAATCACCTTCGGTGCAAAAAATCTGCCGGAGGAGATCGAAAAACTGGCAGGCGGCGTGCCGGAATCCATTGAACTCGTGGGACTCTGCACCGACATCTGCGTGATTTCCAATGCCATGCTGCTGAAAGCATTTTATCCGGAAGTGCCGATTTCGGTCGATGCATCCGCGTGCGCGGGCGTAACGCCGCAGAGTCATAAAAATGCATTGGAAGCTATGAAAATGTGCCAGATTGACATTGTAAACGAATAGACGGAAAAGAGGAAAAATTATGAGCACAACAAGATTATTTGATCAGGATGCGTACCTGGGTGAATTTGAGGCAACCGTAGAACGGAGCGTCTGCGAGGGCGGCATGTACCGCGTGCTGCTGGATCAGACCGCATTTTTCCCGGAGGGCGGCGGCCAGCCATCAGATGAGGGAACACTGGATGGAATTTTTGTAACGGATGTACAGGAAATCGACGGCGAAATCTGGCATACCGTGGAAGCACCGCTCGAGCCGGGCAAAACGGTAGTTGGAAAACTTGACTTTGAAAAACGTTTTTCCAATATGCAGAATCACTGCGGAGAGCATATCGTGTCAGGTATCGTGCATCGGATTTACGGTTTCAACAACGTTGGATTCCATATGGGAAGTGATGTCATTACCGTTGATTTTGACGGCGTTCTGACCGAGGAGCAGCTCTACGATGTGGAGCAGGAGGCAAACGAAGCCGTGCTTCGAAATGTTCCGGTTACGATCAGTTATCCGTCAAAGGAAGAGCTGGAAACCATGGATTACCGGAGCAAAAAAGAGATTGAGGGCCAGGTGCGGATTGTGACGATCGAAGGCTGCGACAGCTGTGCGTGCTGCGGAACCCACGTTGCAAAAACAGGGGAAATCCGTCTGATCAAAATCTTAAGTGCCCAGAAATACAAAGGCGGCGTCCGCGTGACCATGCTTTCCGGTGAAAAAGCGTATGCGGATTACTGCTTAAAACACATCAATACCCTCGGCATTGCACGTTTACTTTCTGTAAAACCGGAAGAAGCCGGGGATGCTGTCGTACGGCTGAAACAGAAAAAATATTGAGATGAAAAAAGAAATCAAACAGCTCAAAAAAGAACTGTATGCACTGCAGGGAGCACCGGAGAGAAAATAATGGCAAAAGAAAAAGAAATCAAAACAAATGCAATGCGGATTCTGGACCGCCAGAAAATCAAATACGAAGTTCTTCAATATGAATGCGATGAATTTATCGACGGGCTTCACACAGCAGAGAAAACCGGCGCGCCGGTCGAGCAGTCGTTTAAAACGCTTGTGGCACAGGGAAAAAGCAAGCAGTATTATGTGCTGGTGCTTCCGATCGCAGAGGAAGTGGATCTGAAAAAAGCGGCGAAAGCGGTGGGGGAGAAATCCATCGAGATGATCCATGTCAAAGATATCACTGCAGTCAGCGGATACGTCCGCGGCGGATGCAGCCCGATCGGAATGAAAAAACAGTATCCGACCGTGATTCAGGAATGTGCGGCACAATTTGATAAAGTTTACGTGAGCGGGGGAAGAATCGGAACACGCTGTGCATGGACGCGGAGGATCTGAAGAAGGTCAGCAGAGCGGAGTATGCGGATTTTATTCAGTAAAAACAGAAAAAACTGTATGGAAGCAGACCAGAACGAAGAAAAAAGTTCTGGTCTGTTTCTTTTTGCTGTGATGCGGCTGGAAAATTTCTTTCAAAAAAGGATCATAAAATAATAGCCAAAAAGCAGCGGCGAAATTGCGATACGATTCTACGAATCCGCGAAAAACGGAAAACCTTTCACACGATTTTTCTTTTTGGTGTGAGAAATTTTCATCCCGTTTTTGGAGGCAATTCACAAACCGGAAAAAGTTGCCGAAAACCGCTGGACAAAATCGAAAAAGAGGCAACTATAATGACCTCACAATCAAGTTGACCCAAACGAAACGGGAGGTGAGAGACAAAATGTCTTTGCAGCACTGTCTGGTACTGACAGTTGCGACAGGGGCGGTATGGATGGATTTAAGAACACGCAGAATTGCAAATGAATGGATTATCACCGCATGGATCGCCGGGCTGGTTACACAGCTCATCCGCTATGGCGCCGCGGGAGCGGGTATTTTTCTTTTTTGGGATGCTTTTCCCGATACTCGCACTTTACATTCTGTTCTATTTTCATATGCTGGGCGCGGGAGATATCAAACTCCTATCCGCTGTTGGAGGCTTTCTCGGTGTGCCAGCGATCCTGAAATGTATGATTGTGTCGTTCCTGTCTGGAGCGGTCTTATCTATCGGAATTATTCTCGTCTGCGGAAATTTACCGCAGCGTCTTACCAAATTTTTCAATTATTTCCAAACTTATTTTACCAAAAGAAAATACCAGAAAAAAACAGAGCCGGTTCCCTATTACGATGGGAAGTGGGGCATGGAGTGCATCCATTTTTCCGTTCCCGTGCTGATGGGAGTGCTGCTCTGGATTGGGGGATTTTATTGAATACTGCAAAGAAAAAGAGTGTTTTTGCAGTCTGTGACACGGAAATGGAATATGCACGCAATTTTATGGAATATCTGAACCAGAAGAGAAATATTCCGTTCGAAGTGCATGCGTTTTCCAGTGCGGAGATGTTCCTGGAGTTCGCAAAGAATAACGAAACAGAGATTCTTCTGATTTCGGATAAAGCGATGAAAGAAGAGATCCGCCGGTATCCGATCCGTCAGATTATCATTCTGTCTGAGGGCGTACACAGTCCGGTGCTGGATCAGTATCCGGCGGTCTACAAATACCAGTCGTCGGAAAAGGTGATCCGCGAGGTCATGGCGTGCTACGGCGTAGAAAATGGTGTCGATACATCGCCTGCACTGCTGCCGAAAAAGGAAATGCGCATCATCGGCATTTATTCGCCGGTCGGACGGACGCAGAAGACCTCGTTTGCCCTGACGATGGGGCAGATTCTGGCGAAGGAGCGGGCAGTGCTGTATCTCAATATGGAGAGCTATTCCGGATTTGAACGGCTGCTGGAATGCAGTTACGACAGGGGGATGAGCGATATTCTGTATTATGCGAGACAGGAAAATCAGGCATCATCTACAAACTGGGCGGAATGGTCCAGTCGATGCAGAACCTGGATTATCTGCCGCCCGCCGCATCGCCGATGGACATTCAGACTGCAAAATATGAAGAATGGAAATGGCTGTTTCAGGAGATTGAGAAGAACAGCAGCTATGAAGTGCTGATTCTCGACCTCGGGGATGGCGTGGCGGATCTGTATCAGATTCTGGATTTTTGCAATGAAATTTACGTTCCGATAAGGAATGATGTGATTTCTGCGGCCAAAATGGAGCAGTTTGAAAATTTGCTGCGCCGGTGGGACTGCCAGTCGGTGTTGGACAAGATGCGGAAAAATCCACGTTCCGTTCCACACGGCAAACCGGACGGGAAAAGCCTAACTTTGAGGAGCTTGTCTGGAGCGAGCTGGGCGACTATGTGCGTCAGATTCTGCGGGACGGCAGAAGAGGAGAAGAAACATGACAATGCCGGAAATTCTGCGGAGAAAACTGATGGAGCGGATCGATATCGCATCCGAACCGGATGACGGAGAGGTTCTCGAAGAGATTGACGGTCTGATTTTAGGGGAAGAAGAAACACGGTATCTTCCGGTGGCACAGAAGGCGGAGCTGCGCAGACAGCTGTTCTACAGTGTGCGGAGGCTCGATGTCCTGCAGGAGCTGCTGGAAGATGCGGGAATTACCGAAATTATGGTAAACGGTTATCAGCATATCTTCGTGGAACGGAACGGCAGAATCGAGAGATACGGCAAAAGCTTTACCTCCGCAGAAAAGCTGGAGGATGTGATTCAGCAGATTGTAGGCCGGTGCAACCGCGTGGTGAATGAACAGAATCCGATTGTGGATGCACGGCTGGAAAATGGAGACCGCGTCAACGTTGTCATGAAACCGGTCGCATTAAACGGACCGATTCTGACCATCCGCCGCTTTCCGGAGCAGGCGGTGACGATGGAATTTCTGGTCTCCATCGGGAGTATTACAAAAGAGGCGGCAGAGTTTCTGCAGGCTCTCGTCCGGACCCGCTACAGTATGATGATCGGCGGGGCGACCGGATCTGGCAAAACGACATTTCTGAATGTGCTTTCCGCCTACATTCCAAAGGGCGAGCGCATCATAACCATCGAAGACAATGCAGAGCTGCAGATCCAGGGTGTGGAGAATCTGGTGCGGCTGGAAGCAAAAGAGGCAAATCTGGAATCAGGAACAGAAATTACGATCCGCGATCTGATCCGCGCAGCTTTGCGTATGCGGCCGAACCGCGTAATTATCGGTGAAGTGCGCGGAGCGGAAACGTTTGAATTATTATCCGCACTCAATACCGGGCATGCGGGATCTTTGAGCACGGCACATGCAAACAGCGTGAAAGATATGATCTCCCGTCTGGAAACGATGGTGCTGATGGGAGTGCAGCTCCCGTTGGAAGCAATCCGCCGCCAGATTGCATCGGGAATCGAAATTCTCGTGCATTTAGGACGCGGAGAGGATGGAAGCCGTCGGGTGGAGGAGATCGCAGAGATCACAGGGATGGAGGAGGACGAAATCAAAACGGTTTCTTTGTTTCGAAGAGAATATGGGAGAGGCCTGCAAAAGACAGGCGAACTGGTACACAGAGAAAAACTGGAGGGGAAAACAGGATGAGAATACGTGAGGGAAGCCAGGCAAAGACGGGCATGGCAGAGGAGAAGGAGACGAAGGGGATCGACTATCAGACCTGGGAATTTACCGGTCGGGAATATCTCGAAATAGCGGGAATCAGTCTTGGGATTGCCGCCGCTGTGAACCTGCTCTGTTACCGGGCGTGGTGGGCATGCATTGCTGTGGTTCCGGTTGGAATCGTATGTTTTCACACGTATCGGAAAAACCGGATTCAGAGACGGAAAGAGGAGCTGTACGACAGCTTCCGGGATCTGATTGCGTGGATGCACACGGCACTGCGTTCCGGCTATTCCATGGAAAATGCAGTGCTGGAGGCGGCAGGACAGCTGGAACAGTCGCTGGGAAAAGAAAACATTCTGGTACAGGAACTGCGCCGGATGCGTCATAAAATGATGATTTCCGTGCCGGTGGAACAACTGTTTCAGGATCTTGCGGTGCGAAGCCGCATTGACGATATTGCGACGTTTGCAAGTGTACTGGTGATTGCGAAGCGGACAGGAGGAAATGTCTGCGAGATCTTTCAGAATACGTGGGATATTTTCTGTACGAGAATTGACATGATGCGGGAAATCCGTGCGGGCGTTTCTTCCCGGCGGTTCGAGCAGAATATTATGAGTGTTGTGCCGTTTGGAATTCTGGGATATGTACAGCTTTCCTTTCCGGAATTCTTAAGTGTGATGTATGGGAATGTAATCGGGGTTTTCTTCATGAGCGGATGCCTTGCCGTGTATCTGGCGGCATGGGTGCTTGGAAAGAAGATTCTGGACATTGAGTTTTAAGAAGCAATTGAAGTTTAAAAAAGTAGACTGCGAATCATAAACGATTCGTCCGCAAAAAAGGGGAGGAATCAAATGTTGTGGATTTGTCTGACCGCATGGGCGGGGCTGTTCATCTGGTATTTCCGGATGAGAAAAAAGGCGGAAGATCACAAATTGGTGAGACGGATTTTCTGCCTTGCAGCGACAGGGTTTATAGCGGGCACTGCACTCTGCCTTCCGATCGGAGTGCGAAAAGTTTCAGGAGATGAAAAAGCGGAACTTCAACTGGAACGGGGTGCCTTAGGCAGCCAACCGACAGAGGAAAAACTTGAGGTTTCTGTTGGAAATCAGAAACCGGAAAGAATTACACTGTCTGTACCTGCAAGAGCTTACAGCGCAGAAGAGATAGAAGAGGCGTTCAGTGCGGCGATAGAGGCGCTGGATGAAATCATCTTAGGTGAGAATCTG
>ENA-OQEG01000006-OQEG01000006.1-human-gut-metagenome-genome-assembly--contig:-NODE-6-length-23733-cov-2.441244_pt1 | contig 23733 bp, 22 predicted proteins | sample MGYA00242793_ERZ504631 | MGnify/ENA primary metagenome ERZ504631 (study PRJEB26092, sample SAMD00036338) | human gut metagenome | host: Homo sapiens | study: EMG produced TPA metagenomics assembly of the... | reverse complement strand
CCGGAAAGGTAAACAAAAAATAAAACGGTATTTATTCGTATATGTAATCTTTGCAGTATTTTTTACAGTAGGAATGTATCTGATAACAAAGTATGAGGAAAATGCGAAAGCAACGCAGATAGCACTGCTCCTTGCAGAACATCCTGAACTGGAAGGGGAAATAGTTGCAATCTGGGAAAAGTCAGGAACAGTAGATTTTATAAGAGACCGGGACGATCAGAAGATAGAAAGAGTCGTACAGATGCTGGAAGAAACTTATGGTTATCACTCAGGGAGTGGATCTTCAGATGTGGTTATAAGGATTATCTGGGGAATTGGATTACTAGTGGGAGTCATAGTATGTAGCCTGTTCTTGTACCTGGACCGAAGAAAAAACTGGAGCAGATACGGTGATGAGGAACAATTACAGCAATTATATGAATGTCTGCAGGAATTCAGAAAAGGAAAATTCCAAACATATCCTGAAGAAACATCAGAATCGGAACAATGGTTAAAGGTGTGGGAATCTGTAAAGGAGCTGGGGCAATATTTCGAAGATTGAAGGAACGTCTGGAGCAGGAAGAAAATGGTACGAAGAGTCTGATTACAGATATTTCCCATCAGTTGAAGACTCCGCTTGCATCACTCCGGATGAGTCATGAGCTGGTGGCAGAAAATCGGGTTACAGGAGAAGAACAGAGGGAGTTTCTGGAGCAGGAATCACAGGAACTTACCAAACTGGAACAGCTCTTGAATGAACTGGTAAATCTTTCAAGGCTGGAAACACATATGATCCAGATACATTCGCTTCATGAAAGCCTGAAGAAAACGCTAACAGAGGCTGTCAGTCAGATTTATATGAAGGCAAGAGGAAAAGATATTTCCATTCAGGTGGAGATGGATGATGATATAGTTGTGAACCATGATTCAAAATGGACGGTAGAAGCATTAACGAATATCCTTGAGAATGCAGTCAAATATTCACCGGAACATACAACGATTACAGTGAGGACGCAGGAGCTAGCAAGCAATGTGCTTATTGAAGTAGAAGATGAAGGAATGGGCATTCCTGCGGAGGAACTGCATAAGATCTATCAGAGATTTTACCGGGGAAGGAAAGCAAAGGAACAGGTAAAAGACGGAGCGGGTGTCGGTCTGTATCTTGCCAGAAAGATCATAGAAGAACAGGGGGGGACAATAGCAGCCAAAAGAAAGGCTGAGAAAGGTATGATATTTAAAGTGACACTGCCGCTCATAATAGGAGAATAGTCGGAACCCTTACAAAACTGTTATGGTTGTTGTAAGGGTTTTGTAATGCAGGAATGTTATAGTAGGGGTATGAAATGGAAAGGGGACTTGAAGATATGAGTAGTATTTTAAAAGTAGAAGATCTAGTAAAGTATTATGGAGAAGGCGAGAATCAGGTGAGAGCCGTGGATCATACAAGTTTACAGATAGAGAGAGGCAAGTTTACAGCTATCGTAGGACGTTCCGGCTCCGGAAAATCTACACTTCTGCATCTGATTGGAGGGCTTGACAGACCGGATTCCGGCAAAGTATGGATTGATGGAACCGATATCTATTCTCGAAAAGATGATAAACTGGCACAGTTTCGAAGAAAGAAGATAGGATTTATCTTTCAGGATTTTAATCTGATTCCATCGCTGAATGTGTGGGAGAATATCGTTCTTCCGCTGGGACTTGATAATCGCAAGGTAAAGCCGCGGGAAGTGGAAGATATTCTCAAAAAAATCGGACTGCAGGATAAGAAAGATGCGATGCCGTCTGCTTTGTCTGGTGGACAGAAACAGAGAACTGCGATAGCCAGGGCATTGGTGACAAGACCGGCGATAATTTTGGCGGATGAGCGACGGGAAACCTTGATTCCCAGACTGAGCTAGAGGTTATGAGCCTATTGAAAAGCTGCGTGTCGGATTTCGGGCAGACGCTTATCATGATTACCCATGATGAAACGATTGCCCAGATGGCGGATGAAATGATTATCATTGAAGATGGCAAGGCGGTGAGAAGATAATGAAGATGACGACCAGAGTTGCATATTGCAATATGCGGCATTATAAGAGCAAAAACATACTGATTGGAATTGCCATTATCCTGACAACATTACTGCTGTTCGTAATCCCATCAATCGGAAAAGATATGGTGGAAGTGAACTTTGCGGTAATCAATAAGATTTATCCAACATGGCATGCCCTTTATCGGAACGTGGACGAGAGTACAGTTATGAAACTGGCGGCACATCATGATGTGAAAACTTACGGACTCCGCAGCGATGCGGGGTACATGAATCTGGAAGATGCGACGGTTTCCATGATGTATATGGACAGAACAGGGATGGAACTTTATAAAGTGAAGCTGAAAGAGGGGCAACTTCCGCAGAAAGAAAATGATATTGTGGTTTCAAAAGGAATACTGGAAGCATTAGGACAGAATGGGAAAATCGGTGACACTATCACAGTACCTTATCAGATTCTGAAAGATGACGGACTGGATTATACGAAGGAGAAAGACTTTCGAATCTGTGGTTTTTAGCAGATAATGAGAGCAGCAAAGAACAAAAACAATATACATCATTGGTTTCAGAGGCCTTTCTGAAAGCGGAGATACCGGTAGAACAGGTGAAATATCGGTTTTTACTTCAGGTGAATGGACAGAAAGGAAATACGACTGCAGATTATACAGAGACGATACAGAATATTGCCAGACAGTTCGGGATTTCCGAGGATGACATGAATATTAATAAAGAGTATCTTGCAGCAAATTATGTGGATCCGGCTACAATTCCGGTGATTGTAGGAATCATGCTTATTGTTGTATTGGCGGGCATTATCACAATTTATAGTGTTTATTATGTATCTATGAACCAGAGGGTTCGGGAATTTGGAAAGTTAAAGGCAATCGGGGCTACGAAACGGCAGCTTAGACAAATCGTACTAAGAGAGGGAATGGGAGTGGCGTTGTTTGCCATTCCGATAGGACTTTTGATCGGAACAGTTGCTGTGAAAGTTGTACTTCTCCAGTTTGTAGAACATGCAAAGGATTCAAACGTACTTATAACAGAGGCATACAAGGTTGTAGCTAAAGGAGAAGTCCAACTTTATTATTGGTGGATTTATCTGTTGGCAATTGCAGTGACTCTGTGTACAGTGTATCTGTCACTGATGAAGCCTATGCGTATGGCGGCGAAGGTATCAGAAATAGAAGCTATGCGTTACCAGGGAGGCAGTAAGCGACAGAAAAGCAGCAGGAAGGGATATCAATTTCTGAATATCGGACGACTGACCAAGAGAAATCTTGCAGAGAATAAAAAGAAGAGTACTATCACGATTGTATCTATGGCCGTTACCGGAATATTTGTCATGATGGTAGCAACGGTGCTGTCTTGTGCAAATCCGATGGAAAGTGCAAAGAGTTCGATTGTGGGGCAATATGAGATTTCTCCAATTGTGGAATCCGGGAATAAAGAGCATCCTGAATATGAATGGGCGGAGGTTCAAAAGAATAATCCATTAAATGAAGGACTAAAGCAGCAGATAGAGGAGCTTGACGGTGTTGAGCGGGTAGATGTGTTTACCGCGTTGAAGGTATCAGGAGGACCTTTTGAAGAAAAAATTGGAACCGAATTTATCAATGGAGTGCCGGAAGAATACGCAGAAGAGCTGAAAAAAGGAATCACTGAAGGCAATGTCACATACGAGGAATTGAAATCCGGGGATAAAGTGATTCTGGACCGCGCGCTACTTCACTGGTATCCAGATATTAAAGTGGGAGATAAGCTGAAACTCAATATTCATGATGGAGATAATACCTTTCAAAAAGAGATTGAAGTGGCAGCAATTGGTGAATATGGAACAGGTCTGACAAACTATAACTGTCTTATCATGGCAAAAGAAGGGGCAGAGAAACTTACCATAAATAATTCTTCCAGCTATTTTCAGGTGATTGCAGATAAGGATTATGATGAGGCACTGGAAGCATCTCTACAGGCTATTGTGGATGGATCAGGCAGACTGCAGATGCGTACCTGGAAGAATGAGTACGATACATGGGAAAATGCCATACAGATGACTAGAGGTGCATGTTATGCATTTATCATCATTCTGGCAGCAATCAGCATTATGAACTTGATTAACACAATGATCAATAGTGTCCATGTGCGAAAAAAGGAGCTTGGCATGATGCAGGCAATCGGAATGTCGGACCGTCAGTTGATGAAGATGCTCCAGTTGGAAGGTATATTCTATACAGTAGGCACTCTTATTATCAGTATCGGAGTGGGAAGTCTTGCAGGATATCCGTTGTTTTTATATGCAAAGCGTACAGGAATGTTTGATATCAGCACATACCATTATCCGGTAACAGCAGCTATTATTATAATTTTAACATTGTTTGTGATACAGATGTTATTGGCAATATTCATTGCAAAGTCAGTAAGGAAAGATTCATTGATAGAGAGAATTCGTTTCAGTGAGTAAGAATATAAATTTCTGATGTTTAATGCAGATACTAATCAATGTCATAATAAAAAGGGGGACTTGATTTCTCAAATCCCCCAGTGTATAATGAACTCAAGAAAGGTATTCAGATGCAAAATCTGATGCCCTCAGTTAAATTTTATATTCTATGTATAAGTCATAGCATCCAAAACTTTCCTAGGGTCGTGGATGCTATTTCTTATTATGTCGATCTATATAAGTCAAAGCCGCAAAAATTACCAATAGTAAAGTCAATACTTCCATTGTATTCATGGGCATCACCCTCCTTGGATACTAGAGGGCAAAATCGAAATGCATCCGTCTTTCCGGTTCAGTAATACCGAATCAGTATAACACGTTACCGTTTTCAGTACAATAAGGTAATGGTCTGAAAAATACTTTATTCTGTCACCTTATGTAGCTGTATCGTGAGTATTTGCTGGACTAATTGGTGCTGTATATGAAAAAAAGCTATTTAAAAATAAGGTGGAAGCCTTATATGGTCTGCTTGATGATGCGGGTGATGATGCCGAGGGCAACATTACGCTCTTCATCAATATGCGTCACCACAAAGGATACCTGATCCTTTTTCCCGACTGTCCGGCTGTCATAGCAGGAGTGGGCAATGGCATTGACACCGATGGAGAGCCGGACAAAGACGGTGCCTTTATGGATGTCTTCCACAGTTCCGGCGTATTTTCCCTGAATCTTACATTTTTTCATGTTTTCCTTGCTGGTGTTGCCTTCCACACTTTTGACATCTGCGTGGACAATGACCTGCTCCGGTGAGTCTGCCCGCACATCCAGGATGCGTACCAGGATGTGATCGCCTACCTGGAAGCGTTCTCTGGCATCACCCATCCAGTCGAAGGACAGGTCTCTGGCAAGAATGGAGGTTTCCACACCGAAAATTTCTGCCCGGACTACCTTTTCCGCAACAGCAATGACTCTTGCCTGCACGATACGGTCTTCATAAACTTTCGGCATTCCGGAAGCATCTTTATCCAGATAGAAGATCTGGCGTTTCTTCAGCATCGCTTCTTTCCGGCTGGCGACAATGCTGCGTGTCTTCGGATCTAATCCCTTAATCAGAAAATCAATCTCACATCCAAGCATATTGTTGAGGATTTTGTTCTGCCGCAGAGCAAGCTCCCCATAATCGTGTGCTTCATCCTGCATGAGATGGATCATCATCTCAGTTACTGGGATGACAGTACGGAAATCCTTGTAGTAAACCACGGCAATGAGGCTGCCGTTTTCTGTTTTCTCGATACCGCCAAGCATTCCGGTTAAGATCCGGCGGGTACGGTAGGCATTCTGGATCTCATGCCAGGTAAGGTCTGAAATGGACTGGGCTGTTTCCAGCTTCGCATCGGAATCCAGAGTTAAAATAGGTGTGTTGGTTGTTTCGTTTGGCATCATAGTGTCTCCTTTCAATTATGACATGATAGAATCTTTATCTAAAGGAACCATGTCTGTGTGATCCGAATAGTTATCTGCTGAGAAGTCATCCGGGAAATCGTGATAGCCAGGTTCCTGATAAACGCTTTGCTGGTCAAAGTGCGGTTCAGCTTTTTTCTTTTTCTGCTTTCCATAAGAAGCGGTTTTTTTCGGGTGGGAAGCAGGAATAGTTGGAGTGTACGTATATTCTTCACTACATGCTCCTTTTCTCCATTCCGGAATATGTTCGGAAGCCTTCCGGGGAATGAGTTTTTGGGCATCCGGGTGCAGGGTGTAATCGTATTTTTCTACCTGCAGTACCTTCTGACCACGCAGGATAATCAGTGCAGTATCCAGCGGGAGCCGCAGGATCTCATCCGGAGTTAAGAGCTTTCGTTTCCCGATGGATCTGGTCTGGCGGTATTCCGGTGTATAATCGGATACCCTCCAGCTATTTAATTGTTTGGCTTCGCTGCTGACACCAACGGTCACATCACCGGAGCGGTTAGAGATAAATGTAGCAGTTACCTCATCCGTACAGCCTAAAAATAGCTGAGTGTCGCAGTTCCCGATGATTTCCTGCCATTGGTTTAAGGGATACCGGTTCTGCATCTGAGGCAGGTTTTGGAAAATGCAGGAAATACTGAGGTTTCGACTTCGGATCACGGAAATCTTTTTGTTGAGCGATAGGATTGCTCCCGTATTCGCCAGCTCATCAGCCAGGATATGTACCGGAACCGGCAGTTTTCCATCTTCCCCATAGGTGTCTGCATAACGGACCAGTTTGATAAATACGAGGTCATAAACAGGGAAGAAAGAAAATCAAAAGTGCTGTCTTGATCCGAAGTGATGCAGAAGTATGCACATTTTTCTTTTCCCGGCAGCGTCAGGTTGATCTCATCATAGGAAGTGATCTGGCGGATCAGCTTGTTCTGGAATACCTGAAGTCTGGAACCGAGTCCGATGATGACGCCGGAACGTACCGTGTCACTTGCCTGCTTATAGATGCAGTAGGGGACTTTTGCCGGATGGGAGACCGGAAGCAGGTCAAAGAGGCTGTTCAGTTCTTTTTCCGAACTCATGGTCAGGAGTTTGTATACCTGTCCGATATTCTTTGCCTCCGGTGGGAATCCCTGATCCACATAGAGAATCAGAGCTTTTAATAAGTTCATCTCGGCATTGTCCCAGAAGTGATCGCCTTTGGCAGAACCGGTATTCTGGATGATGACATCAGCAAATACCTGTGCCATGGTTTCCTGTCCGCCAATTTCACCCAGACAATTCCAACTATCCGAGTTTTCCGGGTTTACAAGATTAAAGGATTTCACGATATATCCGGCATTCTCAAGGTAAGTGGCTGTACTTTCGTACAATTCCGATTTTGGATCGGTGATGATGAGGCTTTCCCCGCGGGCAACACACTGGAAGATCATGTTGCGTGCAAAGGCCCGGCTTTTCATGGAACCGCTGGCACCGTAAACGGCAATATTCCGGTTCATGCGGGTATCCTTCGGGAGACAAACGGCTTTTCCGTTCAGTTTTCCAAGAATGGTTCCCTTGTGTTTCTTGACATCATTCGTAAGCTCCAGTACCTGATGCATTTCCTCCAAAGTCATAAAACCGGAAGTCCCATAGGTTCCCTTTGTGGAATAATTCAGGTTCCGGCCCCGGTCTGTTATTTCCCCGTTTCGGTCAAATCCCATACGCATGAGAAGGAAGGTCAGGAGTCCAAAAGCTGCCAGACATAGAAAAATCCCATACAGATTGTACGGGAAAGCAGTCAGGGCATCCAGACAGGCGAGCGGGTGCGGGGAGGGGATCTGCGGGGCAGTTCCGTTTCCGGCAAAATTGCCGGCAGATTCCCAGGTCTGATAGTTGCGGATAAATTGAGCAACATAGCCTCCTGCATAGAGGGTGCAGAAGGTGATCGGAAGCATATAAATGAGCTTCCACCATTTACGGTTCATGTAAAAACCCCCTTTTGAATTTGCAAAGGTCAATACTGGAGAAATGGATTGTGGCAGTTAAGTATTTTTTCAGGACCGGAATCTGAAAATCGAAACAGATCAGGTTCCCGGATCTGCCGTATACATTTAAGCCGGTATTGAACCGGTTGATTCGCTGCATGTCAAAATCATAAGCAAGAAGGATGGGGTTCCCGGAAGCATCCGTGGCATCATGTTCCAGTGGAATTGAATCGCTGCGGCAGCCCAGATCGGACAGCAGGAGGTTGTCCAGCTTTTCCATGATCTCAGGGTGAACCAGCAGTTTTAAAAGCACTTCCCCTTCCGGAGTATTGGGAAGGTAATGGAAATGCTCGAAGGAGGTGTCCAGCATAAACAGGCTCTTTTTGTAGCCTCCGGTACTGGTAAACAGCCGGAAAGCCATTTCCATGTCGGTTCCGGTCATGATTGCCCGGATCTGTGGATGTCCGTTGTAAGGGTAGCCTTGCAGGTAATGCTGCAGGAAGGCGTTTAAGCGGACTTCCGTTCGATATTCCCATTTCAGGACTCCGTTTCCCGTGTTATAAAGGACATAGACACATTGCGGTGCCATCAGGATGCCCATGCTGCGGGAGTTCCTAATCTTCGTGGTCTCCGGGCCCAATTCCTTAATTTCTCTGGAAGCGTAAAAAAGAGGAAGGCTTCGCATACCGATGGAACCAGCTTCGCGGTGATTACAGAAGATGTCAGGTTTTACATCCGGATAAAAGGGAATCCCGGCATGAAGGAGTGTCAGATACGTTTCGGCTTTCTGATGTAAGCGGATACGTCGGGATACTTCACTTCGGATGAGGTTCGTCTCGGTATTGCCGGTCAGATAGCACTGGAAGCGTAGCGGCGAGACAGATAACAGCATCTCTTTCGCAGCTTTTGTAAGACGGTAGCCTCTGAGAGCATCCCGGTAGTGGGTACGGATGAGGTGTTCCGCCTTCAAATCCGTAATGAGTTTTTCCGCATAGGAGGCACTTGGGATGAGTCTGTTTAGCTGGTCTGCGGGAAATTCCCCGCACATCCCTATCATTTCCAGTAAGCGGTATTTCGTAGTGTCAGGTCTTATCAAATAAGCATCACCTCAATTCAGTTCTTACCCATGCAAGCCTATACTTGGGTAAATCTCCGGTGGTTTGGAGATAAAAAAAGCAAGAAAACAAAGTTCCCTGCGGTGGTTCTTACCGATGTCGGATTTCTGCCTGAGAAGTCAGGAGATTTTCCGACATGCTTTCGTGATGATTTTTCTGGTTCTGCAGCCATTTCGGAAAGTCAGCTTTTTCCATAACCGATACCAGTGTACAGTCCTTTAAGCCAAGCTGTGTCGTGTAGTAGGAATCACAGAAAAAAGCCGCTGTCATCTGTCAGAACATAAGTACAAAGTGTATCCAGAATCTGTTTAAACTCCAGATTGTCATAATCCCGGATACGTCTTTGAGGAAGTTCCCTGTCATATATTTGACTGAAACATATCACGCAGTCACGATAGAGGGGCAGGGCATTTTGTTTTACATACTCCCGAAGCATATAATTAAGCGTTCATGGAGAAATGCAGTGTTTGTGTGGACTCTTCGTTTCGGAAGCAGTCCGGGAAGCGTAATGGTGAGAATCCCCTGCTGTTCTGCAATCCGCATTCCCTGTGCATCTGCCGCTTTGGGAAGATAAGCTGCTTGATTTGGGGAGAGAGCCGGACAGACAAGGTTACGCATCTGGCAGGCAATCCGCTCCGCCCGAAGAGCAGCACTGACGCTCAGTTCCTCAAAATTTTTTATCATAATTCTGGATATCAGTGACCTTCAGAGCGTAAACGGTATTCGTCAGTTTTTGCAGCTCCCCTTCCAGTTTTTCAAGCCGCTGGTAAATGGTTGGTGTATTTTGCGTCATAATAACCTACTTTCTCATGTAGTAACTGACAGCACCGGATTCATTTACAAGGCAGTAAGCGGCTACATCATCAATGGTGATTTTGGCAGCCTGGCTTTCGGATTCTAAGACAATCAGGCGTTTGGAACCATGTGATGGGATACTTTCCATCACATGATTGATCAGAGCCTCCTGTTCTTCACCGATATAGATGATTTCGTATTGTTCATCTTGCGAAAAGAAATTGAGCTTGATTGGAAATTCGCCACTGGTGTGGTATACAACACCTTTCTTAAAATCCAGCAGTACCCAGAAGCATGTAATTATAGCATAGTCAGGATTCTCAGCAGACTGCTGGCTGTCACAAAGAAGGTCATGCTCTTTATCGTAAATGATGCGCCCTTGTTTGATGAGGCTGGTAATCAATGACTTGATAGACTGCTCATGTCGGGAGAAAAGTTGTAAAACCTGGTCATACCTCAGAGTATGGTAAGTGGTAATGAACCGTAAGAGCTTGGCTCCCTCTCCTTGATAGATTTCGTTCCTTGTTTTCATGATTGACTCCCTTCTATATATAATAGGAAACTTTATACATATGGCTGTACGTACAGGATACGTTTGGTATTGTAAGTATAGTGTACGTACAAAGTACATAGAACCTGCTGTCAGCGATTGAATTTACAGGTACAAAAAAAGCACCATCTATGGGTGCTGGAAATAAGGAAAACTATAAGCAATACCTATTGTAGCATGGGTAATTTTACGCTTCAATCGCAGAAGCAGGTCATTTCTGTGCCATTTTCACTGGTTGGCATAAAAAAAGCAGGAAACCATTTTGATTCCCTGCATGGTGTATTGTTGTGCTTTTGTGTAGTTCTAATGATTACTTGTCTTTATAAAATGCTTCGAAAGCTTGTGCGAAGAATTCGGCTGTACCATTGCCGTATTTTTCATCTATCATAGGTTTGATTTTTTCATTACGGTAATATTGAGCCTGTGCAACCATCAGACCGTGTTCTTTCTTTATCTGTGAAAGTTGTTTCATAAGAAAACCGTATTCGGAAACAAGTTCTCTTACTTCAGAAGAATCTGGTGAACATACTTTTTTAGCTGCTAATTTGTATAAAAGATTGTCAAATTGTTGGTTGTAACTTTCTGCAGCCTCTTTGCTAATAGGATTGTTGGCAACAGACAGGAATTGCTCTTTTCCTCCATACCACTCAACAACTTTAGCATAGCCTTTCTGCATTTCTTCTGATGAAACTGTCTTAATATAATGCTTTTTCCATTCTTCAATGCTTCCAAACTCTTTTACAGCAAGTTCTTTCATATTGTCAGGCATATGTTCAAACATAGTTTGGAACATTTCTTCAACTTCCGTTTTACTAAAATCGCAAATCCATTTTATTCTCTCCTTTCAGGATATCATCAATGCTGGCAATCAGATGTTCCATACGTTCTTTCTTTGCTACCAACATTTTTCTCTGCATTTGCAAGATCTGGTTCCTTTCAAGAGCAGGATTCTCCAGAACAGCTTTGATTTCTTTCAGAGGAATGTCAAACTCACGGAAAAACAGAATCTGCTGTAATATTTCCAATGCCCTATCGTCATAAAGCCGGTATCCCGCATCACTTTTTTGTGTTGGTTTTAAAAGCCCGATTTCATCGTAATAGTGAAGCGTGCGAACGCTGATACCTGTAAGTTCTGATATTTCTTTGACTGTCCTCATAGTTGCTGACCTCCTGTTCCTGATAAGATAACTGTACGCTATGACGTTCCGTGAGAGTCAATATATATTTTGCATTTTTTAGTATAACATTTTTATGATATTACGAAAAGCCGAGGAGATAGGCGATATGTATTACTCTGGAAAGAACTTGTTGAGCGTATCCAATGTCTCTTTTGCAGTAAATCCCCAAAGGATGGTACTGAGTGCTTCAATCGCAGCCCTGCGTTTCCGGTAATAGGTGCGGTAGGAAATATTGGTGATGTGGTGAGCCAGCTTATCCAATATCTCATCTGTATTTTTCATTTCCTGTGGAGAGAGAAAAGCGTAGTAGAGAATCCAGTAATACTGTTCCCCATGCTTGTGATTGTTCCGGAGGAGATCGATGGATGATTCCAAAAGCTTCAGCATCTGGTTGCTTCTGGCAATACTTTTTGCCCGTTGTTCGATGTCGCTTCCGGTAAGATCAGCCCCGGCAGCATAGATGGAGTCCAGAAATTTGTCGATGTCATTGTCGTATTGGAGCTTAAACTGGTGCTCCATCTGGTGTACGACTACCTTCAGGCTGTAGGTTGCATCCCGGTATCTGCGTAAAAACTGATAGGTGTCGTGAAAACGTGGATCTTCTTCGGGTGAAGGAAATCCCTGTGTATTGCGGTTTGCCATGTCTATTCCCCCCCTTTCAGTGCAGAAGGCTCTGCCACGGCAGGCATCTTTTGGGCAGACTCATCCCCTGGACTTACGGACAACTCAAACCGATAAGCGGCATTTCCGTAGGGACAGATAATATTTAGAGTAAATGTATTAAATATATCTTTGCAGGCTGATAATGGAGATAATATATAGCGGGTTTTGGAGCAGTGGCAACATGGAATCCCTTGTGAATCCAATAGTTCTGCGACTTTTTGCACGATAAATTTCATGTGTGAATCTGGAACGCAGGAATCATTTTTTGTAACGGTGATTTGTGAGTCTGTGACAGTTTCTGAAACGCTAACAGAAGCAGAATCCTCAATAGTGATTTCTTCAGGTACATGGATTGGTAATTGCATCTTCATAGCGATCTCCTCCTTGTCAATCATAACGTCGCTGATATTAAACATCACGGACAGGTAATTGTTGAGATAAATTACGCTTCCGTGTTTTCCTGTAAATGAGATAAGTGTAATGTATTCTTTTTCCTCCAGTTTCTTCAAGAGTCGTGATACCGATGCCTTTGACAGACTCCACCTTTCACCCAGTTCATTAAAGCTGGTAAGGGGATTTCCGGTATTATCCCGGTAATAGACAATGGGACCGGAATCAGATCCCAGGACAGAGGAATCGTTGTAAACTGCATGAATCCACAGATCCAGAATAACATCCATTTCCGAGCATTTTCCAATGCCAATTAGTTCGTGAACTTTGGCAATCGGGAAAAAGAAAAACCCTGTATCTTTTTTACAGGGATAGTTGTATTCCAATACGGTATTGTCTTTGGGCCAGTCTGATATTTTGAATTTGACCAGGCGGTTTTTGCCGAGAAGAGAGTAGGTAATGTAATTCTGCTCTTCAAAAAATCGAAGGATGGACAACGCTTGATGTTGGAAACGGCAGCGAAACCATTCCTGAAGATCTGTGACTGTGCAGATCCACTCTCCTGGACCAATGGTATAGGTAATGTGTTCCATCCGGCGGTAGGATGTGCGGTAATTTGCATAGGAGCATAATACCAGATAATAAAAAAGAAAAGAGCCCCCGGTAGTTCGGATGCTCTTGGTAGTGATTAAAGTTTGTATGAAGTCACGGTAAATGCGACAGCGTGGAAATTCCACGATTTGTTTGAGTTCTAATTTGTAATTCATGGTGATCTTCCTTTCAAAGTATATTTAATTGTAATCGGACTTTTCATAGTGTTGGTATCAAGAAGAAGCCGATGGAAGTATAGCAAGTAGTCGTGTCACTCATTGCATTTTTATTGCATTTTTAAAATTTAGATTATGTGGCTATGTTGCTCTTAACTGGTTAAAAAGCCTTTAAAATCGTCTATATGCGTTAATACTCCGTACTGTCTGTCTGGAATTCGAATAAATCGAGTTGCTTAAAAAAGCCAGTGTTTATGCGGGTTTCAGCGATTTCGATTAGTCTTTTGATAACAAATTGATAACAGTCATAGCAAGTGCCATTATTCTTGTTATCCAGTGGTTTATGGGTAACGGAACAATTAACAGGTGGCTTGCAGACTAAAGTTCGGAGCTTGGCTCTGAACAAATTCCATATTATAAACTAAGCCCTTAGCTGTGGTTAATAACCATAGTTAAGGGCTTTTTTGTCGTTGCCAAAGCATCTGTAGGGAGCTGCCAGTGGCAGGTCCTGTAGGTGCTTATTTATCTTTCAAGTGGTCTTTGAATGCTTCCACGAGAGCGTCACTTAATTCCTGTGATGGAACTTTTGCCCAACGCTGTGTGGTGTCGAACTCTGGATAATGGTAACGCCAGTTATCGTATTCTTCTCTGTTGATTTCTTCGGAAGATAGCTTGTCTGCCTGTTCTTTCCAAGCATACAGCATTTTGAGGAGTTCATATGCTTCTCTGCCTTTGTCCTTGTTGACCTTTAAGCATACCTCTCCGTCTGCTTCACTGACAGTAAGACCGTAAATATCTTCAAGGGTAAACAGAGTGTGCATAAGACCGATATAGCTGTCTATGTCAGGAACATCAAGAGCCTGTGGAGAAACATCAAGCACCTGTGCCAATGCATTTGTAAGGTCTGCTTTCGGTTTGCGTGTACCAGTTTCGTACTGTGCCAAACGCACATCAGCACTCTTTTCTGGAAAACCGATTGCTGTACCGAGATACTTTTGTGTCATACCACGCATTAGTCTGAAAAAATGTATTCTTTCGCTGATAGCCATAATGATACGCTCCTTTTATATTTAGTGAAATAAGTATAGCAGAAATGTTTAGTGGAAGTCAAGAAAAACCGAAACAAAAATGTTTAATATTTTCTTTGCAACCACTTGACAATAGCAAATATGTTTAGTAAAATAAATTACGAATTAAACAAATATGCTTAATGCGACAACTGAATGACCGTCCGAAAAGCCAAACCGCCAAGACCTCGTCGGAGCAAGTTCCGTATCGTTCGCTTGTGTGCAAGCACAAAAGCTCATTCGCTGCACTGCTCCTCCTCTTCCCCAAAAGTCTCCGACTTTTCGGGAACCCCTATACGAGCGAGCGCCTGATGTACTGCGGTGCATTGGGACAGCACAGCGCCTGCCGACAAGCAGGAGTGCCTGTTGGAACTTTAACACGGAGAAAGCGGCAAGCAAAAAATTATTTTAAGAAAGGAAGAAAAAGGATATGGAAAACAGATTTATCCGAGCCGAAGATGTGGCTCAGGAACTAAACGTATCAAAACCTTATGCATATAAACTCATCAGACAATTAAATGAGGAATTGAAAGCAAAGGGCTTTATTACGATTGCAGGGCGTGTAAATCGCCAGTATTTTTACGAAAGGCTCTACGGAGCAGGAAAGGGGGAAATGTAAATGCCGGTATTTAAGAATGAAGATAACGGTACTTGGTATGTGATGGCAAGGTATGTGAACTGGAAAGGGGAACGCAAGCAGAAATGCAAGCGTGGCTTTGCTACCAAACGAGAAGCACAGGAATGGGAAAGAATGTTCAAATTGCAGACTTCTTCAGACCTTGATATGAGTTTTGAAGCCTTTACGGAGCTTTATATCAATGATGTGAAGAACCGTTTGAAGGAAAACACGTGGCTTACCAAAGAGCATATCATACGCACAAAGATACTTCCGTATTTCGGGAAACTGAAAATCAGCGAGATTTCCACAAAGGAGATTATTACTTGGCAGAATGAAATGCTTGCCTATCGTGATGAGAAGAAAAAGCCTTATTCACAGACGTATCTGAAAACGCTGCACAATCAGTTGTCCGCCATTTTCAATCACGCTGTCCGCTACTATGAACTGCGTTCCAATCCTGCGGCAAAGGTGGGAAATATGGGACGTGAGGAACACAAGGAAATGCTGTTCTGGACAAAGGAAGAATACAAGAAATTCTCTTTTGAGATGATGGACAAGCCTGTTTCCTTTTATGCGTTTGAAATGCTTTACTGGTGCGGTATCCGAGAGGGCGAGCTGTTAGCTTTGACTCCGGCAGATTTCAACTTTGATAAGGAAACAGTCACAATCAATAAATCCTATCAGCGTTTGAAAGGGCAGGATGTGATTACTTCTCCGAAAACGAAAAAGAGCAACCGCACGATTAAAATGCCGAAGTTTCTGTGTGAGGAAATGAAAGAATATCTCGGTATGCTTTACGGATTGAAGAAGAAAGACCGTATCTTTACGGTGACGAAAAGCTATCTTCATCACGAGATGGACAGAGGGGCAAAGGCGGCAGGCGTGAAGCGTATCCGCATTCACGATCTCCGTCACAGCCACATTTCACTCTTGATTGATATGGGCTTTTCTGCGGTGGCGATTGCTGACCGAGTTGGTCACGAAAGTATTGATATTACTTATCAGTACGCACACCTCTTTCCGTCAAAGCAGATTGAGATGGCAGAAAAATTAGATGATTTAGGGAAAGGAGATTTTGAAAATGTCAGCTAAGAACAGAGATAACAAAAATCGTTGGAGGAATATCACAGTAGGGTTTCGAGTATCGCCCGAAGAAAACGAACTCATTAACAGAGCTGTAGCTCTATCAGGATTGCCAAAACAGGAGTATTGTTACCGCCGTTGCTTAAATCAGGATGTGGTGGTACAGGGCAATCCGAGAGTGTATAAGGCGTTGAAAACGGAATTTGCCACAGCCTTGCGGAACTGAAAAGGATTGAAGCAGGAAAAGGTGTGGATGATGAACTGCTGAGTGTAATAGAACTGATTTCCATTATTCTCGGCGGTTTGAAAGGAGAGGATGCGAATGGAGAATAAAAAAGAAATGACTATTCCAAATGTATCTGCGGCAACAGATGCGGAACAGTCACTTTCCAAATGTACTGACAATAGTATAGTCAATCAGGATACGGATTTCAAGGGGTACGAGCAATCTTTTGAAGAAATGCAAAGGGAAATACTCAGACAGTTAGACCCTTCCTATCTGAAAACAGTATCAATGACAACGCTGTATGATACGGTGTTTGAGGTTCAGACACCACTTATCGACGGTCTGCTCCAAAGGGGAACTTACCTTTTCGTAGGTTCCCCGAAAGTGGGAAAGAGCTTTATGATGGCACAGCTTGCCTATCATATCAGCACAGGCACACCGCTTTGGGAGTATAAGGTGCGTAAGGCAACGGTGCTTTATTTTGCCCTTGAAGATGATTACCCACGTTTGCAGAAGCGATTGTTTCAGATGTTCGGTGCAAAGGAGACAGGCAATCTGTATTTCGCAACGGAATGTAAAACGGTCAATGGCGGACTGGAAGAACAGATAAGAGGGTTTATGAGGGAACACCCAGACACAGGCTTGATTATCATAGACACCTTAAAGCGTGTGCGTGAAGCAGGCGGAGCAGATTACAGCTACGCAAGTGATTATGATGTTGTGGCAAGGCTGAAAGCGTTGGCAGACAGTTACAAGGTTTCAATGCTTATTGTTCATCATACACGCAAACAAAAATCGGAAGATATATTCGATATGATTTCAGGCACGAATGGTCTGATGGGTGCGGCAGACGGTGCATTTGTTCTCAGTAAGGACAAGCGTACTTCCAACAATGCCACACTTGATGTTGCTGGCAGAGACCAGCAGGATATGAAAATCCATCTTGTAAGGGACAGCGAGCGATTGGTGTGGAACTTTGCAAAATCGGAAACGGAGATGTGGAAAGAACCGCCCGAACCTCTGCTTGAGAAGATAGCGGATACGCTCTTTTCGGAAAGTGACAGATGGGAAGGAACTGCTTCGGAACTTTGCGAAAGGCTTGCGGTGGATATAAAGCCGAATGTACTTTCTTTAAGGCTCAGTATCAACGCAAGCAGGCTGTTTCGTGATTACGGTATCCGTTATCAGAACAGCCGCACACACGACGGAAGAAAGGTTTCACTTTGGAAAGAAACCGAGCAGACGGCGTGACAAACGGTGTCAAAGGTGTCAATGTTTTTGAGAGCAGCACGCTGTGAAAAACATTGTCACCATCGTCACACTTTGACACCGGATAAAGTTTAGGGGAGTGTGCAGAGAGTGCCTTTTCAAAGGCGGCTCTTTGGTCTCGCCTGCTGGCTCGGTCGGTTCGCAGGCGTGTGTGCCACCGGCACACGCTCACCCCTCGGAGAGCCTTCGGAGAACGCAAAACCTGTTTACAGGTCGCATTTTTGATGGGTGTACCCGTCAAAAGTGCTTTTGCGTTACTTTTGACAAAAGTAACAAACCTGAGAATGTTGAAATTTACAGATGGGAGATGAAAAAATGCAGAGAACGATAAGTGCAATGGTCGGTAAAGGCTCGGTCAATCACAATAGCCGAAAGTTCCGAGCAGAAAATGTAGACGGAACTCGTACTCATCTCAATATCGACTACTGCAATGAAAATATAAAGACAGTTTATCACGAATTGTTTGATGAAGCATTGGAAAGATACAATGCCAAGCAGATAAGGTCAGACCGAAAGATAAAAGATTATTATGAAAAAATCCGAAGTTCCAAGCAGGAAAAACCGTTCCACGAAATCATTTTACAGGTGGGCGGTAAGGGAAATATGAACGCCGATACGGAAAACGGAGAACTGGCAAAGCAGATTTTAGATGAATACTATCAGGGTTTTCAGGAGCGAAATCCACAGCTTCGGGTGTTCTCGGCTCATCTGCATATGGATGAAGCTACACCACATCTGCACATAGATTTTGTACCTTTTACCACAGGCAGCAAGCGTGGACTTGATACAAGAGTGTCACTAAAGCAGGCTCTTGCAACGCAAGGTTTTAAGGGCGGCAGTCGTGGCGATACGGAGTGGTCGCAATGGATACAGTCCGAAAAAGAACAGCTTGCGGCGGTGATGGAACGTTATGGGATTGAGTGGGAACATTTAGGCACACACGAAAAACATCTTTCTGTTTTGGATTATAAAAAGCAGGAAAGAGAAAAAGAAGTGGCGGCATTAGGTGCGAAAATCGAGCAGAAACAGATTGAATTTGATGTGTTGTCGGAACGAGTATTGAACTATGATAAGGCAAAAGACGAGCTGTCAAATCTTGAAATAGAGCTTGATACTGCACCGAAATATCAGTTGCCAGAACCAGAGAAATTTATGACTGCAAAGGCATATAAAACCAAAATGGCAGAGCCGGTTGTAAGGAAATTGAAGCAACTTGTCAAAACGGTGCTTGCCCGCTGCTTTGAGGGGTGGGACAACTATCATAGGCTGAATACAGCGAATGCACAGTTATACCGCACCAATCAGCGTTTGGAGAAAGTCAATGAAAGATTGACCGAAGAAAACAAAATCCTAAAAGCAGAAAATAAAGATTACAGCCTGCTCCGTAAGGTTTTTGGTCGCAAACAGATAGATGATTTGTTGGAGCAGGCAAGAACAGTTAAAGGTCGCAAGCGTGATAATACACGATCACGATAGACAAAAATCACAGGAGGAAAAGGAAAATGACAAAGACAATTTTTGAAGAAATGGGCGGAACTTATAGACAGGTGGGTGATTATTTATTGCCGAACATCACAGTACCAGCCGAAGAAGAAATAGAGCCGATTGGTTTATGGGGGAAACGACATGCAAGGCATTTAAAGGAACACTATAAAGTGTTATATATGAACCTGCTGACAAGCGGAAAGCTGCATAGTTATCTTGCAGAAGTCGATAAGCAAGCAGAGGATATGTTTCTTCGACTGGTAAAGGAATATGCCGACAGACAAGATGTGACGGAACAATTAAAGAAAGATAATCCCTACGAATGGATTGGAAGAATGAATAATATTCAGGCTTGTGTGAGGGAAGTTGTAGGAACGGAGTTGATTTACACATAAGCGTTTTACGGTATGGTGCTCCTGCGTTTGCTGGAGTGCTGTGGTTGTGGTTGTAAAGAGGTTGTGAAAGATTGAATTTCGTAATGGTTGGATGTATAATTAGGAAGTGAAAATTTTAATTTGCACTTCCATAAGGTGAAATGTATTGACACAAAAAATACAGTATGATAGTATTGCCATTAGAAGAAAGAAAGGCACATTTTGTGTAAGGTGAGGAAATGATTAATAGATAATTTGATTTAAGTAAGACACATATAGTTATTGAGCCTGTAGAGAATAGGTTTGTTTTGTGTACGCTTAAGTTGGATTATCGCAAGAGGCATTTCCTTTGTTTTCCTTTTGGAAAAGAAATAAGGGTCTATTTAGCGAGTCTATTTTTGCGTATGCAAAAAAGACTCGTTTTTGTGTGTTCAAAATAATAATTGGCTCAGACTTCGAAAAGGAGAAACTTTAATGTTGCAGATAAAAAAATTAAATTTAACACATAAAAAAGACCTGAGAATAATTCTTAATGATTTCAACCTTGTGCTAAATGATGGAGATAAGGCAGTTATTATTGGAGAAGAGGGAAATGGGAAATCGACATTAATGAAGTGGATATACAATCCGTCGCTTGTAGAAAACTATATAGAAGCAGATGGGGAAAGGATAATGGGACACGAACGTCTTGGTTATCTTCCGCAGGAGATGCTCGATGAAGATAAGGAAAAAACAATATACGAATATTTTTCTGAAGAGGAAATATTCTGGGAGAAAACGCCTAAAGAATTGTCTGTTATTGCGGGAAAATTTGGAATGAAAAATGATTTTTTCTACAGTAACCAGACAATGGGTAGTCTTTCAGGAGGCGAAAAAGTCAAGACACAACTTATGAGGCTTTTCATTCGCGATGTTTCTGTGCTGTTGTTGGACGAACCTTCCAATGACATCGACATTGCGACGCTTACATTACTGGAAAAAATCATAAATGACTGGAAGCACATTGTGCTTTTTATTTCACACGATGAAACGCTGATAGAGCGTACTGCCAACATGGTGATACATATCGAGCAGATTATACGAAAAACAAAGGCGAGATATACCGTGGCAAAGCTTCCCTATAGACGCTATGTGGAAGAACGGCTTCATAAATTTGAAATCCAAAAACAGCGGGCACTGAGTGACCGTAGGGAGAAAAAGATTCGCGATGAAAAATATCAAAGAGTTATGCAGAGTGTACAAGGTGCATTAAGAAGTTGTACCAGACAAGCACCGTCTGTTGCCAAAAACTTAAAGGACAAAATGCATACGGTTAAGGCAATGGAACGAAGATTTGAAAAAGAAGATGAAAATATGACTCAGATGCCGGAACAGGAAGAAGCAATCTTTGTCAAATTAGGGGATGAAAACTCACACATTCCCGCAGGAAAAACGGTCATAGAATATGAACTTTCAAAGCTTGTGACTCCGGATGGCAAAAGAATTTTAGCAGAAGGAATTCATTTAAAAATAAAAGGTTCAGAAAAAATCTGTATGATAGGAGCCAACGGGGCAGGAAAAACGACTCTTCTAAAAAAGATAGCGGAAGAACTCCTAAATCGGAATGACATTAAAGCAGAATATATGCCTCAAACTTATGAAGACCTGCTGGATTTGGATGTTACACCGGTTGATTACCTTGATAAAACAGGAGATAAAGAAGAGCGTACAAGAATTAGAACATACCTTGGTTCACTTAAATACACACCAGATGAAATGGAGCATCCGATTCGGGAGTTATCAGGCGGACAAAAGGCGAAAGTGCTTCTCTTGAGGATGAGCTTAAGTGGTGCAAATGTTCTTATTCTGGATGAACCGACAAGAAATTTTTCACCATTGTCCGGTCCGGTAATAAGAAAAATGCTCCGAGAATTTCCGGGGGCTGTCATTAGCATTTCTCACGATAGAAAGTATATTGAAGAGGTGTGCGATAAAATATATCAGCTAAATCCTAATGGATTACAGCTAATTGGTGATTGATAACAAAAAGGATGAAAGACTGACAAATTTCAGGCTTTTAGTGAGTTGGAAAGCATACAAAGATTTGAATTTGGAGGATAGATTATGGTACGTACAGAAGATGCATGTGAAATTATAAAATATGCTTTGCAAAACGAAATTAAAGTATATTTAGATGGCGGATGGGGTGTTGATGCACTTCTTAAAAGAGAATCAAGAATACACAATGATATTGATTTGTTTGTTGAACTGAAACATTATCATGATTATATTTATGTGATTAAGCAGCATGGATTTGAGGAAGTAAATACTGATTATACAACGGATGGTCATACTGTCTGGAAAGATGATAAACAAAGAATCATTGATTTACATTGTTTTGAATTTACAGATGACGGAATTGTTTATGAGGGAGATATATTTCCATCAAAAACTTTTTCCGGTATTGGAAAAGTTGGAGATATAACTGTTTCTTGTATTGAACCATTGAGTCAGGTAATGCTTCATTTGGGATATGAACACGATAAAAATGATGTGCATGATGTGATGCTGTTGTGTGAAACATTTCAAATAGCAATACCAGATGAATATAAGGAAAAGTAAAATTTCAGTTTTGTGTTGAATCTCTAAGCAAAATAGCTTATAATTTGACATGCTACATATAGTTATTATCCACAGTTATCGAGTAGGTGTTATCAATGCCGATAACAAAATGATAACATTAGCTCGTATAGGCAGGATAATATGGATATATCAAATAATCAAAAGAACGAGAAACATTACAGAGAATAATTCCTAAACAAAAAAGCGTTAGTCTTTGTAGAGTTCGAATAACGGATTAGAATGCCGAAAGCCTGTATTTATGCGGGCTTCCGGCATTTGTTTTATCAAATGGCTCTAGTTTGGCTCTATTTGTGGGGAGAATAATTGATGCAAATGTAATTATTCAGAAGAATGAAAAGGAAAAAATGATATGAAGAAATGCAAACTTCTTTTATTTGATTTAGACGGAACTTTATTACAGAGTGACAAAACAATAATCAACCAGAACATTATCAGCTCTAAAAAAAATGCAGGGGAAAATGATATATTGATAGGTGTTTCCACCTCCAGAAGTGAGCAAAACTCTTTGGTATTTTTAAATGAATTGATGCCCGATATTTTAATATCGAGTGGAGGTGCATTAGTAAAATACAAAACAGAATATATTTATAGGGCAGAATTTTCCGAAGAAGAAACGAATGTGATGATTGACATGGCAAGAAATATTTGTGGAAATGATTGCGAAATTACGATAGACACAATAGATGCACATTATTGGAATTATAAAATAGATCCTAAGAAGTTAGATAAGAGTTGGGGAGATAGTATTTATACAGATTTTTCAGATTTTAACGAATGTTCATTAAAAATGTGTGTTGAGATATTTAATCAAGATAAGGCAGATAAGCTGACTCGAAGTCTCTCTGATTGTGATTGTATTCGTTTCTCTGATGGATTTTGGTACAAGTTTACAAAAAAGAATGTGACGAAAGAAACGCAATTATGAAGATTACGGAAGTATGTGGATTTAGTACAGATTCAATTATTGCATTTGGAGATGATTATGCAGATATCGGAATGCTTGAATTATGTGGAACAGGTGTTGCAATGGGGAATGCGATTGATGAGGTAAAAGAGAGAGCTGATATTGTAATTGGTTCAAATGATGAAGATGGTATTGCGGGTTTTATTGAAAATGAAATATTATAGATATGTACATGGAGAGGAAATATGGTGGAAGTAAAATTTTATGATACGGTTAATGATGAACTATTGAAATTTGCAGTGATTATCTCACAGAGTAACGGCAAGTGGGTATTTTGCAAGCATAAAGAAAGAGATACATATGAAGTGCCGGGAGGGCATAGAGAAGATGGTGAGGATATTCTTGAAACAGCCAAACGAGAACTATATGAAGAAACAGGAGCAATAACTTTTGATATTACTCCAATTTGTATATATTCTGTGACTGCACCAGATAATTTCGATGGAATGGAGACTTTTGGAAAATTATTCTTCTCAGATATATATACATTTGAAAAAGAGCTTCACAGTGAAATTGAAAAAATAGCAATTATGGATGAACTACCGATTAATTGGACTTATCCGGAAATTCAACCCAAACTGCTGGAAGAAGCAAGGAAAAGAGGATTTCTGCCCAAGAAGGAAGAAATAAAATGGCTGTTTTTTGATGTTGGCTCGACGTTGGTTGATGAAAGCAAAGTTTATG
>ENA-OQEG01000005-OQEG01000005.1-human-gut-metagenome-genome-assembly--contig:-NODE-5-length-27335-cov-4.291863_pt1 | contig 27335 bp, 34 predicted proteins | sample MGYA00242793_ERZ504631 | MGnify/ENA primary metagenome ERZ504631 (study PRJEB26092, sample SAMD00036338) | human gut metagenome | host: Homo sapiens | study: EMG produced TPA metagenomics assembly of the... | reverse complement strand
CGCCGTTCTCATGTGCTGGTTGTTTGCGGGCACAGTATGACCGAAGCCATGAAAATGATATTGCCGTGGCCCAGCGGCTGGGAATTACGGCAACAACCCTTGAGGGCATCCTGACCGTCAAGGGGCAGGGCCGCCGCTAATGGCAACCCTGTTTGAAGCCTACGTTACCAACGCCGGAAAGTACAGCGAGGGCCAGCTTGTGGGTGAAACACTGAAATTTCCCACAACCGCCCAGGAGGTGGGAGGCTCTTTTGAAACGGATCGGCGTGGATGGCGTCCGCTATCAGGAAATTTTTATTACCTCTTTCGATGGGGATGTGCTGGGGCTCTATGACCATTTGAGCGAGTATGAAAATCTGGATGAGCTTAATCATCTGGCCTGCCTGCTTTCCGAGCTTACCTCATCGGAGCTGGAAACACTGGAGGCCGTCCTCGACAGCGGCGATCACTGTTCTTCGGTGCGGGACATCATCAATCTGACACAAAATCTGGACTGTTACGGCTTTTACCCCGGCGTATCCGATGAGGAAACGCTGGGGCGTATTTATGTGGACGATCTGGAAATGTTGGATGTGCCGGATCAGGTAAAACCGTATTTCGATTATGAGGCGTATGGCCGGGATGCCTGCATCCACGAAAACGGCCATTTTGCCCCGGGCGGCTATATTGTCAAAGAAAGCGATCATTTCGTGGAAGTGTATCACGGCTTGCAGGATATTCCCAAGGAACATAAGGTATTCTCTTTCCCGAAGCTCTCTATCCGGGAGCAAATGGCCGCTTATCAGGAAATCATAGACGGTTCTTCGCTGGAGGGCTACCGTCAAATGCAGAAAAAAGACCGTGGGGATCGGTGACGGTACTTCGAGACAAATTGTCCCAAGGAAGGAGGCGGTGTAACTGATTGATGAAGATATTTCCCGGCGCACGATAGCCATATCCGTAAAAACAACCAAGCTGACGGCGCGGGGACTGGCGTATGTGCTGGGTATGGTGGGGCGGAAGATCCGCAAGGCATACCGTGGGCGGCAAACACCACACGGCAAGCAAAGTGTGCGAAAGCTCATGGCACACGGTACATCCACAAACAGCATCGAGCTATCCGGGGATGCCAAGTCCTTTGACCGTGTGGCCCGGAAATGGAATGTAGACTATGCGTTCTATAAAACCGGGCCGGACAAATACCTGTTGTTTTTCAAGGCTGGACAGGCAGACGCAATGACCGCCTGCTTTTCTGAGTATTCCCGGAAGGTGTTAAGCAAAGCAAAATCGAACCGAGTTCCCATCCGGGAACAACTGCAACAGGCGGCGGATCAGCTTTCCAAAGAAAAGCCGAAACAGAAAGAACATGCAAAGGAGGTGGCCCATGAGGACAGATAAGATTAGAAAATATCTCATTCTGAACATTCCCTATCTGTTCATCCTGTGGGCGTTCCTCAAGCTGGGAACGGCCTACCGGCTGGCGGCGGGTAACGATTTTGCACATAAGCTCATCGGGCTGGGCCAGACGATTGGCCCGGCCTTTGCTGACTTTGCACCCGGTCTTGCCCCGCTGGATTGGCTTGTCGGCATTGTGGGCGCAATCGTTTTCCGGCTGCTGATCTATTTCAAAAGCAAGAACGCCAAGAAGTTCCGGCGGGATGCAGAATACGGCAGCGCCCGGTGGGGAACGGAAAAAGACATCAAACCGTTTGTCGATCCGAAGTTTGAAAACAACGTGATTTTGACCGGGACGGAGTTTCTCACGATGAATACCCGCCCGAAAATTCCCGCAAATGCCCGAAATCTGAATTGCTGTATTATCGGCTCGTCCGGCTCCGGCAAAACCCGCTTCTGGCTCACGCCCCAGCTTTTACAGGCTCATTCCTCTTATGTGGTGGTCGATCCCAAAGGCGGTGTGCTGGGACAGGTCGGGGGGTTCCTGCAAAAACGCGGGTACAAAATCAAGGTATTCAACAGCATAGATTTTTCAAAATCCATGCACTATAACCCGCTGGCGTATATCCGCAATGAGGCCGATATTCTGAAATTCGTGGATGCCCTGATTTCCAACACAAAGGGCGAAGGCAAGGAAGGCGATCCATTCTGGACGAAATCGGAAACGCTTTTGTACTGCGCCCTGATTGCCTACATCATTTTCGAGGGGCCTGCCGAGGATCGGAACATGAACACCCTTGTGGATATGATTTCTGGCATGGAGGTCAAGGAGGATGACGAGGATTTTATGAACGCGGTGGACTATATGTTTGCCGGGCTCGAAAAGCGCAAGCCGGATTGCTTCGCGGTCAAACAGTATAAAAAGTACAAATTGGCCAGCGGCAAGACGGCAAAAAGCATTTTGATTTCCTGCGGTGCGCGACTGGCTCCCTTTGACATCCCGCAGCTTCGTGAGGTCATGGCCTATGACGAATTGGAGCTTGACCGCATCGGAGATCGGAAAACGGCGGTATTCTTCATTATTTCCGATACCACGCAGACCTACAACTTTTTAGTGGCACTTGCATTTTCGCAGATGTTCAACCTCCTGTGTGAACGGGCGGACAATGTTCACGGTGGCCGCCTGCCGCACCATGTACGGGTGCTGTGGGACGAGGCAGCCAACACGGGACAGGTGCCCCAGCTCGAAAAGCTGGTCGCGGTTATCCGCTCCCGCGAGGTGAGTCTTTGCCTGCTGTATCAACAGTTGGCACAGTGCAAGGCCATTTACGATAAGCACGCCGAGACAATCCTCGGCAACATGGACAGCGTGGTGTTCCTCGGTGGCCGCGAAGCCAGCACTATCAAGGAAATCTCCGAGAACTGGCTGGGAAAAGCCACAATCAGTATGCAGACCGACAGCCGCTCCCGTGGCCAGTCGGAAAGCTACAGCCAAAACACCCAGCGGCTGGGCCGGGAACTGATGACCCCAGCCGAGCTTGCAACCATGCCGGGAGACAAATGTATTTTGCAGCTTCGGGGCCTGCCCCCGTTCTTCTCTCCCAAGTATGATCTGAAACGGCATCCGAACTACCGTTATACGGCGGAGGCCGATAAACAGAAAAACGCTTTTGACCTCGACAGGCTCATTAACCGCCGCAGGCGGCCCGGTCTGAACGAGGCGTGTACGATGTATGAGGTGACTGTGCCGGACGATGCGCTCACAGAAGAGGACGAGGACATCCTCAACTATGATGACATCGACGATCCAGACGCCTTTGCATAAACACTTCGAGACAAAGTGTCCCGAAGTTTGTAACCTGCCGCCTGCAAGGGCGGCTTTTTTGTTACCGGGAAAATCCCGGAGAAATGGAGGCTTATATGGCATTTTTCTCATCTGCAATCGACACTTTACAGACCCTCGTTATTGCTCTCGGTGCTGGCCTTGGCGTGTGGGGCGTGGTTAATCTGCTGGAGGGCTACGGCTCGGATAACCCGGGCTCCAAGTCCCAGGGCATGAAGCAGCTCATGGCGGGCGGCGGCATCATCGTCATTGGCACCACACTGATCCCTCTGCTGTCTGGCCTGTTTTAAGGTAGGCGCTTATGGATTTTCTCACCGACTGGCTCACAAACTGGCTCAAAGAGCTTCTGATTGGCGGGATCATGGGGAACCTCGAAGGTCTTTTTGATACCGTCAATACCCAAGTCGGAGAGATTGCGGCACAGGTAGGGACTACCCCGGCGGCGTGGCACGCCGGGGTTTTCTCCCTGATCCGACAGCTTTCCGAAACGGTGATCCTGCCGATTGCCGGAATGGTGCTGACCTTTGTTGCCACTTATGAGCTCATACAGATGCTTTTGGAAAAGAACAATATGCACGAGGTTGACGTTGCGAACCTCTATAAATGGATGTTCAAAACAGCCTGTGCAATCCTGATCCTGTCAAACACATTCAATATCGTCATGGCCGTGTTCGATGTCTCGCAGAGCGTCATCGCGCAGGCAGGAGGGCTCATTCAAGGCTCTACCGATGTTTCGGCGGATATGCTTGCTGAACTGGAAACCTCGCTGGAGGCGATGGACTTGGGGCCGCTTTTGGGGCTGTGGCTGCAGTCTGCGCTCATTGGCTTCACGATGAAGGCGATGGGAATTATCATTTTCGTTTTGGTGTATGGCAGGATGCTGGAAATCTATCTGCTGACCAGTCTGGCCCCCATCCCCGTTGCTACGCTTTCCAACCGGGAGCTTGGTGGCACCGGGCAGAACTACATCAAGTCCCTGTTTGCCGTGGGCTTTCAAGGGCTGCTGATCCTTGTATGTGTTGCAATTTACGCAGTGCTCATTCAAGGCATCGCAACAGGCGGCGATCCCATTGGGGCGATTTGGGGAACTGTGGGCTACACGGTTCTGCTTTGCTTCATGCTCTTTAAGACCGGGAGCATTGCCCAGCGTATCTTTGGCGCTCACTAACAGGAGGAGGTGCTTATGCCGAGAAGATACGGGGCGGATGGAACGCGCTTATGGAATGGAAAAACGCCGGAGGAGTTTACTGAAGCGGACGCTTACCGCTTTATGGCGGAAACGGAGGCCGTCCTGCAAAGAAAAGAGCTGATGGACGATCCCGCCCAGCCTGCTTCGGCAAGCGGAAAGGAGGAATTTTATCTGAGTAAGAAGGACGATGTATTGCTGACCCCGGAGCAGATTGCTGCGGAGGAACGGCGCTGGCTGTTTGATGCTCCCATCGCGGAGCTTGCAGAAGTCAAGGGCGTTAGCATTGATGAGGCAGTAAAAATGCGGACAGATGCTGTCTTGCAGGAGGCGGTTGTTCCGATCACGGTATCTGTCCGCCCGATTGAGCCGCAGGGAAAACTGATCGGCTTCGCCAGCGTCAATTTTGGCGGTGTGGTCATCGACGATTTTAAGGTTGTGGACGGAAAAAACGGAATTTTCCTCGGTGCTCCCTCTAAACCCGATCCTGCCAGCCGGACGGGATACCGGGCTACGGTTCGGATTCCTGACCGTGCCACACAGGAACGGATCAATGCAGCTGGTGTGGAGGCGTATCATGCGGCGGTGGAACAGCTTGTTGCACGGGCCCAGGCGGTACGGCCTGCCCCGATCAAGGAGCAGATGGCCGAGGCTGCAAAGCAAGCGGGAAAAGAAAACGCTGCCCGTCCTGCGCCTGCCAAGGCAAAGGAGGCCCGTAATGACCGATAGCCGCACTTTGGGACAAAGTGTCCCGAAGGAGGGCTTGTTTCTCATGGACGGCATCGAGGGCCTACGCTCCCTGCCGAAGCATAGCGTGGATATGCTGCTGACTGATCCGCCCTACGGCACAACCCGGAATTATTGGGATGTGCCCCTGCCGCTCCCGGAGCTGTGGGAGGCGGTGAAATGGGCGGTCAAGCCGAATGGTGCAGTGCTGTTCTTCGCACAGTGCCCCTTTGACAAGGTGCTGGGCGCATCCAACCTCGCCATGCTCCGCTATGAGTGGATTTGGTACAAGGAGCGCGGAACAGGTTTTCTCAATGCAAACCGGGCTCCACTGAAAAAGTCCGAGAATATCTTGGTGTTTTACCAGAAATCCCCGGTCTACAATCCGCAGTTTACTTATGGCAAGCCTTATACCCGCGTACATTCCCGAAGCGGTACAAGCTCCAACTATGGAAAATTTGAACGGCAGGGCTCGGAGTCCAACGATGGCCGCCGCTATCCCGGAAATGTGCTTTTTGTGCCTACGGTGTCCGGCGGCATCCACCCCACGCAGAAGCCCGTGGAGCTTTGTGAGTACCTGATCCGCACCTACACCCGCCCCGGCGAACTGGTCGCGGACATTTGCGCGGGCTCCGGCACAACCGCGATTGCAGCCATCAACGCAGAACGCCGCTTTGTATGCTTTGAAACGGCCCCGGCCTTTTATGCCGCTGCCAGTGAGCGCATCCGTGCGGCGCAGGCAGTAAAAAGCTCTGGCGAGAAAGGAGTGTAATTATCCAGCAGTATTCTATCATTTACGCCGATCCCCCTTGGCGCTACTCGGCTAAGAAAGTACAGGGCGCGGCGGAAAATCATTATCCAACTATGAGCATTGAGGAGTTATGTGCGTTGCCTGTGGCTGATCTTGCAGCTCCGGACAGCGCACTCTTTTTATGGGCCACTTTCCCGCAGCTCCCGGAGGCGCTCCGGCTGATCGAGGCTTGGGGCTTCACCTACAAAAGCGTTGCTTTCGTCTGGCTGAAAAAGAACAAGAAGGCGGATAGCTGGTTTTACGGCCTTGGCTTCTGGACAAGGGGCAACGCGGAAATCTGCCTGCTGGCAACCAAGGGACATCCAAAGCGGCAGGCTGCCAACATTCATCAATTCATCATTTCCCCGATTGAAGCCCATAGCAAAAAGCCGGACGAGGCCCGCGCCAAAATTATTTCCCTGATGGGCGATCTGCCCCGCGTGGAGCTCTTTGCCAGGCAGACCCCGCCCGGTTGGGCTGTATGGGGGAATGAAGTAACACCAACCATCCCGGACTTTGGGACACATTGTCCCGAAGTGCAGAAAGGAGTGTGATCTATGCCCTATGTAAACGTACCAAACGATTTATCCAAAATCAAAACAAAGATGGCTTTCAACCTCACCAAACGCCAGCTTGTCTGCTTCGGCAGCGCGGGCGCGGTGGGGATTCCGGCCTATCTGCTGACCCGTGGCACCCTCGGCAATACCGGGGCGATGTTTCTCATGCTGGGAATTATGCTCCCGGCGTTCCTGCTGGCCATGTATGAAAAGGACGGCTTGCCCTTTGAAAAGGTTGTGCGAAACATCATCCGGGCCAAGTTTCTAAGGCCGGGGATCAGGGCCTACCGAACCGAAAACATTTATGCGCCCTTTGCCGGGCCGGGCGCTGGAAAGGAGGATGTGATTGAAAAACACAAAGAAGAAAAACGGAGCCGCCGCCAAGGGTAAAGGCCGGGCGGCCCTGTCTGCTCAGCAGACAATCCCGTATCTGTCCATGCACCCGGACGGTGTGTGCAAGCTCCCGGGCGGGCTCTATACAAAAACCGTGGAATATGAGGACATCAATTACTCCGTGGCATCCACCGAGGATCAGACTGCCATATTCAGCGGATGGAGTTCATTTCTCAACTACTTTGACAGTTCGCTGCCGTTCCAGCTTTCCTTTATCAACCGTCGTTCCCATTCCCGCAGCCGCTATCAAGTCAATATCCCGAAAGCGGATGACAACTATAACAGCGTCCGGGATGAGTTTACCGGGATGCTGAAAAATCAGATTGCCAAAAGCAATAACGGCATTGAACGCTCAAAATACATCACCTTTGGCATACCCGCCGAGGGGATTGCGGAGGCACGACCCCGTCTGGAGCGTGTGGAGGCCGATGTCATGGGAAACTTTAAGCGACTGGGCGTTCCCTCGGAGCCTATGGACGGGCGGGCCCGCCTTGCGCTGCTTCATAGCCAGATGCATCCGGGGAGCCGCGAGGCGTTCCGCTTTTCGTGGAAAGACATCCCACAGACCGGGCTTGGCACAAAAGACTTTATTGCCCCGGACAGTCTCGACTTCCGCCAGTCCCGCACATTCCGTATCGGCCAGTATTGGGGCGCGGTGTCCTACTTGCAGATTATGGCATCGGAGCTTTCGGATAAGTTGTTGGCGGAAATCTTGGAGCTGGATGCAGAAATGACTGTGACCATGCACATTCAGACCGTGGATCAGCTCAAGGCAATTAAGACCATCAAGGGGAAAATCTCGGACATCGGAAAAATGAAAGTGGAGGAACAGAGAAAGGCTGTGCGCTCCGGCTATGACCCGGATATTCTTCCCCCTGACCTGATTACATTCAGCAAGGACGCAGCGGAGCTTCTGGCTGATTTGCAATCCCGCAATGAGCGAATGTTTCTGCTGACCTTTACGGTGGTAAACCTTGCTCCTAACCGCCGGCGGCTGGAAAACGATGTGTTTACCGTGGGCGGTATCGCGCAGAAATACAACTGCGCTCTGCGCCGTCTGGACTGGCAACAGGAACAGGGCTTTGTTTCCTCGTTGGCCCTTGGTTACAACGAGGTAGAAATCCAGCGCGGTATGACAACCAGCTCCACAGCCATCTTTATCCCCTTTATGACAAGGGAGCTCCGCATGGCGGGGCAGGCCCTCTACTATGGCATGAACGCACTTTCTCACAATGTCATCATGGCTGACCGCAAAAAGCTGAAATCGGCAAACGGGATGTATTTGGGCTCTACGGGCTCCGGCAAGAGCTTTGCCGCAAAGCGCGAGCTCTTGAATGTGTTTCTCACCATCCCGCAGGATCGGATCATCGTGGTTGACCCGATGGGCGAATACGCTCCACTGGTGCGAAGGCTGGGCGGCCAGGTGATCGAGATTGCCCCGGACAGCCCGCACCACCTCAATCCGATGGATGTGGAGCTCAATATGGCCGCCGGAGAAAGCCCGCTTTCCATGAAGGCGGATTTTCTTTTGTCCCTATGCGAGCTGGTGGTCGGCGGCAAGGAAGGCTTGCAGCCCATTGAAAAGACGGTCATTGACCGTTGTGTGCGTTTGGTGTACCGGGAACAGGCGCTCGGACTGGAAACTGCAAAAACACCGCTGTTGCAGGATTTGTACGAAGAACTCTTACGCCAGCCGGAGCCCGAAGCCCGGCGCGTGGCAACTGCCTTAGAGCTTTATTGCACAGGCTCCCTCAATCTTTTTAACCATCCTACCAACGTCAAAACGGACAGCCGTGTAGTGTGCATCGTTCTGAAAAACATGGGCGAAAACCTTAGAAAGATTGCAATGCACATCACAAATGAGTTTGTTTCGCAGGCGGTGGATCAGAACTTCCACGAGGGCGCGGCGACTTGGTGCTACTTTGACGAGTTTCATATTCTGCTCCGCGATCCGCTGACGGCCAGCTACTTTGTAGCGGTCTGGAAAATGCTGCGTAAAAAAGGATGTGTACCGTCTGCTTTGACGCAGAACGTCAAAGACCTTTTGGCCAGCCGGGAAATCGAGAACATTCTGGATAACACAGATTTTATGATCCTGCTTTCGCAGGCGCAGAGTGACCGTACCATTCTGGCAAAACAGCTCGGTATTTCCGAGCACCAGCTTTCCTATATCACACACAGCAATTCCGGCGAGGGCCTGTTGTTCTATGGAAATGTGACCATCCCGTTTGTGGATCGGTTCCCTCGCGGAGAAATCTATGACCTGCTGACTACCCGCCCGGAGGATATGAAGAATGAAACGAAAAACGAATAAGGCCAAGGAGGAGGCTTGGTCGCAGACCGCCCACGCCCCTAACGGGGAGCAGCCCGGGCCGGAGGCTTCCGACACTTCGGGACAAAGTGTCCCAAAGTCCAAGTTCCGCAAAAAGAGCCAGCAGGAACAGGCTGCGGCGGCAAAGCTCCGTATGGAGTCCCAAGGCGAAAAGCTGGAACAGGCCCGGGAGAAGCTGGCAAAACAAAAGCCGCCGAAAAAGCCCGGCCCGGTAAAACGCATAGGCCGTGTTGCCAGTGGTTCCGTTCACAGCTTCGTGCATGGCAAGATTTTTGAAGTGGAACAGGAAAATGTCGGCACAGAAGGCGCACACCGTTCTGAGCTTGTGGGAGAAACCGCGCTGCGGCACGGCTCCCGCTTTGTGCGCCGTAAAGTCCGGGAACATCCGGCAAAAGTGGTACGCAAGGCCGAGGCCCGCTATACCAAATACACGGCGGACTACTATTTTCACACCGCCGCACAGGAGCACCCGGAGCTGACGAAAAATGCCCTTACCCGCTACTGGCAAAAGCAACGGCTTCGCAGGCAATACCGCAAGCAGGCAAAGGAGGCTGCAAAGCAGGGCGCGGCTGCGGCTGGGAAAACTGCCACAGCCACAGAGCGCCTGACCGCCCGGGCAGTGGAATTTGTCAAAAGTCATCCCGCAGGTGCCGTGGTTGCGGTGCTCTGTGTGTTACTCCTGTTTGCTATGCAGTCCTGTTCCTCTACCATGCTTATGCTGGGGAACGCCGGAGCCGGTGCATTAGGAGCCAGCACCTATCCTTGCGAGGATCGGGATATGCTGGCCGCCGAAGCCGCCTATTGTGCGCTGGAAGATGATTTGCAGCATTATCTGGACACCTATGAAAGCACCCATGACTATGACGAATACCACTTCGATCTGGACGAAATCGAACATGACCCCTATGTGCTGCTTTCTCTTTTGTGTGCGCTCCATGAGGGGCAATGGACAATAGACGAAGTACAGGGAACGCTGCAAATGCTCTTTGACCGCCAGTACATTCTCACGGAGGATGTAGTGGTGGAAACCCGGTATCGCACAGAAACCGACACATGGACGGACGAGGACGGCAACTCCCATACGGACACCTATCAGGTGCCTTACGATTATTACATCTGTACGGTCACGTTGGAAAACTTTGATTTGTCCCATGTACCTGTGTACGTTATGGGCGAGGATCAGCTTTCCCGGTATGCCATCTATATGGCAACGCTGGGAAATCGCCCCGATCTGTTCCCGGATTCTCCCTATGTGAACAAGTACATTACCGGGAAACCCGGTGATTACGAAGTGCCCGGAGAATATCTGGACGATGAAACCTTTGCCGCGATGCTTGCCGAAGCGCAGAAATATATCGGCTATCCCTATGTGTGGGGCGGCAGTTCTCCCGCCACTTCCTTTGATTGCTCGGGCTACGTTTCGTGGGTCATCAATCACTCCGGCTGGAATGTGGGCAGGCTGGGAGCCAGGGACTCTATAACATCTGTACGCCGACCAGTTCTCCCAAACCCGGTGATCTGGTGTTCTTCAAAGGCACCTATGACACGCCGGGTGTGAGCATTGTGGGATTTATGTCGGTGACGGGAAAATGCTGCATTGCGGAGATCCCATCGGCTACGCAAACTTGAATACAAGCTACTGGCAATCTCATTTTTACGCCTACGGGCGTTTACCGTGACAGGAGGTTTTGAAATGGCAACTACCAAAAGCATGAAAATTCAGGCCGAGATTGATAAGGTCAAGGCCAAAATCAGTGAACAGCAGGCCAGGCTCAAGGAACTGGAACAGAAAAAGCTGGAGGCAGAAAACAGCGAGATCGTGGACATTGTGCGCGGCATGAGCATTTCCCTTACGGAGCTCCCGTTGCTGTTTGAAAAGCTGAAGGACGGCGGCACTTTGGGACAAAGTGTCCCGAAGTCCGAAGAAGAAAAGAAGGAGGAAAACTGAATATGAAACACTTTCGTATGTTGGCGGCGGGGCTTTGCTCCGCCGTTCTTTTATGCGGCTTTGCGATTCCGGCCTATGCCTATTCGGACAGTGGAAATGAGGAACCGCCTGTTGTGGAAGAAACTCCGCCCCCGGAGCCTGCACCTACCATTACCCCGGGCGAGGGCTTTTCGGAGGATGGAAACCTTGTGACCCGCGATCTGCTCTACGATGCTGCAACCAACAAACAGTTCATCACGGTGGAAACCAGCGGCGGCAACACCTTTTACATTGTCATTGACTATGACAAGCCTGTGGATGAGGACGGCGAACAGTATCACACCTACTTTCTGAACATGGTGGATGAAGCCGATCTGCTGGCGGCACTGGAGGCCGCTGGCGGAGAACTTCCGGCCTGCTCCTGCACAGAAAAATGTGCGCCCGGAGCCATCCATACGGATTGCGAGGTCTGCGCGGTCAACATGACCGAGTGTGCTGGCACGACTCCTGAACCCGCTCCGGTGACGGAACCTGCGGAGGAGCCGGAACCCGAGCCCCAGCAGAAAAGCAATACCGGGATGCTTCTGCTGATTTTGGCAGTGGCTGTTCTGGGCGGCGGTGCAGGCTGGTACTTCAAAATTTACCGCCCGAAGCATGAAAAAGCTGCTGTACCAGAAGAAGATTACAGTGAGGAACTGGCTGATTATGACGATTCCGAGGACGATGGGCCGCCTTGGGACGAGGACGATACCGAAAGCGAGGATAATGAATGAGATTTACAAATAACCCCTATGAGGGATTTATGAAAGAAAAAAGCTACTTTAAGGGTGTGCCGCCCAGCCTGCCGCCGAAGGGCTCCCGTTGTGACGGCTGCCCTTACTGGCGCGGGATTGGCTGCGTGTTCTGCTACCGGGAGCAGCTCAAACCACCGGGCAACGGGAGGTGATGCTGTGGGCCGAGAACTGACCCGGACAGAAAAAGCGGCAATCCGCAGGCTGGTGTCAAAATGGTGTGCCAACTATGACCGGGACTGCGGCTGCCTGCCGCTGGATTGCGAGTGCTATATGTTTGGGAAATGCTGGACAGGGGCTTATTGCCGCTACTTCCGCGAGGCAGTTCTGCCCCTTGATCCGGCGCTGGAGGCTGCGCTGCTGGCAGAGGGGTCAAGGCCGGATTTCAAGGCTTGCCCGGTATGCGGCAGAGCCGTGGCTCCTGATGGACGGCAAACCTATTGTTCGGCGGCCTGTGCAAAGGCGGCACACCGCAGACAGCAGCGGGAATATATGCGAAAAAAGCGGGGCTGATGTGTTGACAATTAGGACACCCCAAACCCGCCTGTGACAAGGCTTTTTAAGGCCCTTTTCTGCGGGAGGCGTATGTTTCTACGTCCGCCCCTGTTTCCGTGAGATGCTGTCAACATTTTAGCTGCCGGAGCTTTGGGACAAATTGTCCCAAAGTTCCGGCTTTTGTGGAAGGAGGTACTATGCCGAAATATTATCCGATCAACGAAGAAGCCGCAAAGCGGGCAAAAGATATGAACAGCTTTTCCGACTATCAGCCGGGCTCCGCTACGGCGGGCTACCGGGCAATGGTCGATGAAGCGTATGCAGCGGCGGAACGCCAGAAAGCCCGTGTCGATCCCATGTACCATGATAAGATTGACGCGCTGGTGGATCGCTATGCCCGGAAACTTGCGGAAAATCTGAATGAACGCAATGTGATTGATGCCCGGGTGCCCTCTATTCTGATCTCCGGGGGCGGTAATTTCCCTGTGGCAAAAAAGCACAAGCAGGACGCCGCCCGGGATCGCAACTATGGAGAGTATGCGGAGATTTCAAAGCTGCTTGATAAAATCCGCTCTGTTGGTATGGGCGGGATCAGCGCAGACGATGATCTGGCCGTGGAAAAGCTGACAAAAAAGCTGGAGGGGCTGGAGTCCCAGCAGGCCACCATGAAGGCGGTCAATGCGTATTTTCGGAAACACAAAACGCTGGACGGCTGCCCGGAGCTTACGCCGGAGCAGGCCGAAAAGCTCAAAGCAGATATGGCGCAGTCATGGCACTTGGATAAAAGCAAGCCGTACCCCGCCTATCTGCTTTCCAACAACAACGCCAACATCCGCCGTGTACGCCAGCGCATTGAGGAACTGAGCAGCCGCTCCGAGTTTGCTGGCTGGACATTCCCCGGAGGTGAGGCCAAAATCAACGAGGCTGAAAACCGTTTGCAGCTTATTTTTGAGGAAAAGCCCGATGCCGATCAGCGGCAGGAACTGAAAAGCAACGGCTTTAAGTGGGCTCCCAGCCAAGGGGCATGGCAGCGGCAGCTTAACCAGAACGCCATCCGTGCTGCGGCCCGGATAGACTTTCTGCGACCCGAGGACGGTACAAGCCCCTATCAGCTCCAGCCGTTTGTGAAAAGAGAAAACAAAGAAATGTCTCGATGATGGGAGGTGTACTATGGACAAAAATCAAGGCTATGCTATTTTGAAGGCGGTCATGCTGGAAAATGGGCGGGGATTTGCATTGGGCGAACATCCCACCGCGCCATCCCGCTATGTCACATGGGCCTGCTATGATGACAAGGACGGCCAGCGGCAGTACGAATGGGGTCACTATGGAAATGACCGCACCGCGATGGAACAGGATTTTGCAGACCGGGTGCAGGACTATCAGCGTATTTATAACGTGGGGATCAGGCAGACCGAGGCTCCCGGCCTTTACAAGTATTATTCGACCCAGCGGCCTGTGGACATCGGGACATTCCCGAAGCCGCCTTATAACAAGCCGGATGAAATCTTCAATTACGATCAGCGCATCCCGGTGGAAAATGGCTCGTTCCTGGCTTGGGGCTATCTTACCTATACCCGTCCGCTGACGGAAAAGCAGGCATCCGACTATGAACTGCGTCCTGCGCCTGATAATCCCGACAGGCCCCGTCCGATTGCCGAGCAGATGAAAAACGCGGCAAAGTTGGCGGAGGCAGATCGCGGCTCGGAGGCTCCGGCTCCCCAACGCAGGCAGCCTGACCGTGGCGATAGATAAGGAGGTGCGTATATGGAAAAGAAACGTGAACAGGAATTGTCTGTACTGGAGGTGCTGCGCCTGCACCGTGAATTTCATTTGCCGCGCCCTGTTCCGGCAGACGAACAGGAAAAGCCGCTGGATAAGGTAAAGGAACCGCCCCGCGCCTGCCGCAGCCGGGAGCGTGAGGAGCGATGACAAAGAAACGCCGCCGTCCGATCCATCTTCATGTGATGGTGTCGGAGGCGGAGCAGGCTCTGATTCAAGAACGTATGGCGGAGGCTGGCATCCGTAATATGGGAGCCTATATGCGGAAAATGGCCCTGAGTGGGTATGTGCTTCATGTTGACCTTTCGCCTGTTCGTGAGCTGGTTTCGCTCCAGCGGCGATGCTCCAACAATCTGAACCAAGTGGCAATTCAAGCCAACACCTACGGCGCAATTTATCCCGAAGAACTTGCGGCCTTGCAGCGGGACTATGCTGCTTTGTGGGGGCCGCTGTCTGATCTCTTGAAACAGCTCTCCGCTCTGGTAGAGCTCTGACCCATCCGGGGAGTGGTTGATACCGCTCCCCGGCTTTTTCTACTTCGGGACAAAGTGTCCCAAAGTAAAAATACTATTTGCCGGAAGGAGGGATTTCTACGGCGACCACCTACATCCGCCCTTATAAAACAGCGGCGGGAAAAAGTGCAATTCAAACGATGGAGGATCGTTTTACCTATGGCCTGAACCCGGAAAAGCTGGGAGCCGTATCTTCCTATCTCTGCGATCCGAACACGGCTCCCGCCGAGTTTCTTCTGGTAAAAAGTCAATACCTTGCAGAGACAGGCCGGGCCGTATCTCGCGGGGCACTGTTCTTTCAGATCCGGCAGGCGTTTCTGCCCGGGGAGGTTACGGCGGAAGAAGCAAACCGTATTGGTTATGAAACGGCGATGCGCTGGACAAAGGGAAAGTATCAGTTCTTCGTCTGTACGCATACCGACAAGGCCCATATCCACAATCACATTTATTTCAATGCGACGGCCTTTGACCGCTCCCGGAAATTTCATAATTTTATCGGCTCCAGCTTTGCCCTGCGGCGGCTCTCTGACCGGGTGTGCATTGAGCATGACCTCTCCGTAATCCAAAATCCCAAACATCACAGCAAGGGCCGGTATCTCCATTATGGCCAGTGGATTGGGGAAAAGCCGCCCTCTGCCAAGCAGCGGGTACGGCTGGCTATTCTCGCGGCTTTGGAGAAAAAGCCCACAGACTTTGCCGACTTTCTTCGTCTCATGGAGGAGTCCGGCTTTGCGGTAAAACAAGGACGCGGCGGTGTCATCTCATTCCTTGCGCCCGGGCAGGAAAAACCGACCCGGCTCCGGGCTTCCACACTTGGAGTCGGATTTGACCCGGAGGACATCAAGGCGGTAATTGCCGGGGAACGTCCGCTCCCTAAGCTGCCAGAGGAGCTCACGGTTCCGCCACGGCGAGTTGATCTCATCATCGACATTCAAGAGCGTATGGCCCAAGGCAAGGGCCCGGCCTATGAACGATGGGCCAAGGTCTACAACCTAAAACAAATGGCCGCCGCGCTCCAGTATTTGCAGGAGCATCATCTGACAGACTATGCGGCACTGACGGCCAGCACCGAGGCTGCGGTGGATCACTTTCACAAGCTGTCTGACGAGCTCCGCACAACGGAGGAGGCTCTTTCCAAAACCTCGGAGCTGATGGCTGCCACGGTGGACTATGCCAAGACTCGCCCGGTGTTTGATGGATACAAAGCTGCGCGGTACAGCAAAAAGTATCTGGCCCAGCACGAAGCGGAGCTTGCCACTTACCGGGCGGCAAAGGATACTATGAACACCATACTGAACGGCGCAAAACTCCCTAAGATTGAAGCACTAAAAAAATCCCGCCGTGAGCTGGCAGGACAGAAAAAAGAGCTTTATGCAGAATATCGGGAGGCCCAGCGGCAAATGCGGGAGGCCGTGGCAATAAAAGCGAACATTGATCATCTGCTCGGCATAACGGACGAGCATGAGAATAAGGCCCAGGAACGATAGTGACGGGCCGCAGACTACGGTGCAGCGCACCGGGACTTTGGGACAATTTGTCCCGAAGTACAGCGGGTTTGGGGAGCTCCCCAACAAGCATTTTTGCGGGCCCTGCGGCCAGCAAAAATTTCGGAGTGTGGCCACACCCGAATTGCTTGCCAAAACGCGCAACCCGCAACATGGCGCAAAAAAACGGAGGTTACGCTTTCTTTTACGTTTCCTCCGTTTCTTTCGATGCTTTCATCGCTTGGATTGTAGCTTCAACGATTTTCAATTCTCTTTCGTCCAAGGCGTTCAACATGGCATCAATCCGCTTTCTGCACTCGCTCCCGCTATTCTGGGACGGGTAAAAGTATTGATCCACCGATATATCAAACATTGTGACCATCTGATAAAAGGTGTTGAAGCTTGGATGCTGACCATCATTTTCATTATACATAATGGTACGCGGAGCGCGGTCAACAATATAGGCCAGTTGCTCCTGTGTCATGCCGCTGGCTTCTCTTGCCCGCTTGATGGCGAGCCTATATCGTGAAAATCAAAGCGTCTTTCATCTCGTTCTATCTTCATAACATCACCTGATATGATTTTACATTTCATGTGATATTATTTGAACGACTGTATATTTCATACTACTGACTATTTAATTTCACATTCTTTTCTTCCAAAACTTGTATTGTTCGAGTCGAAGAACTATAATATACTCTATGGAGGTGCAGAATGGATTATATGACACTAAAAGAGGCCGCCGAAAAATGGGGCGTGACACCTCGTAGAGTAAATTACTATTGTGCTGCCGGGCGTATTCCTGGTGCTGTAAAGATGGCAACTATCTGGCTAATTCCAAAAGATGCGGAAAAGCCGATTGACGGAAGGACAAAACAAGGAAAGGAGTTGCGCCATGAATAAAATCCTGATTATAGATGATGACAAAGAGCTGTGCGCTTTGATTAAACGTAGCGTACAAGCGGAAAACATAGAAGCTGATTTTTGTAATACCGGAAAAGAGGGCTTACAAAAATTAAGAGAGCAGGAATACCAGCTTGTGGTGCTGGATGTGATGATGCCCGGCATGGACGGGTTTGAAACGCTGGAAGAAATTCGCAAGGAGTACAGCTTGCCGATTTTGATGTTCACATCTAAAAATGACAGCATTTCTAAAGTACGGGGCTTACGGGCCGGAGCGGACGATTATCTTACAAAACCGTTTGATATGGATGAACTGATTGCCCGTATTGCGTCTCTTATTCGCCGCTACACTCGCTTTAATCAGCAAGCTGGAGCCATACAAAAGCTAAATTTTGACGGATTGCAGATTGACCTTGAAAATCGTTCTGCTACTACATCAAACGGCACTTTTGAACTGCCCCCAAAGGAATTTGATTTGCTCCTGTACTGTGCAAAACATCAAGGGAAAATTTTGACCAAACAGCAGATTTATGAGGAAGTATGGGGCGAAGAATATTTCTATGATGACAGTAACATTATGGCGATTATCAGTCGGCTTCGTAAAAAATTAGAAGTCAATCCTTCAAGCCCAAAGTATATACAAACGGTCAAAGGGATTGGCTACCGGTTTAATAAGGAGGTGTAGTCAGCATGGAAATTATCGTATTCTTGTCCATTGTGATTGCTGTTGTGGCTGTATTGACTTCCATCGTTCTCGTTCGGCGTGTAAAAAAACAAATAGCAGAAATGACCGATGTGCTGGTTGATGTGAAAAACGGAAATGGCAACCGGCGTATTCTATCTGCAACAAATGAACTGACAGCACCTCTTGCCTATGAAATCAATGAGATCGTTGTGGCCTATGAAAGCAGACTTTCAACTGTACGGCAGACAGAAGAAACCAACCGCCAGCTTATGACGAGCCTTTCCCATGACGTGCGAACGCCCCTTACTACTCTGCTTGGGTATCTTGACGCTACACACAAAGGACTGGTCACAGGAAAAGACCGGGATGATTATATTGAAACCGCCCGTCGGAAAGCCCATGATCTGAAAGAATACATTGATGTACTCTTTGACTGGTTCAAGTTAAATTCAAACGAGTTTGCTTTGGAGATCCAGAGCGTTGAGGTTGCAGAGCTGACAAGAAATATTCTGATCGACTGGATACCGATTTTTGAGGATAAACAGGTTGATTATGACATTGATATTCCTGAACAGCCTGTCCGGGTAAGATTGGATATGGATAGCTATATGAGGATCATCAATAACCTTATTCAAAATGTAATCGCTCACAGCCATGCGGACAAAATCAAAATTTCCCTATCGAAGAAGGAAAATAACATGGAGCTGCTGCTGGCGGATAATGGAGTGGGAATTGCGAAAGAAGATTTGAAACACATATTTGAACGGCTTTATAAGTGTGATAAAGGACGCTCTGAAAAAGGCAGCGGACTTGGTCTTTCTATTGTCCATCAGCTTGTAGAAAAGATGGGTGGAAGTATAACAGTTGAAAGTTTGCCGGGAAAAGGAACTGAATTTATGTTGCTTTTTCCTTTGGAGAGTTAAGCGGGTTCCCGTCTTTATGGCGGGAGCCTTTGTCATTTTACTGGATTTCAAATTGCAAGGTTAATGCAAGGTTGCGGCAAGGTTAATGCAAGGTTGGCATGATAGAATACCTTACAGAACAGGAGGTTTTGAATATGGATACAAATTATATCATTGAAACAAAAAATCTGACAAAGCAATACGGCTCACAAAAGAGTGTGGCTGACTTAAATATCCATGTCAAGCGTGGGAGAATTTATGGTCTGTTGGGTAGAAACGGAGCCGGAAAAACCACAACTATGAAAATGCTGTTGGGTTTAACGAAGCCTACTTCCGGTGAGGTCAAAATCTGGGGAAAGTCTTTGCAAGGAAATGAAAAGAAGTTGCTGCCCCGCATTGGCAGTTTGATTGAGTCCCCTGGTTTTTATCCCAATCTGACCGGTACGGAGAACCTGCGTATCTTTGCTACCCTGCGTGGAGTACCAAACAATCATGCCATCAAAGACGCTCTGGATTTGGTCGGGCTACCTTACAAGGATAAAAAGCTGTTTTCGCAATACTCTCTTGGCATGAAGCAGCGGTTGGCGATTGCCCTTGCAGTCATGCACGATCCGGAGCTTTTGATTTTGGATGAGCCGATCAACGGTCTCGATCCCATCGGTATTGCAGAAGTGCGATCCTTTATCCGTGAGCTTTGCGACACAAGAGGAAAAACCATTTTAATCTCCAGTCACATTCTTTCGGAGATTTCCTTGCTGGCTGACGATATTGGAATTATCGACCACGGCGCGTTGCTGGAAGAAGAAAGCCTTGCTGAGCTGGAGCAAAAAAGCAGTAAGCATATCCGGTTTACGCTCTCTGATACTGCACAGGCGGCAAGAATTTTGGAACGCAATTTCCATGCAAACCCATTTTTCCATACAAGACGACCACAATCTGCGTCTACACAATATGGAGCTACCCGTGGGGAAAATTGTAACTGCTTTTGTAGAAAACGGATTGGAGGTATCAGAAGCACATACCTGTGAAGAAAGTCTTGAAGATTACTTCAAGCGTGTGACAGGGGGCGAAGGAATTGCTTAAACTAATCAAATGCGAATTTTTGAAATTGAAACGGAAGAAATTTATTCCGCTGATTATTTTGGCTGCGTTCCTGTTTCCAATCCCGCTGACTTATCTGATGACAACGCCCTCTATGATGGAGCGATATACGGATCGGGCAGATGCTTTCGATGGACTATTTAACATGGTGTTGGGATATGGTATCCAGTTTTTACTGCCCTGCATTATCGGAGTGATTGCCGCTATTCTGTTTTTTATGGAACGCGACAACGATACATTCAAAAATCTGCGTACAATTCCCGTAACCAGCACGCAAATGGTACTTGCAAAGATTATTGTCCTTTTTATCTTTGGAATTGTTTTTTGCGTGGCTTCTACCATTGCAACAATTCTTTGCGGAATTGGAACATTAGAAGTTTATGGAATTGGTTATAAGCTGTTTTTGGCGGTTGAAACGGGGATCTTCATTACGGCAGGAACACTCCCGTTGATTGTCCTTGTTGTCTTTTTCAGTAAGACCTATGTTTTTTCCATTTTGTTGTGTGTCTTTTACAGCGTTCTGAACATGAGTGCTACGGCATTGTTTGACACACTGCCTAAAACTATGTTATGGCTTCTGCCCACGCCACTGACTACATTTTGGAGTGCGGGAGATATGGCGGCTCATGGAATAAAAATGGACTTGGAGCAAATGACAGGGCTAATTCCCTCAACATTTCAAGTTGTATTCATTCTTGGGATCATGGCATTGGTTTCGTTCTTACTGATTGACAGATTATATAAGCAGAGGGGGGAATAAACATGGTTCGCATTGTAAAAACAGAATTTTATAAATTGAAAAGGTATCATATCCTTTGGGCGGGCGTTGCACTCATGCTCCTATCCGTCCTGCTGACCTTGTTTACCTCTATGGCGAATGATGGTTCCGTTTGGGATTTTGCCTATCTTACAGAACAGGTCATCAAAAATAATATGTCCATGATTTTTCCGATGTGTATCAGCCTAATTGCTGGATATATGATTTCTCGTGAGCAGACGGATGACACATTGAAAAATATTCTGACTGTGCCGATCTCTTTTAAGAAACTGTTGACCGGAAAATTGATTGTGTGCGGCGTATTGTCTATTATTTTCGGGCTGATATGCAGTCTGTTTACAATCATAGCAGAAATGATTGTGGGATTTCCAGGCTTTGAGATTTCCTTAGCTCTAAAAGCAGCCTTGCAGATTACTGCAGTTAATTTCTTTTTATATCTTGCGGTTCTGCCGATTATCGCTCTTACTTGTCGGAGGGCAGGCAGCTTTTTTAGTCGGTGTAATCATTGCTTTTGTCTATGGATATGGAGGGATGTTTGCCGCAGGAAATATGACATTAGCAAACCTTTATCCGATTACCGCAAGTCTTGGAATGGTAGGCTACCGTAGCTATGATACCGCAGTCAACTGGAATATCGGAACCTGTTCTTGCAGTCTTGCGCTTGCTGTCGTTATTTCTGCCATCTTGATTTTGTGCATGAAAGAACGAGAAGCAACCCAAACAAAGAAAAAGGCCAAAAAGGTAGCTCCAAAGAAAGGCTGGTGATGATTTTATGAAGAAAATAGTTTTAGCATTAACATTCGTCCTTGTGGGAAGTTTTATGCTTGCTGGCTGTTCAAAAGATGAAATTCTCAATCATTACAATAACATTGTTCAGTCTGCGGGCTCCATAGAACTGACAGGGAAATCGTCACTGCAAGGGGAAAAAGAAAAAGGAATTGATGATTATACAGGGACTTATACAGCTGATTATGCGAACTTTTCAGGTACAGAGTATTTGTTCGGAGGAACTTCCATAAAGAGAGAAGCCGGTAAGGAGCTGTCCATTGATTGCACCTTGGAGATTACGGAAGGTGCTGCAAAAGTATTTTGGATTTCTGGAGCTGATGAAGCAGTCACGTTGATTGAAGCAACCGGAACTTATAGTGACACAATTACACTTCCTGATGGTGGAAATTATATCGGAATTGAATGCGAGAGTTTCACAGGAAGCATTGAATTAAATATTGAATAACATTCTGCCGGACGACGGCAAAAGAAAAAAAGCCGTCGTAGAGCAGACAATTTGACACGCCCATTTGAAACGGCGGCTTTGATTTTCAGAGCCGCCGTTTCTTTGCGTTTGCACAAACCAATGACGACTTGCAGGGACACGGTAGCCGATTGGAGGTTGATTTACCGTGTCCTTCTTTTTATTTCGCAGTATCCATGATCTGCACCAGTTAAAAAAAGCGTAGCTCCCCCATCGGAGCAGTCCGGCTTTGAATGTGAAATTAAACAGTACATAACCGATAATACTTTTTCGTGCGCTTGTGCGGCCTTGTGTCGCACAGGCGCATTTTGCTTTCCAGACTTCGAGACAAAGTGTCCCGAGGTGCGGTGCCGTTCTCCGCCGTTACTCCATTTCGTTTCCGACCAACCCCGAACAAACTGAAATGGAGGATTTTACGATGACTACTATCAATTTGAAAGATTTTTATTATTGGTACACGCAGGATCAGCTTATCGAAGTTTCTGACGAGGTGGCCGAGGTATTCAAGGCCGATGCCCGCTATGAGATGGCCTACCAGCGGCGGCTCTCCCGGCACAAGGCGCAGTATTCTTTGGACTGCGATGACGGGATTGAGTATTCCGCTTGCCTGCATGAGCCGACCCCGCAGGAGCTCCTTGAACGGATGGAAACCTTTCTTCGTCTGTGGAACGCTCTCAATTCTCTGCCGGAGATCCAAGGCCGCAGAATTGACGCACATATCATTCTTGGCAAGTCGATTAAGGAAATTGCCGAGGCCGAGGGCGTACATGAGGAGTCTATTCGCCAGTCGATCAAGCGTGGCCTTGAACGCATGAAAAAAACTTTTTGATTTTTTCTTCTTAACCCACTTGGAATTGATGAAAAAATGTCTCGGTTTATGAGAGGAGGTTTTCTTCCTAACGCGAGGGAATAACGGCAACCCTGAGTAAGTACGTGGAGCCAGACGGTGGGTGCGCGGTGACATTTCCCAAAAGGGATTGAGCGAACAACACCAACACTGTAAATGGGCCCGGCCATCCCAAGGCCATGATCCGGCGCTGAACAGGTTGGCTGCCTGTTCCTCCGGGCTTGTCGCTTTACTTGCGTTGAGAGCGCCGCACAGAAAATAACGATTGTCTTTGGACAGGCCAAGTAAATATGTGCGGCGCTCTCTAATATTCAAAAACTATAATAAACCTCGAGACAAAGTGTCCCAAGGTGGAGTAAGGCAACAGGCCAGCATCCCGGTGGTGCTGGCCTGTTGCGTTTCCCCACCAAACAGCGGGAGGCGTTCTATCAATCTGCGAAGGAGGTTTACCGTGAAATTAACTACACAGGAACTTGAACAAATGAGAAGCGTTGACATTGGCGCGGTGGCTGCCGAGTCCCTGCCTGATGTGAGCGGTATGACCTTTGACAATGCGCTTTCCCGAAAGGAGCGCATCTCTCGATTTTTGCAGACTGTCAAAAATCCATACTGCTTTTGCATCGGTGGTGTTGGCGTGAAAATTGAATTTGCTGAAAGCGGGCCATCTCTCCAAGACAAGCTGACGGATTTCCTGCTGCGGCAAAGAAGCGGGCTGTAACTTCGGTTACAGCTCGTTTTGCTTCTTCGAGACAAAGTGTCCCGAAGCGGAGGCATCCTTGTTGTCCTCCCCGGACAGAGTTATAATATAAGTGTAATGTGATAGGGAAGGAGGAACAATGGCACGAGCAAAAAACAGAGGGTATCAGCAGAGTTTCTCTCCCTCTTACACAATCCGCCGCTGGCGGCTGGGCATCTATATCCGGCTTTCAAAGGAAGATTTGAAAAAAGGAAAAGACGATAGCAACAGCGTAAAGAACCAGCGTGACCTACTGAACGATTTTTACCGACGCAACATTGACGAGTTTGAAAGCATCACGGAATATGTGGATGATGGTCATACTGGAACGGACGCCAACCGTGAAGATTTTCAACGGCTCTTGGCGGATGTCATGAGTGGTAAAATCAACTGCGTTATAGTAAAAGACCTGTCCCGCTTCGCACGAAATTATAGCGATGCCGGAAGTTTGATCGATAACCTGTTTGTTCAAATGGGTGTTCGCTTTATCAGCCTTGCTGAGAATGTGGACAGCTACAAGAACCCCGACAGCGTTTCAAATATCATCGTTCCCATTACAAACGTGATGAACGATAATTACTGCTATCAGACTTCCAAAAAGATCCGGCAGGTATTTGACTACAAGCGGCGCAACGGCCAGTATATCGGAGCATTTGCTCCTTACGGCTATGTAAAGCACCCAAAGGACAAGCACAGGCTGATTGTTGATCCCGATGCTGCTGAAAATGTCAAACTCATTTTCACAATGCTTATTCAAGGGTCATCAAAACGTGCTATCGCGCTGTACCTGAATGAACACGGCGTACCGAGCCCCTCGGCTTACAAGGTACAAAAGGGCTTGCCTGTTTCGACAAGAGGGTATGACGATCCTATGTGGGGAGCCCGCATGATCCACTCCATTCTTACCAATCCGACCTACACCGGGGATTTAGCCCAAGGCCGAAGCCGGGTGAAAAGCTACAAGGTACACCAGATTGAAGCTGTTCCACGCGAGGAATGGGTGGAAGTGGCTGGAACGCATGAGGCCATTATCGACTATGAAACTTTCGACAAGGTACAGGCTCTCTTACAGCGTGATACCCGTACTTCCCCGAAAGGCCGTGAGGTACATTTATTCAGCGGCTTTCTGAAATGTGCCGATTGCGGGCGGGCCATTACCCGATGCGTTGGCAAGAACAACAATGTATATTATTCTTGCTCAACCTACAAGAACCGTTCCCGGACAGCCTGCACCATGCACTCAATCAAGCATGAACGGCTGGAGGCTGCTGTTTTGTTCGCTGTACAGCATCAGGTACATTTGGCTGTTTCCTACTCGGAAATCGTCACGCAGATCAATTCCGCTCCAATCAAAAAAAGCCAGTCTTACCGACTGGACGATCTGATAGCTGCAAAAGAGCGGGAACTGACAAAGATAACACGCTACAAGCAATCTCTTTATCAGGACTGGAAAGACGGTGAAATCACCCAGCAGGAATACCGGGATATGAAGGCTGACTATGAACGGCAGACTTCTGATATTTCCGCGGTGCTTACCCGGCTGAACGCTGAACGCGCAGAACTGGCAAACGGTGTGGACAACGAGCATCCTGCACTGGTAGCCTTTATGAAGTATCAGAACATTGAAGCCCTCAACCGTGAAATCTTGGTTGAACTTGTGGACTATATCAAGGTCTATGAAAACGGCAATATCAGCGTGAAATTCAAATTTGCTGACGAGCTCCGCAAGATTGCCGAGTACATTGAAATCAACACTACGGAAGATACCGCAGTAGCGGGCTAACCCCCCGCTACAAACCCCTTTGACAGTGTGTTTTCCTAATAGGCGCTAATCATAGGAAAAATGCACATCCTCCAACACAACATCCAGCGGTCCGTCCGGCAGCGTCCGTTCTCCCGCCTGCGGCTCCGGCAGATCAAGGATTTTGAAAATCTTGTCACTCGCCGCCATGCCGTTCATCGCAATGTGGAAGAACGATCCGAGCAGACGCAGCGGCAGGAAAAACTCACTCGCCAGCAGCACAATGCAGAGCGTGCCGGACACGGTGAGGTTTCCTTTCAGAAATTCCGATACCGCCACCGCCATGCCAACCGCCGCGCCGCCGTATGCTACGATGTCCATCACGCTCGTTGAGTTGAGCTGCATCGTCAGAACTTTCATCGTGATCCGGCGGAAGTTCTGGGATTCCACATCCATCTCGTCGGCTTTCTGCTGGTCGGCCTGATAAATTTTTTAATGTCGTCAGACCCTGCAGATTTTCAAGGAAGGAATCGCCAAGGCCGGTGTAAATGCTCCAGTATTTGTTCAGCAGCTTCTTCGCAATCTTCTGCACAACCACAATCGAAATCGGGATCAGCGGCACACAGATCAGAAGAATCACGCTCGCTTTCATGCTCACCCGGCAGAGGATCACAAACAAGGTGAGCGGCGCAATCAGGCTGTAGAACAGCTGCGGAAGATACTTTCCAAAATAGGTTTCGAGCTGCTCCACGCCTTCCGTGGATACCTGTACGACCTCCGAGGATGATACCTGTTCGCTGTAGGATGCCCCCAGTTTCAGCATTTTCTCATAAATTTTCTCACGCAGAATCCGTTTCACATCCACACACGCAAGATACGACGACCGCGCGCCCATCCGCTCGCAGAAAAAGCGGATCACAACAACAAATTGCCAGTGTAAAAATCGTCCGTTTCACAGCCGCTGCCGTTACCGCACCATACACGACCCGTTCCAGCAGATCGGCGACCGTAAATACCGCGATCACCTGCGACAGAAGCGCCGCCCACTGCCACAGAATCGTGTACACGATATACTTTTTCGCGTGGGACAGCAGCCCCACCAGTCTTGTTTTAATCATAAGTACCTCTCTTTTATGCTTTTGCTTTTCGCTTCTCTCTCATGCTGCAAATCAAATGCCAGATAGCTAAAATCGGATGATACAGCAGCATCCTCGGCCCCGAAAACCGCATAACGGCGCGGATCTTTTCCCGCATTTCCGGCTTGTAGCAGTGTACTTTGCAGTTTGCGCAGAATGTTTTCTGTTCCATGAAGGGACATTTCTGGCTCCGCTGTTTTGCATAGTCCGCTAATTTCTGACATTCCGGACACATTCCGCCGGATGCATGCCCCTCTTTTCCATGGTTCTTCCGGCAGTACAGGCGGATCATCTCTTCCACGACGTACTGTTCTTTCTGCCGCTTTTTTTCTACTTTGTTCATTTTGTTTCTCCTAGGATATGATCTTCTGTTTTTACGGTTTTGACCCGCAGGAAGAAATACAAAATATGGCACATCCATACCACAGCAATACAGATTCTTCCGATCGCACATTCTTCATAGCAAAAAAGCCGATCGCCATCACAACCGTTACCATCCCGATAATTTTACATTTCGTTCCTACCGTCATCGCCCGATGCTGTACGAAGCTGTCGAGATGCTTCTTATATAATTGAGTTCCAATAAACCAGCTGTGCAGCCGCTCCGAACTTTTCGCAAAGCAGAACAGGGTCGCCATATAGAATGGAACTGTCGGCAGAATCGGAAGCACAATGCCGATGGTGCCAAATCCCAGGCACAGAAAGCCGAGTACGATCCAAAATTATTTTAAATGGACTCTTCATAATTTTCCTCCTTTCTTATCGAATAATAAATAGAAAAATAGCCGCCCATGGTTCTTGGCGAATACATGAGCGGTTAGTTATCACTTACGCTAGTTATAGATTAACATTGTTTGCCTTTCGTGTCAAACACATTTCACTCCTGAGAGAACGCTCCTCTGCTTGCAGAATAACTGCTGTTATTTCAACTCACGAAGTGTGATACATCATACCCTAAATAATTCCGCCAATGTTTGAAGATTCAACTCACGGAGGGCGACAAAACTGGTGGTTGCGTTATCCCACCTTTTTACGTACTTCAACTCACGCCCTCACGGAGGG
>ENA-OQEG01000004-OQEG01000004.1-human-gut-metagenome-genome-assembly--contig:-NODE-4-length-28270-cov-1.552571_pt1 | contig 28270 bp, 28 predicted proteins | sample MGYA00242793_ERZ504631 | MGnify/ENA primary metagenome ERZ504631 (study PRJEB26092, sample SAMD00036338) | human gut metagenome | host: Homo sapiens | study: EMG produced TPA metagenomics assembly of the... | reverse complement strand
GACCAGAAGTATTGTGAAATCTGGCGGCATGAATGGGAGGTCATCCAGAACCGCTATCTGGAAGCCAATGACCGTCCGGAGCGTGTGGACTTGCGTTCCTATGCCAGACAGGGGCTTGATATTGTCCCCACTGTCCATGAGGGGGCTGCTGTCCGGCAGATGGAAAAGCGTGGTATCCAGACGAATATCGGAAACCTGAACCGGGAAATCAGAGCCGCCAACAGTCTGATGAAGTCCATCCGGCAGCTTATCCAAAACCTCAAAGGCTGGATTACCGAGCTGGGAGAAAAACGGAAAGAGCTGCTTGCACAAAAGGCGGCGGAGGAAGCAACACTTCTTCCCAATCTGCTGATGAAGTATATGGCGATACGAAAGGAAGAACGGAAGGACTGGACAAGGGCTGGACAGAACCGGGGGACTTCACAGGACTTAAAGGCAGTCAGCGAAGCCCTGTCCTATCTCCGGCAAAAGGGGCTTTCCACTGTGGAGGACTTAGAAGCATTTCTGGAATCCTCCGGGAAATCAGCCGCCGATTACCGCAATCAGATGAAGCCAAAGGAAGCCCGAAGCAAAGTGATTGACGGGATTCTTGCCAGCCGGACAGACTGCAAGGAATGTAAGCCTGTCTATGAGAAGTACCAGAAGATATTTTTTAAGAAAACAAAGGAGAAATTCAAACAGGAACACCCAGAGGTTGCCCGATATGCGAAAGCCGCCGCCTACCTTGCCAAGCACCCGGATGATAAGGACAGCACCCAAGAGGAGCTGCAAGAGGAGCAGGAAACGCTTCACAGCGAAATCGCAGAGCTGAAAGTACCGCTGACCGAGGTACAAGAGGATTTGAAGAAGCTGCGGGACATCCGCTACTGGGTACGGAAAGCCACACCCGGCACAGAGGAAAGCAAAGAGCCGCCCAAGAAGCAGCCCATCAAGGAAGTCTTGCAGGATAAGGCAGACGAGAAAAAAGCACAAAGAACCGCCCCGGCACAGGCGAAACACAGACAACAGGATATGGAACTTTAACAGGCACTTGCCATTTTCAATCAGAGAATGTCAGGTGCTTTTCTTATTTTCAAGGAGGGATAGATTTGAATGTATTTGAAGCTGTGAAGCAGTCCGTCACAACAAGACAGGCTGCGGAGCATTATGGAATCCGTATAGGTCGGAACGGGATGGCTTGCTGCCCGTTCCATCATGATAAAACCCCAAGCATGAAGCTGGATCGGCGTTACCACTGCTTCGGCTGCGGTGCGGATGGGGATGTGATTGATTTTGCCGCCGCCCTGTATGGGCTGGGAAAGAAAGAAGCCGCCGTACAACTGGCACAGGACTTCGGGCTTTCCTATGAGGACTGGAAACCGCCGGGAAAGGCAAAAAAGCCCAAGCCCCGGCAGAAATCCCCGGAGGAACAGTTTCAGGAAGCAAAGAACCGCTGCTTCCGTATCCTTGCCGATTATCTCCACCTGCTCCGGGCATGGAGAAAGGAATATGCCCCGCACTCCCCGGAGGAAGCCTTTCATCCCCGGTTTGTGGAAGCCTTACAGAAGCAAGCCCAAGTGGAATATCTGCTGGATGTGCTGCTGTTCGGGGAGACAGAGGAAAAAGCGGCTTTGATTACGGACTACGGAAAGGATGTGATACAGCTTGAACAGCGAATGGCAGAGCTTGCAGCCGCAGACGCAGCAAGAACTAAAAAACACCATGAACGCCATGCAGCCGCCCCAGAGCATTGAGGAAATCAAGGCGGGGCTGGAAACCACCGAGAAAGGCGGTGTCCGTCAGAGCATACGGAACTGCCTGACCGTATTCCAGCGTGACCCGCTGCTTTCCGGGGCTATCGCATACAACATCCTGACCGACCGCAAGGACATCATAAAGCCCATCGGCTTCCACAGAGAAAGCACCGCCCTGAACGATACGGACATGAAGTATCTGCTTCTTTATCTGGAAGAAACCTATGGGCTTACCAATGAGAAAAAGATTGATAATGCCATCGGGATTGTGGCGAATGAAAACAAGTACCATCATCCGGGACTACCTAAGTGCCTTGTGTGGGACGGGACAGAACGAATCCGTTTCTGTCTGCGGCACTTTCTGGGGGCTAACGGCAGACGATTACACCTATGAAGCGTTGAAGCTGTTCCTGCTGGGTGCAATCTCACGAGCCTTTCAGCCAGGGTGCAAATTTGAAATCATGCTCTGTCTGGTAGGCGGTCAGGGGGCTGGCAAGTCCACCTTCTTCCGTCTGCTGGCAGTCCGGGACGAGTGGTTCTCCGATGATTTGCGGAAGCTGGACGATGACAATGTGTACCGCAAGCTGCAAGGTCACTGGATTATCGAAATGTCGGAAATGATGGCAACCGCCAACGCCAAGAGCATTGAGGAAATCAAGTCATTTTTAAGCCGGCAGAAAGAGGTTTACAAGATACCCTATGAAACCCACCCGGCAGACCGCCCCCGTCAGTGCGTGTTTGGCGGCACTTCCAATGCCCTTGACTTCCTGCCCCTTGACCGTTCCGGCAACCGCCGCTTTATCCCCGTCATGGTGTACCCGGAGCAAGCCGAGGTTCACATTTTGGAGGACGAAGCTGCTTCCAGAGCCTATATCGAGCAGATGTGGGCGGAAGCGATGGAGATTTACCGAAGCGGCAGGTTCAAGCTGGCTTTCAGCCCCGCCATGCAGCGGTATCTCAAAGAACACCAGCGGGATTTTATGCCGGAGGACACCAAAGCCGGGATGATACAGGCGTATCTTGATAAGTACACCGGGAGCATGGTCTGCTCCAAGCAGCTCTACAAGGAAGCCTTGAACCATGCCTTTGACGAGCCGAAGCAATGGGAAATCCGGGAAATCAACGAGATTATGAACCAGTGCATTGACCGCTGGCGGTACTTCCCGAACCCAAGAATGTTTTCAGAATATGGCAGACAAAAGGGCTGGGAGCGTGAAAACCCGGCAACGGACTCCGGCAACCCGTCTGAAAAAACGATGGACGGTTTTGTGGAGGTCACAGAACAGATGGAGCTTCCATTCTGAAAATGACAGCCCGTTGCACCCCCTGTTGCTATCCCGTTGCCGAGCCGGTTGCCGGGGAAAATCCCGAAACTATCGGCTTTTCTCCCCTATGACAACCAAAACAACAGAAAAATAAAAGAAAAGTATAAATAGTAACCATCGCCAGATTGAGATTGTTTGCAAGGTCTTTTGAAGCCCGTTGCCGGACTTCGTTGCCGACACCCTCTGTCTGGCTATTTTCATGTATGGAGGATAACTGCCTATGGCAAAAAACAAAACAGAGATTCATGTGACCACTGTATTTGACGGGGAGCTGGACGCCACCGATGTGTTCGTCAGCCTGATTTCCCAGAAATACGGAAAGACAAATACAAAAGAATATCTTGCTAAAAAGAAAGATTTGAAGTATAATGAAGATGAGGTTCAAAAGAGCCAGATACCGTCTGGATTGTGTGGGTAAATGGCTATGATGAACGAAATGGAATACAGAACAATCGGTTCGGCACTTGCCGGAGGGTATCGTGCAGCGGTCTATTGCAGGCTGTCAAAGGACGATGACCTGCAAGGCGAAAGTGCCAGTATCGCAAACCAGCGTGATATGCTGGAAAAATACTGCGAAAAGCAGGGATGGGAGGTTGTGGCAGTCTATCAGGACGATGGCTTCACAGGTCTTAATATGGAGCGTCCTGATTTACAGAGAATGTTGAGAGCCATTGAGCGCAGGCAAATCAACCTTGTCATCACGAAAGACCTCAGCCGACTGGGGCGTAACTATCTGCAAACCGGGCATTTGATTGAGGACTTTTTCCCAAGAAACGGTGTCCGCTATATCGCCATGAATGACGGTATCGACACCCTGCGTGATAACAACGATATTGCCCCGTTCAAGAATATCCTGAACGAGATGTACAGCAAGGATATTTCCAAGAAAGTCCATTCCTCTTATCTTCTGAAAGCGCAGAAAGGACAGTTTACCGGGTGTCTTGCCCCGTTTGGGTATCGGAAAGACCCGGAGGACAAAAACCATCTGCTCATTGACGAGGAAACCGCCCCGATTGTGCGGCTGATTTTCGGATATGCCCTAAACGGTCATGGTCCGAACTATATCCGCAGACGGCTGGAGGAAGAAAAAATCCCCTGCCCCACATGGTGGAACCGGGAACGGGGGCTTCGCAATACCCGCACCAAATGGGAAAAGAAAGACCCGGAAAACGGGCGGTATATGTGGGACTTCTCCGTTATCAAAGACCTTTTGATGAATCCCGTCTACACCGGGGCGATTGCTTCCCAGAAAAAGGACTACCGTTTCAAAATCGGCACGATTGGGGAAAAGAAGCCGGAGGACTGGATTGTGGTGGAGGGACAGCATGAACCGCTGATTGACCGCATGAGCTTTGACATTGTGCAGAACAAGCTGAAATCCCGCCAGCGTCCGGGGCAGACCAATGAAATCAGCCTGTTTGCCGGACTGATAAAATGCGGCGAGTGTGGGAAGTCGCTGACGATACGCTACACAAACGCAAAACATCCCCAGCAGATTTATTCCTGCAAGACCTACAATGCCTTTGGAAAGAACCACTGCACCCAGCACCGGATTGACTATGACACCCTTTACAGCCATGTGCTGCGGAAAATCCGGGAATGTGCCAGAGCTGCCCTGATGGACGGGGAAGCGGTTGCCGACCGCCTGACCAATACCTGTGAAGCCGAGCAGCGGGAACAGCGGGAAGCAATGGAACGCTCCCTCACAAGGGACGAGGAACGGATTGAGGTTCTGGACAAAATGGTAATGCGGCTTTATGAGGATATGATTGCAGGGCGTATCAGTGAACAGAATTTCAACACCATGCTGGAAAAGACACAGACCGAGCAAGCGGAGCTTAAAGCAAAAGTGTCCGAGGGCAGAAAGCGGCTGTCCGATGAAGTCCAGCTTGCCAATGACGCAAAACAATGGGTGGAAGCCATTCAGGAATACGCCAATATCACAGAGCTGGACGCAGCCACCCTCAACCGCTTAATCAAAGAAATCGTCGTGCATGAGCGCATTGACGAAGATAAAACAAGACACATTTCTATCGAAATTCATTTTAATCTCAAACCCATCCCAGAGGTGGAACAGGTCACTGCCTGACCTGTCCCGCCGGGACGGTTCTCTTAAAAACACCATATAGATTTTTTGTACGCCGCCGCCCGCCATCGAGCAGAGTTTTACACCTAATTGGGTATAAAAACAGCTTATGGCGGGCGGCGGTGTTGCCCTTATCGGCACTATCCTTGTACCGCTTCTTTCCGGTCTGTTCGGATAAGTTTACGGAGGGTAGCCTATGGAGAGCATACTTGACGCGATTAACGAATGGATAAAAGAAATCCTTATCGGCGCGATAAACGGTAATCTGTCAACGATGTTCGGGGACGTAAACGAAAAAGTAGGCACCATTGCAGCGGAGGTAGGCAAGACCCCACAGGGGTGGAACGCGAACATTTTCAACATGATACAAAATCTGTCGGAAAATGTGATTGTACCCATTGCGGGGCTTGTCATTACCTATGTCCTCTGTTATGAGCTTATCAGCATGGTAACGGAAAAGAACAATATGCACGACGTTGACACGTTCATGTTCTTTAAGTGGTTTTTCAAAGCCTTTGTTGCCGTTTTCTTGGTAACGCACACCTTTGATATTACTATGGCGGTGTTTGATATGGCGCAGCATATTGTGTCCGGCGCGGCGGGGGTAATCGGCGGCGATACGAATATCGACGTAACCGAAGCCCTTGCCGCCATGCAGGAGGGACTAAAAGATATGGAAATCCCCGAACTACTGTTACTTGTCATGGAAACGAGCCTTGTAAGCCTTTGTATGAAAATCATGTCCGTACTGATAACCGTTATCCTCTACGGCAGAATGATTGAGATATACGCCTACTGTTCCGTTTCCCCTATCCCTTTTGCCACCATGACAAACCGGGAATGGGGACAGATTGGGAACAACTACCTAAAGGGGCTGTTTGCACTTGGTTTTCAAGGCTTCCTCATTATGATATGCGTCGGCATTTATGCGGTTTTGGTAGGCGAAATGGTCTTAGCGGACAACCTGCACAGCGCGATTTTTTCCCTTGCAGCCTATACCGTTATCCTCTGTTTCTCCCTGTTCAAATCCGGCGCACTGGCAAAATCTATATTCAACGCCCACTAAGGGCAGAAAGGAGGTTTTTTCTTGGCGTATGTACCTGTACCCAAAGACTTATCCAAAGTCAAAACAAAAGTCGCTTTCAATCTGACAAAGCGGCAAATCCTTTGTTTTCAGTGGCACTTCTTATGGGACTGCCACTTTTCTTTTTGTTCAAAGACAGCGCAGGGACGAGCCTTGCGGCAATGGCAATGATTGTCGTCATGCTTCCCTGCTTTTTTGGTTGCCATGTATGAAAAGCATGGGCAGCCCCTTGAAGTGGTTGTAAAGAACATCATTCAGACAAAATTGACCCGCCCCAAAGTGCGACCGTATCAGACGGAAAACCTGTATGCACTCTTGGAGAAACAGCGGGCATTAGAAAAGGAGGTATCAGCGATTGTCAAAAGGACAGACAAAAAAGACGCGGGAAGCCGCAGGAAACAGGCGTAAGCTGACCCGCGCGGAAAAGAAACAGATAGCGGCGGTTATCCGGCAGGCAAAGGGGGACGGCAAAGCCCACACCGCACAGCAGACCATTCCCTACCTTGCCATGTACCCGGACGGTATCTGCAAAGTGGCACAGCGGAAATATTCAAAGAGCATTGCCTTTGAGGACATCAACTATCAGCTTGCACAGGCAGACGATAAGACCGCCATTTTTGAAAACTGGTGCGATTTTCTCAACTACTTTGACGCAAGCGTGAACGTGCAGCTTTCTTTCATCAATCAAGGCTCACAGCAGGAACAGGCAGCGCTGGCAATCCATATCCCGCTGCAAAATGACGATTTTAACTCTATCCGCACTGAGTATTCCGATATGCTGAAATCGCAGCTTGCCAAAGGGAACAACGGGCTTGTCAAGCATAAGTACATCACATTTTCCATTGAAGCGGACAATCCGGCGGCAGCAAGGGCGCGGCTTTCCCGTATTGAAACAGACGTACTCAATAATTTTAAGGTGCTTGGGGTATCGGCGCACCCCTTATCCGGCTATGAACGCCTAAAGGTGCTGCATGGGGTATTCCACCCGGCAGGCGAGCCGTTCTCATTCTCTTATGACTGGCTGACCCCGACGGGGCTTACCACAAAGGACTTTATCGCCCCGTCCTCTTTCAAGTTCGGGGAGGGACGCTACTTTGCTATGGGGAAAAAGACGGGGGCGGTATCGTTCCTTGAAATCCTTGCCCCGGAGTTAAACGACCGTATCTTAGCGGATATGTTGGACTTGGAAACAGGCGTTATTGTCAATCTCCACATTAAAAGTATCGACCAGTCGGAAGCAATCAAGACCATTAAGCGCAAAATCACTGACCTTGACAAGATGAAGATTGAGGAACAGAAAAAAAGCGGTTAGAAGCGGTTACGATATGGATATAATCCCGTCCGACCTTGCCACGTTCGGCAGCGAAGCAAAAAATCTCTTACAGGACTTGCAGAGCCGGAATGAAAGGATGTTCCAGCTTACCTTTTTGGTGCTGAACACCGCAGACACCCGGCAAAAGCTGGAAAACGATGTGTTCTGGGCTGCCGGGATCGCCCAGAAGTACAACTGCTCCCTTGTGCGGCTGGACTACCAGCAGGAACAGGGCCTTGTATCCAGCCTTCCGCTGGGTATCAATCAGATAAAGATTCAGCGCAGCCTTACCACCTCCAACGTGGCGGTGTTCGTGCCCTTTGTGACGCAGGAGCTTTTCCAGAGCGGCGCGGCCATGTACTACGGCATCAACGCAAAATCCCACAACATGATCATGCTGGACCGCAAGCAGGCCCGGTGTCCCAACGGCCTAAAGCTGGGTACGCCCGGCAGCGGCAAATCCATGAGCTGCAAGTCTGAAATCGTCAGTGTGTTTTTTAACGACTGCTGACGATATTTTTATTTTCAGACCCAGAAGCCGAGTATTATCCGCTGGTCAAGCGGCTGCATGGGCAGGTCATCAAACTTTCGCCCACCAGCAAGGACTATGTGAATCCTCTGGACATCAACCTCAACTACTCCGAGGATGATAGTCCGCTTGCCCTGAAATCGGATTTTGTGCTGTCGTTCTGTGAGCTTGTCATGGGCGGCAAGAACGGGCTGGAAGCCATTGAAAAGACGGTGATCGACCGGGCGGTACAGGTGATCTACCGACCTTATCTGGCAGACCCCAAGCCGGAAAATATGCCCATCCTTGCAGACCTGCACAAAGCCCTGTTAGACCAGCATATCCCGGAGGCCGACCGGGTGGCGCAGGCCCTTGACCTGTATGTGTCCGGCAGCTTAAATGTGTTCAACCACAGAACCAACATCGACATTCAAAACCGCATTGTGGCCTTTGACATCAAGGAGCTGGGCAAGCAGCTAAAGAAAATCGGTATGCTCATTGTCCAAGATCAAGTTTGGAACAGAGTTACCATAAACCGCAGCGAAGGCAAGGCGACGCGGTACTATATCGACGAGTTTCATTTGCTGCTCAAAGAGGAACAGACCGCAGCGTACAGCGTTGAGATTTGGAAGCGTTTTAGAAAATGGGGCGGTATTCCGACAGGTATCACCCAAAACGTGAAAGATTTGTTATCGTCCCGCGAGGTGGAGAACATTTTTGAAAACAGCGATTTTGTGTATATGCTCAACCAAGCCCAGGGCGACAGGGAAATCCTTGCAAAGCAGCTTAACATTTCGCAGCAGCAAATGACCTATGTAACCCATTCCGACGCGGGCGAGGGGCTTATCTTCTATGGCAACGTGATTTTGCCCTTTATTGACCGTTTCCCGCAAGATACGGAACTCTATCGTGTAATGACGACCAAACCCGGCGAGGTGTCGGCATGAGGATAGAAATGGACAAAATCTATTGCGGCGACAGCTTGCAGGTGCTTCAAACCTTGCCGGAAAATGCAGTTGATTGTTGCGTAACGTCCCCACCCTACTATGCTTGCGGGACTGACGGCGCAGACGGGCAGATCGGACGGGAAGCAACGCCGGAGGAATATGTTTCCCGTATTACGGCGGTATTCCATGAGGTAAAGCGGGTGCTTACGCCGGAGGGTACTTGTTGGCTGAATATCGCGGACACTTATTGCGGCACAGGCAGCAAAGCCGACCACCAAGACCCCAAATACCCCAAAGGCAGGAACGGGCAGCAAGTGGCGTTTAACCACCGCGCCCCCGGCTGCAAGCCCAAAGATTTAATTGGTATTCCGTGGCTTGTAGCCCTCGCCTTGCGGGGCGACGGTTGGTATTTGCGCAGTTCTATCATTTGGCACAAAACAAACCCCATGCCGGAAAGCACGCGGGACAGGCCGACCCGCTGCTATGAATATGTGTTTCTGCTTACCAAGTCAAAGAAGTATTATTACGATTGGCAAGCAGTAGCCGAGCCGATAGCCCCCACAACGGCGGGGCGGCTGAAAAGCGGAGTTAGCAAAGGAAACAAGTATAACGTTACTGTTCCGGGGCAAAACCAGCCGCAGAAAATCAACCGCCCCCGCGAAAAGGGCGCATACGCCGACGAGTTGATTTCTCCCGTCCGCAGCCGCCGCAACGTTTGGCAGATTAACAATGTCGGCTATCATGGCGGGCATTTCGCAGCGTTCCCGCCGAAACTTGCGGAAACGTGCATTTTGGCGGGCTGTCCCATCGGCGGGATTGTCCTTGACCCCTTTTTCGGCAGCGGCACGACGGGCATGGTAGCAAAACGGCTTAACCGCCGCTATATCGGCATTGAGTTAAACCCCGACTATTGCGAACTTGCAAAACAGCGGATTGGAGGTGATGAAGATTGAGCAAGGAACTGAAAGCCCCCGACAAGGTAACGCAAAAAATGACCCGCGACGGTGCGGTTGCGGAAAACCTCACGACGGGCGAAACGTCCAGTATCAGCGAAAGGCCGCAGGAAGAAAACTATTCAGCCCCCGCAGGGGTGGCAGCGGAAAAGGTTGTGCAGCATATCGGCGCAGAGATTGAGCGACACGCAGCAAAAGGCGCGGAGAAAAAAGCCCTTGACGCGACGCAGCCTAAAACCCATTCTTCCCGCTTGCAGTTTTCCGAAGCGGAACGGGCAACGCCGGAACTTCAAAAAGCGATCAAGAAATCGGATAAGGCGGCAGACTGTTTAGACGCAGCGCGGGCGGCTATCCCCCAAGCAGACCAAAATCAAGAAAGAGCGCGTTTTTGACGAAGCGAAAGGCAAGGCAAAGACGCGCCTTTCCTTTGAAAGACGGATAAGCCCCCAAACGGCAAGTTGCGGCATAACCCCTTGTCCCGTCCGGCGCAGGAGTTGAACAGCACCGTACATGGGAAAATCTACGAGGTAGAGAAAGAAAACGTCGGTGTGGAAAGCGGGCACCGGGTAGAACTTGCCGGAGAGAAAGCGGGCGGCATGGCGGCGCGGGCAGTTAAGGGCGGCATACGCCGCCATAAGCTGAAACCCTACCGGGCAGCGGCGGCAGCGAGAGAAAGGCGGTAAAGGCAAACGCCGATTTCCTCTATCAAAAGGCGCTGCACGATAACCCCGCCCTTGCGCACTCAAACCCGATTTCCCGTTTTTGGCAGAAGCAGCGCATTAAAAAGCAGTATGCAAAGACGCTGAAAGCGGGCGGCAAAGTGAAAAAGACCGCCGAAGCCACCGCAAAGGCGGCGAAGAAAACCGCGCAGGAAACCAAACGGGCGACGTTCTTTGTCGTCCGGCACTGGAAAGGCTGCTTGCTTGTGGGCGGGATTGCCTTTATCGTGCTGCTGCTTTTCGGCGGGCTGTCCTCTTGCTCCCTCTTTGGCGGCAACAGCGGCAGCGGCTTGATTGCGTCGTCCTATCTCTCCGAGGACGCGGATATAACGGGCGCGGAAAGCGCGTATGCCGCTATGGAAGCCGAGTTACAAGATATGCTGGACAATATCGAAAGCGAATACCCCGGCTATGACGAATACCGGGTAAACGCGGACGAGATCGAGCATGACCCCTATGTGCTAATTTCTATCCTTTCCGCGTGGCATGAGGGCGTGTTTACACTCGATGAAGTGCAAAGCACCCTTGAAATGCTCTTTGAGAAACAGTATATCTTGACGGTCGAGGAAGAAGTACAGGTACGCTACCGCACCGAAACAAGGACGGACAGCGAGGGCAACCCCTATACGGTTGAAGTCCCCTATAACTATTACATTCTTCATGTGGATTTGGAAAACTTCAACCTCTCCCATGTCCCCGTTTACATCATGGGCGAAGAACAGCTATCCATGTACGCTATGTATATGTCGTCGCTGGGAAACCGCCCCGATTTGTTCCCGTCGTCCGGCTATGTGTCTAAATACTATGAAAACCCGCCCGCCGATTATGAAGTACCCGCCGCGCTGCTGGGTTCCGATGAAAAGTTTGCGCGGCTCATGGAGGAAGCAGATAAATACGTCGGTTTTCCCTATGTGTGGGGCGGCAGCACCCCGGAAACCTCTTTTGATTGCAGCGGCTTTGTGAGTTATGTGTTGACGAACAGCGGCCTATACAATACGGGCAGACTTGGGGCGCAAGGGCTTTACAACATCTCAACCCCTGTTTCTAACCCGCAGCCGGGGGATTTGGTGTTCTTTACGGGTACATACGACACCCCCGGCGTTTCCCATGTGGGGATTTATGTGGGCGAGGACGGGGACGGAAGCCCCGTCATGCTGCATTGTGGCGACCCTATCCAGTATTCAAAGCTGGACACCAGCTATTGGCAATCCCACTTTTACGCCTACGGGCGGTTAAATTACAATTAAAAGGAGTTGAAAAATGAATATTGTATCTTTTGGCGGCGGCACGAATAGTGCCGCCTTACTTATTGGCCTATACAAGCACAAAATCCCGATTGACCTTATCACCTTTGCCGATACGGGCGCGGAACACCCGCATACCTATCAATTTATCGAGATAATCAATCAATGGCTTGCGGAACACGGTATGCCGCAGATTACCGTTGTGCAGTATGTTGACCGCTACGGCAACCGCCTATCTCTTGAAACCGAGTGCTTGCGCTCTCATACGCTCCCGTCGATTGCCTACGGGCATAAGCGTTGTTCGCAGAAACACAAAATCGCACCGCAGGAAAAGTTTTGCAACCACTATGCGCCTTGCCGCGAAGTATGGCAGCGCGGCGAGAAAGTCAACCGCTATATCGGCTATGACGCGGGAGAAGTGAAACGGTATGAACATTCCCGCAAGTACAACGAAGCCGACAAAAAATATCATAACCGCTACCCCCTCATTGAAGAATGGGGCTGGAACAGGGACGATTGTATCCGGGAAATCAAAGCGGCAGGATTGCCGCAGCCGGGTAAATCGTCCTGTTTCTTTTGTCCGAGCATGAAGAAACAAGAGATTTTATATCTCAAAGAACACTATCCCGATCTATTTAACCGGGCGGCGACTTTGGAAGAAAACGCTATGCCCTATCTTAAAACCGTTAAGGGATTGGGGCGCAGCTATTCATGGAAAGAACAGTTTGGAAAGGAGTAAATGACTATGGCGAACACGAAACTTGACCGTATCGAAAGGGATATTGAGAAAACGAGGGCAAAAATCCTTGAACAGCAAAAGAAGCTGAAAGACCTTGAAGCGCAGAAAGTCGAGGAAGAAAACGCGCAGATCGTGCAAATGGTAAAGGCGGTACACCTTGACGGGACGCAGCTTGCCGCGTTCCTCTCCGCTTACGCCAGCGGCGAAATCACCTTGCCGCAGCCGGAAGCCACTTACCCCGCCGAACAGGAGGACAACGACAATGAAGAATAAAAAGATAATCCGAAAGTTTACCGTATTGCTTGCCGCACTGGTTATCATGTGCGGCTTTTCTGTTACCGCTTATGCGGGCGGTGGCGATGAAAGCGACGACACGCCTACCCCCGTAACCGAGGAAACCCCCGCGCCGGAAACCGAGCCGGAAGAAACGACGGGCGGCTATGAGCCGCAGCCCCTTACCCCGGACGGGAATATGTCCCTTGTGGACGATATAACGGGTGAAGCGTCCGGCGACAAGCAGTTTATCACCGTCGTTACCAAAAGTGGCAACTATTTTTACATCATCATTGACCGCGCCGAGGACGGGGAAAATACCGTCCATTTCCTTAACCAAGTGGACGAAGCGGATTTAACCGCCCTTATGGAGGACGGGCAGACCGAAGCCCCCGTTTGTAGCTGCACCGATAAATGCGTTGCCGGAAGCGTCAACACCGCTTGCCCGGTTTGCAGCGTCAACATGAGCGAGTGCGCGGGTGTGGAAGCCGAGCCGGAGCCGGAAGAAACCGAGCAGCCGCCGGAAGAAGAAAAAGGCGGCGGCATGGGTATTCTGCTTGTCGTGCTGCTTGTTGCCGCAGCGGGCGGCGGCGCGTTCTACTACTTTAAGATTTTGAAGCCCAAAAAGGACGCGGCGAAAGGCAGCAGCAGCCTTGACGACCTTGATTTTGACGAGGACGACGAGGAAACGGAAGTAGTCGAAACCGAACAGACCGAGCAGGAGGACGATAATCTATGAAACTTGTAATTGCAGAAAAACCGAGCGTCGGGGCGGCGATTGCCGCCGTTATGGGCGCGAATGAAAAGCGCAGCGGATATTTTGAGGGCGGCGGCTACCTTGTGTCGTGGTGTATCGGGCATTTGATTAGCCTTGCAGACGCGGCGACCTACAATGAACAATTCCGTAAATGGAAGTACGACGATCTTCCCATTGTCCCGCAGGAGTGGCAGTTTATTGTTGCCAGCGGCAAGGAGCAGCAGTTTTCCATTCTCAAAGACCTTATGCACCGCAGCGACGTTACCGAGATTATCAATGCTTGCGACAGCGGGCGCGAGGGGGAACTCATTTTCCGCTTTGTCTATGAACAGGCGAATTGCAAAAAGCCTTTTCCCGCCTTTGGATTAGCAGCATGGAAGCAAGTGCAATCCGCGAGGGCTTTTCAAATCTCAAAGACGGGCGCGGCTATGACAACCTCTATCAATCCGCGCTTTGCAGAGCAAAGGCCGATTGGCTCATTGGCATTAACGCGACCCGCCTTTTCTCTATCCTCTACCATAAAAACATTGAATGTCGGCAGAGTGCAAACGCCCACCCTTGCTATGCTGGTAAACCGCGACTATGCAATCAGCAGCTTTAAGAAAGAGAAATATCATGTCGTCCGGCTGGACGTTGGCGGCGTTGCCGCCCTTTCCGAAAGGCAGGACGACGAAGCGGCGGCGCGGCAGATGAAAGCGGCTTGCGAGAAATCGCAGGCCGTTTGTACTTCCCTTAAAAAAGAGAAAAAGACCGCAGCCCCGCCGAAACTGTTTGACCTCACCGCCTTGCAGCGGGAAGCAAACCGTTTGTATGGGTTTACGGCGAAACAGACCCTTGACTATGCGCAAGCCCTTTATGAAAAACGGCTTTTGACCTATCCCCGCACCGACAGCAAATATATCACTTCCGATATGGAGGGCAGCACAAAGGAACTTATCACCGGCCTTTGCGCTGCTCTCCCCTTTATGCAGGGCGTGAAGCTGCAAGCCGACCTTGCGAGGATTTGCGACAACAGCAAAGTAACCGACCATCACGCCATTTTGCCGACAGCGGAGTTTGTGAAAACGGGCTTTTCTTCCCTTGCCGAAAGTGAGAAAAAGCTAATGACCCTTGTGTGCGCAAAACTGCTTTGCGCCGTTGCCGCGCCCTATGAGTATGAAGCGGTTACGGCGGTTTTCACTTGCGGCGGCTATACCTTTACCGCAAAGGGCAGGACGACGCTTTGCGAGGGTTGGCGCGAGATTGAAAGACTATCCCGCGCCGCGTCCGGGGAACAGGACGAGGACGCAGAGCCGGAAGCGGTTTTACCCCCGCTTGCCGAGGGGCAGACCTTTGACAATCCGGCAGCGGAGATCTCCGAACGTTACACGCAGCCCCCAAAGGCATTTACCGAAGATACGTTACTTTCGGCTATGGAGAGTGCGGGAAAGGAGGACACGCCGGAGGACGCGGAGCGCAAAGGGTTAGGCACCACCGCGACGCGGGCGGGTATCATTGAAAAACTCATTAGCGCGGGCTTTGCCGAGCGCAAGGGCAAAAAGCTAATCCCCACAAAGGACGGGTATAACCTTGTCGCTATTCTGCCCGACAGCCTTACGTCCCCGCAGCTTACGGCAGAATGGGAAACGCGCCTTACCGGGATTGCAAAGGGCAGCGACAGCCCCGCCGACTTCATGCGCGGGATTGAGGAAATGACAGCGGGGCTTGTCAAGACCTATTCCGCGATTTCCGAGGATAAAGCGAAGCTGTTTACCCCGCAGCGGGAAGCAATCGGCACTTGCCCCCGTTGCGGCGCGGCGGTTTACGAGGGCAAGAAAAACTTTTACTGCTCCGACAGGGCTTGCAGCTTTGTGATGTGGAAGAATGACCGCTTTTTTGAGCAGCGCAAAAAGGCTTTCACAAAGGCGATTGCCGCCGCCCTTTTGAAAGACGGAAAGGTAAAAATCAAAGGTATGTACTCGACCAAGACGGGAAAGACCTTTGACGGAGTTGTGCTGCTTGCCGACACAGGCGGCAAGTATGTAAACTTCCGCGTCGAGCAGAACCGAAAATGATAAGGCTTGATGAAAAGCAATACCGCGCCGTAAAGAAAATGACCCGCGCCGCTTGTGCAAACAACGATTGCGGGAATTGTCTGCTGCTGGACGACGGGGAAACTTGCGTTTGTGTGCAGAGTATCAGCTATTCGCTGCTATGCCGCTATTTCCGCGAAGCGGTATTACCCGCCGACAGGCAGCTTTGCGAACAGATCACCCGCAGCGGGGAAACCGATTTGAAGCGTTGCGCGGTATGCGGCAGCACGTTTGCGGCGGGCAGCAACCGGGCGAAATACTGCCCCGATTGCGCGGCAAAGATACGCCGCAGACAGAAAGCCCAAAGCGAGAGAAACAGGCGTTTACGGATAAAAACAACTACATAGCAAGCACAGCAAACGAGTACCCGTTTGCGAGAAATGCCCGCGCTTCCCATAGAGAGCGCGGGCATTTTGCTTGTTGGGATAGTCCCAAACCCTTATATGACCGAGAAAGGACGTGATGAAAGAATATGCCGTATTCCTCATACGACCATGACAAATTAGAAGCCGCCGAAACCATGCGGATAGAACGCCGGATATATTTTGAAGCAAAGGACAGGGAGATTGCCCCTTATGCTTCCTTGCCGATTGCGCAGCTACTTTCCATGCGCAGCGAAAGCGCGGCGGCAGAACAGGCGATTTTTGACGACCTTAAAGAACGCGCCGCCGCATGGGAAGAACAGGCGGGAAGAACGCTTTTGCTGGATAAAACACTTGAATATGTGAGAACGCCGCACGTCCAGCACACCGCTAACGAGTGGCAGACCACCGAGCATAACCGCCATATTCGCAGCAATCGGGTATATCAGATGAATTACTACATTTACGAGAATACCCGCTACGACAAAGAAGCGCAGAAATCTATCCCGTATTCATGGACGCTTACATGGAGCGTGCGCACCAACAGCCCAAGCAGAACCCAAGCGAAGATTGCCGGACAAGATAGAAAGGTTTTCACCGACAAGGCAGCTATGGAAAAGTATCTGAATGGGCGTATCAAAGCGTATGACCGCTTGTTTACGGAAATCTCCCCGCCTATCCCGCAGGAGTACGCCGACTATTTCAAAGTAAACGGTATGCTCATGCCGGACTACACCATAGAGGGCGAAGAACCCCCGCAGCAGCAACAGGCGGCAGCTATCCCCGAAAATACCGGGCAGGAAAAGGAGCGTGAACACATGAGCGAACAGTTTTCTATTATGATAGGCAACCGCAGCCGCTTTGACGCGGGCGACCCCGGCGGCTATTGGTTGGATATGCCCGCCACAAAGGAGCAGTTGCACGAAGCTATGCGGAACGTCGGCATTACCGCCGACAACCCGCAGGATTTTTCCATTCGCGGCTATTCCGACGACCCGGAGAAACATATTGCCTTGCCTTATGAAATGGTATGCGCCGCCGACGTGGACGAACTCAATTTTCTTGCGGCGCGGCTCGAACAGCTTGACCCCGCCGAGGTTGGCAAGCTGAACGCAGCTTTGCAGCAGAAAAACGGGCTTGCAAATATTGGACAGGTAATTGACTTCACCTACAACGTGGATTTTTACGTCCATATCCCCGAAGTACATAACTACCACGATTTGGGCGACTATTACTTAAATCAATCCGGCATGGTACAAATGCCCGAAGAATGGAAAGGCGGCATTGACCTTTCTACTTTTGGCAGGAACGCTGCCGCGCAGGAAAAAGGCGCGTTTACCGAGTACGGCTATATCGTGGAAAGCGGCGACGAGTGGGAACGGCAGTTTGAGGGGCGCGAAGTGCCGGAAGAATACCGCATTATGAGTTACCCGCAGCCGGAGCGCGGCGAACAGGACAAAGCCTATATGGACGCAGCCGAAACGCAGCAAGCAGACGCACAGGCCGCAGAGCCGCAGCAGCCCCGCCCCGTCGTCCCCATTATCCTTACTTCCGAAAAGCCCGCCGAAAAGGTAAAGGAGATCACCGCGCGTTTGGAACAGGGCGTACAGGCGATTTTTGACAGCGACCGCTACAAAGAGTTTCTAACCGCTATGTCAAAGTTCCATGATTATAGTTTGAATAACACTATCCTAATTGCTATGCAGGGCGGCAATTTGGTAATGGGCTTCCGTCAATGGGAAAAGGAGTTTGACCGCCATGTAAAGAAAGGCGAGAAAGGCATTAAAATCTTTGCCCCCAGCGCCCTACAAGGTGAAAAAGCTGGTTGATAAAATCGACCCCGAAACGAGAAAGCCCATGCTTGACCGCGAGGGAAAAGTGGTAAAGGAAGAAAAGGAAATCACCGTCCCCGCCTTTAAGGTTATAACCGTCTTTGATATTTCGCAGACCGAGGGCAAGGAGTTTCCCGACCTTTCCGTTAAACCGCTGCTTGCCGATGTGGAGCAGTACGAGGATTTTTTCGCCGCCCTTGAAAAAGCGTCCCCCGTCCCGATTGCATTTGAGCAGATCACAAACGGCGCAAATGGGTATTTCAGTTTGACCGACAAGCGTATTGCAATCAAAGAGGGCGTGAGTGAATTACAGGCGGTAAAGACCGCCATTCACGAAATCGCCCATGCGAAGCTGCACGACGTAGACTTAAACGCCCCGCCGGAGCAGCAAAACCGCGTTGACCGCCATACCTGCGAGGTAGAAGCGGAAAGCGTCGCTTATACGGTTTGCCAGCATTTCGGCCTTGATACTTCCGATTACTCTTTCGGCTATGTGGCTGGTTGGAGCAGCGGCAAGGAAATGACCGAGTTAAAAGCGTCCCTTGAAACAATACAGACCACCGCAAAGGAACTCATTACCGAGATTGAGGGGCATTTTACCGAGTTGCAGCAGCAGCGGCAAGCCGAGCAGGAGCAGGGCGATACCTTTTCCATTTATCAGTTAAAGCGCGGGGACGAAACAAGGGACTTGCGCTTTGAGCCTTATGACCGTCTGCAAGCGGCTGGACTTACCATTGACCGGGTAAATTATGAACTCGTCTATACTGCACCGCTTACAAAGGATATGACGCTGGGCGACATTTGGGAAAGGTTTAATATCGACCACCCCGCCGACTTTAAGGGGCATAGCCTTTCCGTTTCCGACATTGTTGTGCTTCATCAGAACGACGAGGACACCGCCCACTATGTAGACAGTATCGGTTTTCAGCAAGTGCCGGAGTTTTTGCAGGAGCAGCAGACCCCCGTATTTGACAAGCTGCCGCCCGAACAGCAGCAAGCCTTGTCCGACACCGTACAAGACACTTTGCAAATGCTGGTTGACGCAGACAAGCGGATTTATGGCGACGTTACGGGCAAGACCCTTGAAGCAATCGCGGCGCAAGGATATTCCTACAAGGACGGGCAGCTTGAAAAGCAGCAGCCGGAAGCGACCCCCGACAGCCTTTTGACGGGTGAAACCGTTAGAACGCCGAGGGGCAATTTTCATATTACCGATATGAGCCGTGAACAGATCGAAGCGGCGGGATTTGGTTTTCACCATGCGTCGGAGGACGGGAAGTATCTCATTATGGGGAATGGCACACAGGCTTATGCCATAGCCGCCGAGCAGCCGCAGCGGGATAATCCCTTAAAGCACGTCGAGGACACCATAGAGCAGAACGACAACAATTTTGACGGGCTTATCAATAATACGCCGCAAACGCCCACCGTCGCGGATTTTGAGCAGCGGGCAAAGGCGGGGGAAGCGATTTCCGTTACCGACCTTGCAAAAGCGGTAAAAGCCGAGAAACGGGAACAGCCGCAGAAAAAACCGTCCATTTTGAAGAAGCTGGACGAATACAAGAAACAGGCGGCGCAGCAGCCGAAAGATAAACAGAAAGAGCATAAAAAGGATTTGGAGGTTTGATAGCATGAATACCCGCTTTACCATTGAGGAAGAAAACATTGTTGCGATCTACGCCGAGGACAGCCGGGAAACAACGCTTGAAAATATCCTTGCCGCCATGCCCTACATGGACGAGGATATGCGCCAGCTTGCCGCCGCAGCGGTGAACAAGCTGCAAGCCATGACGGACAGCGAGTTTTCCGAAAGGGAGTTTATCTTGACCGACGAGGAATAGCCCATAGAGAACAGGGGCGCGGTTGCCGATTTCCGGCACCGCGCCCCTGTTCTTTTTTTGTCCTTGCGTGGACAATTAGAAAGCCGTTTTTGCGGGTTTGAATATACTTTATCGTCTATGTCGTTTTCATGCGCTGGAAGCCGCAGAAACACAGGCGTTTTCAGCCCTTAACATTCCACTTGCCACCCCATGTTTTGCGCCTTATCGCTCCTGCTCCCGCGCCCTGCTTTGGGACGGGTAAAGAATACTATCGACGTTCTTTTTGACAACGCCGTATTCCTGCATTTGCTTCTTGGCTTGCCGATAATCTTCATACAATTTGGTTTTCCTGTCGTTTAAGCTTCTATACTCCTTGCGCAGCGCGGCGAGATCGGGCAGCTTCTTTATCTGCATTTCCTTTAATGCCCTTGCCGCAGCTTCAAACAGGATAATTTCGCTTTCATGCCCCCGCAGATACTTTTCCTTGTCCGGCGATTTTCGGTATTCATCGTAAATCGGTTTTAACTGTCGGTATGTGGTGGTGTGCTTGATAAGCAGCGACAAATCAGACATACGCTGTTCCACTTCCTTAACCGCCTTTGCCGCCGCGTCATGGGCGGTCATAATATCCGCGATTTTGCTTTCAAGTTCGCTGTAATACTCAATCTTATTTTCGGTTAGGAAGTTCATGCTTTTAGCAGCCTGTTTCAGATTATGGATTTTCGCCCACCGTTCATAGCCCGCCGACTGTTGGGCTTTGATACTGTTTTCAAGATCGACGACAAGCCGGATTTTCTTATCTTCCCGCAGCGTTTTTGTTTTGGCAACATACACGCCCTTGATACGCTCCTTTATCGCTTCTTCCGTATAGGCCGCGCCGAGCGTCTTTGTGCGGGTAAACCGTTCCTGTCCGGCAGCGCGAAAGGAAATGTATTTGCCCTGTTTGATTTCATACCCCATTTCCTGCAAGCGGCGCAGCAGTTCGTCAAAATCTTTCACTTGGGGAATGAGAGTATCTATCGCCGTTTTCAGCTTGGCTTTATAGCTTGTACCTTGCTTTTCGGCGGTATATTCCGCATAGCTTTTCCCTCTGTCCTGTCCCGGCACGACGACGGATAGCCCATGCTCTTTACATATCCTGTCGCTGGTGCGCCGGATATGGTAATAGCTTTGTTTGTTGGAATGGTACTTTTTGTAGTCAACGAAGCTAACCGCGTTGAAAATCAAGTGATTATGCAGATGGTCTTTATCGACGTGAGTTGTCAAAACAAACTCATACTTGCCGCCTAATACCGCCCCGGCAAGTTCCATGCCGATTTTGTGCGCTTCTTCCGGTGTGGTTTCTCCCACCGCAAAGGATTGTATCAAGTGCCGCCCTAAATGTGTGCCGCGATCTCCGGCAGCTTCCCGCGTCCATGCAAACTCAATATCGGCGGTTTCCAGCCCGCAGCCGAAAGAGGACGCAAGCAGCTTCCCGTCTGTCTTTTCGGGATTTAAGATATAGTCTATCGCAGCCTTTAAGGTTGATTTAATAGGGTGCGTCTTTGTAACCGCCATATCTCGTCCACCGCCTTTTTAATGTCCTCTATATCCTGCCTGTAAACCGTCCCCGTCGCATTGGCGCGTTTTGCAATTTGGTTGATGTTCCGGCTCACCGCTTGCAGTTCCCGGATATATGCTTTTGTGTCGCTTCGGTCAACGACAAGAATATACCCGTCTATCGCCATTTTACGGAAGTATGCCCCATACTGCTTTATGGGAAGCTGCTTCATCTTCTCGTCGATCAGCCGCTTTTCTTCTTCCGTAACGTAAAACTTCATCTGTATATTTCTCTTTCGGTTTTCCATTTCCGCACCGCCTTTCGGTATAAGGGTTTGGGATTATCCCAACAAGCATTTTCCGCAAACGGGTACTCGTTTGCTGTGCTTGCTATCTACTCCATACCCCCACCGAAAGGCGGTATTTGTTGCGCGTTCCTTTGATTTTGGACGCAAAAAAAGATTGCAGCCGCCATGCGCTGCAATCTCCCGATTTCTCATATTGTGAGGTTAATCCTCTGCTTTTTCGACTTCCGTTATCTCCCTTGCTGTTGCGGTTACAATCCGTATGCCTTTATCGCTCATACCGTCCAGCAGCGCGTCAAGCTGCCGCCGCCCGGTGGATTTCTCCGCATTGCTGTTCGGGAAGAAAAATTGATCTACCGAAATATGATACCGGGTTACAAGGTCATAGAATACCTGTAAACTCGGCTGTTGTCCCTTGTTCTCGATATTCGCAAGGTAGCGCGGGGAAATATATAACTCGTCGCTTACCTTTTTGCGGCTCTCGCCGTATTCATTTCTCGCGGCTTTTATAGCTGCCCCGAAAGCCTTAAAGTCGTACAATGGTACGGGTCTTTTTGCCATTTTCATTCACCCTGTTACATTTTACAGTTCACCTTTCTTTTTGGATATGTCCACACAATTCATATCATTAGGTTAAATACTTCCTGTTGTGTATTGACAGTAGACTGATTTTCTGATAAAATAAAATTTATGTAAAAGGAGGCGGCGTTTATGTTGCATAGCATGCGTATTAGATAAGCATTGAAAAAAAGGATTTTCCCATTTTCAACATGGGCTTTTTTGTCATGCTTATTTTGCGGATGCTATACAAAAAACTAACGACGTATAGATATAGTATAGACATAGTGCAAGCTATGCCTTAGTTTTGTTGTACTGCTCTGTGCATTATAAATGCAGGTCAATGCTCATGTTGAGGATTGACCTGCATTTTTTTGTGTAAAAAGGACGAGTGAAATATAATGCTTAAAAAATATTGGATAAAATGTCCGATTTGTAACGGAAAGACGAGAGTTCAAGTATTTCATAATACTGTATTAAAAGATTTTCCTCTTTTCTGCCCTAAATGCAAATTGACGCATATCATTGATGTAGAAAAATTAGAGATTGTAATCAAAAATACAGAAAAACAAACTTTTATTATTTAGAAGAAAGGATATAAAAATGAAACGTTTACCTAAATATACGCCTGCGGAAGTACGGAATGATCCATACGGATTTACTTACAAAGAAATGTCGGAAGTTATTGGCGAGAATGAAGCAAAAGCCTTATATGAAGAATTATATAAGCAATTACCACGCAAAAAAAATCTATCAATGTTGGTAAAAAATATTTGCAAAAGCAGTGATACTGAAAAGTATGTTTACGAACTGAAAGACAACAAATACATTGAAACGGTTTTTATCAAGCGGCGAGATGGTGGAACTGTTTGCGTGAGCACACAAGTCGGTTGTCCTGTTGGTTGTATTTTTTGTGAGTCCGGGCGAAATGGCTTTGTTCGTAATCTAACATCGTCAGAAATCGTACAACAGATTATATTGTTGCGTCGAAAAGTAAACCGTATCGTTTTTATGGGTATGGGAGAGCCTTTATTCAATTATGACAACTTGATAAAAGCAATCCATATTCTCCGAGATAGATATGGGCTCAACTTTCCAACCGACGGCATTACCATATCAACAGTTGGTCCGGTCGATCAATTAAAAAAATTGCGCGAGGAACATCTTAAAATTCAGTTGACAATATCTTTACACGCAGCAACACAATCTGCAAGAAATCGTATTATTCCTCACATGCGCATATATGCTATTGAAGATGTTGTTAAGCAAGCCTTATCCTATTCTGAAAGGCATAATCGCAAAATTGTCTTTGCGTATTTGCTTTTACCGGGTATAAATGACCGGCCCTCAGATGTAAGACAACTTGCAAAATGGTTTCGGGGCAAAAAAGTTATGATTAACGTGTTACAATACAACCCAACAAGCAATTCAAGAATTAAAGCACCACAGAAACGGGAAATAGTTGCATTCAAACATCAATTAGAGCAAGCAGGACTTGAAGTTACTATGAGAGTTTCTCATGGCAGAGAGATTAACGCGGCTTGTGGACAGTTAGCTAACACATATAATAAATTCAAAAAAAAATGATTAAAAGTGCCAGACGCATAGACGCAGAGCCGATAACGCATTAGGTCAAAAAACCTATGTGTTATCGGCTTTTTATTTAATATTGCGCAAAAGCCGCTGTTCCCTATTATAGAATGGATTGCGGGTAGTGTATTAAAGTCGCCCTTTTTTAAGGATACGGCGGTATCGGGGAGGTATCGCCGTGTCCATTTTTATTTACTGTAACCCGCCTAATGCTTTGCGGTCAAAAAAAGCTATGCTCCGCAAGCGGGATATTCCGGCTATGAATGTGAACTGTCAATACATTTAGCTACTGCTTACATTTCCTTTGCGCCCGTCCGCGTCTTGCGGACGGGCGCATTTTGCTTTTTTCAACTTTTTTCTGAAAAGCGCACTCAAGAGCCATCTCCCGAACGGGTACGGAGCGAAAGGGGCAGAGAGGACAAGCCCTTAACTCCCGTCCTCTACTCCACGCGGGAAGGAGGTGAACTCTATGGAGCTATCTTCTTCCGACAAGGAAAGAATACAACATCAGTACGACGCATTAGCAAAGAAAACTTTGGTCGGCGAAGCGAAAAGCCACCGCCGCACTCTTGCGAAACGCGCAGCACGCGAAGTTACTTTTTCGGATTTGAGCGAAAGCGAACTCGCGCAGCTTTTCACAACGGACGAATACGAAAGCGATTATTTCCGTTTTCAAGTGTCCGGCTTTGATGTACTCGTCAAAAATGAACTGCTTGCCGAAGCCCTTAACGCTTTGCCCGAAAGGAAACGCGACATTATCCTTTTGTCCTACTTCTTGGATATGAGCGACGCGGAAATTGGCGAACTGCTGAATGTTGTACGCACGACGGTTTTCCGGCACAGGAAATCCGCGCTTGCGAAAATCAAACAGTATTTGGAGGGAAAAGCAGATGATGAATACCGTTAGGAAGTCTGAAAATCTGTTGCCGTTCCCTGTCATTTCCGCAGCGGCAAACGGCGACACAACCGCCATGTGCGCGATCTTGAAGCACTACGAGGGTTACATAGCGAAACTTTGTACCCGCACGCTGAAAGACGACGCGGGCAATACCTATTCCTATGTGGACGAGGAAATGCGTAACAGGCTGCAAGTGCGCCTTATTACCCGCACCCTTGCTTTTCATGTAGGATAATCTTTTAGCCCATGCGGGGAGCGTGTCCCCTTTCCACGCTTCCCGTTATGGGCTATTTGTCGTTCCGCAAAAGCATATCCGCTGTTGATGTGCTTTTGCAGGCCGACAAAGCCTATTGTTCTTTGACAAAGAAAGCGGCCTTTGGTGCGCAGCATAACAGGCAAACGGGTACATTCCGTCTGTACCGAGCCAGTCGGCGGGTACGCCATGACAGCTTTTCCCCATAGGGGAAAAGCCGAGCGAGAACTACCGCGCCGTAAAACAGGTTTAGCAGCTTGTGGGCGACGACATACAAGGCGGCACAATGATACTCCCGCGTTGAACACCCTCAAAGTATTGCGCGGCGCACCCATAAGCATGGGCCGGGGTGAAACTCCCGTGAGGTTGCAGCTAACAACCGCCCGTTTTTGCCTTTTGACGAATATAGTTTATCCATACAGGAAAAGGAGGTTTTTCTAATGGATAAAAAACAGACAATTACAACCGAACGCAAAATAGGGAAAATCACCTATCTTGTTCAAGCGTTGCCGAGTGAAAAGGCAACCGATACAATCCATAAAAAGATTGAGAAACTCATTGTAAAGGATTTGCAGAAAAAGCCCGGAAATCCGGGATTTTTAGCGTCCGAGTAGTGCATTAGGCGGCGGGATATGGTATAATGATAGCAACACATTATACCTGTTTATTCGGCTGTCGGAAAGGAGGACTAATGTTACAGTCGAATAAAATCACCGCCCTTTACTGCCGTTTAAGTCAAGAGGATATGCAAGCCGGAGAAAGCGGAAGCATACAGCACCAAAAAATGATACTTCAACGCTATGCGGACGAACACCATTTTTTGAACACAAAGTTTTTTGTGGACGACGGATTTTCCGGCGTGAGTTTTGAGCGCGAGGGGCTGCAAGCGATGTTGCAGGAAGTGGAAGCCGGACGAGTGGCGACGGTCATTACCAAAGACCTTTCCCGTCTTGGCAGAAACTATCTGAAAACGGGCGAACTCATAGAGATTGTATTTCCCGAAAACGGAGTACGCTATATCGCGATCAACGACGGAGTTGACACAGCGCGGGAGGATAACGAGTTTACCCCCTTGCGGAACTGGTTTAACGAGTTTTACGCCCGCGACACAAGCAAGAAAATCCGCGCAGTTAAACAGGCACAGGCGCAAAAAGGCGAGCGCGTCAACGGGGAATATCCATACGGCTATATCCCAGACCCGAACAACCGCCACCACCTTATACCCGACCCGGAAACCGCGCCGATTGTCAAACAGGTTTTCGCTATGTTTGTTAGCGGCGTGCGTATGTGCGAAATCCAAAAATGGCTTGCGGAAAACAAAGTCTTGACGATTGGAGCGTTGCGCTATCAGCGTACAGGACAGGCGCGGTATCAGCGGGCAATGATCGCCCCCTATACTTGGCCGGACAAAACGCTCTATGACATATTAGCAAGGCAGGAATATTTAGGGCATACCATAACCGCGAAAACTCACAAGGTATCCTACAAGTCGAAAAAGACCCGGAAGAACGAAGAAGAACAACGCTATTTCTTCCCAAACACCCATGAGCCGCTTGTTGACGAGGAAACCTTTGAACTTGCGCAAAAGCGGATTGCTACCCGCCACCGCCCGACAAAAGCAGCGGAGATTGATATTTTTTCCGGCTTGCTGTTTTGCGCTGGTTGCAGACATAAGATGTATTACCAACAGGGCGTAAATATCGAGCCGCGCAAGTTTTCCTATTCTTGCGGCGCATGGCGCAACAGGGCAAGGACAGGCAGCGAGTGTACCTCTCATTATATCCGCAAAAACGTACTTCTTGATTTAGTGCTGGAAGATATGCGGCGGGTTTTGCGGTATGTTAAGGAACACGAACAGGACTTTATCTGTAAAGCTACCGAGTACGGCGACATGGAAGCGAGAAAGGCATTAGCGCAGCAGCAAAAGGAACTTTTCAAAGCACAGGCGCGTATGACCGAACTTGACACGCTTTTCCGCAAGCTGTATGAGGACAACGCATTAGGCAGACTGACAGATGAACGGTTTGTGTTTCTAACTTCCGGCTATGAGGACGAAAAGAAATCCCTTGCCGCAAGGATAGACGAGTTACAACAGCAGATCGCAACCGTTACCGAGCGAAAAAGGGATATATCAAGGTTTATTCAGATTGTCGGGAAATACAGCGACATACAGGAATTGACCTATGAAAACGTCCATGAGTTTATCGACCGTATTTTGATACATGAATTAGACCGGGAAACCAACACCCGGAAAATCGAAATCCATTATAGCTTTGTCGGACAGGTTGATACCGAGCAGGAGCCGACGCAAGTTGTCAACCATGACCGCCGCAACATGGTAGATGTAAAAAGTATCGCTATCTAACCCCAGCAAAGTTCGTCCCCGTATAACCGTCATCCACCAGAATTTTCAGGTTTGTATACCCGTGGTTACGGGCATATCGGGTTAAATACTCTCGCTGATTTGCGATACTGTTACTCTCTCCATCTTGGGCATCCTCATTGCTCAAACGACAGTAGAGAATGGTAATTTTCTGCTGATCCAACATAATATCCTCCTTCGGTTGTTGGTCAGCCGACAGTACCGTTGTGCATACTGGAATTATATCATGCTTTTGTGTCGCAGTCATTAACAAATCACCCCCTTGTCAGAAAAAATGAGCCGTTTTACCTTGTCGGTAAGTGGCTCATTTCCATCACACTCCGTTTCAATCACATACCATGTGTTCCCGATCTTACGCTCAATGGTTTTGCGGAAAGAAGACTGCGCTGTTTCCCAATGCTTGCGGCATTCTTCCAAAAAATCAATGGGCGGCTCAAAAATCGGGTCGAAGCAGGAGTAAATATCAATATAGCCGATGGCATCATTGATTTCTTCCATCGGGGCATCTTCCATAATCATCTTGTTAATTTCCTCTACGGTTTTATTCATAGGCAAATAGTTCCTTTCTTAAATTTCCATATCCTGCCTACGCTTACGGGCAGGGTGCTTATGTTCCTGTGTTTCCTTTCCTCTGGCGAGAATGGCATGAACAAAAGCCCAAACCCTTTCAGACGCAATCTCTATCGCATCCAAGAAAGGCTGGGCTTTCTGTTTCAGTTCCATATATTTTTCGTTTACTGCTTCATACCGCTGTTTCCAGATGGAAATTGTTTTTTCAGCAGAAGCCAGTTTCTCTTTCAAACGCTTATTGTCAGCATTGGCAATAATGCCGTTGACCGCATAGCGTTTGAGTGTATCGCACTGATCCGGCGTGAGCGAGACATTTCCGGTGAGGGCATTTTTCTTGCCCATTTCCTCAATATCCTGCACCGTCAGCGCAATGGTCTTTGCTGCCTTGGTTTCCTTTTGCAGAGCTTC